>Ga0079037_100002522_pt1 | contig 10146 bp, 7 predicted proteins | sample Mud3Dept4metaG_FD_71479 | JGI IMG/M metagenome (GOLD analysis project Ga0079037, IMG submission 71479) | Freshwater wetland microbial communities from Ohio, USA, analyzing the effect of biotic and abiotic controls - Mud 3 Core 4 Depth 4 metaG | ecosystem: Environmental > Aquatic > Freshwater >... | reverse complement strand
CTTGACGAAGCCATTTCCCGGCACATCCGCCGAGTGCTCGACATGACCGGGGGGAAAGTGCACGGGAAAGGTGGTGCCGCCGAGGTTTTGGGAATCAATCCCAGCACACTCCGGAACCGGATGAACCTTTTAGGGATTCCTTACGGCAGGAGGGCCGCTCGTTCGAGCACGGAGAACGGATCCCGGATGGCCGAAAAAATTCGGATCGCAAAAAGATAAAGGATAAAGGAGAATGATATGCCTACAGCGAATGACAAGAATCCGGGATTCCCTCCTCAGGCGGCGGAGCTTCAGTTGATGGGATCGAAGCTTATGGCCGCGAAACTCATCACTGAAACGCAGCTCCTTCAGGCCCTGGAGCGGCAGAAGACCCGGGGGGGGAGGCTGGGAGAAAACCTGGTGGAACTCGGCTTCCTGACCCTGGAAGCATTCAATCGCTTTCTGCGAAAACACCCCGATGCACCCAACACGGTTAAGGAAACAGGGTTGGAATTATCGTTCCTCATCGATCTCGTCCTGAAACACATCCTGTCCATGGGAGAATTCGTTTTGGCGGATGTATCCGCGAGCGTGAAGCTCCCGGTTTCCGTGGTCGATGAAGTGGTCGAGCACCTGCAGAAGGAAAAATTGGTCGAGGTGAAGGGGGCAACCCAGTTTGTCCGCTCCGCCTACCGGTTCACCATCAGCGGGCAGGGATATAAGAGGGCGGCGGAGCTTCTGGATATCTGCCGCTACACCGGGCCGGCCCCGGTGCCCCTGGAGGATTACCGGAAGATGGTCTTATCCCAGACGGTTAAAACGATCGACGTGCACCATGACAACCTCAAGAAGGCTTTTTCCAACCTGGTGGTCAGCGAGCCGATGCTGAAGCGCCTGGGGCCGGCGGTCATGTCCGGGAAGTCCATCTTCATGTACGGCCCGCCGGGGAACGGGAAGTCCTCCATCGCCGAAGCGATCGCCAACGCCCTGGACGAGACCGTTTACATCCCCCATTCCATCCTGGCGGGGGGGGAAATCATCAGCGTCTTCGATCCGACCAGCCATATCCCCGCCAAACTCGAGGTCGAAGAGGAGGCGGTCGACAAACGATGGATCTTTGCCAAAAGGCCGGTGGTCATGGCCGGTGGAGAACTGACCCTGAAGACCCTGGACTGGAATTCAACCCCATTTCCAAGTTCTACCTGGCCCCTCTGCAGCTGAAGGCGAACAACGGCCTCTTCATCATCGACGACTTCGGAAGGCAGCAGATCGAGCCGAAAACGCTCCTGAACCGCTGGATCGTTCCGCTGGAGAGGAGGGTGGATTTCCTGACCCTTCATACGGGGATGAAATTCGAGATTCCCTTTGACGAGCTGGTCATCTTCTGCACCAATATCGAGCCCAAGCAGCTGGTGGACGATGCCTTCCTCAGGAGGATCCGTTACAAGATCTTAATCGACCATCCCGCGGAGGAGGAATTCGAGGCCATCTTTATCCTGCTCTGCGAAAAAAAGGGGATTCCTTTCGACAAGGGGGTCTTTGACTATCTCAAGGAAAATTTTTATCGGAAGCTCGGAATAAAGCCCAATGCCTGCGAACCGCGGGACCTCCTGGACTACCTCGTGGACAGCTCCCGGTACCACAGCCATCCCCCGCAGCTGACCCAGGAAGGGATCCGCAATGCATGGGAAAACTACTTCGTGGCGAAATGAAACCCCCCATTCCTGTTGACATCACCTTTGAGCTTTCGGTATCGTCTGGTGAAAAAGGGGGTTCCCCTGTCATGGGAAAGGAGGAAGGACATGATCCTGCTCAACCCTAAGAAGCATAACCGGTACTACCCCGACCCGAAATCGCGGGAAATCATGCTCAAGACCATCGATTTCTTCGAAAGCAAGGGCAAGGGGAAGCTCAAGGCGGATGATCACGAAAGGGTATGGTACGCGGACTTTTTGGATTTTGTAAAGAGGGAGAAAATCTTCGCCACCCTGCTCACCCCGTCCACCTACGGACTGGAGGACCCGGCCTACCGCTGGGACACCTGGCGTAACTGCGAGTTCAACGAGATCCTGGCCTTCTACGCCCTCCACTACTGGTACACCTGGCAGGTTTCCATCCTGGGCCTCGGCCCGATCTGGATGAGCAACAACGAAGAGGTGAAAAAGAAGACCGCCCAGCTCCTGAGGGAAGGGGGCATCTTTGCCTTCGGCCTCTCCGAAAAGGAACACGGCGCCGACATTTACTCCACGGAGGTGAAACTGATCCCCCAGGGGGACGGGACCTACCGGGCGAACGGCCGGAAGTACTACATCGGCAACGCCAACAAGGCGGCCCTGGTCTCCACCCTCGGGAAGATGGGCGATTCGGGGGATTTCGTCTTCTTCGTGGTGGGGACGACCCACGGAAAATACGAGTGCGTAAAAAACATCGTCAACGTTCAGTCCTACGTGGCCGAATACGCCCTTCATGACTACCCCATCTACGAGGGCGATATCCTTTCCAAGGGGCAGGACGCCTGGGACGCGGCGCTCAACACGGTTAACGTGGGGAAATACAACCTCGGCTGGGCCTCCATCGGGATCTGCACCCACGCCTTCTATGAGGCCATCCACCATGCGGCCAACCGCGTTCTTTACGGGAAGCACGTCACCGATTTTCCCCATATCCAACAGCTCCTCACCGACGCCTACTGCCGCCTGGTGGCCATGAAGGTTTTCGCCCTGCGCGCCTCCGACTACATGCGCACGTCGTCCGCGCAGGACCGGCGCTACCTTCTCTACAATCCCATGGTAAAGATGAAGGTTACCACCCAGGGGGAGGAAGTGATCAACCTCCTCTGGGATGTGATCGCGGCGAAGGGGTTCGAGAAGGATACCTACTTCGAGATGGCCGCCCGCGATATCCGGGCGCTGCCCAAGCTGGAGGGGACTGTTCACGTGAACATGGCACTGATCGTCAAGTTCATGCGCAATTACTTTTTCGCCCCCGGCCAGTTTCCCGAAATCCCGCGGGTGGCCGAAGCGAAGAACGACGATTTCCTCTTCCACCAGGGGCCCACGAAAGGGCTGGGGAAGATCCAGTTCCACGACTACAACCTTGCCTACGGTCGCGTCGATCTGCCCAACGTCAACCTCTTCAAAAGGCAGGTCGAGTTTTTGAAAAATTTCCTCATTGTTTCAGCGGGCGACGCGGCTGCCGCGGGCGAGCAAGCCAAGGACATCGACTTCCTTCTCACCCTGGGAGAACTCTTCACCCTCGTTGCCTACGGGCAGCTTCTCATCGAATTCCGGAACCTGAACCGGGGAGAGGTCTCCGACGACCTCCTGGATCAGATTTTTGACGTCCTGGTGCGGGATTTTTCCAAGTATGCCCTGCAGCTCTATTCAAAGACCAGCAGCACGCCGAAGCAGATGGAAATCTGCATGAAAATGATCATGAGACCGGTGCCCGATATGAACCGCTCCGAGCGGATCTGGAAGGATCACGTGTTCGCGCTGGCGGGAGCTTACCGGATGAATGATTGAGGGAAAAAGGAGATTCTGTGATTTTTTTCTGATCGATAAAAAAGGCAGGGTTCTTGATCACCCTGCCTTTTTATCTATGTCGAAACCAACCGATCGATTTCATCTTCCCCCGGATTCCTCAAAAGCCCGACAATTTATACCCCAAAAACATGAAGCTGAAGCTTCGAGGAAGGGGGCGATTTTCGACAAATCGATTAAACCTTATCCCGGCTTCTTTTGCCCCCCGTCGTTGATTGCATTTTCTACCCCGGACGTTTCCTGTCCAACACTGAAATCTTTGGTTGGGACTTCTCGTGCATTGGACAGGTAAAAAATAAACGCCACTGCAACCAAAATGAAAAATCTGAGCAATCTTTTCATCGTTTTCTCCTTGTAACAATCTCTTTGTACCTTTACGCAATAAAAATGCCATCTTGATTATTGACGCCTTTATGGGCAATATATTGAAAAGAATAATGATTTTTGATGGTCAAAAATTCGCATTAATTGATAATACGTATAATATTCCGACGGTTTTTGCAGAAAATGTTATTATCTCATAATTACTTAAAGTTATGATCAATTTAAAATGTAAAAAAAAACGACAATCTATTGAAAAAGGTTTACTTTTTTTCTGAGTCTGGAGATGAAACATGATACTATGCATTCTTATTGACATAACCCCCCTGGTTTCGGTATCGTCTAACCATTGAAGAGGACTTTCCCCTCTAACCATGCTCCAAAGTTTGGGTCATGGATGCGATGAAAAGGAGAGCACGGAAAATGGATATTGCCGAACGAGTGAAGAGGATTCAAGGGTCGGAACGTTCTCAGCGGAAAATTGCGATTCCGAAGGGGGCCATCCGCATGGACCTGGGGGACCCGGATTTTCCCACGCCCCCCCATATCCAGGAAGCCGCCCTGAAAGCCATGAAGGACAATTTTACCCACTACGGCAACGCCTTCGGGGAAGAGGACCTGAGGGAAGCGATCTGTTTCAGCCTGATGCGGGATTACGGGGTCAAGAGGGCCCCGGAAAATGTTCTGGTCACGGTGGGCGGGCTCGAGGCTATCAACGTCATCTGCGCCACCTACCTCAACCCGGGGGACGAGGCGCTGGTCTTCGACCCGGGTTACTCCGCCTATGCCGTTTCGGTCACCTTATTCGGGGGCCGGCCGGTTTCCGTTCCCCTGACAGATGATTTCCACATCCATTTTGACTTATTGAGAGCCAAAATCTCGGAGCGGACCAAGATCATTTTCATGGCCAATCCCAGCAATCCCACCTCCGCCCTCCTGCGGGAGGATGAAATTCGGGGGCTGGCCAGGGTGGCGCTGGAACATAATCTTTTGATCGTCGTGGACGAGGTGTACCACAAATTGTTATACGACGGGTTCCGGCATTTTTCCATCTGCCAGGTGGAAGAGGCGAAAGACCGGTCCATCCTGTTGAACAGCTTCTCCAAGACCTACGCCATGACCGGGTGGAGAGTGGGGTACGTAGTCGCGGGAGCCGGGGTGATCCAAGAACTGGTCCATTTCCACCGGGCCATGGTGACCTGCGTCAGCGTCCCTTTGCAGAAAGCCTGCCTGGCCGCGCTTCAGGGGCCGCAGGACTGTGTAACCCAGATGGTTTCCCAGTTCGACCGGAGGAGAAAGGCGGCCGACCAGGCACTGAGAAAGATCGACGGAATTATCCCCCGTCCCTGCGAGGGGGCCTTTTACTTCTTCCCCAAATATACTCATTCAATCGGCAGCAGGGACCTGACCCATTATCTTGCGGAACGGGGCCTTCTGGTGCGAAGCGGAACGGAGTTCGGGGAAAAGGGACAAAACCATATCCGCCTGTCTTTTGCCACATCGGTGGAGGAGATCGAAGAGGGCATGAAGAGACTGAAAAAAGCCCTGGAGGACTTGAAGTAGCCACCGGAGATTGACAAAGCCGGAATCGTGTCCTATCCTAAATTTCGTAGCGGTTCCTGCAAAACACTTGAAAGCGGGGAAAATAATCATTCCGGCCAAGCGAAGCGCGACCCGGAATTCAGGATTTTTAAGCATTCTGGATTCCGACTTTCGATGGAATGACCAGATTCGCGCATTTGCAGGGGCCGCCATAGCCAGATTTCGAAAAACAGGAAGCAGGAAATTCGCAATCCTGGTGGCGCATCATCGGAGCCGAGCCGTCCATGAAGCTCGCTAGCCCGATGGAAATGATCCGCCGTTTTTATCCAGGGGTGTTATTTCCTGCTTTTTTCCTTTGAGAATCCAGGGAGGATTGCTTGTCCTTTGAAGACGCATAATCATCCCCATCATCCTGCCCCTTCCGCCAGCGCGGCCTCCCGCGGAAAATTGATCAAAAACCGGACTCTTCTTCTTGCCCTCGGGGCACTGGGGGTGGTCTACGGCGATATCGGCACGAGCCCCCTCTACACCATCAAAGAATGTTTCCACGGGAAGCACGCCATCGCTTTGACCCAGGGGAACATCTACGGGGTCCTGTCCCTGGTTTTCTGGTCCCTGACGGTGATCATCAGCGTCAAGTACGTGATCTTCATCCTCCTGGCGGACAATCACGGCGAGGGGGGGATCTTTGCCCTCCTGGGTCTGGTATCGGGGGACCGGAAGGATTTTTCCCCGCGCCTGCGGGCCGGCATGGTCATCGCCGGCATTCTCGGGGCCGGGCTCCTCTATGGGGACGGGGTCATCACCCCGGCCATATCGGTTCTCTCGGCCATTGAGGGCCTGGAGGTGGCCACCAAAGCGGCAACTCCTTTCATCTTGCCCATCTCCTGTGTCGTTCTTTTTCTTCTCTTTTTGGTGCAGCATCGCGGGACGGCGGACATTGGGAAGATTTTTGGGCCGATCATGGCGGTCTGGTTTGGGACGCTGGCCGTTCTCGGGCTGAGGGCCATTGCGCGGGAGCCTCAAATTCTGCTGGCGGTCAACCCGGCCCATGCCTACCGATTTTTCGTCGAAAATCACCTCCATGCCTTCGTGGTCTTTGGTTCGGTCGTCCTCTGCGTGACCGGCGGGGAGGCGCTCTATGCCGATTTGGGGCATTTTGGGCGCAAGGCCATCCGCCTTTCCTGGATGGGGATTACCTTTCCCGCTCTTCTGATCAACTATTTCGGGCAGGGGGCCCTCCTCCTGAGCAGCCCCGAGCTGAGCGCAAACCCTTTCTATGGATTGGTTCCCCGGGGGCTGCTCTATCCCATGGTGGGTCTCTCGACCCTGGCCACGGTGATCGCTTCTCAGGCTTTGATTTCCGGAGTCTTCTCCCTGACCCAGCAGGCGATGGAGATGGGTTTTTGCCCGCGTCTGACGATTGTCCACACTTCCCGTGAGGTCCGCGGCCAGATCTACATCCCCGGGGTGAATTATGCCCTGATGTTGGCCTGTCTGGGGGTGGCGATTGGCTTTCGCGAATCCAGCGGCTTGGCGGGGGCGTATGGGATCGCGGTTACCGGTACCATGACCATCACTTCGATCTTATTTTTTCTCGTGGCTACCCACACATGGGGCTGGCCGCGCTGGAAGGCGGTTCCCCTGGTGGCGGTCTTCCTTATTTTTGACCTCTCCTACTTCGGAGCGAACCTCCTCAAGGTTATGGATGGAGGCTGGTTCACCCTCTTCGCCGCCGCGGTCCTCACAGTCGTCATGACGACCTGGATCAAAGGGCGGACGGAGGTCATCCATAAGCTCGGCACCCGAATGGCCCTGGACCTCTTCCTGAAGGATTTTGCCAAGCATAAAATCCCTCGGGTGCCGGGAACGGCGGTTTTCATGTCCCTCTCCCCCCGGGGTACCTCTACCGTCCTTCTCCACCATCTCAAACACAACAAACTGCTGCATGAAAATGTGGTTCTCCTGTCGATCCTTCCGGCCAACATTCCGGTCGTCCCGGCGAAAGATCGGGTGACGGTTGAATACCTGGGGCAGGGTTTTTACCGGGTCGTGGCGCGCAACGGATACATGCAGAGCCCTCGCGTGCCGGAAATCCTGAAACTGGCTTCCGATTTCGGCCTGCCTTCTTTTGAGGCCGAGACGACTTACTACCTGGGGAGGATTACGATTTTCACCACCGGCGATTCAAAGATGGGTCGCTGGCAGAAGGCGCTCTTTGCCTTCATGGCCAGAAATGCCGGGTCCCCGGCGGGGTATTTCGGCCTGCCAGCCAACCGCGTGGTGGAACTCGGGGCCCAAATCCAGCTCTAGCCTATATCCGCGCGCTCCGACAGCGAGCCGGTCCCTTTGGGTTTCGTTCCGCCAGGTTGATTCTTCCGCAAGTTCTGCGGGAGCATTAGTTATGGTTCATGAGGTGGCGGACAGCTTTCTCCAGGCCGTCCAGGGTGAGCTCGAACATGGGGAAGATCATGCGGATGGTCTGGAGGGTGCGGACGTAGTGCCACTCCATCTCCACCCGGGGATTGAGCCAGGCGGTGTGGCGGAAGTTCTTGGCCAGGAAGCGAAGGCGGTCGATGGAGGGGATCAGGTTCCGCTCTTCGATGTGGATGGAACCGTCGGTTGCCATGAGCTCATAGGGGGCCATGCTGGCGTCCCCCACAACGACCAGGCGGGTTTCGGGGTCCAGGCGGGCGAATTCCTCCACCTTATGAGGCTTGCGCCGCCGTGGTGGGTCGGCCCACACATAATCGTAGATGGTATTGTGGAAAAAATAGGTTTTCAGGTCTTTGAATTGATTGCGGGCGTAATCGAAGAGGACTTGGACCACGTCCACGTAGGGATCCATGGACCAGCCCCCGTTGTCGATCATCAATACCACTTTCAGACGGTCTCTTAAACTCCGGTCGAAAACAATCTCAATCTCCCCCGCGTTGCGCATGGTCTCATAAATGGTTTCATCGATGTTGACCCGATCCTTGGGGCCGAAGGGGACCATGTGGCGCAGCCGTTTCAGCGCCTCCCCGATCTGGGATTGGGTGAGAAGGCCCTGCGTGGAATAGTCTCGGTAGCGCCGCTCCATGGCTACCTTCACCGCGCTCTTGTTCATCGATGCCCCGCCCACGCGCATTCCCCCGGGGTGGTGTCCGGAGTGGCCGACGGGAGATGTGCCGCGGGTTCCGATCCACTTGTTGCCACCGTGGTGGGCTTCGGTTTGGTCCTTCAGCCGCTTCAGGAAATATTCGATGAGCTCCTGGGGGCTCAGTTTCAGCAGTTCCTCCGGGTCTACGCCCATGGCCTGAGCCACCCCTTCGGGGTCCCGGAGCCATTCTTCCAGGAGCATCCTGGCCGCTTCGTCCAGGTCTATTCCTTCCTGGTCGGGAAGGTCCATTCCCTTGAAGTGATGGGCAAAGACCTGGTCGTAGAGGTCAAAGTACCGTTCGCTCTTGACCAGGATGGCCCGGGCGGAGGTGTAGAAGTCCTCCAGAGAGGTGATCAGCCCCAGACTCATGGCTTTCTGGAGACGGAGGAAGGAAGTAGGCGTGGCCGGGATTCCTACTTCGCGGAGTTTATAGAAGAAGTTTACAAACAAGTTTAACTCTCAATAAATCCGAAATCCAAAACAAATCCGAATGACCGAAAAAAAATGTGGAAAACGAAACTTCCATTAGGATTTCGCGCTTCGAAATTGTCTAACGGATCCACAGCGAAGGGTGCTAAGCCAGTTCTCCCCTCTCTTGCCATAGAGATATCAATTCCGGATTCCCCTCGCCAGATGCTGGGTAGCCACTGTAAAATCCACGCTCTTTTTGTAGAGCACCCCCAAAAAGGGAACTTCCCCTTTGCCCAGCCTGGCCGGCTTGAAATCCGGGTCGCAGCGCAGCGCCCGGATCCAGTTGATCAGCTCCCGGGTGGCCGGCTTCTTCTCGATTCCCGGGATTTCGCGAAGGCGGTAGAAGGTATCGATGCAAGCCTTTGACAGGTCCCTTTCCAGGCCGGGGAAGTGAACCTCGATGATCTCCCGCATGAGATCGGGCGTGGGGAAGGCGATGTGATGGAAGTTGCAGCGCCCCAGGAAAGGGTCGGACAGGTCCTTCTTGGCATTGCTGGTGATAACGATCACCGGCCGGTTTTTAGCCCTGAAAGTCTTGTCGATCTCCACGATGTCAAAGCTCATCTGGTCCAGCACGTCGAGCATGTCGTCCTGGAAGTCGGTGTCGGCCTTGTCAATCTCATCGATCAGAAGGACCACGCGTTCATCGGCTACAAAAGCCTGACCGATTTTCCCCATCTTGATGTAATCTTCGATGTTGCTCACGTCCCGCTTGGAGTCGCCGAAGCGGCTGTCGTTGAGCCGGGTCAGGGTATCATACTGGTAAAGGGCTTCCACCAGCTTCATGCTGGACTTCACGTTGAGGACGATGAGAGGCATATCCAGGGCCTCGGCAATTGCGTAAGCCAGCATGGTTTTGCCCGTTCCGGGCTCCCCTTTCAGCAGGAGGGGCATCTCCAGCGCCATGGATATGTTGACGATCTTGGCCAGTTCCGGGTCGAGGACGTATTTGGAAGCGCCGGTGAAGCGCCTCCCTTCCGCTTTTCCGTTCATCCGCCTGTTCCTTCGCCTTTCCGCACCTGATTTTTGAATCTTCAATCCTATGAAAATCATTCTACCTTCTCCGGGTGGGAAGTTCAACCCGATCTTTTCCTGAAATACAACCCAACCGCGGGAAATTGATTTATAATGAGACAAAGCAAAGACTGG
>Ga0079037_100002521_pt1 | contig 10147 bp, 4 predicted proteins | sample Mud3Dept4metaG_FD_71479 | JGI IMG/M metagenome (GOLD analysis project Ga0079037, IMG submission 71479) | Freshwater wetland microbial communities from Ohio, USA, analyzing the effect of biotic and abiotic controls - Mud 3 Core 4 Depth 4 metaG | ecosystem: Environmental > Aquatic > Freshwater >... | reverse complement strand
TCTTCATCTCCGTAGTAATCGCTTTGCCATACTCGTTTTCCAGTGTCTGAATCAACTGCGTAAACGTGGCCATCATAGCTGCCGTGGTAGAATGTACCGTTGTGAGTGGCGTAACAATAGTTGGGAATCATTCCCCAAGGAAGTTCACCCATAGGTGATCTCCACATTTCCTGCCCTGTTTTAACGTTGTAGGCAACGAAGCTCTGGGTTGCGCCGTCAAGAAGTATTATCGGTCCGTTTGGTCCGCCATCACCGTCGTTGACGCCAATGTCTGCCACTGTGTTGGTGTTTCTCCAAAGACGTGTGCCTGTGGTGTAGTCCCAGCCTTCCATTATCTTCATGGCGTTGTGAGTTCTGAGGACAATTATGTTAGCAGCCGGAAACGGAAAAGCGCGTATGCCGTAGAAGCCGTTGTCGCCCACGTTTACCTCGCCTTTGAAAATGTCCAATGAGGTATCGATCGTTGAAACGTTCCATTCAATTCCAGTCACCCAGTTGTTGCCGGTCACTTTTGTTAGATTCCACTTGATTAGGTTGGAATAAGAGACACCCATCGGTCGAGTCTTGTTAAAGCCAGGATCGCTGCCAGAAGGTCGATCTCCCTGAGGAGATTGGTTAACTATGACTATCGGGCTGCCGTCAGTGAAGGCTATCGTATTAAGATTGTTAGGAACGTTTGTGATTGTCTGCACCAATGCGCCATTGAATGGGTTATACCGTTTCCAGGTTCCAGCTGTGCCGGGAGCTTCCCACAGAGACACTGAAATTCCACCTTCGCTTACCTGAGAGGCGGTCTGGAAGAATGGGTCCAAACGATGGGCGAGTGTTGGGTTGCCTGATGCGGACCACAGTTTTTGTCCTGTTCTTACGTCAATGCAGTCAAAGGTGCCAGGGCTGCCTCCTTGGTAGATTTTTCCGCCTAAGAGTATGTTTGCTGCTCCACCGCCACCGTCATATGGCAAACTTTGCCATTCTCCTCCGACTAAGCCGCCCAAGCTTACTTGGTTAGCCCAAACTATGTGTGACGATTTCGGTGCAGTGCTGTACTCATTGTATGAGCTGATGTACTGTTGAACCAGGATATTGCCTTGCGTCCAGTCTCCAGAAATCTTTGTCCATTCTCTGTTGTCTGTTTGAACGGGGTGTTGCCAATAGTCGTTTGGCAGAGGTGACCATGGATAACCGTTGAGTATTCCCGCAAGCACTGGATCTTGTTGTACGGTTAATTCTGTTGGCGACTTAGTGCTGGAAGGCTTGTAGTAAACGCTCAGGTTGAGACTCTTGTAGACGTTGTCAGTAGTGTATGTTTTTCCTCCGAAGCTTGCAGAAAACTTGTAGGTGCCGACCTGATCAGGATAGTAATAGAACAACAGAGCGCCAACAATTTGGGATTGACCAGGAATTTCAATGCCCGCATGCTTCAAGGTTTCGTCGACTGGCATGAAAGTGTCTTTTGTTCCATCTGGCTTTTCGATGGTGACAGAAGTGTTGTTGAGACCCCCAAGTAATCCTGCAGTCACGTCTTGGGCATAGAAAGTCGGACCAGATGGTGCAGGGTAGGTCATTATGTTGACAAGCACCTGTTGTCCAACACCAACGTGCGTGGGACTTATGCCCACGACTGTTCCAGTTTCTCGATCAGGAACAGCGGTATATGCTGAGGTCAAAGTTGCAGTGGTTGTAATGACAAGAATAGACAGCAGAAAGAACATGCTGATTGCGGTTGCTTTCGAGTTTTTCTTTAGATGCATTTCTCTTTTCTCCATAATTTATTCGCGAAGCTCGGAAAAAGCCTCACGAAGGCTTAGTTTCGTTTTAGATCTTATTTACCTTGTGTGGTAGGCATGAGACAGTAACAAGTAGCTATGAGGGATCTTCGCAGGAGCTACCATTTGTAAAAATCCAATAATGTAGCCCGTTTTTGCGAACACTTCCAAATACTTGGACGCCTCAGCATGGTTCCTACTCCGTAGTGATTGTTGCTGTCTGATGCCTACCACACAACCTAAAGAAGAGAACAGAGAGACTAAGACTTGCGAAACTTTCACGAGCTTCGCAATAAAACAATAGGAGAAAAGAAAGTGAACTTTTCGAAAAGAACCACTAGTGCAACAATCATCGTTTTGATGTTTCTGATGGCTTCAATTGCTTTAGTGACGTTGCCAATTCAGCAAGCCAAAGCGCAGGATGATAACTATCCCCACGGCGGTCAGCCAGGACCGACTCAGTATGCCCAATCACCGCCCGCAGGCGTTACACCAAGCGTGACAGTCAACGTTGACCCGTACCTGAGTTTCAGACCAAACCCAATCGGAGTTGGGCAAACGCTCCTTGTCAACATTTGGACCACACCCCCGCCAGCGGCAAACCGATACCTCTCATACTTCAAGGTCACGATAACGAAACCAGATGCAACGACGGAAACATTCGGACCCTTCAACTCTTACGTTGCAGACGGAACCGCATGGTTCGAGTACGTCCCCGACCAAGCCGGAACCTACATACTGAAATATGAGTTCGGCGGAACCTACTTCCCCGCAGGAGTCTACATCAGCGGAGTTCTCAACGGATCCGGAGTCGCTATTGGATTCAACGCAGCTCCATCGACCTATCCTTCAACATGGTTCAAACCCGCTTCAACAGCAGAACAGCCACTAACCGTTCAATCCGACTTTGTAGCTTCATGGCCCCCATCGCCACTGCCGACAGACTACTGGACTCGTCCCATATCACCCCAAAACCGAGAATGGTACACAATAGCCGGAAACTACCCCTACGCATACATAAACGACGCACGCGACTGGATGGGACCCTTTGTCATCGGCCCGAACACGTCGCACATTGCATGGAAGCTGCAGGGCGGAATCGGCGGCTTAGTTGGCGGTGAAATTGGACAAAACTCCCTCACAACAGGCGTTGGAAATCCAGGTGTCATCTACGAAGGAAGAGCCTACCAGACCTATAACAAGCCGGGAGTTGGAAGCGTCGCAGCATGCTACGACATAAGAACAGGAGAAGTCTTTTACGAAATACCAGAAGCCCAAGGCGGAGTTACTCCATACATAATCTCATACGTTGAAGGCACCCCCGCTGTTCTGGGCGCCGTCCCCGGCATTATACCAGAGTTAATTGCTGCTGATCGCACAGGACTGTATGGCAGAATAGCAATCGGCAACAGACTGATCAAAATCGATCCTTGGACAGGACGAGTAACCACAAACGTAACAGCCATGACCGGATACTTCTACAACAATGAACTTGTTCTCAGCGTTCAAGATCTCGGATCTGCTGCGGGAGCAAACCGATACCGCCTCATAAACTGGACCACCGCAGGAAGCAGCACAAACTTCACAACCAGGATTCAAAGCAACATAAGCTTCCCAATAAGTGCATTACCCAGCTTAGTTGACTACGAAAGAAACGTGGCAGTTCAAGTAAACAGATTCGGAGCAGGCGCTGTCTACGGAGGAAACATTTACGCCATCAACATGAACACCGGAGCCATCATGTGGAACATCACAACTGATCCACAGACGCCGTTCAGCTCGGGCTGCGCAAGCATAGATGAAGGAAAAGTAGCTGTTGTTTTCGAGGACAGAAGCTGGAGAGCATACGATCTATACTCGGGGCAATTGGCTTGGACAAGCCCAAAGATCGATTATCCATGGGGAGTGTTCTGGTCCTACGACGCATCATCATGGAACGGAATGCTCTACGCAGGCGCCTACACAGGCATGTACGCTTTAGACTGGGACAACGGAGACATTGTGTGGAGGTTTGAATCGCCAAGTGTTCCATTTGAAACACCGTACAACGGCAACTACTCCTTCCACAGCGCAACAATAGTCGCAGACGGAAAACTATACACCTACTCCAGCGAACACACGCCAAGCCAACCGCTTACAAGAGGGTGGAAATTCTTCGCCCTCAACGCCACAACAGGCGAGAAAATATGGGACCTACAGGGATCAGGCACCGATTCAAGAAGATACCAAGGCTCCGTAGCTGACGGCTATTTAACAATTGACAATCGATACTTCGGAACAATGTTCGTCATCGGCAAGGGCAAATCAGCCACAACAGTTGCAGCCAGCCCAGCTACAGTTCCCAAAGGCAGCCAAGTGCTAATCACAGGAACAGTTCTCGACATGTCCCCAGGACAACCAGACACCCCATGTGTGTCAAAGGACTCAATGACTACACAAATGGAGTACCTGCACATGCAAGCACCAATCGACGGAGTCTGGCACAACGAAACAATCGAAGGCGTACCAGTATTTCTAAGCGTCTGCGATGTAGCGGGCGACATAGTCGACATCGGCACAGTCACAACCAACGGCTATTATGGCACGTTCAGCATGGCATGGACCCCGCCCAAAGAAGGCACGTACACGATTATCGCCGCGTTTGCAGGAGATGACTCCTACGGCAGCTCATCTGCAGCAACAGCCGTAGCAGTTGTGCCTGCTGCTGTAACTCCCACAACCCCTGGCGGATCAACCGATACGCAACCAGACTACACCTGGACAATCATAGGCACAGGAATAGCAGTAATAATCGCAGTCGCGATTGCGGTTTTGCTTCTCAGAAAACGGTGAGCTAATAAGCGCTAAGCCCAAAACTCCCTCCCTCTTTTTCTTTGCTTTGAGCCGCAAGAAACCTTCCACGAAGAGTTATGCCCAGGCTTAAGGCGCCCAGTTTCGCCAGCAACCAGTCTGGTAGTTGATGTGCAGCAACAACTAACATTTTTCATCGGGTGAGTGAATTAAGATTTGTTTCTCTTTCTTTACGGTCTACATTGTTTCTCTAAGCTCTGGCAGGACACTATCTTTTCACCATTCTGCAAAGAACTTGTACCAGTATTTTCCAATCTATGCAGGAATCTTCACCCATGGTCAACGTATAACATGAATATCGTCTCTTCCACAAGTTTTTAATAAATCCTGGACTTAAAAAGCACAATGGCGATTGTATGAACAAAACCATTACACGCACTTTGACACTCACATTTCTGCTTGCAACAATCGCAATCGCAGCTCTCGCGACACCAGTCGAAGCAATCACAAACGGTGAACCAGATGCAGGTAGACACCCCTACGTGGTTTTAGTGGTAGCCGACAACGCCCCCGGACAGCCTGCATGGCGCGGAACAGGAATACTTCTCAGTCCATGGGTGGTATTAACTGCAGGTCACGTTACCGACGGGGCGGTAGCTTGCAGAATATGGACCTACGAAGATGTCACATACAACAATGTACCCTTCCCGCTCTATCCCTACGGAGGTCCAGGCAGCGGAGCAATCGAAGGCACACCCTACAAACACCCCAACTACGCAATGGGCAATTTCCCAGGGCTACCAGGTTGGCTAGTTTATGATGTGGGCATAATTGTCCTGAACGAACCAGTAACCGGGGTGAACACGTACGGAGAACTTCCAAGCGCAGGTTTCACAGAAACACTGAAGGTAATGACGGATATTGACTTCGTAGGCTACGGCGTACAAGTCAACTTAAGGGGCGGTGGCACACCAGTCTGGTCAGGTCCTAGAGTTCGAATGTATGCACCGGGCAAGTTGCTCTCTACAAAATCAGCCATAAGCAATCTATTCATCACATGCACAGCTAACCCTGCACAAGGCAAAGGAGGCACAGCATTTGGAGATTCCGGCGGTCCAGCCCTGCTAGGCGGAACCGACATAGTTTTAGCTGTAACCTCTTTCGGAACCAACAACAACTGTGCAGGCACGGGATACTATGCCCGAATTGACAAGCCAGAAATCTTAAGTTGGATAAACTCTTTCCCAATATAGGGAAAACCAACATTCTTCCTTTTTTTGCAAATTCCCCGCAAAGACCGCGCATGGAGAATAATTCTTAGCACCCCTTTTGTGCAAGCCACATCAAATGCGTCAGCCCACTCTCTCTAACGGATCCTGCAGGTAGCCGTCATCGAAAAAAAGGGCCTCGAACGTTCGATTGTCATCCTATTTGCCTCTAGCAGCATCTATCGCATCTTAGTACGGTTTGGTCTTTTTCTTCGTTGCCACAAAGACAAAAAGGCCAAAAACGCCCCTGCCGAAAGCAACGACGCACGCACATGTGGATACAGGAAATCAATGCTCTTTACTATAGTTGGTTCCAAAGCAGTTTCCTGGGCTAACGATAGAGCACCATGGGAGATTGTTTCAACGTTTAAATTCTTGAAGGCAACAATTTGACCCGTCTGGTACATCATTAAAACGCCCAACAAGCTTGCGTTCTTACTCGTATTTGCTTGCGCCACCTTATCGAGCAGCGTTCCATTATTGTCGCAAACCTCAACTGCCACGTACTCCTTGGACACTATTGCCTTGGCTTTGTACCAAGATTGTTTGGCTGCGACGTTTGAGGCGTTAATGACCACTGCGCTCCTTTCAGTAAGGTTTTGAGTAATCTCTGACAGGTCGCCGCCGTTCAGGGTCCTAACGCTTGCAGTGTAGTTGTCCTGATTGTTTCTGGTCAGCATGAAGCCAAAATGACTGCTGAGTCGGTCGGCGCCAGGTATCGTCATCACTCTTTCCGGCACCATAATCGTGACCAATTGCCTACTTCTTGGCAGTCGATAAGTGCGCGGATGAGAAGGGATTGTGATTGTGGTTTTGTTTAAGTCAACTTCATGGCCGTCGCTGAGGACCATAAAATCCCCGCTAAGCACGATGTCTGTTCCCGTAAGATTGTTTTTTAGAAACTCCTTGGAGACTCTGTTGAGCATAGCTATATTCAAGGGGAAATACTGTTGGAACTGAATTTCGCTGATTTGGCTTTCCGAATTCTCTCCAGAATAGGCCACGACTACTGGCTTCTCAGCACCTATTAGAACCGTAATAGCATCACTGTCTGAGCCTGAATAGTTCAAAGACCCACACCAACTGGCTTTCAAAATGTAAGTTCCCGGGATAGTGGCATTCCACATTTCAGCGTATTTGCCATACTCATCGGTGAATGCAGCGTAAGCGGTGGGCGCATAACCAGGCTGATTGATGTAAAGAACTACCAACTGGTTTGCCAACGGTGGGTAGATGGAACCTGAAACGTTCAGGATACGGGTCCCATCATTGGTCTCTGAGTAAACTTCAGCCAAATTGATTGAAATAGCAGACGAATTCATAGGAATGTCTAGGCTTGACGATACCTGAATAGGCAAGTTTTCCCTGCAATTGATCAGAGGGATCACTATAGGTTCTACGCTGGATAAGAGCTCTGGTCGGTCACCAACAGTCCAATCCGAGAGCGATGTGCATTCAGCCACCCAGTAGGTTTTGTTGTTGTGTTCAAAGCCCGATGGAGACGCCCACCAAGAGCGGGTAACGGGCATTTGTTCAAGACAGACGCCAATGTTCATGTGAGTTGGATTAATGCCGCCATAAAAAAACAATACGACGTCGAGTCCACCAGCCTTCATCACCGAGGCTGCAAGGACTGACAAACCGTCACAGTCCGCCTGGTTGCTAAAGAGAGTTTCAACAGGGTATTTTGCATTACTTCTGACGTAGGGAATTTGGCGCACGAAAGTCAAAACGGCGTTCGCAAATTCCTCGTCACAGTAGGGCAATTCTCCCGTGAGGCCTCTCAAATTTTCAGCTATCGATTGGACAGCACTTGGCGTGACAAACTTGGCAAAATCCATTTCGCCGTTTAAAGCATGGCTTTTCCCTTCGTAGTAGTCCCTTAAAGAAAGAGGAAAAGACACGTAAAGGTCCCGATAAGTCAGGTAGCAACCATTCTGGATGGTAATCTTGTACGAAGATGCGAATTCGCTTGTTTCTTTATAGAGCTGACCACAAAAGCCTTGGCTGAGTACAGTAGCGCAAGCTGCACAGACCAAGACAAAGGTTAGCGATGCGACTAAAACTTTATTGGCCATTATTCATCAAGGATGCGCTTAGTCGTGATCTGAAAAAGAAAAGCATTGTGAAGTCCAAATATCGTTTCTGAGTACTATTTTCAATTGAGAAAATAGCCATTTTAGACAGATTTTGCTTGCAAAGACCTTACAATATGACTTTCTTAGGGAACGACCTTTGTTTTGCCTAATCGGAGTTGGAATCAAACTTTCGCGGCTAAATCAAGACTTTTTGGTCAGTATTTTTTCAAAACTCAAGTTTAGCAGAAAAGCAGTACCGTTGATATACGCAATCTAAGGCGATTTAGATATTTACTGCAAGCACCAAATAGAGGGTTACCTTGTTGGGGGAAGTTTCAGTGAAGGAAACAATTGAGTGGCTTCTAAAAGGTGAACCCTACGTCGGATACAGAACGCGAGTTGATCTTTTGGGGCAATCGGAAAATGACCTAGAAGTGGCAGGGGCAAGAATAGAAATTCTTAGCCAACCAGGAATTCAAGGGATACTGCAGGAACTGAAGAATTGGCCAGGATTGGTTCTAAGCAGCCACAGGAGCGCAAGTCAACCTTTCCACAAACTCTCCTTCATCGCAGACTTGGGGCTCACAAGAAACGACCCCGACGTAAGCGAAATCGCACAAAAGGTGACGGAGCACAAATCTGACAAAGGCCCCTTTCAACTTCCCACAAACATTCCAAAGCATTTCGGAGGATCGGGCAGTAGCCAATGGGCATGGTCCCTATGCGATGCGCCAACATTGATCTACTCCTTGGCTAAATTCGGATTCAGCAAAGATGAACAGGTGCAGAAAGCAACCAAATACTTGATGTGCTTAGTTCGCGGCAACGGGTGGCCTTGCACTGTCTCAAAGGAACTTGGAAAGTTTCGTGGTCCTGGAAGAAAAGACGACCCGTGCCCCTACGCCACTTTAGTAATGTTGAAGATGCTGCTTCAATTTGAGGAATGGAAAGAATCCAAAGAAGCCCACATCGGTGCAGAGACCTTGCTTGATTTGTGGAGCAAAAGTAGAGAGCAACATCCTTACATGTTCTATATGGGAACCGACTTCAGAAAACTGAAAGCACCATTCATCTGGTACGACATCTTGCATGTCCTAGACACGCTATCCCAGTGCAGCTGGTTGAAAGGCGACCAAAGACTGCAGGACATGGCGCAGTTGGTTAAGTCAAAAGCCAACGAAGAAGGGAAATACACACCTGAATCAGAATGGAAAGCCTGGAAAGGGTGGGATTTTGGGCAAAAGAAGCAGCCCTCAAGATGGCTCACATTTCTAATCCTGAGAATGCTCAGAAGGGTGGGATAAGGCACACCAAATCAAATGACCAAAAAAACGAATCTCAGGGAGAAGTCTGATGATTAGCCTGTTTTGCGGCTTCGATAGTGATAGTTATAAAAGCTAAACAGCCAGTCAAAACAGCCTATGACGCACCATTGGGGATACGTAGGCGCAGTTACTTCCGCACTACTTTTTGGCTTAAGCGCCACATTGAACAAGATAGCAGTGGCAGACGCGAACCCAACTGTAGTGGCAGGCTTCACCTACCTATTTGCAGGAATATCATTAACCGCTTTGCGTTTTTCTCCCCTTAGAAACAGAATAATGAATATGCTCAGAACCCCAACTCAGACAGAACTTACATTCTGCAGAAAAGACGCTTGGATCCTCCTCCTTGTTGTTCTTTCCGGATCAATCCTAGCGCCCTTTCTGTTTTTGAACGGTCTCAATGCATCCACCGCAGTCAACGCGTCTTTGCTGCTTAATGCAGAATCTCTTTTCACCGTTCTAATCGCGATCTTTTTCCTCAGAGAAAGAGGACACAAAAAAGATTGGTTCGGAGTGCTCTTCCTCATTACGGGAGCAATTTTCCTGACTACCAACGCGCAGTTTGGCAACCTAACACTTTCCCAAGCACTCATTGGAAATGTAATGATTATTGGCGCTTGCCTTTTCTGGGGGATAGACAATAACCTGAGTAAGCTACTATGCTTCAAGGAAGATTTGATGCTGGTCACCGCTGCAAAATGCCTTCTAGGCGGAAGTGCCTTGATACTTCTATCTGGCTTTCTCGGTCTTGGGCTTTTTGTGCCTCTGACAGTTTTCCCATATTTAATAGTGGTTGGAGTCTTCAGCATTGGCTTGTCGATCCTGTTCTTTATGTTGGGTCTGAGGGAAATTGGTTCTTTTCGCACAGGAGTGATTTTTTCCACTTCTTCACTTTTCGGGGCAGCCTTCGCATTTGTCGT
>Ga0079037_100002520_pt1 | contig 10148 bp, 11 predicted proteins | sample Mud3Dept4metaG_FD_71479 | JGI IMG/M metagenome (GOLD analysis project Ga0079037, IMG submission 71479) | Freshwater wetland microbial communities from Ohio, USA, analyzing the effect of biotic and abiotic controls - Mud 3 Core 4 Depth 4 metaG | ecosystem: Environmental > Aquatic > Freshwater >... | reverse complement strand
GCCAGCGCTTCGTCGAGAAGTACCGGCTCGTGCTCCCCCACGGCCACGCCTAGAGAGACAGCTGCTCGAGCTCGGCGGGCAGTTCGCCCGTCTCCTCGCCCGCGCTCAGCCACTCGTCACGGCGTTCGTTCCAGTGCTGCTCGTCCCAGAGCTCGAAACGGCTGCCCTGCCCGATCAACATCGCCTGGCGGGTGAGCCCCGCGTACTCGCGCAGCTTGGGCGGCACGAGCACCCTCCCGTGGGAGTCGAGCTCGAGGTCGGTCGCGTGCCCGACCATCAGCCGCTGCAGCCGCCGCGCCTGAGGATTCAGGGTCGGCAGGCGCATGAGCTTGCGCTCGATCTCCTCCCAGTCCGGGAGGGGGTAGATCAGCAGGCACCGGTCGGCGCGATCGACGGTCGCGATCAGACGGCCCTCGCTGCGCTCGACCAGTGTCTCCCGGTACCGCGCAGGCATGGCCATCCGCCCCTTGGCGTCGAGCGTCACTTTGTTGGCGCCACGAAACATTTCAGGCTCTGGACGGGCCGTCGGCCCATTTCATCCCACTTTGTCCCACTTCGCGGCACTATAGGTCGCGTGCGCGCGGGGAGTCAACGCCCAGTGCCAAGATTTTTCCATGGGCTACAGCGACTTAGCCGCTGAACGATGGGCGGTATCGCAGGCCTCGTGATGGTATCCCGAAGCTAATCAATCGCTTACCGATAGTTCTTGAAATCGAACTTAGAAGGCCGCGGATGTGGGAGGCGCAGACCGCCGTTCGACCGGGGCCCGGGGCGTAGTGCCGCGCGCGGCCGTCTGGCTGCGGGCTGCCGGTGCGAGCAGTGGGACGAGTTCCGTGCGGGCGGGCCTGTCAGGTCCGGGCCACACCACCGCCATTCGGTGGGAGGAAGTGGGTCGGGCACCCGGGTGAAACAGAAGGGAGTCGGCCGATAAGCCGGGTTCTGTCGTGGGCAACCATCCATCTGGGGCGCGCGTCGCCGCGCGCCTCAAGCGACCTACCCGGAAACTCCTGCGGGCCGCAGGTGCGGGCCGTGAGACCCGCGTGTTTCCCTATTTGGTCTTGCTCCAGGTGGGGTTTGCCGTGCCGCCGAATGTTGCCACCGGCGCGGTGCGCTCTTACCGCACCCTTTCACCCTTGCCGTCGCCGCATTGCTGCAGCGCTTGGGCGGTCTGCTCTCTGTTGCACTTTCCGTGGGCTCGCGCCCCCCAGGCGTTACCTGGCACCTTGCCCTGTGGAGCCCGGACTTTCCTCCGCGAAAAATCGCAGCGGTTGCCTGGCCGACTCCCGCGCACAGTATACAGGCCGTCACTCGTCGCGCGGCGAACTCAAGCGCAAGGCGCGCTCATACAACTCCTTGCGCGCGCGGCCCGTGATCTGCGCTGCGAGCTTTGCAGCCTGCGACACGGGCACGGCCGCGAGGAGGATCCGCAGGATCCGGTCCACGTCCGCGTCGTCCGTCGCTGCGGTCTCGCGTGCCGCACCTTGCACGACGATCACTATCTCGCCGCGCGCCATGTCGACGTCGTTTGCGGCGCGCAGCGCGAGCTCGCCGAGCGTCCCGCGATAGACGGTCTCGAACCGCTTGGTGATCTCGCGGGCCACGGATGCCGGCCGCTCGGGCCCACAGGCCTCCGCAAGAGCTTCGAGCGCCTCGCGCAACCGGTGCGGGGCTTCGTAGAAGACCAGCGTGCGGGTTTCATGCGCCAGCGCCTGCAGCGTCTTCCTGCGAGCCGCAGCCTTTGCGGGCAGGAAGCCTTCGAACGCGAATCGCTCGGCCGGCAGCGCCGCAAGTGACAACGCCGCGATCGCCGCGCAGGGTCCCGGCACCGCGACGATCGGCAGTCCGGCGAGCGCGGCTTCCCGCACGAGAACCGTGCCCGGGTCGCTCACCAGGGGCGTGCCCGCGTCGCTGACCAGCGCCACGATCTCACCGGAGCGCAGAAGCTCGACGATGCGTGGCGCGCGCTCACGCTCGTTGTGCTCGTGCAGCGATTCCATCGAGCCCGGCGCTCGCTTGATGCCGCATGCATGGAGCAATTGAGTCGTGTGGCGCGTGTCCTCGGCCAGCAGCAGGTCGGCATCGCGGAGCACGTCGCGTGCGCGTGGACTCAGGTCCGAGAGGTTGCCGATCGGCGTGGACACCAGGAACAGTGTGCCCGGCCGCGGCCTCGCTATAGAATCGGTTGCTTGTCTCGCCACGCACGTCTCCTTCGGATACCCATGCTGCACGCACGACTTCGCGGCCGGCAAGTTCGAGGGCCATTGCTCGCGGTCCTGCTCTGCGTCGGGACTGGACTGCTTTCCGCGCAACCCGCGGCAGCCTCGCGCGGTGACGACCTGTCGGCGGCCGACCAGCTCTCGCGCACCGGACGGCATGCGGAGGCCGGCGAGGTCTATGAGCGGCTCGCGAAGAGGCCCTTCTTCGGCCCCGATACCCGGCTCTCGCTGCTGGCCGCACGCGAATACCTGGCCGCCGGACGCGTGGACGACGCCGCGAGGCTGGCCACGCAGGCGGAGCGGCGCGCGCGGGGCGACGACGCCGTCCTCCTGGCGCGCGTGCGCGCCGAAATTGCACTGGCCCGTAACGACCCCGCAACTGCACTCGCGGCGCTGAGCAGCGTGCCCGAGCCGTGGCCGGCACCGCTGGCCGCCGAGCTCCTGGAGTTGCGCGCGCGCGCGGAGTTCGGCGCCGGGCGCACCCTGGAGGGTATTCGCGCCTTCGAGGAGCGCGCGCGTGTGGTCGGCTCGGCCGACGCCCGGCAGGCGAACTACCAGTTGCTCCTCGATGCCCTGCAGACGGGCACGGCAGCCGCGACAGTCCCGGCCGGGGCGACGGAGAGCGAACGGGCATGGTTGGAACTCGCGCAGCTGCTGTCCCCCGCTGACACGGATGCCGCGCTGATTGCGCAGCGGACTGCTGACTGGCAACGGCGCCACCCACACCACCCGGGCGTGGAACTCCTGCCACAGCAACGCACGAGCGAGGCCGCCACAGTGGCCGGTCCAGTGGGCCTCCCATCCTCGGCGGCACAGGCCGTCGCGCTCCTGCTGCCGTTGTCGGGCAGGCAGCACGCCCTCGGAATCGCGGTTCGCGACGGCTTTCTGGCTGGGTGCCTTGTCGATCCGGCGAGCGCCCCGCGTGTGCGGATCTACGACACTGCTGCTCTCGGCGCCGGGCCTGCCTACCAGCAGGCGTTGGCGGACAGGGCGGAGTTCGTCGTCGGCCCACTGACGAGGGAAGACGTGCAGGCGCTCGTTACCACGCAGTCGTTCCCGGTGCCGACGCTGGCATTGAACGCTTATCCGGACGCAGCACCACCACCGTTCCTGTTTCAATTCCCGCTGGACCCGGAGCAGGAGGCGCGCGCGGTCGCACGACGCATCGCCGCCGACGGCCACGTTCGCGGCATCGCCCTGTTCCCGCGCAACGCCTGGGGAAATCGGCTGTACGACGCCTTTTCGGCCGAGTTGCAGACGACCGGCGTCACGCTGACATCGGCACAGTTCTATGGTCCTGGCGACCGCGATTTTTCCGGGCCGTTGCGCGCCGCGCTCGGCCGTTTCGGCGGAGCGGGCGATCACAGCGACAAGGGGCCTGCACCCCCCCGTCGCGATGCGGTCGCGGAAGCGCGCGACGGCCCGCAGTTCGCCTTCGTCGCGGCCTCACCGCAGGCCGCCCGGGCGATCAAGCCCCAGCTGCGTTTCCAGATGTCGTATGACCTCGCCGTCTACGCTACCTCGGACGCGCTGGACCCGGGCACGCGTGCATCCGCCGACCTGGAAGGCCTCGTCTATCCGGAAATGCCCTGGATCCTTGATGGCGGCCAGGGGGCGCCGGGGCTCTGGGACGTGGTGCATCACGAGTGGGCGGCCGCTGGGCGCGGCCACCTGAGGCTCTACGCGTTCGGTTTCGATGCATTCCAGCTGATGCGGCAGATGCGCGGCGCGGCCGGCACGTTCGCCGTCGATGGACTGACCGGAGCGCTGGAGGTCGCGGCCGACGGGCGAGTCCAGCGCCAGCTCGAGTGGGCCCGGATCGAGGGCGGCCGTCCGCAGGCCGCCGGCGCCGCCTCGCCCTTCGCTCCAGCCAGTGTGCCCTGACACGACGACCATCCTCGGGCGCCGCGGCGAGGACATCGCGCTGCGCCACCTCGAGTCGCAAGGATTGACGCTGCTCGAGCGCAATTACCGCTGCCGGGGCGGCGAGATCGACCTCGTGATGATGGACGGCACCACGCTCGCGCTGATCGAGGTGCGCTCACGGGCGTCGTCGGACTACGGCGGCGCCGCCGCCAGCGTCGGCGCGACCAAGCAGCGCCGGTTCACCCTCGCGGCCCGCCACCTGATGCTCACTCACCCCGAGTATCGGAAACTGCCGGCGCGTTTCGACGTGGTCGCGCTGGACGGGGGCGGCGCGGTCGGAGAAGTCAGGGTGACGTGGATCAGGGATGCGTTCCGGATGGGAAGGGGGTAGTGACTGGTGATCAGGGGGTAGTGAAGAGGCCGTCTTCATGCGCCGATGAATCGTCCACGTGCGCCAGAAGTTCGCTTCTTCACTACCCCCTGATCACCAGTCACTACCCCCTTTCTTACTTCACCACTTTCAGCGTCGCCCTGCGCCCGCCACCTTTCGGCCCGGGACCAGGCTCGGTCGGCGGCGGTTCCTTCGGCGCTTCCGGTCCCGGCACGGCTTCGTCGTCCGTGAAGATCATCCCCTGCCCCGTTTCGCGCGCGTAGATGGCGAGCACGGCCTCCACCGGCACGCGCACCGTCATGCCCACGCCGCCGAAGCGCCCGCTGAAGCTTAGTTCGTCGTTGCCCAGCTTGAGGTGGGCGGTCGCGTTCCAGCTGACGTTGAGGACGATCTTGCCGTCACGGACGTACTGCCGCGGCACCTCCACGCCCGTGACACCCGCATCCACGACGATGTGCGGCGTGCATTCGCTGTCGCTGATCCATTCGTGTATCGCGCGGAGCAGGTAGGGACGGCGCGACTTCACCGCCGCATCTCCCGCTCCGCCTCGCTGAGGCTCGCGACGAAGAACGGGCGCGCAAAGACCTTCTGCGCATAGCGTTCCACCGGCTGCGCCGTGGCAGGCAACTCGACCTGCCAGTGCGACAGGCGCCAGAGGATCGGCGCGACGGTCGCGTCCAGCACCGAGAACTGGTCCGACAGGAACCACGGCTTGAGGCGAAACAGCGGCTCGGACGCCACGATGCTCTCGAGCAGCATCCTGCGCGCGCGCTGCTGCTCGCGCCGGTCGCCCGATTCGAGCGCCGGGCCGAGCGAGTACCAGTCCTGCTCGAGCCGATGCAGTGCGACCCGCGCCTGCGCGCGCGATGCCGGGTCGGACGGCAGCAGCGACGGCGCGGGAAATCGCTCGTCGAGGTACTCGCAGATGATGCCCGATTCGTAGACGACGAGTTCGCGGTCCACCAGCGTCGGCACGGTCTGGTACGGATTGAGGTCGATCAGGTCCTCGGGGGGGCGCGCCGGATCCACGTCCACCACGCGCACCTCGAGCGCCTTGACCGCGATCACGATGCGAACGCGGTGCGAGTGGGGATCGTCCCCGCGGGAAAAAAGCGTCATCACGCCGAGGTGACCCCCTGCGGCACGGACGCGGCGTCCGTCGCTATTTCACGTCCTTCCAGTATTCCTTCTTCAGCAGGTACGCGAGCAGCGTGAAGAAGATCAGGAACGCGATGACCGGGAAGCCGAGCGACTTGCGCTGCAGCTGGGCCGGCTCCGCGACGTACTCGAGGAAGTTCACCGTATCGCGCACGAACGAGTCGTACTGCTCGGGGGTCAGCTTCCCGGGTGTCGCGAGCTGGAACTCCTTGAAGTGCTTCTGCGCGTTGCCCTGCGCATCGACGTGGCCTTCCCACACGGCTTCCTGGACGCCCTGCAGCTCCCACAGCACGTGCGGCATGGCCGTGCCCGGCAGGACGAGGTTGTTCACGCCGGTGGCCTTCGCCGGATCGGCGTAGAACGAGCGCAGGAACGTGTAGAGGTAGTCCGCGCCGCGGCTGCGCGCGACGAGCGACAGGTCCGGCGGCACGACGCCGAACCAGCGCTTGGCATCGTCCGGATTCATGCCGATGCGCATGGTGTCGTGCGGCCGCTCGCCCGTGAACATGAGGTTGTCGATGAGCTGCTGCTCGGTGAGCCCGATGTCGGTGGCCATGCGGTTGTAGCGGACGTATTTCGCCGAATGACAGCCGAGGCAGTAATTGACGAAGTTCGCGGCACCACGCTGCAGGGAAGCGTTGTTCGAGACGTCGACGTTGGCGTGGTCGAGGCGCACCTCGCCGCCGGCCGCGATCGCCGCGACGGGGGCCAGCGCGGCCACGAGGACGAGAAGCTTAGTGCGCATGGTAGGTCACCCTCGTGGGCACGGGCTTGGTCTTGTCGATGCTCGTGTACCACGGCATCAGCAGGAAGAAGGCGAAGTAGACCACCGCGAACGCCCGGGCAAGGTTCGTATACAGCGGGGTGGCCGGCTGCATCCCGAGGTAGCCGAGCACGAGGAAGCTGATCGCGAACGAGATGATGAAGAACTTGAAGACCGGGCCGCGGTAGCGGATCGACTTCACCTTGCCGCGGTCGAGCCAGGGCAGGAACACGAACAGCATCACGGCCAGGCCCATCAGCGCGGCGCCCATGGGCTTGTTCGGCACCGAGCGCAGGATCGCGTAGAACGGCGTGAAGTACCACACCGGCGCGATGTGCGGCGGCGTCTGCAGCGAGTTGGCCGGGTCGAAGTTGGCGTGCTCGAGGAAGTAGCCGCCCATGGTCGGCGCGAAGAAGATGATCGCGCAGAAGATGATCAGGAACACGCCGACGCCCACCAGGTCCTTCACCGTGTAATACGGGTGGAACGGGATGCCGTCGAGCGGGATGCCGTCCGGGCCCTTCACCTTCTTGATCTCGACGCCGTCCGGGTTGTTGGAGCCCACCTCGTGCAGCGCCATGAGGTGCGCGATCACGAGGAACACGAGCGCGAGCGGGATCGCGATCACGTGCAGCGCGAAGAACCGGTTCAGGGTGACGTCGGAGATGTAGAAGTCGCCGCGGATCCACTCGGTGAGCGAATCGCCCACGTACGGGATGGCGCCGAACAGCGACACGATCACCTGCGCACCCCAGTAGGACATGTTGCCCCACGGCAGCAGGTACCCCATGAACGCTTCGCCCATCAGTGCGAAGTAGATCAGCATGCCGAAGATCCACAGCAGCTCGCGCGGCTTCTGGTACGACCCGTACAGCAGGGCGCGGAACATGTGCAGGTAGACGACGATGAAGAAGGCCGAGGCGCCGGTCGAATGCATGTACCGGATCAGCCAGCCCCACTCCACGTCGCGCATGATGTATTCGACGGAACTGAAGGCCTCCGCCGCGGAGGGCTTGTAGTTCATCGTCAGGAAGATGCCGGTGAGGATCTGGATCACCAGCACCATCAGCGCGAGCGAGCCGAAGAAGTACCAGAAGTCCATGTTCTTCGGCGCGTAATACTCGGCGACCTGCTCCTTCCACAGCTTGGTCATCGGGAACCGGTGGTCGATCCACCCGACGAGCGCCGCGAGGCGCCCGCCGCCGGTCGTGGCGGTCTTGCTCGTGCTGCCCATCACGCATTCCCCGCGTCAGCGCCGATGAGGATCCGCGTGTCACTCAGGTAGCGATACGGCGGCACCGGCAGATTGGTCGGGGCCGGCACGTCCTTGAAGACGCGGCCCGACATGTCGAACTTGGAGCCGTGGCAGGGGCAGAAGAAGCCGCCCTGCCAGCCGGCGGAGACGGTCGGATCGCCCGGCGTGAACTTGTCGAGCGGCGCGCAACCGAGGTGCGTGCAGACGCCGACCAGTACGAGGTATTCGGGCTTCAGCGCCCGCGCCGGGTTCCTGGCGAACGCGGGCTGCTCGGACTCTTTCGAACCCGGGTCCCGCAACTCCGCGTCGATGCCCTCGATCTGCGCCAGCATCTGTGGCGTGCGGTGGACGATGAAGATCGCCTTGCCACGCCATTCCACCTTGACCATGGCGCCCGGCTCGAGCTTGCCGATGTCCACCTCGACCGGTGCGCCCATCGCCTTGGCCCGGGCGCTGGGCTTCCAGGAGGCCAGGAATGGAATTGCGGCGAACGCAGCGCCCACGGCGCCGGTCGCAATGGTAGCGACGGTCAGGAAATGACGCCTGCCCGTATCGAGTTCTTCGGTCATCCAGCGCTCTCCTCGGCGGAATCAGGGGCTTGCTGGGCGGTCTTTGGGCGCCGCCGCGGGCAGCAAGGAATTATAGCGGATAGTGAAAAGCGGATAGCGGATAGTGCGGCGGACGGAGAAAGGGGATAGGGGGTAGGGGATAGTGGAAGAGCGCTTTTCATTCGCATCTGTGGCAGCCGACGCCCGAAGTGCGGCTCTTCACTATCCCCTATCCCCTACCCCCTATCCCCTTTCCTAGTCGGCGACCCGCTTGATCTGCGCCCCGAGCCCCTGCAACTTCTCCTCGATGCACTCGTAGCCGCGGTCGATGTGGTAGATGCGCTCGACCTCGGTCGTGCCTTCCGCGACCAGTCCCGCCAGCACCAGGCTGGCCGACGCCCGGAGGTCGGTGGCCATGACCGGGGCGGCCGTGAGCTTCGGTACCCCCTTGATGATCGCGGTATTGCCCTCGAGGCGGATCTCGGCGCCCATGCGCCGCATTTCCAGCATGTGCATGAACCGGTTCTCGAAGATCGTCTCGATGATCGTGCCGACACCCTGCGCGACCGTGTTCAGTGCGGCGAACTGCGCCTGCATGTCGGTCGGGAAGCCCGGGTGGGGCGCGGTGCGGATGTCCACCGCCTTCGGGCGGCGACCCCGCATGTCCACCTCGATGAAGTTGTCGCCGCGGGTAACCGTGGCGCCGGCTTCCTCCAGCTTGGCGAGGACGGCATCGAGATGCTCCGGCCGGGCATTCTTCGCCCGTACCCGCCCGCCGGTGATGGCGCCGGCCACGAGATAGGTACCGGCCTCGATGCGATCCGGGAGGACGTCGTAACTCGTGCCGTGCAGGGACTCGACACCTTCGACGACGATCGTATCGGTACCCTGGCCAGTGACGTTCGCGCCCATGGAGTTCAGGAACAGCGCGAGATCGACGATTTCCGGCTCGCGGGCGGCGTTCTCGAGGATCGTCCGGCCCTCGGCCAGCGTGGCGGCCATCATCAGGTTCTCGGTGCCGGTGACCGTGACGGTTTCGAGCACGATGCGGGCGCCCTTCAGCCGCCCCGACCGCGCCTTGATGTAGCCGTTCTCGATGTGCACCTCGGCGCCCATGGCCTGCAGGCCGGCGACGTGGATGTTCACCGGCCGCGCGCCGATGGCGCAGCCGCCGGGCAGTGACACGTCGGCCGAGCCGTACCGGGCGACCAGGGGACCCAGCACCAGGATCGCGGCGCGCATGGTCTTGACCAGGTCGTAGGGCGCGAACGTCTCGCGCGTCGTGCGCGGGTCGACCTCGATGCGCATGCGCTCGTCCACCGTGACGCTCGCGCCCAGGCGGCCGAGCAACTCGATCATGGTGGTCACGTCCCGCAGGTGCGGGACGTTGCCGATGGTCACCGGTCCGTCGGCCAGCAGGGCGCCGGCCAGGATCGGCAGGGTTGCGTTCTTGGCGCCCGAGATGCGCACCTCGCCATCGAGCGGTACTCCGCCGCGGATCTGCAGCTTGTCCAAGGATGTCGCTCCGGTCAGAGCGGGCCCGGCCCGCCGCCGGCAGCCTGCCACTCGGCGGGGGTGTACGCCTGGATCGAAAGCGCGTGGATCTCGTGTCCCATGCGCGGGCCCAGCCCGGCATACACGAGCTGGTGACGCTGCAGCGGCCGCTTGCCCTCGAACTGCGGGGCGACCACGACCGCCTCGAAATGCGTGTCGTCGTCGGTCACGATGCGAATCCGGGCGTCCGGCAGGCCCGCCTGGATCAACCGGGTCACCTCATCTGCGGTCATGGTTCGAGCGCCTCCAGGGGTCGGTCCGCAAGTTTAACCCGAAGGGGCCGCACAGAAGGCCGCGGGCAGGGGGGCAGTAGGAGGTCGGCCGCAGGCTGTAGACTGTTGCCCCATGGCGCAGTGCGCCTCTTGCACTATCCCCTATCCCCTATCCCCTATCCCCC
>Ga0079037_100002519_pt1 | contig 10148 bp, 8 predicted proteins | sample Mud3Dept4metaG_FD_71479 | JGI IMG/M metagenome (GOLD analysis project Ga0079037, IMG submission 71479) | Freshwater wetland microbial communities from Ohio, USA, analyzing the effect of biotic and abiotic controls - Mud 3 Core 4 Depth 4 metaG | ecosystem: Environmental > Aquatic > Freshwater >... | reverse complement strand
GCATCCGGGAATGCAACCTGGGTACCGCGGCGTCTAGATGTTGATGCCCTGCGCAGGTCGGGTGAATTCGAAAACCAGTTTAAAATATGAGTAAAAACCTTTCTGCCGCCGTATCCGTCGATATCGACACTCTCGCTTCCATATACAAGGGGCAGGGGTGCCGGCGCCCGGGGGGCTACACTCACGCGGAGATGAGGATGGGCCTAGAGAACCTGTCCCGTTTTCTGGAAACCTACCGCGTCCGGGCCACACTCTTTATGGTGGGAAATGACATGCAGGTTTCCCGCAATCACGACGCCATCCGGGCAATGAACATCGCGGGACACGAAATCGCCAATCACACGCTGAGTCACGCCCAGGGATTTCGCCTCCTGCCCTCGGAAGAGAAAGAAGCCGAAATCGCCGGGATGGAGAAAATCTGTGAAGAGATAATTGGCAGTCGTCCTGTGGGGTTTCGATCCCCCGGATGGAACATAGGGGATGATGCGATAGCCATCCTTCTGCAGCGTGGTTACACCTACGATTCTTCCATCAATCCCACGATTGTCATGCCCCTCTTGAAAGTTCTTCACTGGTATGCGATGCGCAGCCGCGACAGGGAAGAGCGTACCACCATGGGGCATCTACATTACATGTGTGCTCCCGCCAGACCCTATCGTTCGTCGGCCAACAACCTTGGACGCAGGGGAAAAAATGGGATTGTCGAGATACCCGTGACTGCAACGCCCTTTTTCAGGCTACCATTCTGGGCCACATTTTTTCTCGCAGCCGGCGAGGGGTATTTTCGCGCTTGTTTCCGGTTTCTCAAATGGAATCGTTGGCCCATTCATCTTCTATTTCACCTCTCGGACTTTGTCGATTATTCCCATCCTGAATTAGTCGATCAGATTCCCGATTCCGGTGAAGGGATGTATGTTCCTCAGGCGCTGAGGGTACCTCTTTCCGAAAAATTACCATTGTTTCAGAAAGTGATGGACACCATGGCAGGAGATTACTCTTTTTTCACGCTCAGGGCATGGGTGGATCATTTCGCTTAGCTTTCATTCGGGTGGATTTGATTAGGTTGATCTGGGCGAAGAGAGTCTCACAAGGTACGCGGGATTTTTATAACGTTATCGAGACAAGGAAGTTGGCAAATTGATCCCTCGATTCAAACCACACCTGAATGCAGAAGAGTTGAAGGCCGCATTTGCGCCCCAAGAAGACGCGGTGCAGCTATTCGAGGCGCAATTCGCAAAGACCTTTGAATCTCACCATGCGATAGCTTTTCCTTACGGCCGGAGCGCTCTCTGGACATTTTTTAAGGCTATGGGGCTGAAAAAGGCCGAGATTGTCATTCCGGCCTACACCTGTTCCGTCGTCGCCCACGCGGTCGTCCTGAGCGGAAATATTCCGCGCTTTGTTGATATTTCGCTGCGTGACTACAACATGGACCTCGATTTGCTTACGGAGGTCATTAACGAACGCACCCGGGCGATTGTCCCCACACATCTGTTCGGCTATCCCCTTGATGTGGACAGGCTCGCTGAGATTGTAGGCAAAGCAGAAAAACAATATGGTCACAAGATCTGGGTGATACAGGATTGCGCCCACGCCTTCGGCGCCCGCTGGAAGGGAAGGCTGGTGTGCAACGAAGGAGATCTCGCAATTTTCGGGCTGAATATCAGCAAACTCATCACATCTATTTTCGGCGGGATGTTGACCACGGTCAGCGATGAATTGGCAGGGCCGATCCGCGCGTGGCGCGATCAATATTTACGGAAACCTCCCAGTTCAAAAGCGTGGAGGCGACGATTTTACCTCACCGCCGTCTATGCCGCGTTCAATGAAAGAAATTACGGAGTCATTAACTGGTTGGCAGGGAACACGTCTCTTCTCGACTCCCTGACAAAGGCATATCATCTCGATGAAAAAATACATTTCCCGCCGGATCACGACGAGGAGATGACTGCCCCCGAAGCGAGTGTAGGACTGATTCAACTCAAAAAATATCGCACCATTGTCCAGGAGCGGTGCGACAATGCGCACTACTATTTTCAGGCACTGCAGGGAATACCCGGACTGGAATTGCCCCCCCTTGTTGAAGGAGCGACGTATTCACATTTCACGATTCGCGTACCGGACAGAGCAAATCTGTTGAAATACTTCCTGAGCAGAGGGATAGAACTGGGGGAACTGATACAGTACAGCCTACCTCATATGAAAATGTATCGAGACTACATATCGGATCCATCCAAGTATCCGAATTCTCTTCGATGCTCCGAGAGCGCCGTTAATTTGCCTGTCTACCGAAGATTGCCATCGTCCTCGCTGGCGGAATTAGTCCACGTCGTCGGTCCGAAACACTAAATTCATATGAATTTTCTGTTATAATAACAAATTCTCACTTTTATGATTCACGAGTAGACATGTTGCGGAAGATGACACTGGAAGATGTCCCGAAGATAGTAGAGATTCACCGGACATCCTGGCATCCGTCGGAAATATCGGTAAAGCTGGGGCCAAAATTTCTCGAACTCTTTTACATCTCTATTTCGCAGGCACCAGATGCCTTTACTTATATATTCGAGCAAAACGGGGAAATTATTGCTTACTCTACTGGTTTCTCCAGATACCGTGAGTTCAACACGCGCTTGATACAGTCCAAATGGATTCCTGTCTCATGGATTGTTATGTCTCGATTCCTATCCGGCAAATTGGCCATTGAAGACGTCTGCAACATGTTTCTTGATTCGAGAAAACTGCGGAATCTGCGTTATCCCGATGCGCACTGGGGAGCAAATGCGTTGTCCAACGAATACAAAGGTACCCCTTTAGGTAAAGAGGCATATGCAAGCACCGCACAGGCGGTATTTCGTGATCTGCAGAAGACCGGTTGTGGGGGCTGTTCCGTATCTTGCGGGACCGAGAACAAAGCGATGGAAAAGTGGATCATCCACCTGGGGTTCGAGAAGGTGGACACGGTCCCTTTGAGGGGAAAATCCGTGCTTGTATATGAAAGGACATTTCATACCGGAGATGAAGGAGCGAAAGATCCCTTCTGAGAGGGATCAAAAGATATACCAGAAGGCGAAGGAAGACCTGCTCGATTTCCTTTACGGGGGTATCACGGGCCGGTTTCAAATCGCAGGCCACAGGCTTATTTCCAAATGGGCGCAGCCTTATGCAAGCGGCGGATTTGTTCTGGAAATCGGTTCAGGTCACGGTCATCACTTAAAATACAGCAAGCAGGAATACAAACACTACATCGGCCTGGACTTGGAATCCCGGTTTCTCTCAAATTTGCATCATCGGTATCCAGAGGCCTGCCTTGTCAACGGAGACGCATACGCCCTGCCCTTTCGTGACAAATCCATGGATTGTATACTTGCCGTGTATACCTTTGAGCATTTGCGGAGCCTGCCGCGCTGCCTGGACGAGATACATCGAATCCTAAAACCGGACGGGAGGCTGCTCGTCGGCTTGCCGGCAGAGGGAGGACTTCTTTACGGACTGGGGAGACACCTTAGCAGCAGACCCTATATGCAACGAAAGTACGGGATCGACTACGATGCAATTGTCCAGTGGGAGCATTGGAATACCTGTAATGAATGTATAGCGGCCCTTCACGATAAGTTCAAAATCCTCAAAGTTCGATACATACCTTTCCTTATTCCGTCAATTCACTTCAACATCATCCTCATAATGAAACTTATACCTAAATATGAGGCATGACTTAATGATGCCACAAACAGGCGCTAATTCGATCTGATATTCTATGAAATACTTGTCTAGAGATTTTCCATCATCTATTCGACCATATTCCATCGATATTCTGCTGATTGTCTTCCTTTTCGCGTACAGCTTCGTCGGCATGTGGAACTTCGGCATTAACATGGCCACCCTGCACGAAGACGACGGTCCCATTTTTTATGCATATGCATTTAAAGACCCGTCACTTTTCGAAGGAGATTATCCCATAGGCTTCCCTCTGTCTATTCTTCTTCCTTTTAAGGTCATGACAAGTGGCATGGTATGGATCCCCGCAATGTCATGGAAATATTTCGACCTTGATCCTTTCATGATGACCGGAGTGCTTACACTGTTTCAAGGTGTCTTACTCGGACTTTCTATTTACATTTTTTCACTGGCCGTTATTCAAAAAAAAGCGGTGGCCTTCATTGCAACCATTTTCGCATACAGTGCCGCACCCTGGACGTGGGCTCCGGCGGGTTACGGAAACATATCAACGTGGACATTTTTGCCATACGCCGCCACACTGGCAACATCGCCCATCCTGCTCGCTTTCGCCTGTGTTTTGAAAAAAAGAGAGCTCATGGCATTTTTCCTGCTGGCTTTTGCGGGCCTCATTCATCCAGGTATCACCCTTCATGCGGCTATCATCATGGGAATGTTTTTTCTGATACGGGGAATGAAAGAGTACTCAAGGGCTCTGGTCATGCGGCAACTTGCTGGGCTTGCGTTTGTCGTTATTGTGACAATCTTACCCTCGCTCTGGATGCAGGCGACCATAAATTTCGAGGCCCTGGACACGGTGGAAACAATGGCCGGCATGAGGCACAACCAGCATGTCTGGCCATGGGGTTTTCAAGGACGTTGGTATCCCGGCATAGCGACAATGCTGACCTGGACTTTGTTTGCGCTTGTAAGCCTTCGATGGAAAAACGATTGGACAAGTGGAACTTTGACTTTATGTCTTTCGGCATTTGTGGGCGCTTGCATCATGGGGCTCACCCAGATCGTCGGCGGTATCTTCGAGAATCTCACATTGCTAAACTTCGTGGGACTTCGCTCTTTCATGTGGTTCACACTGATAGCTCTGCCGCTGATTGTCAATTATTGGCATGCACATCTTCGCTATAATACTTTTATCGGAATCGTGAGCGTTTTGATTTGTCTGACGGTACCCTTTTGGGTTCGCGAGTACCCTGCCCTACGGTTCTCTCCATTGATATTTGCATTTCTTTACCTGGACATGAGAGAAGGGTATCTTTCCTTGTGGCGCTTCAGTCCGGAAAATAAACGCAACATGATCTTGATATTAATAGCTGTACTTGCTTTTTTTCTCGGGATCTTGGCGGTTTCTTCTTTCTATGACATCTTCAATGAAAAATCGGCACACCTTCACAAGACTATTTCAAGATATATCTGGCCATTTGGCGGTATCCGGCTGTGGCAATTTGTTATCTTCGTCTCGGTCGCAGCCATTTTGGGACTTTTTTTTCAAAAAATCTTGAGTTCTGCTCAAACTCGGCAGGCTTCGGCATCCCAAGAGTATCAAGAAGCACAGGTATCACCAGGTGGTATCAAATTCCACGCGACGACCTTGACAGTCTTGATGATCTCATACAGCCTCTTATTCTTGATGATGGAGGTGCAAACAACAGTAAAGCAAAGTAAGGGGGAAGACAGATCCCTGATGGATGCCCAAATCTGGGCAAGACAGAATACGCCATCTTCCTCTGTTTTCGTCTTTCCTTCAAGAGGCTGGAGAACCATGTCCCAACGGCGAAAGTTTGACCCTTTCACTAGGGAAAGTTATGCATACGTCGCCCCTCGGCAGGCCAAAGAACACAGGGATCGTCTTCTTCGGTTCTACGGCATTTCGGAAAAAGATGGAAAACGATTGCGTGGTACGGGCCCCAATGGTGTACACGCCATGCAGCGGGAGCGCTTCTTTAATTATTCGGAAAATGATTTCTTGAGATTCGCCTCCGAATTCGGGACAACGCATCTTGTTCTCCCCGTTCAGGGGCCGGTAACAAAGGCGACAACGCTTTCGTTGCCAGTGGCTTTTCAGAATTCACACTATGTCATTTACAAACTATCAGCCCAAATTGCCAAGAAATAATAATCTCCGACAAGAAGCCGGTGAGCATCCTTATATACAGTGACGATATTAAAAGAACGCGACTTGGGTTGTGATCCCTGGCGTATGTCATTACCATTCATACCTATACAGCTGTGTTGACTTTTACAGCATGAAAATTTTCAAGCACAAACTTGCAAGTGACATTGCCTGGTCCATGGGCAGTATGGTCGTCCTTGCTGCCTGCGGAATTCTGATAAACCTCACGATCTCGTGGTTCCGCGACGCCTCGGCATTGGGTGCCTTCAACCAAACCTATGCGATATATATCATCACCTCGCAGGTCGCCGTTTTTGGTCTGCACTACTCGGTGTTACGCCATGCGGCACTATACAGCTCAGATGCTGAAGAGCAGGGATACCTCTTAGTCAACGCAGGTGTATTCTCGCTGGCACTGGGTGTCTGCTCGGCCATAACTGTTTATTGGGCTGCACCTTTTTTCGGCCGCATATTGGATAGTGCTTCCGTGCAGGCTGCAACGGTCAATGCATCTTTCGGCCTGACGCTGTTTCCCTTAAACAAGGTCCTCATGGGTTATCTGAACGGCTTGCGTCATATGAAAGCGATATCTGTGTTACAATCGGGACGCTACATCCTGGTTCTGCTGTTTGTCGCTGCGGTATCGGCCTCTACCTACCCCTTTGAGTATGTCACACTGGGTTTTTTTATTGCGGAACTGGCAACTACCTGCGGAGTATTCGTTTATCTCATGATTTACGGAATTTTCCCCACAATGCGATTTGATACCAGATGGACCAGGCGACATATCCTTTTTGGAGGGAAAAGCCTATTTTCAGGTATATTAGTTGATGTGAACTCCCGGGTCGATGTTTTGCTGGTCGGTTTCTTTCTACCGGATCTTGCGGTCGGCATCTACAGCTTCGCCGCAATGCTGGTGGAGGGAGTTTACAACGTTCTGGCATTTGTACGCCTCAATTACAACCCTGTTCTCGTAGGCAATGTCCGAGACGGAAACTGGGCAGCCGCGCAGCGTCTTCTAAGCCAGACAAAAAAATACGTATTCACTGCTGTAGCAATACTTTCCTTGTGCGTTATCGCAGTGTTCCTGGTATTGACGACCTTTATCGTGCCAGCCAAGGGTCTAAACCAGGGGTTGCTCCCGCTCGGGATTTTGCTGGTCGGACTGACCTTGATATCGGTCTACATCCCATTCGATAATTTAATGCTGGTCAGCGGTCATCCCGGCGTCCAGACCCTTCAGCAGATGGCGGTCATATTGACCAATATAGTACTCAACATAGCACTGATTCCTTTATTGGGGATTAACGGCGCTGCAATCGCTACGGCATTGAGCTATATCAGCGGTATCGCGGCTCTGATTTTCCTCGCAATGAAAATGCTTGGCTGGAACCTTCTGACCAATTTAGTTGAAAATCAATCATAATCAGAAGCAATATCGTTGTGTGTGCTGACGGCCTACTTGGATATTATAAAGCGCAATCGGGTTTCGGAATGCCACCTGTCATCTCATTTTCATATCAATCTGCTTTTCCGAAGCTTCAATCGATCATCACGTCAAGGGCTGTTTGGCGAATTTTTTCTCACCACGACTGTCGAAACACATCAATGAGACCATGCCACTTTTTTGAAACAAAGAAGGTATCCATCTCCAATCATTCGCGGGCATGCAAACCAAGTATGGTTATCTCATGATGTTCACTATAATTCTTAACTTGAAAAGCGCCATGAGACTCACAGAAAAAAAAATTACGGCATTGAGACAATCAGTCCGCGCCCGCCCCGTTCGAGCGATTATGTTGTTGGTGTCTCTTTGCATTGTTTTTTGTTATGGGGTTGGTGTGGGTTTCTACCAGTGGCCTCCATTTTCTGTTCTCAAGGCCGGCCATGTCGCCATTAAAACAAAATTAGGGAAATATCAACCGCTACCTAAATCCGAAGGGGCGTCCTTCACCTTATCGACTTCGCGATATTCGTATTTTGCCCTTGATACTACTGGCTCCCTTGCGTTGGAGAAATCATTACCTTACCGATCTGAAGGGATGTATAGGTTTGTTCGAACCATTGATCCGGGCAAAACTGCAATGATTGTTATGGATCCATGGGTAGACATGGCTTCGGATCACGCAAATGAATATTATGGAGAAATACTCAATTCCCGCATCATCCCGCTCGTTAGGCATACACTTCATTACGGTCTTCCGATCATTGTGCTCACCAACAACCCCAAGGGAAGAAATTATAATTCCAAGATTCATCCAGAACTTGAATTGCTTTTTGCAAATGGCAAAATAAGTTTGTTGTTTCATCAAGGTTTAGATGATGATGGCTTTGCCGAATATCTGCGATCACAAGGAGTTGATTCTCTTATTTATACGGGCTTTGCTTCCAACATGTGCTTAATAAGCCGTCAGACGGGTATGATTCACATGAAGGAAAAAGGGTTCCGGATATTCTTTGTGCCGGAAGCTTCTGCAGCGGTTGAGTTGGCCGATACTTGGCATGAGCAGTCCATTCACGAAGCAAGCACAAAAATCATCTCTCAGTGGATCGCCGAAATTATCGATTATGAGGAATTGATAAAAGCCTTAAATGACAGATAACAAGAGGCATTCCTCTATAATAACTTGTTTCACCTTAATTTGGTTAACAGGGCGCTGCACCTGTCGTCCTTCCCGCTGTCACTCCAGGGACGCGGGTGACCATACACTTTATGCAAGACTGCCGCGATCAAAGGCAGGTGCATTTCTTTAGTCGTCAGTACTATAAAGAAATAGACTTATGATGCCTATGACTGGCCAGGGGGAATAAAACATGCTTATCGGCATGATACTCGACAAACCCTTTCCGCCCGATGTCCGGGTGGAGAAGGAAGCCAAAGCCCTAATTGACGCCGGTCACAAAGTGCACTTATTGGTTTTTATGCGTCATCGTGACAAGGGAGAACCCGAAGAGGAAATCAATGGGGTAAAGGTCCACCGGGTTCCTCACCCGCGGGGAAAAATGTCCTCCCTCGGGAACCGGTGGAACTCCATAAAATTGCAAACAACTTTTGTAAACCCTTACTGGGCCAAAACTATTGAGTTAAATGCCAGAAAATTTAAGTGGACTGTTCTTCATGCTCACGATCTGCAGCTCGTCGGATCCGCCTTATCTGCAGGGAAAAAGCTGGGGATTCCTGTTGTGGCAGACCTGCATGAAAACAAACCCGATCAGTACCTGGCAAAGCGGGCATCCTCTCCATTTTTCAAGAGAATTAAACACGCGATCCGCAGGAATATTTTCATCTGGCGACTTTATGAGAGGACGGCCCTTCAGCAATGTGACCGTGTCATCGTGGTGGTTCGTGAAATGGCCGAGAGGCTTTATCCTTACGGCATTCCGGAAAGCAAAATCGTCATCGTGTCCAACACGGAGGATGCCTCAGTTTTCCAGGAAAACGAACTGGATCAGGAGGTTCTCGACCGATACCGAAACGATTGGGTGGTTAGTTATATAGGAGGACTTGCACCCTATAAAGGCTTTAGTACCCTCATGAGAGCGCTCCCTCTGGCTGCACCCGATATACCCAATCTTAAATGTGTTATCGTGGGCGCCAAGAGACAGGAATATGTTGAAAGATACACGAAATTAGCCATGCAATACGGGTGTGACAAATGGGTTGATATACTGGAGTGGGTACCCTTCAAAAAGGTACGAAGTTTCATGGCGGCCAGTGCTGCCGGTATTCTCCCTTTAGACAACTTCGAGCAGAACCAGTCCGTCTCATCTCACAAACTTTTTCAATACATGATATCAGGTATTCCCATTATTGTAAGCAACATGCGCTCTTTAAAGAGACTTATCGAGGAAACGGGTGCCGGGCTGGTCTTTGAAGCGGGTGACCCGTCGAGCCTGGCCCGGGTTCTTGTTGATTTATATAAAAACCCCGGACTTCGCGATCGTCTGGGCCGTAATGGATACGAAGCAGCAAGGGGGCTGTATGCGTGGAGGAATGATGCGGCACGCCTGGTTAGCCTGTATGATGAACTGAACGGCGAGAAAACGCAGGATGGAACACGAAATAAATATTAATTCCATTACTTTTCTGCATCAATATAACAGAAATTCGGAATACAAAGAGAATTGCGTTTTTTCAAGAACAAAGGTAAGAAAACGAGACTTTTCATGCTTTCGTCTGATGAGAGAGGATAAAACGTGATTATCGGCATGATCTTGGACAAGAATTTTCCACCCGACATCCGGGTGGAGAAGGAAGCCAAAGCCCTCATTAGTGCCGGTCATCAAGTGCACCTATTGG
>Ga0079037_100002518_pt1 | contig 10149 bp, 5 predicted proteins | sample Mud3Dept4metaG_FD_71479 | JGI IMG/M metagenome (GOLD analysis project Ga0079037, IMG submission 71479) | Freshwater wetland microbial communities from Ohio, USA, analyzing the effect of biotic and abiotic controls - Mud 3 Core 4 Depth 4 metaG | ecosystem: Environmental > Aquatic > Freshwater >... | reverse complement strand
CCGAAGTCGGCCGACAGCGCATAGAAATTCCGGTCGGTCGTGGGCCCCTCGCGCGTGGATTCGACCGGGTAGCCAAGCCGCGCATTCAGCCGGACCCAAGGTCGCAGCTGGTAGCCGGCATACAGGCCGTCGAACGTGCCGAGCAGCCCGCCGGAGCTGCCGGACTGGCGGCCGCCTCGCAGGGTCCAGTCGAGTTCGTGGTCGTTGACTTCGGCGAACAGCAGCGAGACCCGCGACTGGTTGCCCGGGCCGTCTTCGAGCATGTCGAGCGCATAGCCCGCGCTCACCCGACTCGCGAAATCGAAGCGCTCACCGCGACGTCGCGCCGCGAGCGCCACGTCGTTCAGCAGCGCATTCTGCGTCGTCTGGTCGCTCGATGCCGTGCCGTTGTCGAAGCTGGAATCGTCGCGCCGATAGATCTGCGACACGCCGCCGTACAGCTTCCACGGCGACTCTTCCGCGGCAGCCGCGCGTGCCCGCAGGCTCGCCGGGCTGGTCGCGAACGTCAGTGCGCGCAGGCGCTTGCGGACCCGGTCCGCGGCTTCGCCCTGCGGGTAGCGGCGCAGGTACTCTTCGCATTCCGCCTCGGCATGCGCCAGCTGGCCGTTGCGCTCCCGCGCGAGGCCCAGCAGTTCCAGCGCTTCCGCGCGCTGCGGAAACTCGGGTTGTTCCATGAGCCGCGTGAGCAGCGGTATCGCCGTCGCGTAGTCCTTGCGCCGGAAGGCCTCGCGCGCCTGCTTGAGCGTCCGCTCGAGGTCGGCCGGCATCAGCGTCGCGTTGCCACCCGGCCGCGTCGCCGGGACGCTTGCGACGGCATCCGGCGAACCGACCGCATTGAGCGTCGCATCGTCACCGACGGCGAGCCAGGCCTTCGGGTACCGGGCGCGAGCCGTCGCGAGCACCCGCCGGGCATCCGACTCGGACAGGAACGGCCCAGCGCGCAGCCGATACCACCGCTCCTCGTCGATCACGATTTCGGAGACGTACGTGCGGACACCCGTGGCCTCCGCTGCGGCGGCGATGGCCTCTGCCTCGAATGGCGTCTTCGCCGCGTCAAGGTTCACCGCATACGTAGAGGTGCCGCCGGTCACTTCGCGCACGCTGACCTTCGACCGATCCTCCTCGGCGCGCATCAGTCGAATGCGCAAGCCGCGGCCATCGAACGACGGCACCAGCACGAACTGCTCGGGGCGCGACCAGCCGATGCGCAGTTCGAGGTCCGTTCCCAGGGCACGGCTCATCTCGATCGATCGGATGACGCCGTGCCCGTCCAGCGCCGGCGGCACGATCGAGCCCCCGACCGGTGCGCCGCAGTCCGGCTGCGGCGACAGGCGCACGCTGACCCGGTCGCCGCTGCTGGCCGGCGTGTGGCTCACGTAGCGCAGGCTGCAGCCGAACAGCACCGTGACGGCAACGTAGCCGCGCTGCTCCGAAACGCCCACCTCCTCGACCAGGCGGCCCGCCGTCTGCGCGTGCGTCACGGCCGCAGCGAACGGCAGCAACAGCGCAGGCAGCCAGCGGAATGCTCGACTGGCCATCAGTCGAACTTGTCGTCGGTGATGCGGTGCTCGGGCCCCGAGCGCCGCGTCAGGATGGTCGTCAGCGTCGAGCTCGTATACACGTGGCATGCACCCGAGCAATTGCGCAACTCGCTGACCGTGTACTTCACGTCGCCGTACTTCTTGTGCGGGTCGGGCTTGAAGCGGCTCGCATGGCAGCCGGCGCAGTCCGGCTTGTAGGCCGGCGCGCGCCAGGTCGCGGCATCGGTGTTGGCCGCGTGACAGCTCGTGCAACCGAGCGCCGCGCGGTGATCGCCCGGATAGCCGCCACCGGTCACGTGCCGGAACGTGTTCGGCGACCAGGCGGTCGTCGTGTGGCAGTGACTGCATTCGAAATTGTTGACCGGGAAGGTCATGTGCCCCGTCGAGGGACCGCTGGCGATCGTGCCGTCGTGGCAAGTCCGGCACCCGCTCGTGACGCCAGCGTGATCGAACGCCGCCGGCAGCCACGCCAGCGTCGAGTGGCAGTCGCCGCACTGGGCCGTGGTCGGGATGTGACTCGCGGGCTTGCCCGGCGCCTGCGCGCCGTCGTGGCAGCTGTTGCAGGTGCCCGTGACGTGATTGTGGTCGACCCGCAGCGCCGGCTTCCAGGCCGAAGCCGTATGGCAACTGTCGCAACTGGTGTCGCTTGCGATGTGGGCGGCATGCTTGCCGGTGGCAATCGTGCCGTTGTGGCACGAGAAGCAACTGCCGATGACCTGCGTGTGGTCGACGCGCGTCGCGGGCCGCCAACCGGCCGGCGAGTGACAGGCCTCGCAGGTGTTGCTCGACGGCAGGTGGCTCGCGGACTTGCCGGTCGCGCTGCTGCCGTTGTGACAGCTCGCGCAGTTACCGGTGACCCCAGTGTGGTCGAAGCCCGTTGCCGGCTGCCAAGCCGCGGTGCCGTGGCAGCCGCTGCACTCGGCCGCAGTCACGACATGGGTCGCGGGCTTGCCCGCAGCCGTCGCGCCGTTGTGGCAGCTCGAGCACGTCCCGATGACCTGCACGTGATCGACACGCGTTGCCGGTTGCCACGTGCTCGTTCCGTGGCAGGCTTCGCACGTGCCGCTCGTGAAGAGATGGCCGGCATTCTTGCCGGGCGCCTTGACGCCGTCGTGGCAGCTCGAGCAGTTCGCGGCGATACCGTCATGGCTGAACGTGGCCGGCCGCCACGCGAGCGTCGAGTGACAGGTATCGCACTGTGCCGTGGTCGGGATGTGGTTCGTGCCCTTGCCGATGGCCTGCGCGCCGTCGTGGCAGGAACCGCAGGTGCCGGTCACGTGCCCGTGATCCACCCTCACGGCGGGTCGCCACGCGCTGGTCGCGTGGCAACTCTCGCAACTCGAGTCGCTGGCGATGTGTGCGGCGCCCTTTCCGGTCGCGCCCACGCCGTCGTGGCAGCTCGCGCAGTTGCCGGCGACTCCGCTGTGGTCGAAACCCGTCGCCGGCTGCCACGCCGTGGTGCCGTGGCAGTTGCTGCAGTCGGCCGTGGTCGCGATGTGCGTCGGCGATTTCCCGGTCGCCGTCGTGCCGTCGTGGCAGGAGGCGCAGCCGCCGATCACCTGGGCGTGGTCGACTCGCGTGGCCGGAATCCAGGCCGACGACGAATGGCACGCCGCACAGTCGGTGCCGGAGGGGATGTGCGCGACGTTCTTGCCGGTGGCGGTCGTCCCGTTGTGGCAGGAATAGCAGCTGCCGGTCACCTGCCCGTGATCAACGCGGGTCGCGGGACGCCAGCTGAACGTGGCATGGCAGGACTCGCAGCCCGTGCCCGACTGGATGTGCGTGCTGCTCTTGCCGGTCGCCCGCGCGCCGTCGTGACAGCTGACGCAGGTCGCCGTGACGCCCGCGTGGCTGAAGTTCGCAGGCGACCAGGCCGAGGTGCTGTGGCAGTCGGCACAGGCGCCGTCGCCCGGGATGTGGTTGGCGTGCTTGCCGGTGGCGATCACGCCGTCGTGACAGGTGGCGCAGGCGCCGCTCACCTGCGTGTGATCGACGCCCGAAGCCGGTGCCCAGGCCGCGACCACGTGGCAGGCTTCGCAGACGTCGCTGGTGCGCAGGTGCGTGACGGCCTTGCCGCCCGCCCGGACGCCGTCGTGGCACTGCACGCAGTTGCCCACGGTGCCGGTGTGATCGAATTTCGCCGGGAGCCAGGCCGTCGTCGCGTGGCAGTTGTCGCACTCCGCGCGCGTCACGACGTGGTTGACGTGCTGGCCGGCCGCCCGGCTGCCGTCGTGGCAGGACGAGCAGCTGCCGAGCACGTTGCCGTGGTCGACGCGGGTCGCCGGCTGCCAGGCCGTCGTTGCGTGGCAGGCATCGCAGGAGACGGTCGCGCTGATGTGCTGCGCGTCGACGCCGGTGGCTCGGACGCCGTCGTGGCAGTTGACGCAACGCTCCTCCAGGCCCAGGTGATCGAACTGCGCCGGCCGCCAGGCCGTGGTCGAGTGGCAGGTGTCGCAGGCTGTGGAACTCGGAATGTGGCTGGCTTGGCGTCCGGCCGCACGGACGCCGTCGTGGCAAGAGGCGCAGGCGCCGACGACCTGCGCGTGATCGACGCGTTGCACGGGCGACCAGCCACCGTAGCCGTGGCAGGAGTCGCACCGATCCGTCGTCGGCAGGTGCTGTGCGCCTCGACCGGCGGCGCGGCTGCCGTCGTGGCAGGTCGCGCACGCCGCCGTGATGCCGGAGTGGTCGAACTTGGCTGGACTCCAGGCCCGGGAGCCGTGACAGGCGTTGCAGTCCATCGCCGTCTGGACGTGGCCCGGCGATTTGCCGGGCGCCTGCGCGCCGTTGTGGCAGGACGCGCAGTTGCCGAGGGCCTGTTCGTGATCGAAGCGCGTGGCCGGCGACCAGGTTGCGGTCGAGTGGCAGGCGCCACACTGCTCGCCGCTCAGGATGTGTCCGGCGGGCTTCGGCGTCGCTCCGACACGCGACCCCGGCGAGTGGCAGGAGAAACACGCGCGCGGCGTGCCGTTGAAGACGGCATCGACGTGACACGACTCGCAGGACTGCACCCGGTGCGATCCGGTGAGCTCGTAGCCCGTCGTGACATGGTCGAACTGCCGGCCCGCGCCTTGGGCGAAAACCGTACCGCCGGCGAGCACACCGAGCAGCAGCACGAAGACGAGACGGATTCTGCTCATGGCATGGTCCTCACTGCATCCGTGCGCCCTTGAACGTGACCGAGCCGTGGCAGCGCTGGCACTGGCGACCGAATTGCCCGTGATGAACATCGTCCTGCACGTGGCAAGACGCACAGTCTCCGGACAGCTTCACCTCCGCCGCAGGCCGCTTGTGGCAGCCGTCGCAGGTGGCGCGCGCGTGCGCGCCCGACAACTCGAATCCAGTCGCCTTGGCATGGTCGAACTCCCACAAGCCCCAGCCGCTCGGTGAGTGGCAGCTCTCGCAATCCTTGCCGAGCGCTCCCTTGTGCTTGTCCTCGCGCTGGTGGCAACCGTGGCAGTCCTGCGCCGCGCCCTTGTAGGACGGAGTCGCGTGACATTCGTGGCACGGCACGGCGACGTGCAGTCCCACCAGCGGGAAGTCCACCAGCTCGTGGTCGAAGGCGACGCTGGCACGCCATCGCTCCACCCCGTGGCAGCGCTGGCAGTCCTGGCCGAGCTGCCCAGCATGCGCATCCTGGCCACGGTGGCAGGCATAGCACTCGGTGCCGAGCTTCTGCTGCGCGACGACACCGGTGTGGCAGGCGTGGCAATCGAGCTTCGCGTGCCGCCCGAGCAGCTCGTAGCGCCCGTCGCGGACGTGGTCGAACGTGGCCGGCTGCCAGGTGCTCGTGCCGTGGCACTTCTCGCACGCGTCGCCAAAGCGACTCGCGTGCGAATCCATCTTGCGGTGACAACCCGCGCAGTCGCGCGGCAGCGGGTCGGCCAGGTTCGCGGTCGTGTGGCAGCTCTTGCAATCCAGCGGGGCGTGCGCGCCACTGAGCGCGTAACCGGTCTCGCGGCCGTGATCGAAACGCGTCGTCTTCCAGCCCGCGATGCCGTGGCAACTGCCGCAGTCCGGACCGCGTCCGCCGCGGTGCAGGTCGTCCGGCGCATGGCAGGCCGCGCACTGTGTCGGGGTTCCCGCGTAGCGATTGTCGCCATGACACGCCGAGCAGGTCACTGCGGCGTGCCGCTCGCGCAGCGCGAACCGGGTCTTATCGTGATCGAAGCGACCCCGCGCCCAGGTGGCGGTCTCGTGGCAGCCTCCACAGTCCTTGCCGAGTTTGCCGGCGTGCGGCTCGTCGGCCCGGTGACAGTCGATGCACCCCGAAGGCGCCTCCCGGTACTTGCGGCCGGGCTTGTGGCACGCGTCGCAAGCGCTCGCCGCGTGCGCGCCCGTCAGCGCGAAATCAGTCCGCGCGTGATCGAACGCGGGTCGGCTCAGCTTGACGATGTCGGCGTCGCGTCCGAGGTGCTCGGAGTGGCATGCCTTGCACTGCGCACGGTCGATCGCCGGCAGCCGGCCGTGGAACCCGCGCTGTCCGCGGACGTCCGCGCCGACGTCCTCGTGGCAGTTCATGCACAACGTCGGCTGCCGGCTGCGATCGGCGCGGTCGTGGCATTGCGTGCAGTCCTGCTCGATGTCGGCATGCCCCGCGACGACCTTGCCGGGCATCAGCAGGGTCTCGAGGCCGGCCGCACATGTGCGCCCGCCCGCCATGACCGCGGCCGTCACGAACAGCACGGCGAGGAATGGGCGTGCATGGTGCATCGGCGCCTGCGGGTCAGTAGACGTGCACCGCGACGACGTGCGCGATGCCGGCGACGAGCAGCATCACGAACAGCGGCAGATGCAGCGCATGCCACAGCGAGAACAGTCGTTCGAAAGCGCCGAACTCGACGACGCGACGCGTGGCCGCCAGGCGGTGATCGATGTACTGGCGCGCGACGCCCTTCAGCGTCCTGCGGTGAGCGCCGGGCTGGCGCGGCGTCGCAGTCGACGCGCGCAAGGCGCCCGTGACGTAGTGCCGCAGCCGACGTCGGGCGAGCAGCACTCCGACAGCGCCAACCAGCGGGCGCGCCAGCAGCGGCGCCCGTTCGCACCTGGCGACGATTCGCTGCTCCTCGGTCTCGATGCGACCGACGAGGCCGGGCAGGAAATCGACGTTGCACGTCACCCAGCGCAGTTTGTCGGCATATGCCCTGAGTTCCGCGAGGTTCGCCTTGCGCCCGTGCAATCCGTGATGGATCCGGCTGTAGAAGTAGCGGCCGAACAACCCGCTGCCGGAGACGATCAGCATGCAGGCGAGCGCCACGTTGCTGTTGGTCGCGCCGAGGCTGAAGTTCGCGTGGAACAGCACCAGCACCGGGCCGATCACGCCCAGCGCCATGTGCGCCTGGAACCAGCGCTTGGTCGTGCCCATGAACGCGAGCCAGCGCACGCGCTTGCGCAGCGGGTAGACGAGCAGCAACAGCATCGCCGATCCGCCGAGGATCCCGAAGGCATAGCCCGCGCCCGCCTGCGGAGTGAGGTACTGCTCGGTCGGGAAGCGAAAGCCCCAGAAGAGCAGGGCCAGCGTCGCGAGCCCGAAAACCTGCGGCAGCGTGATCCCTGGACGACGCGCTGCCTTGAGCGGCGCGTCACTGCTTTGCAGGACTGCGGACACGGCTTCCTCAACTCCTGGCGAGGCGCGCAGCCTCGGCAATGTTGGCTTCGACGATCCGGGCGTCCGAGGAATCGGGCGGCACGACGGCCTGCAGTCGCCGCCAGGTCGCCAGCGCGTCGGAATAGCGACGCTCCTCGTGAGCGAGGCTGGCCTGCAGCCACAGCGCCTTGGCGTGCCGCGGATCGAGCGCCAGCGCGGCCGCGATGTAACGCGCGGGTTCACCTGCAAGCCGTCCGTTCAGCGAAGCCTGCGCGTCGGCATAGTCCGCCCAGCCATCCGCGGTCATGCCGCTGCGTGCCACGACCGAGGCATACAACGCGCAGGCCTGCGCGAACTCGCGCTTGCGGCGGTGATCCTCGGCGCGCGCGAGCAAGCCAGCGGTCTCGCCCGGTGGCGACTGTGCAGCCGCCGGCCCAGCCGTCACCGGGACCGCCCCGGGGAGGAGCCGCGCGCTCGCCCGGACCGCGGCGCTCAAGCTGCCTTGTGCAACGCCTGCGTGCCACGGCGCAGCCGACGCATCGAGCTGCGATCGTGCCGCCTCGCTCGCTGCGGCCCGCGTCACTTTGCCGTACAGCATGAACGCGGCCGAAGCGAACGCGAGACCCGCTGCCAGTCCAAGCGCGAATCCGCGGCGCGCGTCTGCAACGGCGAAACCGATGGCCATCGATGCCCCCTGTGTTGAGCCCGCTTTGCAGCGGAACGGACCGAGGCTACGTCCGTCGCAATACGGATGCACCGCAGATGCCGGCGAGTTTTCGTTTCTGTGAACTGCGCCACGCGCGAATGGCAGCAATTCTCGTTTGTACGGTCTTCGGCCGGTTACGCGCGCGGCGGCCGACCGATACAGTCTCGTTGCATGAACTCCGCGATGCTGCTCGTTTACGGCGCGCCGCTGGCCCTGATCTGGGGCTGGTACCTGCGTCGCCAGCAACGCGTCGAGCATCGCAGCGTGACCGCTCGCCAGCGCTCTGCCGCGGCCGGTCTTGCCGAACCCGCGTCACTGCACCCGGTGATCGACACCGTCCGTTGCATCGGTTGTGGGTCCTGCGTCAAGGCCTGCCCCGAGCAGCCGGAGCATCACGTGCTCGGCTTGATCGGCAACAAGGCGCAGCTCGTCAGCCCGTCCGACTGCATCGGCCACGGCGCCTGCCGCAGCGCGTGTCCGGTGGACGCGATCACACTCGTGTTCGGCTCGGCGCAGCGCGGCATCGACATCCCGCTGCTGAGCCCGAGCTTCGAATCGACGGTGCCCGGCATCTTCATCGCCGGTGAGCTCGGCGGCATGGGGCTGATCCGCAATGCGTTGTCGCAGGGCATGCAGGCCGTCAATGCGATTCACAAGCACCGCCCCAGGACGCGCGGGGCCGGCGCACTCGACCTGCTCATCGTCGGCGCAGGCCCGGCCGGGTTCGCGGCCTCGCTGACGGCGCTGTCGCACGGCCTGAAGTTCGCGACGATCGAGCAGGACTCGCTCGGCGGATGCGTCTTCCAGTACCCGCGGGCCAAGATGGTGATGACCTCGCCGGTCACGCTGCCGCTGGTGGGCCGGCTGCGTTTCGGCCACACCTCGAAGGAGGCGCTGCTCGAGTTCTGGCGCGGCGTCGAGCGGAAGATGAATTTGCCCATGCATTACGGGGAGCGCGTCGAGTCGATTGGCCGGGAGGGCGACGGATTCCTCGTGCGCACGACACGGGGCGAGCATCGAGCGGCGAGCGTGTTGCTGGCGATCGGTCGGCGCGGCACGCCGCGGAAGCTCGACGTGCCCGGGGAGGCACTGCCGAAAGTGGTTTACCGGCTGGTCGATCCGGAGCAGTACAAAGGACAGGACGTGCTCGTCGTCGGCGGCGGCGACAGCGCGCTCGAGGCGGCCGCAAGCGTCGCCGAGAACGGCGGCCGGCAGGTCACGTTGTCCTATCGCGGCGATGCTTTCTCCCGCGCCAAGCCGCGCAATCGCGAGCGTGTCGCCGCGGCGGCTCGCTCCGGTCGCCTGCAGGTGCTGCTCGAGTCGCAAGTGCGGCGCATCGAACCCTCGTCGGTCGTTCTCGCATTCCAGGGACGTGAGTTGGAACTCGCCAATGACGCGGTGATCGTCAGCGTCGGCGGCATCCTTCCCGCGGAATTCCTGCAGAAAGTCGGCGTGCAGGTCGAGACCAAGTATGGCACTGCGTGATCGTTCGCATCGACTCGCGCCCCGGTGCGGCGCGCTGCTCGCCTGCGCGATGCTGCTCGGGCTCGCGACGAGCGCATCTGCTGCGCCGGCGACGGTGACGGGCGATCCGCTGGAAGCGGCGAAAGCGGCGATTCGCGTCAAGGACTACGCCCGGGCCATCGGAGTGTTGACCGATTTGTCGGGCCGCGGTCACGCGGGCGGCCAGTACCTGCTTGGCACGATGCACCTCGCCGGACTCGGCACCGCGCAGGATCCAGTGCAGGCTCAGCAACTCTTCGAGTCCGCTGCAAATGCCGGCGACGCTCGGGCCGCGTACGGTCTCGCGGCGCTGCTCGCCGCCGGCGAGTCGCCGGACCGGGCGGCGGCACGCCGCTGGCTGGCACGGGCCGCGGAACTCGGTGATCCGGACGCGCAGGCCCTCTTGCGCCGCCAGGCATTGCCGCTGGAATTCCGTCCGCACGATCTGTTGACCGACGAGTCCTCGAGGCGCAGCGCCCTGTGGCGCGCGGCTGCGCACGATGACGTCGCGACACTAGAGGCGCTGCTGGGCGAGGACCGCGTGGACGCAGCCGACGACTTCGGACGCACCGCGCTGCACCATGCGGCCGACGCAGGCGCCGTCGGTGCGATTGCCGTCCTGCTGGCGCGCGGAGCCGGGATCGAGGCCACCGATCACTACGGTGTCACGCCCTTGATGCTGGCTTGCGGTTCCGAGCGGCCCGCGGCCTGCGTTGAACTGCTGCGGGCCCACGCGAGCATCACCGCAGCCGATCGAGCCGGCAACACCGCGCTGGTCTACGCGCTGCGGCGCGGTCGAACGCAGCAGGCTC
>Ga0079037_100002517_pt1 | contig 10149 bp, 19 predicted proteins | sample Mud3Dept4metaG_FD_71479 | JGI IMG/M metagenome (GOLD analysis project Ga0079037, IMG submission 71479) | Freshwater wetland microbial communities from Ohio, USA, analyzing the effect of biotic and abiotic controls - Mud 3 Core 4 Depth 4 metaG | ecosystem: Environmental > Aquatic > Freshwater >... | reverse complement strand
GCGAAGGCGGAAGGGAAGGCGAACTGACATGACGGCGGAGAAGTCCATGGAGAACGTCCGGGGGGCAAGAAAGCACAAGCTCGGGACCGTGGTGAGCGACAAGATGGACAAGACGGTGGTGGTCCGCGTGGAGCGGCTGGTCCCCCACCCCGTATACAAGAAATACGTCAAGCGCCGCTCCACCTACAAGGCGCACGACGAGAAGAACGAGTACCAGGTCGGCGACCGCGTGGAGATCGTCGAGACCCGCCCCTTGAGCAAGGACAAGCGGTGGCGTGTCGCCCGCCTGATCGAGCGGCCCGCGGTACGGTAAGCGGCAAATCCCCGCAGCGGAGAGAACGCCATGATCCAGATGCAAACCATGCTCGACGCCGCCGACAACTCCGGCGCGAAGCGCCTTTGCTGCATCAAGGTGCTGGGCGGCAGTCGTCGCCGGTACGCCACCGTGGGCGACATCATCGTCGTGAGCGTGAAGGAGGCGATCCCCCACGGCAAGGTGAAGAAAGGGGACGTGTGCAAGGCGGTGGTCGTCCGGACCGTCAAGGAGGTCGGACGTCCCGACGGGAGCTATCTGCGCTTCGACCAGAACTCCGCCGTCCTCATCAATCCGCAGGGCGAGCCGGTCGGGACCCGCATCTTCGGACCCGTCGCCCGCGAGCTGCGCGCCAGGAAGTTCATGAAGATCATCTCCCTGGCGCCGGAAGTCCTGTGAGGCGGGGGGGCGCCATGGAAACCGCGAAGGTGAATATCCGCAAGAACGACATCGTCAAGGTGATCTGCGGACGCGAGAAGGGGAAGGTCGGCCGGGTCCTCAAGATCGACCGGGAGAAGGGCAGGATCTTCGTCGAGAAGCTCAACATGGTGAAGCGTCACATCAAGCCCGGGAAGACCCACCCCCAGGGCGGGATCGTGGAGAAGGAGGCGCCCCTGGCGTTCTCCAACGTCCTCATCATGTGCGACAAGTGCAACAAGTCGACCCGGATCGCGATGAAAGTGGACCCCGGGGGGAAGCGCTACCGCGTCTGCAAGCGGTGCGGCGACGTCCTCGAGGCGAAGAAGAAGTAACAGGAACCTTCCGCCCGGGAGGCGGACGTGGGAGACCGGAAATGCCGAGAATGCACGACTACTACAAGACCGACGTCGTCCCGAAGCTGAAGGCGAAGTTCGGCTACAAGAACGCCATGCAGGTGCCACGGCTCACGAAGGTCATCGTGAACATGGGGCTTGGGGACGCGATCGAGAACATCAAGGTCATCGACTCCGCGGCCGAGGAGATCGGAGTGATCACGGGGCAGAAGCCCGTGGTCACGAAGGCGCGCAAGAGCATCGCGAACTTCAAGCTCCGCACCGGCGTCCCCATCGGCGTCATGGTGACGCTGCGCCGGGACCAGATGTACTACTTCCTCGACAAGCTGTTGGCGATCGCTTTGCCGCGCGTCCGCGACTTCAAGGGGGTCTCCCCGAAGGGGTTCGACGGGCGCGGGAACTACACCCTCGGGGTGAAGGAGCAGATCATCTTCCCCGAGGTGAACTACGACAAGATCGACAAGATCCGCGGCATGAACATCACCATCGTGACCACGGCGCGGACCGACGAGGAAGGCCTGGAGCTCCTGAAGCTCCTCGGGATGCCGTTCCGGGCGTAACGCGAAAGCGGGAGAGAGGAGAGCCGACGTTGGCAAAGAAATCGCTCATCGCCAAGGCAAAACGCACGCCGAAGTTCCAGGTCCGGAAGTACAACCGGTGCCCGCGCTGCGGCAGGCCGCGCGCCTTCTACCGGAAGTTCCAGCTGTGCCGGATCTGCCTCCGGGAACTCGCCCTCCGCGGGGAACTCCCGGGCGTGGTCAAGGCGAGCTGGTAGGGGGGGGACGATGGCCATCAACGATCACATTTCGAATCTTCTGACGCGCCTGCGGAACGCGCAGACGGCCCGCTTCGAGCAGCTGGAGCTCCCTGCGACGAGTGTCCTCCAGAACATCGCCCAGATCCTGAAGGAGGAAGGGTTCATCAAGGGGTACCGGGTTGTCACCGACCCGATCGCGAACCGCCTGCGGATCTCCCTGAAAGTCTCCCCCGAGACGGGGTACGCGATCAAGGGGGTGCGCCAGGTGAGCCGCCCGGGCCGCCGTGTGTACGTCGGGAAGGACGACATCCCGACGGTGAAGAACGGGTTCGGCATCGCCGTCCTCTCCACGTCCAAGGGCGTCATGACGGGGGAGAAGGCGAAGAAGCTCTCCATCGGCGGCGAGCTGCTCTGCGAGGTCTGGTAGGCCACCCACGGGGATCCATTCCCAGAGGAGCGCAACGATGTCGAGAATCGGAAAGAAGCCGGTGGCCATCCCCGCCGGCGTGAAAGTGGAAGTGGGGGACGGCGCACTGACCGTCATCGGGAAGAAGGGGAAGCTTTGTCGCCCCATCCCCGGAAGGATCTCCGTGGAGGTCAAGGACGGGGCGGCGACCGTCGCCATGTCCGACGAGGGGGCGAGGAACCTCTTCGGGATGTACCGCACCCTCCTCTCGAACATGGTGCAGGGCGTCACGGAAGGGTTCACGAAGACCCTCGAGATCGTGGGCGTCGGGTACAAGGCGGAGGTCAAGTCCGGGGCGCTCCAGCTGGCGCTGGGGTACTCGCATCCGGTGGTCTTCCCCCTCCCCGCGGGGATTACCGCGGAGGTGGAGTCCAACACCGTGATCCGGGTCACCGGAACCGACAAGGAGCTGGTCGGCGAGACCGCCGCCCAAATCCGCAGGCTCCGCAAGCCCGACGTGTACAAGAACAAGGGGATCCGGTACCGCGGCGAGCGTCTGATCAAGAAGGTCGGCAAGGCCGCAGGCAAGTAACGGGACACAACGCGCAATTCTTCACGACGGGGATCGAAAACGCCATGGGACAGAAAAATCCGCGGGCAACCGCACGCCAGAAACGGAAGACACGGATCCGCAAGCGGATCTTCGGGACGGAGCAGCGCCCTCGGCTCTCGGTCTTCCGCAGCGCCAAGCACATCTACGCCCAGCTGGTGGTCGACTCGACCGGGTCCACCATCCTCGCGGCCTCGACCCTCTCTCCGGAGATCTGCGCGGAGATCGGCGAGCTCGACAAGAGCGGCGCGGCGAAGAAGGTGGGGCAGCTGATCGGAAAGAAGGCGCTGGAGAAGAACATCCACCGGGTCGTGTTCGACCGGAACGGGTTCCTCTACCACGGCCGCATCAAGGCGCTGGCCGACGGGGCCCGCGAGTCCGGCCTGGAGTTCTAGGGTACCCACACATTCGCGAGGGCACGGGGAGGAAGGCTTGAAAAGAATCAATCCGGAAGGGCTGGAGCTGAAGGACCGGGTGGTGCACATCAGCCGGGTCGCCAAGGTCGTCAAGGGCGGCCGGCGGTTCTCCTTCAGCGCGGTCGTCGTCGTCGGGGACGGGAACGGACACGTGGGGACGGGGCTCGGGAAGGCAAACGAGGTGCCGGACGCCATCCGGAAGGCCGTCCAGAACGCCAAGCGGGGGCTCATCGAGGTTCCGCTGGTGAACGGGACGATTCCCCACGAGGTGGTGGGCGAGTTCGGCGCCAGCCGGGTGATCATCCGCCCGGCCTCCCCCGGCACCGGCGTAATCGCCGGCGGCGGCGTGCGTGCCGTCATCGAGTCCAGCGGGATCTCGAACATCCTGACGAAGTCGCTGGGGAGCAACAACCCCCACAATCTCGTCAAGGCGACCATCGAAGGGCTCGCGCAACTCCGAACCTCCGAGCAGGTCGCAGGAACCCGCGGGCAGAAAGAGGAAGAGGCAACGGCATGAGCGGACAGCTGCGCATCACCCTCGTTCGAGGCCTGAGCGGGCAGGACGAATACCACCGCCGCGTGGTGAAGGGCCTCGGGCTCACCCGCCCGAACCGGTCGGTCCTCCGGCAAGACACCCCGGAGATCCGAGGGATGGTGGAGAAGGTCAAGTTCCTTGTCCGGATGGAGGAAGTGGGGGAAGGAAAATGAAGCTATCGGAACTCCGGCCCGCGGAAGGGGCCACAGGCGACAGGAAACGCATCGGGCGGGGGAAAGGCTCCGGCCTCGGGAAGACCGCGGGGAAGGGGCACAAGGGGCTGCGGGCCCGCAGCGGGGGCGGAACAAAGCCCGGGTACGAGGGCGGCCAGATGCCCCTGCAGCGTCGGCTCCCCAAGCGCGGGTTCACAAACATCTTCCGGAAGGAGTGGGCGATCGTCAACGTGAAGGACCTCAACCGCTTCGAGGCGGGTTCCGTCGTGGACGCCGAGGCGCTCCGCAAGGAAGGGTTGATCAAAGGCTCCGCGGACGGCGTGAAGCTCCTGGGGAACGGGATGCTCTCGAAGAAGCTTACGGTCAAGGTCGACAGGGCCAGCAGGTCTGCGGCGGAGAAGGTCGCCGCCGCCGGCGGAACCGTGGAGGTGTGACCCCGGTGCTCAACGGCTTCCAGAACATCGCCCGGGTCCCGGAGCTCAAGCGGCGGATCCTCGTCACGGGGCTCCTCCTCATCGTCTACCGCATCGGAATCTACATCCCCACCCCGGGGATCAACAATCTCGCGCTCAAGGAGGTCTTCGAGAGCCAGGCGGGCACCCTCTTCGGAATGATCGACATGTTCTCCGGGGGTGCGCTGGCGCGCTTCTCCCTCTTCACCCTCGGGATCATGCCGTACATCAGCTCCTCGATCATCCTCCAGCTGCTCACCGTGGTCATCCCGCAGCTCGAGAAGCTCTCCAAGGAGGGCGAGCTCGGCCGCCGGAAGATCACCCAGTACACCCGGTACGGAACGGTCGTCCTCTCCGTCATCCAGGGAATGGGGATCGCGGTGGGGCTGGAGAGCGTCACCGCGGGCGCAGGAGGCTCGGTGGTGTACCACCCGGGATGGTCGTTCCGGCTCATGACGGTCCTGACCCTGACCTCCGGCACGGCGTTCCTGATGTGGCTGGGAGAGCAGATCACCGAGCGGGGAATCGGCAACGGAATCTCCCTGATCATCTTCGCAGGGATCGTGGCCCGCTTTCCGAGCGGCCTGGTGCGCACGGTGCAGCTCGTGCGCACCGGCGAGATGAACATCTTCTCCGCCCTGTTCCTGCTTGCCCTCATGGTCGCGGTGGTCGGCGTCATCATCTTCTTCGAGCGGGCGCAGCGGCGGATCCCCGTGCAATATGCGCGACGCATCGTCGGCAGGCGGGTGTACGGAGGGCAGAGCACGCACCTGCCCCTGAAGGTGAACACCGCCGGCGTCATCCCGCCGATCTTTGCCTCCTCGATCCTGCTCTTCCCGGCGACGATCGCGAGCTTCATCCAGCACCCGTGGACCAAGTTGATCTCCGATGCCCTGACCCCGGGAGGTGTCGCCTACGAGCTCCTCTACGTGGCCTTCATCATTTTCTTCTGCTACTTCTACACCGCCGTCACCTTCAACCCCGTGGATGTGGCGGAGAATATGAAGAAATACGGCGGCTTCGTCCCGGGCATCCGGCCCGGGAAGAAGACGGCGGAGTACATCGACAAGATCCTCACGCGGATCACGCTGGGGGGTGCCCTCTACATCGCCGTCATCTGCGTCCTGCCCAGCATCCTCATCGCCCGGTTCAATGTCCCCTTCTATTTCGGCGGGACGGGTCTCCTGATCGTCGTCGGCGTCGCGATGGATACGATCCAGCAGATCGAGTCGCACCTGATCACCCGTCACTACGAGGGGTTCCTGAAGAAGGGCCAAATGAAGGGAAGGAGGGGATAGGACGATGAAGGGGATCATTCTCCTCGGCCCCCCCGGGGCGGGGAAGGGCACGCAGGCCAAGAAGCTCACCTCGGAGTTTTCCATCCCGCAGATCTCCACGGGAGACATGCTCCGGGAATCGGTGAAGAACGGTACGGAGCTCGGGAAGAAGGCGAAGTCGTTCATGGACAGCGGGGGGCTGGTGCCCGACGAAGTGGTCATCGGCATCGTCAAGGAACGGCTGGCGGCGAAGGACTGCGAGAAGGGGTTCATCCTCGACGGTTTCCCTCGCACGATCCCGCAGGCCCAGGCGCTGGACCGCGTCACGAAGGAGCTTGGGAAGGAAATTGGAATCGTCCTCTCCCTCGAAGTGGACCAGAACGAGCTGATGGAGCGGCTGTGCGGCCGCCGCACCTGCACCGGGTGCGGGGCGATGTTCCACGTGAAGTTCCACCCGCCCAAGACGGCGGGGAAGTGCGACAAATGCGGCAGTGCGCTCATCCAGCGGGACGACGACAAGGAAGAGACGATCACGGCGCGGCTCGCCAACTACAACAAGGCGACGGCACCGCTTTTGGACTATTACAAGAACACGGGAAAGATCCGCACGGTGATGGCGTCCGGGGAGATCGACGTCATCTACGGCAATATCGTGAGGATCCTCCGGTAGGGATGATCCTCATCAAGTCGCCTCCGGAGATCGAGGCGATGCGGCGCGCGGGCGCCGTCGTAGGTCGGTTCTTTGAAGAGGTGAGGCCGCGGATCCGGCCCGGGGTCACTACCGGTTCCCTGGAGGAGTTTGCCGACCGGTTCATCGCGCGTCACGGCGTCCGGAGCGCCTTCAAGGGGTACCTCGGATACCCGGCCCACCTGTGCACATCCGTCAACGAGGAGGTGGTGCACGGGATCCCCTCGAAAGACCGGGTCGTGCGGGAAGGCGACATCCTGAGCATCGACTTCGGGGTCGTGCGCGAGGGTTTCTACGGGGACGCGGCCAGGACCTTTGCGGTCGGAGCGGTGAGCGAGAGTTCCCGGCGGCTCATGGAGGCGACGGAGCGGTCGCTCACCAAGGCGATCGAAGCGGCCCGGCCGGGAAACCGCCTTGGAGACATCTCCGCGGCGGTGCAGGCCACGGTGGAGGCCGAGGGGTTCTCCGTGGTGCGCGACTTCGTGGGGCACGGCATCGGCCGTTCCATGCACGAGGAGCCCCAGGTCCCGAATTTCGGAAAACCGGGGACGGGCCCGAAACTGCTCCCCGGGATGGTGCTGGCCATCGAGCCGATGGTCAACGCCGGCGGGTACGCGGTGGAGCTCCTCGCGGACGGATGGACCGTGGTGACGCGGGACAGGAGCCGGTCGGCCCACTTCGAGCATACGGCGGCCATCACCGAGGACGGTTGCAGGATATTAAGTCTTCCTTGAGGTTGTCTGAGGAATAGTCTGGATATAAAAGATAATGTCCAAAGAAGAAGCGATAGAAATCGAAGGGACCGTGATCGAGCCGCTACCGAACGCCATGTTCCGGGTGGAGCTCGACAACAAGATGAAGGTGCTTGCGCACATATCGGGCAAGATGCGGATGCACTTCATCAAGATCCTTCCCGGGGACCGCGTCACGGTGCAACTGACGCCGTACGACCTCACCCGCGGAAGGATCATCTACCGCTCGAAGTGAAGGAGAGAGGGAAATGAAAGTCCGGCCATCGGTGCGGAAGATCTGCGCCAAGTGCAAGGTCATACGGAGGAAGGGCGTGGTCCGGATCATCTGCGACAACCCCAAGCACAAGCAGCGCCAGGGATAGGCGCTCCGTCCGGGGACACCCCGGGTTCGCCCGCGAGGGCAAGGAGGGAACGGTTGGCACGCATAGCGGGAGTGGACATTCCGAAAACAAAAAAGATCGGGACCGCCCTGACCTATATCTACGGCATCGGGCCGGGCACCGCCATGAAGATCCTCGAGGAGGCGCGCGTCTCCCCGGACCTCCGGACGACCACGCTGACGGAAGACCAGGTGGCGCGGATTCGCGACGTCATCGACGCGAACTACCGGGTCGAGGGGGATCTGCGCAAGGAAATCTCCATGAACATCAAGCGCCTGATGGACCTGGGGAGCTACCGGGGGCTTCGGCACCGCAAGGGGCTTCCGGCGCGGGGCCAGCGCACCCACACCAACGCCCGCACCCGGAAAGGGCCCCGGAAAGGCGCCGTCGCCAAGAAGAAGGAAGCCACGAAGAAATAGCGGAGGAACGATGGCAACACCGAAAAAGAAGGGGAAGAGGAAGGTCCGCAGGAGCGTGCCCGTGGGCGTGGCCCACATCCAGGCGACCTTCAACAACACGATCATCACGATTACGGACCCGGACGGGAACACTCTCGCGTGGGCGAGCGCCGGCGCAAAGGGGTTCAAGGGGTCCCGGAAGAGCACCCCGTTCGCGGCCACCGTGGCCGCGGAGGACGTGGCCAAGAAAGCCATGGACTGCGGGGTCAACACCGTGACGGTCCATATCAAGGGGCCCGGCTCCGGCCGCGAGGCTGCGCTGCGGACCCTGCAGGCCGCGGGGCTCAAGATCAGCTTCATCCGGGACGTCACGCCCATCCCGCACAACGGTTGCCGGCCGCCGAAGCGCCGGCGCGTGTGACGGGCGCCACACCAAGGGAGAAGGAGGGCATTTTCTTTGGCAAGGTATCGTGAGGCCGTCTGCAGACTGTGCCGTCGGGAGGGCGTGGAGCTCTACCTCAAGGGGGATCGCTGCTTCACCGACAAGTGCGCCATCAAGCGGAGAGGGTACCCCCCGGGGCAGCACGGGCAGCGCCGCCCCAAGCACAGCGACTACGGGGTCCAGCTGCGGGAAAAACAGAAAGCGAAGAGGATCTACGGGATCCTCGAGAAGCAGTTCCGGAACTACTTCGAGAAAGCCGACCGGATGAAAGGGAAGACGGGCGACAATTTGCTGATCCTCCTGGAGCGCCGGCTCGATAACGTCGCCTACAAGCTCGGGTTCACCCAGACCCGCCGGGAGAGCCGGCAGGTCGTCCGCCATGGCCACTTCCTGGTGAACGGGCGCAAGGTGAACATCCCGTCGTTCCTCGTCAAGGCGGGGGACGTCGTCGAGCTGCGCGAGAAGAGCCGCAAGATCCCCACGGTGAACGAGGCGCTGGACGCCGTCGTGCGGAAGGGGATCCCGCCCTGGCTGGAGCTCGACCGCGCCAATTTCCGCGGCACCGTGAAGATCCTCCCGGCGCGGGCGGACATCCAGGAGCCGATCCAGGAGCAGCTGATCGTGGAGCTCTACTCGAAGTAAACCTCTTTGGGGCCAGGAGAAGGGGGACGCATGTTCCAGAGAAATTGGAAGCAGCTCATCAAGCCGCGCCGCATCGAGGTCCAGACCGATACGGCGACGTTCAACTACGGGAAATTCGTCGCCGAACCGCTGGAGCGGGGGTTCGGCACCACCTTGGGGAACTCGATCCGCCGGGTCCTCCTGTCATCGCTGCAGGGGGGGGGCATCACCTCCGTCCGGATCGAGGGAGTGCAGCACGAGTTCTCCACGATGGTGGGCGTCGTGGAGGACGTGACGGACATCGTCCTGAACCTCAAGGAGATCCGACTCCGGATGCACTCCCCGGAGCCGAGGACCCTCTACCTCGCGTCGAAAGGTCCCCGCCGGGTGAAGGCGTCGGACATCCAGTCGGACCCCATGGTCGAGATCCTCAACCGGGACCACCACATCGCCGAGTTGTCCGACAACGCGACGCTGAAGATGGAGATGACGGTGCGCATGGGGAAGGGGTACGTTTCCGCCGAGCGAAACCTCGAGGAAAACTCTCCGATCGGCACGATCCCCATCGACGCCATCTTCTCGCCGGTCCGGAAGGTGAATTTCGCGGTCACCAACGCAAGGGTCGGGCAGCAGACCGACTACGACCGCCTCACACTGGAGGTTTGGACGGACGGGTCCGTTCTGCCGGCGGACGCGGTGGCCTACGCGGCGAAGATCCTGAAGGACCAGCTCACGGTCTTCATCAACTTCGACGACGAGGCGGAGATCCCGGACGAACCGGCGGGCCTGATCGAGGGCGGTGGGAACGAGAACCTCTACAAGCCGGTGGAAGAGCTCGAGCTCTCCGTGCGGGCGTACAACTGCCTGAAGAACGCCGACATCAAGTACATCGGCGAGCTCGTCCAGAGGTCCGAGCAGGAGATGCTCAAGACCAAGAACTTCGGAAAGAAGAGCCTCAACGAGATCAAGGAGGTCCTGGTCGGGATGGGGCTTTCCCTCGGGATGAAGGTCGAGGGGTTCTCCCCGGAGAAATACAGCCCGCCGAGGGAAGAGGACTGATCAACTGAAACCAGCGAGGATGCCCCATGCGCCACGGCAATGACCACCGGAAGCTAGGAAGGAACCCCGCGCACCGCAAGGCGCTGCTGCGGAACCT
>Ga0079037_100002515_pt1 | contig 10150 bp, 6 predicted proteins | sample Mud3Dept4metaG_FD_71479 | JGI IMG/M metagenome (GOLD analysis project Ga0079037, IMG submission 71479) | Freshwater wetland microbial communities from Ohio, USA, analyzing the effect of biotic and abiotic controls - Mud 3 Core 4 Depth 4 metaG | ecosystem: Environmental > Aquatic > Freshwater >... | reverse complement strand
CAATTCGAAAAAAGTCAGCCGCTTGAATCGGAGGACACGGAGAACAAGATAACAAGCCGTTTCCCAAAAACACCCCGATGCCCAAGGCGGGGAATAGATGGAGAATTATTCTACGCGCTCAGGATGTCGTGCGAGTGGAGAAGCCGCGGTCTGACCTTCAATCCATATGGGCAGGCTTTCTCGCAATGCCCGGAGCAGTCCGCACAGGCGAGAGGCTTCCTGTTGTCTGCTAGCTCCGCGTAGTAATCCGTGGCCATCCTTTCCATCCGGTAGTTTTCGAAGTACATAGCGTAACGGAGGACCTCATTGACCGCGACGTTTTTGGGGCAGGCGGACAGGCACTCCGTGCAGCTCACCCGGCAGTAAAAGTTTTTGGCTTGCTCCCGGTAACGGTTGAGCATGGCCAAGGCAGCGCGGTCCAGCGGCTGGCCGGATGCTGCGACATACTCCTCGACGTGGGAATAGCTGCTGAAAGTCGGGATGCAGGTGTCGATATCCGGGTTGCTCATGACCCAGCGGATGGCCGCCTGGGGATAGCTCACTTCAGGGCTGACCATGGATTTCAGACTTCCCTGCATGCCGCCGGCGAAAATCTTCATGGCGACCGTCCCGATTCCCTTCTCCCGCGCGGCTTTGATCAGGGGCTCGATCTCTTTTCCTTCCATGTGGTTGTACATGACCAGGACGACCTGGGCGAAGTCCGTCTCCAGAGCCTGCTTCAGGGTGACTTTGGCGTTGTGGGTGGAGAATCCCGTGAAGCGCACTTTCCCCTCCTTTTTCAGCTGGTCGTAGGCGGACAGGATCTCCTGGTTGTTGAGGAGCGGCGTGAGGTCGTCGATCCCGTGGGCCATGGTCACGTCTATGTAATCGGACTGGAGGCGTTTGAGACTCTCCTCCACCCTTTTGATAAGGGCGGCTTTGTCGATCTTCTGGCGGAAATCCAGGGGGTGCTTGGTGGTGATGATGACCTTGTCGCGGACTTCCTTGAGACCTTGGGCAACAAGGATTTCTCCCCTTCCCCGCAGGTAGCCCTCGGCGGTGTCGAAATAGTTGACGCCGCACTCGTAGGCATAGCGGAGCACGTTGCTCTCGTAAAGGGAGATCGCCCCGAAGGAGACGTCCGAGACTTTAAGGCCGGTCTTTCCCAAGGGATTGAACTTGGAAATTTTAGGCGTCGACTTTGCCCCTTGAACGGATGGTGTTCCGCCTGGCCCGGCTTGGCCACGGCCGGCGAAACCGAGACCCGCGACGCCCGAAGCCAGCGCGACTAAGAAATTCCTTCTATTTAATCCGGACATGGTGCCTCCTTATTTATTTCTTTCTGACGTCGATCGGCGTCAAGGGCGCGAGCTTGGACGCAATCGAGGCCGTGTCCACGGCGATGAACTGAATGATGAAGGTATCGCCGCCCCGGGGCATGGGCATCATCAGGCGGGCCCCTTTGGAAAGCTCGTCCCGGCCGGGGACCTCGCTCGGCGAGGCGTAGAAGACAAGCTCCGATTCTTCCCCGCCAACCGAGAATGTCAGCTTATCGCCCGTCCGAAGCGCGGCCTTCTCGATATCACCCTTTCTCCAATTGGTGCCGATCATCAAACCGAATGGAGATGAGTTAAAATCCAGGACGTTCCCTTTCAAAAGCCCTGGGCCGGCTTCGATCGCGCCCACATTGACTTTGAGGTCCGAGAAGAATCCTTCGGGGATCGGTTGATTGATCTTGACCTCGGTGACCTCGGCCAGGGTGCCGCGCGTCCCGACCTGGGAAGTGAACCAGGAAAGGGGTAGGTCATAGCCTTCGACGATTTCAAAAGGACCGAAGTCCGTGTTGATATCGTAGATGTCGCCCTCCGCGGTCGTGCCCTGGAAGACAAGCCTCTTCAGGCGGAAATCGTCCAACCTCAGGAAAAAGCCGACCTCGACGGCGCCGGGTTTGGCCAGAGTCAGATGATGGAGCTTTTCCGGCCCGAACGATTCGAGCCCCACGAGCTTGAGGTCTCCTTCGAACATCATCAGGGAAAAAAGCCCGGCGTACAGCTTGGCCAGAGTCAGGTAAACCGTTTTCTCGGGGTCGGGAACGTCGGCAATCGTGTTGTAGGAGTTCCGCCGGGCCTGGCCGCCCTTGACCAGGACGACGTCGGTGACAACCGGCTCCTTTCCGGTGCTGAACCTGGCGTCGCCGCCCGCCGCGACGACGATCCGGGTGTTCCCGGTCCGGAAGGAGAGGTTCTGGACCTGGCCGATCTTATCCCTGCCTCCCGACGCCTCGATATTCTTTTGGACGACGGCTTTCAGGGACAGATCCTCGCCGGCCGGGGCGGGCGCGGGAAAAGCGGCCAGTAGGAAAACGACAACCGCTCCTGCTGACATCGCTCTCTTCATGTTTCTCTCCTTCCTAAGCTCAATGACGGGCCATTATACCCGAGGGAGGGAGAATAGAGAAGGGGACGTTCCCCAAGGTGCCGCCCTATTTAAGATTGCCATAATATTTTTAGGGGTATCGGCTCTCGCAGAGCCAATCAGCGGGCGTCAAGGATTATCCGCCCGCCCACCATGGTCAGGATGGAATTGGTCTCTGCGATCTTGTGGGGGTCGACTTCGAAAACGTTCTGGGACAGCAGGATGAGGTCGGCAAGCTTGCCGGCTTCAATCGAGCCCTCGTCTGTTTCGCGGCGCATGGCGAACGCGCCTCCCATGGTGTATGCATAGACGGCATCGGCGAGACTCAGCTTTTGCTCGGGGAGCCAACCGCCTTCCGGCTTGCCATCCAGATCCTGGCGCGTCACCGCGACCTGAAGCCCGATCCAGGGGTTGATGGTCACAACCGGCCAGTCGCTTCCGAAAGCGAGACGGCCGCCGCCGTCGAGGACAGATTTCCAAGCCCAGGCTCTCTTCTCGCGCTCGGGGCCGACGTTTTTGATCCAGGCCCCCATCCAGGCCGGGTCGGGGTTGGCATGAAGCGGCTGGAAGCTCCCGATGACTCGGAGCCGGCCGAAACGGGGGATGTCCGCGGCTGAAATATCCTCGGCGTGCTCGATTTTATTCCGGAGGTCCGCATTCCCGCTTGCCCGCGTTCCCTCTTCGTAGGCATCGAGGGACAGCCGGATCGCCGCATCCCCGATGGAGTGGGTCGATACCTGGATCCCCTTGGAGTTTATCTCGACGACGGCCTTCTTATAGTCCTCGGGCTCCCAGAAGAGCTTCCCCTTATCCGCGACCTGGCCTTCGTAGGGGTCGAGCATGGCCCCGGTCCCGGAGTCGATGACGCCGTCAAGCATCAGCTTCATTCCACCCAGAGAGATCCACTCATCGTTGTATTTCAGGCGGGCGTCCTCGTAGGCTTTCCAGTCCTCGGCGCTCAGGCCCGGGGGGCTGACCCACATGGTCACCGAGAACCGCGCGGTCAGGCTTCCCTCCCCGCGGATCTTGTCGAGAAGGTCAAGGGCCTCAAACTCGCCGCCCATCCCGTGGACGCGCACGACGCCCAACCGTGCCGCCTCTTGCAGTCCCCCGCGGAGCGCCGCCAGGGTTTCCTTGGGAGTCGGCTTGGGCAGGACTTTCTCCAACAGGGAATCGGCCGTTTCGAGCAGCGCTCCGGTCGGCTCGCCGTTCGCTTCGCGCACGATCGTCCCGTTCTTCGGGTTCGGCGTGCGGCGGTCGATGCCGGCGAGGGCCAGAGCCCGGCTGTTGACCCAGCTCGTATGGCCGTCGGCGCAGGTCATGATCGCCGGCCGGTCGGGTACGACCTCGTCGAGGTACTTCTTGTGGGGCATGTCACCTGGGAAGGCCGAGTACATCCAGCCCCGGCCCTGCACCCACGCGGACTCGGGATGCTCCGCCGCGAACCGGCGGATCCTCTCTTGAACCTCTTCAACGGTCCGGGTCCCGGCGAGGTCGACCATGGCCAGGCTCCCGGACCCGCTTACGAAATGGACATGGCTGTCTTCCATCCCGGGAAGAACGAGCCGTCCTCCGGCATCGATGACCTTGGTCTCCGCCGCTCGATGATGCATGGCCTCCTTCGCGGAGCCGACGAAAAGGATGCGGTCGCCCTGGACGGCCACGGCCTCCGCCCACGGCAGTTTGGCGTCGACGGTATAGATTTTGGCATTGGTGATGATCGTGTCGGCCGCCGGCCGCTTCTCGGAACAGCCGGCCAGAACAAAGAGAACGGCTGAAAAAAGAACCCCGACGCGCCTGATCGCGCGACCGCCCGCAGAAAGGTGAGTTTTGATCATTTGAGAATCTCCATTCCCGGTATTATAGCCGATTACAAAGCCGAAGGCTCAACATCATCCTTGTCCGCTTCAACTTGACATGAAATACGGCTTTCATTTAGGATTTGCTCAGTTTCAAGCAAGGAGAAACAAGCGCATAATTGGGCTCGATCTGAGCCCCATTCTTGCTTCTGCTTTCCGGGAACGGATCTTAAAAAGGGTTGGGAGGGAAAATGAAATTCAAGACAGCCATGGTACTCAAGGCCATCATTTGTCTGGGTTTTGGACCCGTGCTTTTATTTTTTCCAGGTCCGCTCCTCAAGCTCTTGGGAGCGACATTCTGTTCCGGAGCTGCCTTCACAGCCAGAGAATACGGGGCTGCGCTTATCGGCGCCCTGTTATTGACCTGGTTTGCCAGGAATGCGGAACCCTCCAAAGTCCGGCAGGCCATCGCGCTCTACTTATGCGTTTATGACGCCATCGGGTTTATTGTGACCGTTTACTTCATCTTATCGGGCGGGCTAAACGCGCTGGCCTGGGGAATCGTTGCCGTCTACCTTTTCTTTGCCGTGGCCTTCGCTCTTTTCCTTTCGCCGAAAAAGAAATTGGCCTGAAGCGAACGCCGGGCGAATCATTACCTTGTGTCAGGTTTCAGAAATAAGGTCGGCTTCACGCCAGGCGCCCGACCGCTCGAGCCGCAGTGTCTTGATTTCGAAAGGTTTAAGATCAAGGTTGATCACCTTGAGGGGCTGATTCAAAACCAGCCCGGCCGACGTATTGCGACCTGAGGTTTCATGAAGCCGGAGTATGAGTGCCTTTCCGTCCCACGAGCGCTTACAGGCAGTCAGGCGGATGTTCGCCGGACTCAGGGCGAGAAATGATCCCACGTGTTCATCCGGGCTTTCCTCTCGTCCCGGCTGATTGAACCCTGACCTTTCTTCCCCTTCCTTATCGGCGCCTGGCCCATCCGGCATCTCCCCAAAAGGAAGATGGGCCAAAGCGAAGGGCGGCGCGCTCAGCCAATCGGCCTGCGCTGAGATGGAGCGGCGGACTTTTTCGGCATCCCCGGCCGTGACGAGAAACCGCATCTCGTGGACACCCTGGTCCATATATTTGCGGGTCGGGAACTCCGCCAGCTTGAAGCCGCGCTCATGGCAATAAGCGGCGCTCCTCAGGGCGGAAATGCGCAGTTCTCCGTCCTTGAAATCAAGGCCGTGGGGGCCGCTCCCGACGACCGCAAGCGCCTTCCGTGTCCGGCCTTGTCCGGGTTCTCCCTCGACTATCGCCCAGCGGCCGAAGACGTGTTCTTCCCCGTCCGCCGGGCGTTCGATCGCGCCCCCCGGCACTTCACAAATCAGGCGGCCGCAGTGAAAAGCGGTCGGCACGGCAAGCTTCAACATGGCCCGCTCTTCATTCCAGTGGACGCGCAGCCGGAACTCGAGCGCCAACCAGGCCGGATAGGCTATCGTGTGAAAGACGATCCGGCTTTTCTTATAAATCAAGACGGATTCAATGATCGTCCGAACCGGTCCCTTCTCGATGACCCTCAAGCTGCGGGGCTTGAGGTGAAAACGGCCGGTAACGTCTCGATAGGTCCGGCAGCCCGTCCCCCAAGAATCCCCTTCGTCTTTGATAACGAGCGGCTCGAGCAGCGGGCCGCAAAGAAGCTGAGTCTTGTCACCGGTCCGAAGAGAGACGATAAGCCCCCTGTTCCTATCAACATTATATATTAACTCGGGATTCGGCCGGGGCGAGGCCGGCCGCTTTCTTTTCCCGGGAAGAGCCTTCACTTCGAAGCGGGCGGCACCGACGCCCGGAAGCTCGGCCATGAAACAGACCTTTTTCCGCCAATTGAAGGGCAGGAGCGATTCCGGCTGCTCTTCCTGGGAAGGGATCTTGATACCGTCCTGCCCAAAGACACGGAGGTGCCACTCCCCTTTCCAGAACGGCCGGTAGTCGGCCATGCACTCGACTTCAACGGGAACTTCGTTGAGGCTGGGATTTGAATTGAGGACGGTGACAGGCGCCGGAACATTGAGGGCAGACTCGGGCGGCCGGTTCAAGGCCGAGGCTGCTCCAAGACGCAGCCGCCGGGTCGTCTCCAGGACTTTCCCGTAAAGGTCAAGCGCGTCTTTCTCCGCCGGCTCCGAGCACGAGCCGGTCAGGATGTCATGGAAATCGTTGAAGAGATGGTCCCGCCACGCCTCCGCGATTTCACCCTTTGGATACTCCTCTGCCCTCAGCCACCACGAGGCAGCGGCCAGAGTTTCCGCCTGGACGAGAGCACCCAGGCTCTCTTCCGCCTTCCGCTTGATCCGGGCCAGCGAGGTATAGCAACCTGTGAAAATGCGCTGCAGGTCTCCCTCAAAAACAGGCGCCTCCCGCCCGGCAGCCCTAAGCGCCTCATAAAGCCGATCCGGAGTACTGTGGATGATCTCGACCCGTTTTTCCCGGGATATGAATTTATCGATCACGGCGAGCGCTTCACGGGTCGCCCCGCCGCCGTGATTCCCCAGCCCCCAGAAAACAGCCGCATCCCGCCCGAGACGGAGCGCCAGTTCAACCCCCTCCCTCATTTTCTCTTCGATGTTGTCCCGCTCTGAGTGGTAGAGACCGGACTCGATCCGGAAGGTCAGGATCTCCGATCCGTCAACGCCCCGCCAGCGAAAGAGGTCGGAAGGAAGGCTGAGCTCCTCTTTCTGTGGTCTCATGTGGATATACATTTTGTACCCGGCCAGCTTCAAGATCTGGGGAAGTCCGCCGCAGTGGCCGAACGAGTCGAAGTTGTAGGCGACCCGCGGCCTGGCCCTGAACTTCTCCCAAAAATAGCGCCGTCCTTCGGCAATCTGCCGGATGAGGGATTCAAGTCCCGGCATGTTCACGTCGGGCTGGAGATACCAGCCGCCGGCGATCGCCCAGCGTCCCTCCCTGACCAGGGCTTGGATCTTTCTGAACAGACCGGCATCATATTTTTCAACCCAGCGGTAGAGAACGGCTTCGTTGTGGTTAAAGATAAAGCGCTTGTGCTCGCGGAGAAGAGCGGCCGCGGTGCGGAAAGTAGCAACCGCCTCGGCCGCACCCTCGGTGGAGCGCCACTGCCAGACTGGATCAAGATGGGCGTTCGAGATCAGATGAACCCGCAGCGGCGCCATCGTCAAACCTCATCTTTAGCCGGCAGGGTTTTATACCAGGTGAAGTAGAGGATGACGGCCAGCCCCAGGGTCATCGCCACCCAGGTCAGAAAACTCGGCCAGCGGCGCAGGAAGAAATAAAAGACAAACAGGGCGATCGAGAGCTGGAAAAGCGCAGTCAGGAGCCCGTTAAGCAAGTCAATTGCCGGCATCTTGTCTCGAGCGGGCACGAGGCCGCGGCGCACCGCCTCCCGTCTCACAGGCCCCCACACTCCCCACGGCCTCACCCGGGAATAAAATTTAACCAGGACCTCCATGTCCGCCGGTTTGGTCAGAGCGGCAGCGATGAGCGTCGTCACGAAACAAAGCCCCACATCAACGGCCAGCGCCGCATAGGCAGGAAGATGAGGCAGCATGACCACCCGTGAAAGCACGAGGACGACCGAAACGGCCATGCTCCAGACGAACGCCTTGGCGCCGAACCGCCAGTAGTGCCAACGGAGAGTCGCCGGCACCAGGATAACCGTGACCCAAACAAACACCATCGTCTCCCAGGCGGTGACGATGTGCGTAAAGGACAGGCTGAAGGCGAACCCGATGAGCAGGGCGACGACCGAAGCGAGCTGTCCGAGATGGACGAGCTGCTTCTGGGTGAACGGCCGCCGGACATAGCGCTTGATGAAGTCGTTCGTAACGACCGAGCTCGTGACGTTGATCATGGCACTGATCGTGGACATGAGGGCGGCCAGGAGGACCGCCATGAACAGCCCCCGCATCCCGAGCGGCAGCTTCTTGAGGACGAGCGGCATGATCTTTTCCGCGTCGAACCCCGCTTCAGAGCCCAAGTACAGAATCCCCAGGACCATGAAGGCGCAGCCCAGGATCCAGCGCAGCGTGTAGCCCACCGTCCACAGGCCGCCGGCGAGAGAGGCGTCCCGCGGCGTGCGCGTGGTCAGGAAGAACTGGAAATCCCAGACGTTCGGACCCGCCAGCACCCGGAAGATCAGCCAGTAGAACCCGGCCATGAGGATCGGGCCGAAGGGGAAGAAATGCTGGTAGCTCGGCGCCGTATTCTGCATGAAGGAGGGCCAGAGATGCCAGGTCGGCACAAGAGATCCCCAGGCGGCGTCCTTTTGCGCCAGGAATGCGTCCGAAGAGCCCGCGCGAAAAACCATAACGGTTAGGACGATGGCGCCCGCAGCGATGAGAACCGTCTGGAAAATGTCGGTCAGAATGACTCCGAAAAAGCCGCCCAGGATGACATAGACGCCGACGACGGCGAAGACGATCAGGGTCGATTCCCAGCGGCTGAAAGGCAGGAACTCCTCGGCGAACTTTCCCGTGCCGACGGCGATGAACATCAGGTTGAAGATCATCAGGACAAGCAGGAAGACGGCCGCCGATACCCGGGCCGCCTCGGCGTCGCGGGTCGCCCCGAAGCGCGTTTCGTTCCACTCGGCGAAGGTCATGACGCCGGACCGCCGGATGTACTTCGCCTGGAAGGCCATGTAGAAACAGATGATGAACCAGCCCCAGTAGATGTGCGTCGCCCAAACAGATTTGAGACCGAGGTAGAAGAGCGCCCCGACCATGGACATCGTGCCGCCGATGTCGATGTAGCTCGAGCAGCCGGCGAGCCCCAGCATCCACCAAGGGACATTGCGGTCGGCCAGGAAATAGGAATCGACCTTTTTGGTGGCCCGTTTCTTGACGAGGAAACCGATCATGGCCATGAGCGCCAGATAGACGAAGATGATGCCGAGGTCGAGGGGATGGAGGTTCATTCTCGTCCTTTCCCCCTTCGTTTATCTTATCACCGTTCTATTGTCAATATCGGGGGGAAAGTGCTAAAATGGGCCTGACAAAAGGAAGAAAATTATGCCGCGCAAAAGAAATAAAAATATGAAGAACGTCCTCTTCTGGATCTCCGCCGGGGTGATCATCATCATGCTTTGGAGCCTCCTCCAATCCCCCAGCCTGGTCAAGAGAGAGGTCAATTTCAGCCAGTTCATGGGCGACGTCGAGGCCAACAGGGTGGAGGAGGTGACCATCACCGGGTTCCAGGTCCGGGGCAAATACAAGGACACCGGCGAGACCTTCAAGACCATCACGCCGACCCAGTATGATGACCTGGTCAAGATCCTCCGGGAGCACCAGGTGGCCATCACCGTCCGCGACGTCAACAGGAGCTCCTGGGCTTCTTACCTTTTCACCTGGTTCCCCATCATCCTGCTCATCCTCTTCTGGGTGTTCTTCATGCGGCAGATGCAGGCCGGAGGCAATAAGGCCCTTTCATTCGGAAAGAGCCGGGCCAAGCTGTTCTCCGGCACCCAGAAAAGGGCCACCTTCAAGGATGTCGCCGGGGTTGATGAGGCCAAAGAAGAGCTCAAGGAGATCATCGACTTCCTCAAGGATCCGCAGCGCTTCCAGAAATTGGGCGGCCGCATCCCCAAGGGCGTCCTTCTCGTCGGGGCGCCGGGAACCGGGAAAACTCTGCTCGCCCGGGCCGTGGCCGGCGAAGCCGATGTCCCCTTCTTCTCGATCAGCGGCTCCGACTTCGTCGAGATGTTCGTCGGCGTCGGCGCCTCCCGCGTCCGCGACCTCTTCGACCAGGGGAAAAAGCACGCCCCCTGCCTGATCTTCATCGACGAGATCGACGCCGTCGGCCGCCAGCGCGGCGCCGGACTGGGCGGCGGGCACGACGAGCGCGAGCAGACGCTCAACCAGCTCCTGGTCGAGATGGACGGGTTCGACTCGAACGAAGGCATCATCCTCATCGCCGCCACCAACCGGCCCGACATCCTCGAC
>Ga0079037_100002514_pt1 | contig 10153 bp, 11 predicted proteins | sample Mud3Dept4metaG_FD_71479 | JGI IMG/M metagenome (GOLD analysis project Ga0079037, IMG submission 71479) | Freshwater wetland microbial communities from Ohio, USA, analyzing the effect of biotic and abiotic controls - Mud 3 Core 4 Depth 4 metaG | ecosystem: Environmental > Aquatic > Freshwater >... | reverse complement strand
ACGGGCTTGCCAAGGCGATCGTGTACCGCCGGGTGAGTCGCGGCGGTTCGGGCTTCTTCGAGTTCCCGGCGTACGCGGGGCTGTCCGTCGAGGTGGGCAATGCCTGGGCGACGCGCGACGACGTGGACTGGAGCGGACTGGAGACCGGCGGCAGCCTGTTCCTGGGGGCCGAGAGCCCGTTCGGGCCGGTGTACCTCGCGGCGGGATTCGGTGAAGGCGGCACGCGTGCCTTCTACCTGCTGCTCGGACGCACGTTCTAAGCGTCCGCGGCCCGGCAGGCGCGGTAAAATGCAGCCTTGCCCATCGACGAGTCCGCCATGGCCACCTGCCACGACCACAACCTGCGCCAGCCGCTCCCCGAACAGCGTCCCTTCGGAATTCGCGTGCGACTGCGCCGCAGCGATCCGTTCCGCAAGCTGCTCGGTGACGACTGGACCAAGGAACACTGGTTCGCCACGCGCGGCGAGCGCGATGCGCGACTCGCCGAGATGAGCGGCCGCTACGTGTATTTCCGCCCGGGTGACTCGCCGGCGCTCGACTTCGAGACCGTCGATCCCTAGAGCCCGCCGCGGTCCCCGGCGCCCTCCCGATCGGCCCAGCCGAGCAGACGGCGCGTCACGAAATGATAGACCGGTTTGCCGGTGCGCGCCCATGCGGCGGCCAGCGGAGAGCGCTGCGCGAGGATGGCGCGCTGCCGCGCGGTGAGGTCCCCGGGGCAATACGTGCGCTTGTGCTTCAGCAGGTGGCGCAGGTCGTCGTGCGCAAGCATGCGGAACAGTGGTCCGCGACGGTGCGGTCGCATGGCGAGCTGGAAATCGACCACCGCCGGCCCGCCATCCGGGTCGACCAGCCAGTTGGGCTCCTTGGCGAGGTCGTTGTGCACCAGGCCCGCTGCGTGAAGGCGCCGCAGCAACCGAAGGGCTTCGCGGAAGTACGCGCGATCGACGCCGCCGGATTTCTGCAACGGCACGCCGGGCAGCCACGAGCGCACCAGCCGCTGCCCGTCCCAGGAGACGAGCCGCGGCACGCCCGGTACGCATCGCGCGACGGTCAGTGCGCGGGCCTCGCGAGCGGCCAGGCGGCGTGCAAACCACCCCACGCCTCGGGCGGCCGACGTGATGTCGCGTTGTACGCAATCGACGCTGGTCGCTCCGCCGGACAGGCGCACGCGACACACGGCGCCGAACAGGTCGCGCTTCAGGGGCGTGGTTTCCGGCCCGGTCACGGCAGGCTGATCCAGGTGGGCGTCAGGCCGGCGACCTGCAGCGCGTCGGCCAGTACCAGCAGGCCCCACAGGCCGAGCAGAGTGCCGGCATCCAGGAACGCCTTCCAAAGCACACGCGGGCGGACTTCCAGCGATTGGGGCACTTCGTAGGCCGACCAGCGCGGCAGCAAGGCACGCACCTCGCGCGCGTAACGGGCAAAGGTCTCGCCGTGCAGTTCGTGAAGCAGCCGGTCTTCGGCGCGTGTCGCCGCGAAGTAGATCGCGGCGAAGGCCACGAGCAGTCCACCGGTGATCGCGATGCTGCGCGTCGTCAGGCCCACGCCGAGCATGGCAAGCAACGACAGCGCGTACAACGGGTGCCGCAGCATCGCATACGGCCCGCGGCGCACGAGCTGTGTGTCCTTGAAGCCCGCGATGAAGACCGAGGTCCAGACCCGGCCGAGCGCAGCGCACGCGACGCAGACCAGGCCGACCAGCTGCAGCGCCTGGCCGGCAAGCCCCGTGGCCGCCGTGCGTTCCGACACCGCGACCAGCCCGAGCAGCACGAGCAGCAGCACGACGGTCAATCGCAGGCGGGGCGTGCTGCGTGAGGTGGTCATGCAGCGATTCTAGCCGCCGGCTACAGTGCGCACATGAACTGGCTCGCGGACTACCTCGGCTACACGGCGGGCGCCGTGCTGGCCATCCTTCCCATCGTCAATCCACTCGGCGCCGTACCGCTGGTGATGACCGTCGCCTCGCACCTGCCGGAGGCGGAGCGGCAGCGGCAGATCCGCCGTGCGTGCGTGTACACCTTTGCGCTGATGACCGGATTCCTGGTGGCGGGCAGCCTGGTCATGAACTTCTTCGGCATCTCGATGCCGGGGATGCGCATCGCCGGCGGCATGATCGTCGCGTTCCTTGGATTCCGGATGCTGTTCCCGAGCGCGCCGACGGTGGTGAACGAAGTGGCTGCGCGCGGCGAGATCAAGTACGACATCGCGTTCACGCCGCTCGCGATGCCGGGCCTGAGCGGCCCGGGCACGTTTGCGGTGGTGATGAGCCTCTCGTCGCAGGCGAGCGCCAGGCAGGGCTGGGACCAGGTCGTGGACTTCCTGGGCGTCGCCACCGGCATCCTGCTGGTCGCGGTGATTTCCTGGCTCGCACTGCGGGGCGCAGAGCGCTTCAACCGGTTGCTCGGCGCCACGGGCATGGTGGCGCTCACGCGGCTGATGGGCTTCCTGATGATCTGCATCGGAGTGCAGTTCATCATCAACGGGCTGATGGTGATCACGGCCGATCCGAAAATCTGGGCCGGCCTGGCGGAGGCCCTGCGGCAAGGCGTCAAGTGATGCCACGCCGCATCGACGACGGCACCCGACGACTTACTGCGGGGGCGGGGCGCCGGGCGCCGGGTCTTCCATCGGGAAAGTCTGGGCGCCTTCCTCGGCCGGTTCCGGCTGCGGTGCCGCCGGATCCGGTGGCGCTGCAGCCGGGGCCGCCACCGGGGCGGCAGCCGTACCGCTCGTCGCCCGGGCCAGCGAATCGGTGAACGCGAGCGCTGCAGGCGGCGGATTGCCGGTCTTCCCCGCGAAAATCTGCGAGGCCAGGATGCCGGATACCCCGTACGCCGATGCATTCGAGGTGTCGTCCACCGAAATCACGCTGCCGTCGAGCGACACGCCGGCGAAAACTCCCTCGTTGCGCGCGTAGGCGAGCACCTGAGCCTTCAGTGACGGATCCGTCGCCGCCGCCGCGGAGCGACCGAGCGGGCCTGCTGCCACGCTCGCATCGGCGCCGAGCGTCACCTTGCCGCCGGCGATGCCTTCGACGCTCTGGCGCGACATCAGCACGAGCACGAGGTCCGTGGACTGCACGCCCCACTGGAAGCCGATGTTCGCCCCGGCCAGCGTCACGAACACCGGGTTGCTCCAGGAGCCATCCGGGTTACGCACGGCCATGACCCCCTTGCCGCCGCGGCCGCCGATGATCAGCGCACCCTTGATCACCCGCGGGACCACCACGATGCCGTAGGCGCGCTCGAGCAGCCAGGACGGGATCGCCTGTTCGCTCAGGTTCGAGAACGTCTCGAACACGCGACGCGAGTCGTCGAGGCGCTGGTCGGTACGGGAGGTGGCGTTCGCGCTGACATTGCCAAGGGCGAGCACCACGGTGGCGAGGAGGAGGGCAAGGGTCTTCTGCATCGTCGGTGAATCCCACGGTGAATGGAGCGGCGATGTTAACAGAATGTCGCTGGGCGGGGCCCGGCCGGGCCCGCTATGCTCTGTCCGTCCCGGCCTCCTGAATTTGAACGGCATGCATCACTTGCGGGCACTTCTGCTGGCGGCCCTGCTCGGGCTGGTCTCTCCCGCGTCGCAGTCCCGGCCGGCGGACGACGTCGGCGATGCTGACCGCGCGTTCGCGGCGCGTGCTGCCGAGGTGGGGCAACACGCGGCGTTCATCGAATACCTCGCGGCGGAGGCCGTCCTGTTCCGTCCCGAGGCAGTGAGCGGGCAGCAATGGCTTGCCACGCATGAGCCGGCGACCGGGCAACTCGAGTGGGCGCCGTCGGCGACCGCGGTCGCCTGCACTGGACGGCTCGCGCTGACGACCGGTCGGTGGCGGTACTCGAATGCCGAGGGCGGCGAGCCGGTGGCGGGGCACTACGTGAGCGTGTGGCGACGGGACGATGACGGGCGCTGGCGGGTAGTGCTCGATCACGGCATCGACCACGCGCCCGGCGACGCGCCAGCGGAACCGCTCGAGACTTCGCTCGGACGCCTGTGGGCGACTGCCGAGGCAGGCGACTGCGCGGGTCGGGGGACGCTGCTCGACCTGTCGGATGCTGAGCGGGATCTCAACTCGTGGGTGAGTCGCGATGGGCTGCCTGCGGCGCTGCGAAGAGCGGCAGCGGACGGGGCCCTTGCATACCGCGACGCCGCGGCCCCTGGGCGACTGACGGAGTCGTGGCCGGCAGCAGACGCACGGTACGGTCCCGGCACCGTTGCCCGCACCGTCGAGGTGATGCTCGATCAGGATGCAGACCTGGCCGTGAGTCACGGCGTGCTCGAGGCGGCCGACGGTGGGCCGAGGTCGCTGTACGTGCGGGTCTGGAATCGCGATCGTCGTCACTGGCGCCTGGCGATCGACCTGCAGACGCCGTTGCCTGCAGCGCGCTGATCGGGGCGTCCCGGCGGGGGATTTCCCGAGCCGGGACGCCGCGTCAACAGCGTCAGCAGGCAGGCGGCTGATACGCGCCGGATTCGCGCAGCACGGCGAGCTCGGCATCACCGTAGCCGACCGATCGCAGTACCTGTTCGGTGTGCTCGCCTAGCTGCGGGAGGCGCAAATCCGCGCGGCCGGGCTCTTCGGTAAACTTGATCGGCAGCCCGATGTGCTCCTGGCCGAGCTCATCGACCAGGCGCATCTGGCGCGCCGTGGCCTGCGGGTCGTCGAATGCCTCGCGCAGGTTCTGCACCGGCGCGAAGCAGATGTCCCGGCCGCGAAACCACTCGACCCACTCGGCCTGGGTTCGCGTCGAAAACACGCCCTGCAGGAACTCGACCACCGGCTGCTGGTGCGGGCCCGGCCCGCGCTCGCAGAGCGCGATCAGGTCCGGCCGGCCCCACGCATCGAGCAGGTTGCGCACGAACTTCGGTTCCTGGCCGCCAAGCACCACGTGGCGGTCATCACGGGTGCGGTAGATGCGATAGAACGCGCCGCCGCCCCAGGTGCGCTCGTGCTGTGGCACGGGCGCGCGCTTCTCGACGAACACCGGGCCGAGCACGTTCGGCAGCCACGCCAGCGCGGCGTCGTGCATGCTGATGTCGAGGCGGTCGCCCTGGCCGGTCTTCTCGCGGCGGTAGAGGGCCATCAGCACCCCGGCGAGGCCCATCGACGCCGCTGCGAAATCTGCCACCGGCACGTGCGGCAGCGCGGGTTGTCCGTCCCGGCCGAGGTTCACGCTGACCGTTCCGGCATACGCCTCGCACGCGAGGTCGTGCGCTGGAACGTCACGATAGGGGCCGGTCTGGCCGAAAGCGGTGAGCGAGCAGTAGATGATCCGCGGGTTGCGGCTGCGCACGCTGTCGTAATCGAAGCCCAGTCTGGCCGCGACGCCCGGGCGGAACGCCTCGATGAACACGTCCGCCGTCCCGGCAATGCGCAGCAGTGCCTCGCGCCCGGCGGCGGACCTGAGGTTGAGACTGACGCTCTTCTTGCCGCGATTCAGGTTGCGGAAGAACACGCTGTGCCCGTGCTCGCCGAGCCCGATGTGACGGCCGGGATCACCTGCGTCGGGTGGCTCGAGCTTGATCACTTCCGCGCCGTGGTCGGCCATCAGCTGCGACAGGTGCGGCCCCGGCAGGAACAGTGCGAGGTCGAGGACGCGCACGCCCTCGAGCTTCATCCGGCCGCTCCGCAGGCCTTGAGCGCCTCGATCTCGGCCGGCGAAAAGCCGGCCTCGCGAAGCAGTTCGTCGGTGTGCTCGCCGAGTCCGGGGGCCCGTCGCGACGGCAGGCGCTCGCCGTCGAGCTTGATCGGGTTCGCGACCACGCGGAAATCGGGCCGGACCGGGTGAGCGAGCGGGCGCACCATGCCGATGGCTTTCGCAAACGGGTTGTCGAGCGCCTGTGGCAGGTCGTACACGGGTGCGACCGGCAACAGTCCCTGCAGCAGCCCGAGCCAGTGCTGCGTGGTCTCGCGCCCGAACTCGGCGTCGAGCGCCACCGTGAGCGCATCGCGGTGGACCCGACGCGCCGTCGAGTCGGCGTACAGCGGGTCGGTCGCGAGATCCTCGCGTCCCAGCACGCCGAGCAGCGCCTGCCAGAACTTCTCCGTCATGCACATGACGAAAATCCAGCCGTCGAGGGTCTTGAACAGCTGCACCGGCACGGCCGAGGGATGCGAGCTGCGCGGCAGCCGTTCCGTCGGGTGCCCCTCGTTGAGGTACCAGTTGCCGGGGTAGGTGAGCTGGTGCAGCGCGACGTCGAACAGCGAGACGTCGATGTCGCGGCCGCGGCCATTCTTCAGCACGCCCACCAGCGCGGCGAGCACCGCCACCGCGGTGGTGATGCCCGTCATGTAGTCGATGATCGAGAGCCCCATGCGGGCGGGCGGGGTGCCCGGCTCGCCCGTCAGGTGCAGGTAGCCGGCCTCGGCCTGCATGAGGTAGTCGTAACCCGGCCAGCCCTTGCGCTCGTTGTCGCGCCCGTAGGCCGACAGATGCGCGCACAGGATGCGCGGGTTGACGGGCCCGAGCGCGGCATGGTCGAGGCCGAGCTTTTCGGGCTGGTCGCCGCGCAGGTTGTTCATCACCACGTCGGCGGTGCGCACCAGCCGGCGGAAGGCCTGCTGGCCTTCCGGGCGCTTCAGGTCGAGCAGCATGCTCTTCTTGTTCAGGTTGAAAGTCTGAAAGAAGTGGCTGTCGTGCTCGCCGAGGAAGAACGGGCCCATGCTGCGCGTGGCGTCGCCACCCTGCGCGCGACTCTCGATCTTGATGACCTCCGCGCCGAGGTCGGCGAGGTACATCGAGCCGAACGGCCCGGCGCCGAAGTTCTCGAACGTGAGGACGCGGAGCCCCGCGAGCGGCAGGGCAGGGCTCACACCGGATTCCTCTCGACGAGCTGCCGGGCGATGATGATGCGCTGCATTTCGTTGGTGCCCTCGCCGATGCACATCAGCGGCGAGTCGCGATAGTAGCGCTCGACGTCGAAGTCCACCGAGTAGCTGTAGCCGCCGAAGATGCGCATGGCCTCGAGGCTGTTCTCGACCGCGGTCTCGGACGCGAACAGCTTCGCCATGCCCGCCTCGAGGTCGCAGCGCTCGCCGGTGTCGTACTTGCGGGCCGCCTGCTCGACGAGCAGCCGGGCCGCCTCGACGCGCGTGGCCATGTCGGCGAGCTTGAGCTGGATCGCCTGGTGCTGGGCAATCGGCTTGCCGAAAGTGTGCCGCTGTTGCGCATAGGCAAGGGCATCCCGGAACGCGCCGGTCGCAAGCCCGACGCCGCGCGCGGCGACGTTGATGCGGCCCAGCTCGAGGCCGCCCACTGCATGGTGGAAACCGCGGCCCTCGACGCCGCCGACCAGCTGGTCGGCGGGGACGCGGCAGTCCTCGAACACCAGCTCCGCGCTGTCGATCGCGCGATAGCCGAGCTTGCGGATCTTGCGCCCGACCGTGAACCCCGGTCCCTTCTCGGCGATGAACATGCTCATGCCCGTGTGGCGGGGCTCGGCCTGCGGGTCGGTCTTGGTCAGCACGGCGAAGCAGGTGCCGTACACGCCGTTGGTGATCCACGTCTTGGTGCCGTTGATGACGTAGCCGTCGCCGTCACGGCGCGCGACCATGCGGATGCCCTGCAGGTCGGTGCCGGCATCCGGCTCGGTGAGGCCGATGCCGCCGCGCAGCTCGCCCGTGGCGAAGCGGGGCAGGTAATGCTGCTTCTGCGCGTCGGTGCCGTGGCGCTCGACGCAGGCCGCCATGATGAGGTGCGAGTTGAAGATGCCCGTGGGCGCCATCCAGGCCTGCGAAATGCATGCCACGACACGCGCGTAGGTCGAGGCCGACAGCCCGAGTCCGCCCCATTGCTGGCCGATGGTCGCCCCGAACAGGCCCAGATCCTTCATCTGCTCGACGAGGTCGGCGGGGTACTCGTCCGCCTGGTCGAACTTGCGCGCGATGGGCCGAACCTCCTTCTCGACCCAGCGCTCGATGGTGTCGAGGACCTGCTGCTCCTCTTCCGGGGAGGCGCCTGCACGGCGTGCCTGGGACGGGTTGGACATGATCTGGGCTTCCGGCGTCAGTAGCCGATGCGGTCTTCGACGCTGTGGCCGCGCTTCGCGACCAGGATCGTGCGCTCGAACGTGCAGACCACGACCCCGTCCTGGTTGCGTCCCGAGGTTCGCACGGTGACGAGCCCCGCTGTGGGGCGGCTCTGCGACTCCCGCGCCTCGAGCACCTCCGACTCCGCGTACAGCGTGTCGCCCGGGAAGACCGGGGCGGGCAGGCGGATCTCGCGCCAGCCGAGATTGGCGATCGCCTTCTGGCTCACGTCCGTCACGCTCATCCCGACCAGGATGGCCAGGGTGAGCGGGCTCGCCACGAGGCAGCGCCCGAACTCGCTCGCCTTGCCGTACTCCTCGTCGAAGTGCAGCGGGTGCGTGTTCATCGTGAGCAGCGTGAACCAGGTGTTGTCGGCCTGGGTGACGGTGCGCCCGGGACGGTGCTCGTACACGTCCCCCACTTCGAAATCCTCGAAGTAGCGGCCGAAGGTCTCGCGATAACGCCGATCGCCCAGTTGCCTGAGGTTCTGGACCATGATTTCCTCTCGCGTGGAGCCCGGGGCGGCGCCGGACTGGGTTCCTGTATATCATCCGCAGTTTGTCCGGACAATTATGGGGCGGCGGCAGGCCGGGACTGGAGGCAGCAGGTGACGCGATACAGGGAGATTGCCGAGAACCTGATCGGCCAGATCCGCAGCGGTCGAGTGCCGGTGGGCGGCGTGCTGCCCGGCGAGCTGCAGCTCATGGACGAGTATGGCGCGAGCCGTCACACGATCCGCGAAGCCCTGCGCCAGCTCGAGGAACTCGGGCTGGTCGAGCGCCGACGCGGGGTCGGCACGCGCGTGCTGGCGCGCCGCGCGAGCCGTGCCTACGTGCACCGCGTGCGCTCGCCCACCGAGCTCATGAAGTACCCGCGGGAGAGCCGCATGCAGGTGGCCGGCAGCGGCTACGTGAAGGTGAGCGGCCCGCAGGCGGCGCTGCTCGGTTGCAAGTCCGGGGCGCGCTGGATGCGGATCTGCGCGGTACGGCGCATGCCCGGCAGGCGCCCGCCGATCTGCCAGCTCGAGGTGTACCTGCGGCCGAGGTACGCGGCGGTGGCCAGCCAGGTCGGTCGCACGCGCGACCTCGCGTTCCAGCTGATCGAGCGCCGCTACGGGGTGCCCGTGGTCGAGGTGGACGTTGAGGTGATGGCCCGGCCGATGCCCGCGGACGCGGCCGTCGCGCTCAAGGTCGAGGAGGGCAGCCCAAGCATGACCGTGGTGCGCCGTTACCGCGACGAGCGGGGCGACATGCTGTGCGTGTCGGTCTCCGAGCACCCGGGCGAGCGCTACACGTTCGCGCAGACCCTGAAGCGCGTCTGGGATACGAACGAGGCTGGCTGGACGCCGGCTTGAGGAGGTTGCCTATGCCGGGGCCGTTGGCCGGTGTTCGTGTCGTCGAGTTGACGAGCGTGGTGCTCGGGCCGTGGGCCTGCCAGATCCTCGCCGACATGGGCGCGGACGTGATCAAGATCGAGCCGCCGGACGGCGACAGCAACCGCCAACTCGGTGCCGCGCGCCACCCGGGCATGGCGGCGCTGTACCTGACTTGCAACCGCAACAAGCGCAGCGTCGTGCTGGACGTGAAGCAGCCGGCGGCGCACGAAGCGGTGCTCGACCTGGTGCGCACCGCGGACGTGTTCATCCACAACAACCGTCCGCAGGTCATGACCAAGCTCGGTCTCGACTACCCGGCGCTGCAGGCCGTCAACCCGATGCTGATCTATTGCGGCTCGTACGGCTACAGCCGCAGCGGGCCGTACGGCAGGAAGGGCGCGCTGGACGACTCGATCCAGTCGATCGCGGGCATCGCGATGCTGAACGAGCTGGTGCTCGGCGAGCCGCGCTACCTGCCGACGATCATCGCGGACAAGACCACGGCCATCACGGTCGTCTACGGGGTGCTGGCCGCGCTGTTCGCGCGCGAGCGCAACGGCCACGGGCAGGAGATCGAGGTGCCGATGTTCGAGACCATGGTCTCCTACGTCATGGCCGAGCACCTGTGGGGCATGACGTTCGAGCCGCCGCTCGGCCCGCCGGGTTACGTGCGGCTGATGAGCATCCACCGCCGGCCGTATCGCACCCGGGACGGCTACGTGGCGATCCTGCCGTACATGAACGCGCACTGGGAC
>Ga0079037_100002511_pt1 | contig 10156 bp, 9 predicted proteins | sample Mud3Dept4metaG_FD_71479 | JGI IMG/M metagenome (GOLD analysis project Ga0079037, IMG submission 71479) | Freshwater wetland microbial communities from Ohio, USA, analyzing the effect of biotic and abiotic controls - Mud 3 Core 4 Depth 4 metaG | ecosystem: Environmental > Aquatic > Freshwater >... | reverse complement strand
CCCATGTTCAGGACAGCTCATTGCACAGCGAGCCGTGCCCTCGCAACCGCCCTGCTCGTCGTGACGGCATTCCAGCCAGCCGCCGGGTCCGACGCGTGCTCGTTGGGTCGCGTAGACGTCTATGACCGCAATGACCGCGAGGCGCTCGAAAACTATCGGCACGACGGCAAGATATATGTGATCGGCACGCCCGGGCACGAATACGCGGTCCGGATTCGCAACTGCACCGGCGGGCGGTTGCTCGCGGTGGTGAGCGTCGACGGCGTGAACGCCGTCACCGGCGAGACCGCGTCGCCAGGCCAGTCCGGGTACGTCATCGAACCAGGCGGCTACGTGAACATCCAGGGCTGGCGCAAGGACCTGGAGCGCACGGCGGCTTTCTACTTTTCCGATCCGGGCGACTCCTATGCGTCGCGCACCGGCCGGCCAGACGACCTCGGAGTGATCGGGGTTGCGTTTTTCCGCGAGCGCGAGCGGCCGGCACGCTACGCCTACGAGAATCATGCCCCTGAGGCCGCATCGAGCGCGGACGCCACAGCCAAGCAAGGCGCCGCGGAACGACGCGAACAGTCGCCCGCGCGAGCAGCGGTGATGAATGCGCCTCTCGGCACGGGACACGGCCGGCGGGAGCATTCGCCGGTCGAGCAGGTTGAATTCGAGCGCGCGAGCGCGTCGCCTGACCAGCGCATCGTGCTCCGGTACGACCGGCGCGAGAACCTGGTCGCGATGGGCGTGCTGCCGCCAGCCACACGTTGGCACGAGCCCGACCCATTCCCCGCAACTCTCGGCTTCGTACCCGACCCCTGAGGCCACGTTGCCCCCGCACCCGCTCGCAGGCACGGAGCGGCGGTCGGTTGCCGCGGAATCCCGTCGCGTCGATACTCGACGCACGATGGGCGCGGCGCCGACCACTGCTTCGGATGAATCCGACGAGTCACAGATGCTCGCCTATGCGGGCGGATCGACCGAAGCGTTCGAGCGGCTCTACGCGCGACATCGAGGCGGCACGTATCGCTACCTTCTGCGTCACACGGGGAATCGTGCGACCGCAGAAGAACTGCACCAGGAAGTGTGGCTCAAGGTCGTTCGGGCCCGCGATGCCTGGTCTCCCCAGGCGCGGTTTACGACGTGGCTCTACACCATCGCGCGCAACGGGCTTGTCGATCACTGGCGCACGCGTCGCGGGACGCGATTCGTTTCGCTCGACGATGAAGGCGTCGAGTCTGCCGTCGAAGCTGCGCTGATGCATGGTGGCGAGGAAGCGGGCCCGCTCTCGATGACTATGCACGTCGAGTCGGGGCAACGCCTCGTCGCCGCGCTCGAGGCCATACCGCCCGCGCAGCGCGACGCTTTCCTGCTGCACGTCGAGGGTGGCCTGGCGTTGCGGGAGGTCGCAGCGCTGAGTGGCGCGTCGATCGAGACGGTAAAGAGCCGGCTGCGCTATGCGTACGGCAGGCTGCGCACCGCGCTGGAGGACCTGCAATGAAGACCTGGCGCCCGGAAGAGGGCGATGACTTCGACACGGCGATCGACGCCGCGTGGCGGAAGGCTTCGCGCGAGGAACCGCGGCCGCACGTCGACGCCGCGATTCTCGCAGCGGCTCGAACTCGCCGGCCATGGTTCGCCACCTGGCAACCGCTGGCCGCGGCAGCCGCGGTCGCCGGTCTTGCGTTCCTGCTCGTACAACTGCTCCCCAGGGAGCGCGAACTCGAGCAGCCGATCCGCATGGAGTCGCAGCAGCCGGCTGCGGTGCCCGCCGAACAGCCTGGTGTTTCCGCCAAGGCAACGATGCAAGGCTCGACCGAGCCGGCAGCCATCGCGCCTCGAGTTCGCGAGAACCAGGTGCGAAAGCTAGACCAGCCGGTCCCGGACTCCGCCCTCGCCCTGCCGCAGGAAGCAGTCGAAGCGGGGGAATCCCTATCGGATGCTGCTCCGGGACCTCGGCAGCTGTCCAAGGAGTCGCGAGCCAGCGGTGAACTGGCAGCTGGCGCGCCTGCGCCTGCGGCAGCTGCCGAACGAGCCGCCGCGCGGGCCGAGTCTTCGTCGCTCGCTGCCCCGACCGCACAGATGCCGCCAGCGCAGTGGGCGAAGCTGATCGAGACGTTGTACGCCGCTGGTGATCGGACGGTCGCCGCGGCACAGCTGCGGGCATTTCGCACTGAGCACCCGGACGCGGACCGTTACCTGCCCGAGGCGCTTCAGGAATGGGCGTCTGCTGTCGAGTGAAGTCCGTCCGCTATCGGCCGAGTGCAGGTGCTCGCCAGACTGCGCTCGCGACGCGCGCCATGTTGCCCCCCAACACGAGCGCGGCCTCCCCGGCTGTCATGCCGGTGAGCCGCAATTCTTCGGCGAGTCGCACCCAGCTCTCGAGCGGCGCATAGCGCATCGTGGCAATCGCGTCCTCGTACCCGGCGGAGCGAGGCCACCAATAGCTCGTGTCCACCGCTGACATCGACTCGTCCGACAGTCCGGGCTCGTCGAAGCCGATGTCGAGCCCGATGCCTGCGTGGTCGATGCCTGCGACATCGGCAACGTAGGCCGCGTGCCGCGCGACGTCGCGAGCCGTCGGATCCGATGAACCGACGAACATCGACACGCCGCTCACGCACACGACGCCGCCGGTCGCTGCGCAGGCCCTGATCTGCTCGTCGGTGACGTTGCGACCGTGATCGACCAGGGCCTGCGGATTGGAGTGACTGAAGACCACTGGCGCGGTCGAGGCAGCCATGATGTCGAGCGAGCAGCGACGGCCGGTATGCGAACAATCCATCAGCACGCCCGCATCGTTCACCGCTGCCACGATCCGCCGGCCGAGCGGCGTGAGTCCGCGCTCCACGTCATGGCAACCATCCGCGACACTGTTGTTGCGGTTGTAGGCGAGATGGATCTGGCGGACACCGAGATCGCGGAAGAACCTCACCCGCTCGGGCTGCTCCTGCAGCGGCAGGGCGCCCTCCAGGTCGAAACCAACGGCCAGCTTGCCGGCAGCGGCCGCGGCTTCGACGTCGCTCACGGCTTCGGCGAGTACGAAGCGGTCCGGTTGCGCCGCGATGCGCGAGCGAAACCCGGCCATCACTTCCATGATCCGGGGCACCGGAGTCATGTCCATCCCGACATTGACGGACACGTAGGCAACCCCGGCCGAACGGTACCTTTCGAGCGGTCCGAGGTCCGCCTGCGGGTCCAGCGGCAGGCAAGTGTGAGCTTCCCAGGTGATCAGGGGACCTTCTCCGTGGCGGGGACATGCTCTGGGGAGGGAATATTCCCCCGGCAGGGCAATGTCCCCTCGCCCAAGAATGTCCCGTACCTCGGCAAGCCGCAAGTCACTACTGGCTTACCGTCGTTGACACCGATTCGCCGCCGCCTAGCATCGCGGCAAGCCGGTCGGCAGGAACGGCCAGTGCTCGAATCCGGTACTTCGGGAGTCAGTCATGCAGCAGAAACGGACCCAGCGACCCTTGCCCCCGCCCCTGCCCGAATGGTTCCCGCGCGGCGTCGCTTTGCTGCGCGACCCGACGTTGAACAAGGGCACCGCGTTCACCAATCCGGAGCGGGACGCTCTCGGTCTGCGCGGACTCCTGCCGCCACACGTCTGCTCACAGCAGGACCAGGTGGCACGTGTGCTGGAGAATTTCCACCGCCTGCAGACACCGCTCGCAAAGTACATCCTGATCGAGGCGCTGCAGGACCGCAACGAGGCGCTCTTCTACCGGCTGATCATGGAGAACCCGGACGAGATGATGCCGATCATCTACACGCCGACGGTCGGCCTCGCCTGCCAGCAGTTCGGCCACATCTACCGACGGCCGCGCGGCCTGTTCGTGTCGGCCGCGGACCGCGGCCGCATCGCGCAGGTCATGCGCAACTGGCCGCATCGCGAAGCGTCGATGATCGTCGTCACCGATGGCGAACGCATTCTCGGCCTCGGCGACCTGGGCGCCAACGGCATGGGCATCCCGATCGGCAAGCTCGCGCTTTATACCGCCTGCGCGGGGCTGCACCCGCGCCGCTGCCTGCCGGTGATGCTCGACGTCGGAACCAACAACGAGTCGCTGCTGCGCGACCCGCTCTACCTCGGCCTGCAGCAGAAGCGACTCGCTGGCGCGGCGTTCGACGAACTCGTCGAGGAGTTCATGCAGGCGACGCAGGAAGTCTTCCCGGGCGTCGTCGTGCAGTTCGAGGACTTTGCCAACCACAACGCCTTCCGCCTGCTGGCGCGCTATCGCGACAGGGCCTGCTGCTTCAATGACGACATCCAGGGCACCGCTTCCGTCGCCGTCGCGGGTGTCTTCTCCGCCTTGCGCGTCACGCGCAAGAAGATGACCGAGCAGACCTTCCTGTGCCTCGGGGCGGGCGAAGCGGCGACCGGGATCTCGGACCTGCTGGTGAGCGCCATGGTCGAAGATGGCATGGCGGTGGCCGAGGCGCGCCGACGCTGCTGGATGGTGGACTCGAAGGGTCTCGTGGTGGCGAGTCGCACCGGCCTCGCCGAGCACAAGAAGGCCTACGCGCACGACCATGCGCCGTTGCCCGACTTCCTCAGCGCCGTCAAGTCATTGAAGCCGACCGCGATCGTCGGCGTCGGCGCGACGCCCAGCATGTTCACGCGCGAGGTGATAGAGGAAATGTCGCGGCTGAACGAGCGTCCGATCGTGTTTGCGCTGTCGAACCCGACTTCGAAGGCGGAGTGCACTGCCGAGCAGGCCTATGCGTGGTCCGGGGGAAAGGCGCTGTTCGCCTCGGGCAGCCCGTTCGACCCCGTGACGTACGACGGCCGGCGCTACGTGCCGCGGCAGGGCAACAATTCGTACATCTTCCCGGGCGTCGGCCTGGGCGTCGTGGCAGTACGTTCCACCCGGGTCACGGACGAGATGTTCATGGCCGCGGCACGCACGCTGGCGGCCTCGGTCGGCGAGGACGACCTGGCTCAGGGCAGTCTCTATCCGCCGCTGAACCGGGTACGCGAAGTGTCGGCGCACATCGCGACAGCGGTGGCCGAAGTGGCCTTCCGCAACGACCTGGCCGGTATCGAGAGGCCGGACGACGTGCTGGAATACATTCGCTCGCAGATGTACGAGCCGGAATACGCGAGCTACGTCGCATAGGTCGCCAGCGCCGCCCTCAGAACCGGCAGCGATAACGACCTGACTGCCGGGCATTTGACGCCTGCCGACGGGCACATCCCCGGCGCCGTCAACATTCCGCTGGGCCGTCTCGAAATCGAGGTCGATACGCACACGGCATTCGCCAAGCACGAGGGCGAGGCCCGCTCGCTGCGCGAACGGCCCGTCGTGCTGTATTGCCTCAGCGGCGGCCGCTCTGCGCGCGCCGCGGCCGCGCTACACCGTCTTGGCTTCGCGAACCCCGTCTCGCTGGCAGGCGGAATCCTCGCCTGGACCGGCGACGGGCACCCCGTCGCGGTGCGGGGCTGATCAGAAGTAGCTGCTGAGCCGCGCCGGTAGTTTCTCCGGCGTGACCTCGAACAGCTCGATCAGCACCCCGTCCGGCGCGGGTACCATCACGTAGCGCCAGCCAACGAGTTCCGTGACCTGCTTTCGGAGCTGTACGCCGTGCCGCTGCAGCCTCTCGACCATTCCTGCAATGTCGTCCGTTCGTATTCCGAGATGGTGGACACTGCCGACCCCTGCATGCCGCGGCGGCTGGTCGTAAAGGTGCAGGCGACCGTCGCCGATGCGGATGAATACGTTGCGCGCCCCGGCCAGCGCCTCGTCCAGGACAACCTCTCCGCCGAACACTTCCGTATAGAACCGCACGCTCGCGTCGATGTCGGACGCGAACGCGTGGACGTGGTGAAGACTGTTGCGCATAAAATTCTCCGCGTATGTACGCCGGCTCGATGGATGATAATGCGCCGATGAACACACATAACGTCGAGCTCGAGATCAACCGTTCGGACCTCGCGAACTCCCGGATCGTCGAGCGCCCACTCCCCGAACTCCAGCCCGGCCAGGTGCGCTTCCACATCGATCGTTATGCGGTCACGTCCAACACCGTAACGTACGCAGTCACCGGCGACATGCTCGGATACTGGGACTTCTTCCCTGCGCCGGACACTGGTTGGGGACACGTTCCGGCGATGGGGTGGGCCGAGATCGTGGCCTCCTGCCACCCGGAGGTTGCCGTCGGCGGCCGCTACTACGGCTGGTTCCCGATGGCGCGCTACGTGGACATGCCAGTCACCCCCACCGCCGACGGCTTGCGCGACGAAGGTCCGCACCGTGCGGCGCATGCCCCGGTATATCGCGCCTTTGTGGCGACCGACAGGGATCCGTTCCACCAACCCGGCGAGGATGCCGAAGACCGCCACGCACTGCTGCGCGGACTGTTCGTTACCGGGTTCCTGGCCGAAGACTTCTTCGCCGACAACGCCTGGTTCGACGCCAGCCGCGTGCTGGTGCTGTCGGCCTCGAGCAAGACGGCGATCGGCTTCGCCCACTGCGCCCGGTCGCGTGGCAGTATCGAAATCATCGGCGTCACGTCGCCCGGCAACATCGAATTCGTGCGCACGCTCGGCGTGTACCACAAGGTCGTTGCCTACGACGACATCGCTTCGTTGCCGGCCGAGCCCGCAATCGTCTCGATCGACATGTCGGGCAATGGCGACGTGCTTGCACGCGTTCACGCGCGCTTCGGCGACCAGCTGCGGCACTCGATGGCCATCGGCCGCAGTCACCACGAATCGCCTCCGGCCGCGACGCAGATGCCCGGGCCACGCCCGGCGTTCTTCTTCGCACCGACACAGGTCAAGAAACGCATCCAGGACTGGGGACCGCGCGACTACCAGCAGCGCATCGCATCCGCACTCCATGCGTTCGTCGACTCGAGCCAGGCGTGGTTGACCGTTACACGCGTGACAGGGCCGGAGGCTGCCGAAGCCACGTGGCGCGCGATGCACGGCGGACGGGTACCTCCCGACGTCGGCTACATCGTATCGATCTGAGGTGACGCCCCACGCGGCCGCCCTTGATCGCGAGGCTCCCGCTACTCCCAGTCCCTCTCCAGGCGTCGCGCCGAGAGCAGGAACAACGCCGCGGCGACGAGATAGAAAGACGTGCCGGCGAGAATCGCGTAACGCAGCGAATCCGCTCCGAAGCGCGCGGAGAGCACGTCGGACAGCACGCCCAGCATCACGGTGCCGAGGCCAATGCCGATCAGGTTGTTGATGAAGAGGAATATCGCCGACGCCGTGGTTCGCATGTTGGGCGGCACCACGTGCTGGATCGACGAAAGCACCGGGCCGAGCCACACCAGCCCGAGCCCGGTCGGCACCAGCAGCAGGAAGAAAGCCACGACGAGCGAAGGCGAGGTCACGCCGAAGAGATAGAACGGTATCGTCGCAATGAATGCCGCCGCCGGGATGTAGGCATACATGCGTCGCCGCGCCGTCCCGAGCCGGTCCGCCAGCGAGCCACCGAGCCACAGGCCCGCGATGCCGCCGAACAGCAGGATCGTGCCGAAAAACAACGACGCCTCAAGAAGCGAAAGCCCGTAGCTGCGCACCAGGAACGACGGCAGCCAGAAGAAGAGTCCGTACCCCATCATCGAGGACGCAGCCGCGCCGAAAGACAGCCCCCAGAAGGACGGCTTGCGGGCAAGCATGCGCATGACCTCGCCGATGCCTGCCGGTGTCGCGGGCCTGGCCTGCGGCGCATCGAAGCGACCGCGCTTCGGTTCGCGTACGACCATCTTGAAGATGGGCGCTACCATCACTCCGGCCGCACCGACGATGATGAACGCGGTGCGCCAGTCGATGTGCGTGGCGATGAAGCCACCGAATAGAATGCCGAGCGCGCTGCCGATCGGCACGCCGAACGAATAGACGGCAAGAGCGCGCGCCCTTTGATGCGGTGGAAAGTAGTCCGCCACGAGCGAGTAGCACGGTGCCACGCCGCCCGCCTCCCCTACGCCGACGCCGAGCCTGGCGAGAAAGAGCTGCCAGAAATTCTGGGCGAACCCGCAGACCGCGGTCATCGCGCTCCAGAACACGAGCGCCACGGTGACGATGACCGTGCGATTGCGGCGGTCGGCAAGCACCGCGATCGGGATGCCGAGCAACGTGTAGAACAGCGCAAATGCGAGCCCGCCCATCAGGCCGAGCTGCGTGTCCGTGAGCCCGAGGTCCGCCTTGATCGGCACCGCGAGGATGCCGACGATCTGCCGGTCGATGAAGTTGAACGTGTAGACCAGCACCAGCATCGCCAGCACGGTGTAGCGGTAGCGGGGCGATTCCGGCGCAACGGGGTGGGACGTGCTCACGTTCGGCCGGAGCCTAAGTCACGGCGGAGCATCTTGTCCACGTGCGCCGACGCCGAGGCCAGACACCCGGCACCTCTCGATCTGCCGCAACAGCGCGTCGGGAGACAACGGTCGACCGAGCAGATCCTGCATCAGCGAACGCGTATCGCGCTCCGATCCGAACTTGAGCAGCCTGTCACTCAACCACCCGTACCACCTCGGATTGCCCGCATCGAACGCCCCGATCGCATCGACCGTGCGCGCGCGCATCTCCGCCGTGAGCACCGCACCCAGGCCGTAGTTCACCATGTACCCAGGATTGCCCGCGAGCTGCACCCGCATCGCCCACCACGGCACTTCCGTGTGCGGGACGATGCGCAGGTATCGGCTCGTGATGTCGGTCCAGACCGCATTCGGATCCGCGCCGGGATTGCGCAGCATCCGAAGCTCGAACAGCGCCCACGACACGTCGAGCATCACGTCGCCGAACAGCGATCGCAAGGAGGTTGCGGCCGGCACCGCTGCGCCGAGGTATCGCCGCTGCCATGCGGGTTCGTAGACGCTCCAGGACGGCACGTCGGCGAAAGCCTCGACGAAAAGCGTGTCCGGCCAGTCCATGTACGCGGGACGCGTGTGAATCGCGCTCACATGCACGGCGTGGCCGCTCTCGTGCACGAGCTCGTTCAGCGAATAGAGTCCGCCTGTCGGGTACGTCCCCACTACGCGTGCGCGCGGGCGCTGCCACTGACTGCCAACCGCCCTGCCCCGCCTGAGGAAATCCGTGTACGCGAGCGGCGACTTGTCCGGCCGCGGCTCGAGGTCGAAGACGACCGCGAGCTTGCCGAGGTCCGCACCGAGATCGCGGTAGAACCGCTCGTTCGCGGGCAGCAGCGCCTGCGCCGGGATCTTCGCCTCGAGTTGCCGGTTGGCTGCACTGTTCAGATAGCGGTAGTCCCACGGCTCGACCATTTCGTCGGGACTGGCATCGCGCCACGCCTCGAGGATCTGCACCAGCCAGCGCTCGATGTCGCCGGTCTCGACCCCGATCGCACGCGCGGCCGCATCTATTTCCGATCCGCGTTCCGACGCATCAGCCGCCGCCATCACGATCATCCGGCGATACGCGCTATCGGCCTCATTGCGGCCGTTCAGCGCCGTCCACAGCGGCACGAACGCATCGAATAGCGCCTTGCGCCGCGCGGGCTCCGGGATCACGTGCAGCAACTGCAGTGCGGAACCCCGATCGACCACACCGCCTTCGAACTGCAGCCGGTTACCGAACTCCACGTAGCAGCTCACGAGCGCGGCCCTCAATGCGCCGAAATCCGCGTCGTGGCGTGCCGCATCCTTGCATGTCTGCTCGCGCACGCCCGCGGTGGTTTCATCTGCAGCCAATGCCTCGAGCGACTTGCGCATCGCCTCGACTGCGCGGGCATCGTCAGCCGCGAGCTTCGACGTCGAGACCTCGGCGAGACCCTTGCCAAGGACATCCCGCCGCTCCTGCGCAAGCCGCTGCCAGTCCGCGAGATTCCGGTCCTCGAAGCGGTCCACCTTGCCGGACTCGATGAAGGCAACGCCTCCGACCGCATCCAGGTAATCGAGGAACGCGATCTCGGCCGCCGCAACCGGGCTCGCAGCCTGTGGCGAGGCCGCGAGCGCCGTCGTGCATGTGGCCAGCAGGAGCCAGGCGGCTGAGCGTGCAGGGATTTTCACGATGGAATGATAGCCAACCCCGGGCTTGAGTAAGATAGCCGGCCTGTCCGGGTGGGCGGTCCGAGGTCGAACGATGAGCATGTCCCTACGCGAGCAACTGCTCAAGGCCGGCCTGGTCACCGAAAAGCAGGTGAAACAGGCCGACCAGAGCCAGCGCCACCAGCAGAAGCAGCAGCCGAAGCGCGGC
>Ga0079037_100002509_pt1 | contig 10157 bp, 7 predicted proteins | sample Mud3Dept4metaG_FD_71479 | JGI IMG/M metagenome (GOLD analysis project Ga0079037, IMG submission 71479) | Freshwater wetland microbial communities from Ohio, USA, analyzing the effect of biotic and abiotic controls - Mud 3 Core 4 Depth 4 metaG | ecosystem: Environmental > Aquatic > Freshwater >... | reverse complement strand
GCAGATCTTAAAAAAAAGACTTATGAAGCAATATGAGAATCTGGGGATCCTTAATGTCGGAGCAACTCTGTATCATACCAGGCTCAGCAGGAAATACAAAGCGAGGAAACCTTACAGGACAGCTGATCCGCGGTTAATTCTCAGCTATATTCCTGGTACTGTGCTCGATATACTTGTCGTTCCAGGCCAGAAAGTCAGTACCGGCGATGAACTTATGATACTGGATGCCATGAAGATGCAGAACAAGCTCAAAAGCAAGACTGACGGCAGGATTAAAAATATTCCGGTGAAAAAGGGGGACAGGGTAGCAAAGGGAACAGTACTGATTGAACTGGAATGACCTCAGAAAGATTACTGCCACCCTTCATAGATCACATATTTTTTTATATGCTCCGGGATTATGGGTATTTCAGGAAAGATACCATATATAGTGGATCCGCTGCCTGACATTGAGCTGAACAAAGCACCGGTGTTGTATATAGCAATCTTCAAAGTTCCGATCTGAGGATATACCAGGAATACATAATCTTCAAAATCATTTATTATCAAATCTTTCCATTCAGCGATCGGGTGATCTAAAAGGTCTTCGAGGCTGTTTTCTGGTACCTGCGGCCGGCTGTTATGATATGCAATCCTTGTACTGATGCTTATCCGGGGATTAACAAGCACAACGTAATATCCCTGAAGTACAGGCTTAACAGGTTTCAGAATCTCGCCACGTCCGGTAGCAAAGGAAGGAACCGATTCGATGAAAAAAGGACAGTCGCTTCCAATCTCAAGAGCAATCTCCTTCAATTCCTGTTCACTTACCTGAAGGCTGAAACATTTTTTTATTGCCCTAAGCATACCTGCAGCGTCGGAAGAGCCTCCACCAAGACCTGCTCCAACCGGGATTGCTTTGTGCAAATGAATTTTCAGGTAAGGAAAGGGATATTTTTTCCGGAGCTTTGCTGAAGCCTGCATTACAAGATTCTTGTCCGACTGTATACGTGTACTGAGGCCGGTGACGACCAGGCTGTCAGCTTCAACACCATTCCTGGAAGGGACGAATTCGAGAGCGTCGCAAAATCTCACAGGATATAATACCGTTTCAATGTCATGAAAACCATCATCACGTTTAGCGGTTACCCTTAACCCAAGATTGATCTTAGCCTTTGGGAAAGTTATCATCCTGCTTTATTTGATGTAAAAATACCCAATGGTTTTGAATTTTTAGTGAAAGACATATTTTTTCCCTTTTCAACAAGTTTTTAACACAATTCTGTTTGTAATAATAACCACTCCGTTTTGACTATTGAATATGTGAATTCATAACTTTGAGGACACCAGGAAAGAATAACTGATATCTTCTAAACAACAATAAATCAGGGACATATAATTGATGGCAAAAGCAACTTCCAGCAGCAAGGCAATTTTGGCGGCATTACCCGATTTTGGCAAGGTACCTCCTCAGGCGATCGATATGGAGGAGGCTGTACTTGGTGCTATCATGCTTGAAAAAGAAGCGGTAATTACTATTCTCGACATCCTTAGACCAGAGAGTTTTTATAAAGAGGCGCATAAAAAGATATTTAAAGCCATATCTGATCTTTCTTCACGCGAATATCCGGTGGACCTCTACACTGTTACTGAAGAACTCAAGGCACATCAGGAGCTTGACAGCATAGGAGGACCGGTATATCTTACCCAGCTGACATCGAAGGTTGTTTCTGCCGCGAATGTTGATTATCATGCAAGGATTGTAGCACAGAAGTATATACAACGTGAACTCATCAGGGTATCTACGGAGATCCAGACCAGGTCGTTTGACGATACAATTGATGTTACGGAACTTCTCGATTTTTCGGAGAATGCGCTGTTCCAGATAGCTGAGGGGAATATCAAGCGTGAGGTTTCACCGATCAATATGGTTATCAAGGAAGCTATTAAAGAGATAGAAGAAGCCGGGAAAAGGGAAGATGCTCTTGTAGGGATACCTTCGGGATTTACTAAACTCGACCGTCTTACCTCCGGGTGGCAGAAATCGGAACTTATAATAATTGCGGCCCGTCCGTCGATGGGCAAAACGGCTTTTGCCCTTTCAATGGCAAGGAACATGTCGATTGACCATGGCAAGAAGGTGGCAATATTTTCGTGTGAAATGTCGTCCATTCAGCTGGTGAACAGGCTGATCATTGCCGAGACAGACATTCCGGGCGATAAGCTCAGAAACGGACGCCTCAATGAGGAAGAATGGAAACAGCTGGATACAAGGATCAAAAAACTTGTCCAGGCACCGATATTTATTGATGATACGCCTGCAATATCGATTTTTGAGCTTAGAGCCAAATGCCGCCGGCTTATGGCACAGCACAAACTCGATCTGGTTATAGTTGATTATCTACAGCTGATGTCGGGCCCTGAAAACGCCGGGAGCCGCGAGCAGGAGGTAAGCAACATCTCGCGTTCGCTGAAGAGCATTGCAAAAGAGCTGAACGTTCCTATAATTGCTCTTTCACAGCTTAACCGTTCAGTGGAAATGAGAGGCGGTTCGAAGCGTCCCCTGCTTTCCGACCTTCGTGAATCAGGCGCCATCGAACAGGATGCAGACATGGTTGTCTTTATTCACCGCCAGGATAAGTTCGGCATTATGACATTCGATGATGGCTCCTCTACAAAGGGTATAGCTGAAATAATCCTGGCAAAGAACAGGAACGGTCCTGTTGATGATGTCAAGTTGAGGTTCCGTGAAGAGAGGGCACAATTTGTGGATATTGACGAATTCGATATTGATGCTGTATCTGAAACGAACGGGACACAGAGCTTTACAATAGGATCGAAAATGAACCACGATCATGTGCGTAACCTCGGCGAGGACTTTGATAATGATAAGGGAATCAAGGATGATCCGGGATTTGTCTGATCAGTTGAACCTGAGCACAATCTTTGCACCGACGCTGTTGTATTTCAGGTTATCAAATCCTGCATATATTCCAATCTCACCCAGCAGCAGAAATTCACTGATACTGTAACCTATTTCAGTATAATGCCCTTTGTGCCGTCTTCCGAACCACGATATGCTGAGGTTCTCCCTCATCAGCGTATTGCTTAATCCGGGGAGCAGCTTAAGCAGAAAATAGGGAGTGGTGTACTTAATATGTGCTTCAGCGAAGAATTCAGGGGTGCTTAATGAATAGTATGCCGGTAGCATAAAGGCATCATGGTAATCGTCAAACAACAAAATGACAGGCTGGGTATTGAAGTGGAAAAAGTCAAAGAAGGTAATATCCCTTCTCCCGATAAAACCCTCTGTCCTTATCCTCCACCTGAATTCACTGAATGCTCCGATATCATGCTGCTTATAGACCTGGAAACCCAGCATGTTATAATGCCTGTAATTGTCGGGTGATGATGCGAAATAATTTAATCCGTATTTCCATGTGACACTGAATGTAGGCCAGTCAGAACCTTTTGGTGACTTATTCCCCATGTAAATACTGTATTTTTGTCTTGGAGTAAATGTAACATTTGTTACAATCTCCGCATGTCGATGTCCCTGCAGGTTGTTGATGGGATCACCTCCGGGAGGCAGATATTCGTTGTCAGGTATATTGTCAGTATAGTCTCTTGATGGCTTGAATATTGAGAAACTGGTTGTATTATCAAGTATTACCCTGTCCTCAATGCCGGTATGCAGTTCAAGATTCAGTCCATTTGCAATTTCTCCCCGATAACCAAAGGTAAGATATCTGGTTTCATACAGTTTGAGGTAGTTGAGTCTGAAAAAAAGCGTAGTCACTGTATTCAGGAATGAATTTATACTTCCACCCGTACTGATGTCGTTGCTGGTAATTCCGCTTCTCAGGAAGATCTGCCGGTTTTTCATCCTGTCGAAGCTTAGATTACTGTTGATCCGCCACATAAGCTTTTCTCTGCTGAAAGCCCACCTTATTTCGGGATAAAGGGTGAATGAGTTGCTGTTCTTCCATGTTTTTGTTAACCTGAAGTCGGTTCCGGCGACAAATCCATCGACGGTATTAAAACTGAATTTCTCAAGATCGATCAATCCTCCGAAACTAAAGCTTATACCATTTTTGCCCGTCCATGAATGTCCGGTACCTATGTTTTCCAGGAAATCGGGAAAACCACTCTTCTTCTTCTCCGCTCCGCTGATTAAAGTGTCAGACTTTGATTTCTGAAGTGAGGTGATGGTCTGCACGCTGTCAAACAAGGTTATGCTTTTCTTCTCCAGTTCAGTAAGAGGGATTGGTCTTATCCCGGACCAGTACGCGCTGTCTTTTTTAGCTGCATCTTTTTCAATAGTGCGTGTGGTGGTTTCCTTTACCTGCAGACTCTTCCTTGAACTGTCAGGCAAAGCCCTTTCCGATTCCTTATCCATAAGACGCGAAAGGCGGATCATATCGCGGTTAGAAATGTTATCCTTTTTCAGGATCTCTTCTATTTCCTCCTGGTTCCTGCTGACAATGGTATCAGTAGCAGCAACCTGTTTTACAAAAGCACCGGCAGGTTCAGGTTTTTTGAGAGAAAGATTCGGTTTTAAATCGGTATATTTTACGGAGCTTCCGTATTGAACATCTGCTCTGAACCCGATAATCCCGATATTGATATCAAACTTATGACTGACCGGCATCCATATTCCATCCTGGACAGGTATGTACAATTGCAGTACCCTGATTTTTCCTGCAATATTCTCATTGGTCAGGTCGACGCTGTGGAGGCACCACAGATCCTCAATTATATATATTGTCCCATCAAATAATTGCTGGCTTTTACGTTTTGGCTTTACTTCAATTTTATTTATCACATTGTTACCCTGCAGCGAGGCTCCCAGGTATTTAAAATTATAATGCGAGAATGCCTGTGGTGAAAGGGGCGATATGGCTATATTGGCTATGACAGGCTGGTAGAAGCTTGCCTTAATGAAATCCATAGGCGATATACCATCACCCTGATCGGGGAACGTGCTTTTTATTGAAATCACTTTCTGGAAATATTTGTCGGGAGCCGTAAATTCGATCTCGTTGAAGGATTCCATAAAAAACGAATCACCCTCCCTGATTGTCTGACTCACCTGTACTGATTCCCCGGAAGCTTCAATTTTCATCGCTTTTCTGAGGATCCTCGGGATCCTGTTTATGAGAAGGCTCCCTTTGAGGTAAACATCTGCCTTGTAGTAACTGACATTATTCTGATAGTAAGGTGCAAGGCCTATAGCCTTTCTCATTATTAATATTGCAGGATCCTCGCCTGTTGCAGATATCCTCACTTCAGGTATTTCGTAATACTGTACCGGCAATAAAACATTTCTGACAACTGTCTGATCGGAAAGAGATATTTCAGTAAATACCGGTGAATAACCAAGACTCTGGTAAACCACAAGATATTTTCCTGCCGGCAGTTTTATCTCGTAATCTCCTTTCGTATTGGCTGTTGTACCCTGTTTTAGTTCCTGAATATACACCGTTGCATATTGTGCCGGATCACCTGACTCCGTAGTTATCCTTCCTTTAAGTATTTGAGCATTGGATAAAGATGAAACCAGTATGGCAAAAATGAAAACCGGAATCTTACGTATCATTCCAGAATAAAGATTACAGGATCACTAAAATTAGTAATTTATTTGCTATTGCCGGCGACAACAATCACTATCTCTCCCTTCGGCGGATTCTTCCTGAAATGTTCTGAAAGGAACGATAAAGAACCTCTTAAATTTTCTTCGAATAGTTTGCTCAATTCCCTTGATACCGATGCAGATCTCTCATGGCCAAAATGATCTGCCATTTCGTCGAGTGTTTTTACAAGCCGGTATGGTGATTCATAAAAAACCATTGTTCTCCTCTCTTCTTCCAGTGCAGTCAGCTTTTTATTCCTGCCTTTTTTTGGAGGTAGAAATCCCTCAAAGCAGAACCTGTCGCAGGGAAGACCTGAGTTGACAAGGGCAGGGATCAGGGCTGTTGGTCCGGGCAGTGTCTCAACCGGGATGCCTTTCTCAATACATTTTCTGACGAGCATGAAACCAGGATCGGAGATGCCTGGTGTCCCTGCATCGGAGATAAGTGCAATGGTTTTCCCTGACAGGATTTTTGTGCAGACTGATTCAATGGTTTTATGTTCGTTGAACATATGATGCGATTGCAGGGGAGTCTTTATTTCATACCTGTTAAGCAGTTTTGAAGCCTGCCGTGTATCCTCCGCCAGGATAAGATCGACGGTTCCGAGAACTTCAACAGCCCTGCAGGTCATGTCTTTAAGATTACCGATAGGAGTAGGGACAAGAAACAGCTTACTCATCGGCCGGGAATTTACGCTTAAGCAGTTCAATGAGGAGTTGTGCGGCATTGTTCTCCTTGTCATCGCCTGTATAGCTCATTACCAGAGCTCTGGCATCAGCAAGATTTTCAGCTTCGTCGAGCCTGGAAATAGCCTGATTATATGATTCCTGGTTGCCGTCAAAAATCTCCCTGATAAACAGAAACTTATCATTTACTCCGATTGCCTCAGAGAGGTTTGTGAGAGGCTGTGCATTCAGAAAATCTGTAACATCATCCTCTCCTTCCCTTAAAGTGCCTAGCTGTTCATTCAGCTTATTCGAAAGATGGCTGTATTTATCTGCTATTATTGAAGATTCTGCAATCTTTCCTGTGGTTTGCCGGGGCCCGGTTTTCTTACTCGCCCTCGCGGAGCCACCTGATGGTTGCCCTGGGACAGGCTGTTTTTCAGAAACAGGCGCCTCTGTTTTTGCCACGATTATTTGCGGCTGCATGGGAATCTCGTCCGCTGTCCCGGGAGAGGCCATCCGGGAGTTTTTAAGATATGCAATTATTTCGCCTGCACTTTTACACTTGGATTTTGCCAGTTCAATCTGTATTTCCGGTACGCCCGGATATTTCTTCAGATCATCAATAATTTCTGCCGCTTCCCTGAGGTCTTTTATGATTAAATCGATGGTTGCACTGAAATCCATACCTTTAAATATTAATTTACCAAACCATTTTCATTATTTTGCAAAAGTAACTATAATTCCAGATGACATAACGGAATATAATTACAAATTGGTACGCAACAGGTTAGAATAATTACGAATGGACTTTCTTGAGAATTCAGCCAGAGCAGCCGGGAGACGGGGATCAGTGGAGGTCATAACAGGATCAATGTTCTCAGGCAAGACGGAGGAACTAATCAGACGATTGCGCCGGGCACAGTTTGCCGGATTGAATGTCGAGATTTTCAAACCGTCGCTTGACAACAGGTATTCAGAAAAACGTGTAGTCTCGCATGATGATAAATCAATTAGCTCGACACCTGTTGATAATCCATCGTCAATAATGCTTCTTGCCGGCGATGTTGAAGTCGTTGGGATTGATGAGGCACAGTTTTTTGATAATTCGATCGTGGATGTATGTAACAGGCTTGCTGATAATGGTGTCAGAGTAGTTGTTGCAGGTCTCGATATGGACTTCATGGGTAAGCCGTTCGGTCCGATACCGGCGCTGCTCACTATTGCTGAATATGTTACAAAGCTCCATGCTATTTGTATGCGTTGCGGCAATCTTGCACAATATTCTTTCAGGAAGTCGGAGGAAGAACAGGTTGTTGTGCTGGGCGAGGAAGACAAATATGAACCGCTGTGCAGAACCTGCTACAATAAGGCATTAAGAAAAATTTAAGATCGGGTGACATTAACTTCAGATGATATTGTCAAAATAGTAAAGGGGAAGCTGGCAGGCAGGTCTGATCTGGAGATAACGGATATTGCCACTGACAGCCGCCAGATAAGCTTTACAGACGGAGTGGCATTCTTTGCTATCCGCGGAAAAAATCATGACGGACACTTGTTCATCGTACCGCTTTATAAGAGAGGGATCAGAACTTTTATCCTCAAAGAATTGCCCGTCAATCATCATATCTACAGCGATGCCGCATTTATCATTACTCAGGATACAGTCGAAGCCTTACAGATTCTGGCAGCTTATAAGAGAAACATGTTCAAATCGCCTGTGATTGCCATTACCGGCAGTGCAGGAAAAACAATTGTAAAGGAATGGCTTGCTGATCTTCTGGGACAGACAACATCTGTAGTCAGGAGCCCTAAAAGCTACAATTCACAGATCGGGGTTCCGCTTTCGGTATGGAAACTGGATGAGAAGTATCAGCTTGGAATATTCGAGGCAGGCATCTCCAGACCGGGAGAGATGGAAAAGCTCCGGAATATAATCAATCCGGATATTGGTGTCATTACAAACATAGGTGATGCCCATAACGAGAATTTCAGGAGTGATCTTGAAAAGGCAGAAGAAAAGCTCAGGTTGTTCGCAAATACCTCAATGGTAATATACTGCAGCGATAATGCGACTGTTAAACAACTTATCCTCGAAAAATACAGTGACGGTACTAAAAGGATTGTCGACTGGTCATCCGAAAATAAAGATGCTTCAATATTTGTCTCGGCAAGGTCCCAATCCGGAGGTCGTACGATTATAAAAATGTCATACCAGGGTATTACAGATGAGTTTAATATCCCTTTCAGCGACCGGGCCTCGGTTGAAAATGCAGTAACGGTTGCATCGGTATGCCTGGCAATGAAAACGGATAAGGAAATAATAAGAAGGGGACTGGCAGGGCTTGTATCGGTGGCAATGCGAATGGAGATGAAGAGCGGTATCAACAACTGCCAGCTTATTGAGGATTATTACAATTCCGATCCCGGATCATTAAAAATGGCAGTTGAATATCTTAAATCACAGAATAACAGAAGATCGACACTGATAATGTCCGACTTTCTGCAGAGCGGAAGGGATGAAACAGAGCTTTACAGCGAGGTTGCAGAACTGATAAACAGGGCAGGGATCGATAAATTCATCGGAATTGGTCAGGCACTGATGAGGAGCAGATCTTCCTTCGGCAGTAACGCAGCCTTTTACTATTCCACCGATGATTTTTTGCACAGCTTCAGGACCGCTGACTTCAGCAATGAGATCATACTGCTTAAAGGAGCCAGGATGTTTGAATTTGAAAGGATAGGAAAAATACTGGAACAACAGGTGCATCAGACTGTGCTCGAGATAAACCTTGACGCAATTGCACATAACCTGAATGAATTCAGGCGATACCTGAAGCCTTCAACAAGGATTATGGTGATGGTCAAGGCATTTGCTTATGGTGCAGGTCCTGCGGAAATAGCATCCCTGCTCGAATATCATCGTGTCAGCTACCTTGGGGTCGCTTATGCAGATGAAGGTGTTGAACTACGAAATGCCGGAGTGACTCTTCCTGTTATGGTAATGAACCCTGATCCCGCTTCCTCTGAACTGATGATTAAATACAACCTGGAGCCGGAGATCTTTAGTTTTTCATCTCTTGAAAGATTCTCTGAAGTTGCGTCAAAACACGGGCTTGTACATTACCCTGTGCATATTAAAGTTGACAGCGGCATGCATCGCCTGGGTTTTATGCCGGAAGATACCGATGAGCTTATATCAAAGATCACCAGGGCAGAATCCATAAAGATTATCTCTGTATTTTCGCATCTTTCCTGCAGCGAAGATCCTTCCTGCGACCAATTCACTCACAGACAGGTTGAAGTATTTCTGAAGGTTGTGGACCAGATCAGGGCTGCGACAGGGTATCCTTTCCTCACTCACATCTGCAATTCATCGGGTATTGTAAGGTTTCCGCAGTACCAGTTCGATATGGTACGACCGGGTATCGGAATTTATGGTGCCGGAAATTTTGAAAAACTGAATTTAAAAGTCGCAGGACGGTTCAGGACAAAGATATCCCAGGTCAAGATTATCCCTGCCGGCGAACCCGTCGGCTATGGGTGCGCTGATGTTTCAGATAAGGAACGCACAATAGCGATACTGCCTGTAGGCTATGCAGACGGGCTGAACAGAAAGCTTGGGAATGGAACGGGAGCGCTGATGATAAAAGGATCAAGGATTCCTATAATCGGGAATATCTGTATGGATATGTGTATGGCTGACATTACCGGCCTTGATGCAGATGAGGGAGACGAGGCGGAGGTCTTTGGAGAGAATATCAGCATTGATGAGATTGCAAAGAAGTGTCAGACAATCCCGTATGAGATACTCACCTCAATACCCGGACGGGTCAAAAGAATCTTTTACAGGGAGTAATTTCAGGCGTTATCAGTAACG
>Ga0079037_100002508_pt1 | contig 10158 bp, 12 predicted proteins | sample Mud3Dept4metaG_FD_71479 | JGI IMG/M metagenome (GOLD analysis project Ga0079037, IMG submission 71479) | Freshwater wetland microbial communities from Ohio, USA, analyzing the effect of biotic and abiotic controls - Mud 3 Core 4 Depth 4 metaG | ecosystem: Environmental > Aquatic > Freshwater >... | reverse complement strand
CTGGGCAGTGGCCTTAATTTTAATGGCCTTTGTGCTTACGCTCAACATAGCTTCTCGATTATGGGTGCAGATGCGAACCGCCCGCATGCAAGGGAAATAAGAAGTATATGGATCTGGATGTGAAAATGACAGATGAAAAACCCGTAATTCGACAACCTATCATCATGCCCCTCGCTATCGGTAATGAGCCCCGGATTGATCAAACTTCCGTATCCGCACCCTCAATAACAGGTCAGAAGAAGATCGAATTTCGTGATTTCACATTGTATTATGGAAAATTCAAGGCAGTGGGAAATGTTTCCTTGGATGTTCCGACGAATAAGATTACGGCTATTATCGGACCATCAGGATGCGGTAAATCAACCCTGTTGCGATCTGTCAACCGGATGAACGATCTGGTAGCCAACGTTCATATTGAAGGGCAGATAATCCTTGACGGCGAAAATATCTACTCACCCGGGGTCGACGTGGTAGACATCCGCCGCCGAGTAGGAATGGTTTTTCAACGTCCCAACCCATTTCCGAAGAGTATTTATGATAACGTCGCTTATGGTCCTAGATTGTATGGTGTGCGGAAGAAACTGGAGCTCGATCAAATTATTGAGAGAGCTCTCCGGCAAGCCGCCTTATGGGACGAAGTAAAAGATAAGTTGAATCAATCCGGCATGGCTTTATCGGGTGGTCAGCAACAGCGCTTATGTATCGCCCGCGCGATTGCAGTCGAACCAGAGGTTATTTTGATGGATGAACCTGCTTCGGCTCTGGATCCAGTTGCAACGCTTAAGATCGAGGAGCTGATGCAGACACTTAAAGAAACTTATACAATCATAATCGTCACGCATAACATGCAGCAAGCTGCGCGTGTCTCTGATTTCACTGCTTTTATGATGATCGACAACCCCCAGACTCGCACTGGAGTGCTCGTGGAATATGGGGAGACTATCCAGATTTTTACCAACCCGAAAAACCAACAAACTGAAGATTATGTCACAGGGCGATTTGGATAAGAACAATTCCAGAATTATCGTAATTTTATTAAAGGAAGGTTCACATTATGAATAAACCTAAGGTGCTATTTATCTGCACGCACAATTCGGCTAGAAGCCAGATGGCGGAAGCGTTTTTAAATTATAAAGCCGGAAATCGATTGGAGGCTTTTAGCGCGGGGCTTGAACCGGGAATCATCAATCCATTTACGATTCAAGTTATGGAAGAAATTGGAATCGACATGAGCAAACATTATTCAAAAGGGATCGATCTTTTCTTAGGTAAGGTCCATTTTGGATATGCGATAACAGTTTGTGATCGGGCTGAACAGAATTGTCCTATTTTTCCCGGCATGGGAGTTCGTTTGCACTGGTCTTTTGAGGATCCGGCTGCCTTCGAAGGTACAGAATCGGAAAAATTGGTAAAATTTCGCCAAGTCAGGGACCAAATTGTAGCAAAGATCGAGGAATGGGTAGAGCATATTTAAATATTGCATGTAAAATATAGGTAGGATTCAAATTCGCCGTGAGGGAACGAGAATGACCCGAGAAACACTTGATCGTAAGATCCGTCATCTTTATGATGAAATCCTTGTGCTAGACAGCATGGTTGAAAATGCCACGCTGCGAGCGGTAGATGCCCTGAAAAAGCGCGACTTAGAGGCAGCTCGACGGATCTATGCTGACGACAAAGAAATTAATTCAAAACGTTTTGAACTCGAAAATGATCTTATCGTTACCATTGCAACCCAACAGCCAATAATGGCGCACGACTTGCGCTTGCTGGCTTCGATCTATGAGGTCATTGGTGAGCTCGAACGGATGGGTGACTATGCCAAGGGGATTGCGAAAATCGTCATATTAATTGGAGACCAACCACCGGTCAAACCGCTGATCGATATCCCACGTATGTCGGATATCGCAGTCAGCATGTTGCACCGGGCTGTCAGCGCCTTCATCAATGGCGATGTGGATCAAGCGCGCGCCATCCCGTTGGAAGACGATACGGTCGATACTTTGTATAACCAGGTCTACCACGAACTCGTAACGATTGTGATCGCAGATCCATCCATGGTAGACCGGGCTAATCATCTGTTGTGGGTAGCGCATAACTTAGAGCGGTTGGCTGATCGGGTTACCAATATCTGCGAACGTACCGTTTATATCACTACCGGCCAACTTGAAGAAATGGATAAAACGGATAACACGGCACTACTTTAACGATATGGGTTTTCTTGCAAACCATAACAGGTCCACCAAAATATAAAGATCGGTGGACCTGTTGTTTTAAGATGTGACAAAATGAGGAATAAAATCATCTGCATAACCAGCCCGAACGCGAGTACACTATTAGAAACGAAAGGAGACAAGTAGAGATGAAAATTGTTGCTTATATCCTTGCTGCAATCTTAATCATATTCGGGGTTTTATTCATTTGGGCAGCATTTGGCCCGGCATTCAATCCGACCTGGTTTTTTATCGGCGTGATCACAGTGCTGATCGGATTAGCGTTAGTATGGTTAGGCAGCCGCCAAAAAAAAGCCGGGCAAGGGGATATTGTCAATGTGAAAATTGACTTGCCCGCCAACGTGGAGCTGGATAAATTCCAATGTAAAAACTGCGGCGGCGCATTGACGACTGATAATATCAAGCTTGTTCAAGGCGCTCCGGTAGTCACCTGCCCGTATTGCGGTACGACGTACCAATTAACCGAAGAACCGAAGTGGTAGAAGTCCTTGCCTGGAGGTCATAAGTGAAAAAACTTACCCCCATCCTGCTTTTAATTTCAATTATATTCTTTCTGAGCTTCACCAGCGCCTTTGCCCAATCTTATTCATTTAACATCCCAGAGGCATCGGCAGATGTATTTTTGAACGGAGACGGCACAGCCAAGATCGAGTATACCTATGTTTTCCAGAATGATCCTGGCGCATCACCAATTGATTTTGTCGACGTAAGTTTCCCGTCTTACACAAATGTCGACACAAACAGCATCACCGCCACGATTGACGGCCAGCCAGTCAGCTATATTTCATCTGGCGAATACCAGGGCACCGGTTCCGGCGTCGCTATCGCTCTCGGATCAGGAACAATCCCGCCTGGAGGGACGGGTACATTGCAGGTGACCATTGGATCTGTCAGCGGTTTGATCTTTCAGGATAGCCAGGATGCAAATTACGCCAGTACTGAGTTCTCACCGGCATACTTCGAAACAGCGCACGGCGATACCAAATGGACAGTCAGTTTTCACCTTCCCACCGGGGTCACGCCTGAGGAACCGCGTTGGCACGCTGCCCCAAGTGGTTTTCCGGCCCAACCAGAAGCAACCCTTGACCAGGATGGACGGGTGACTTACACATGGACAAATGCGGCTGCACGTGGCAATCGAGAATACAAATTCGGTGCATCATTCCCTTCGAAAGTTCTCCCCGCCGGGATCGTACGCAAACCGGATGTCGCTCAATCACTGGGGACTGATTGGGGATCGCTGACAAATATTGGATTGTGGACCTGTTGTATCGGTTTCTTCGCCATTATCATCGGGATTGGTTTTGTGAATGGGCAAAAACGCAAATTACAGTACTTACCTCCGAAAATTGCCATTGAGGGTCACGGGATCAAGCGCGGGTTGACCGCGGTTGAAGCTGCGCTCCTTCTGGAAGAGCCTCTGGATAAAGTATTAACGATGATCCTTTTCGGCGTAATTAAAAAGAACGCTGCAACCGTGACGAAACAGGATCCGCTCGAAATTAAAGTCACGGATCCAATTCCAGATGGCTTGCAGCCCTATGAAACCGGATTTCTAAATGCATTTAAAGCTCCAGAAAGTTCTCGTAAGAAAGATCTTCAACAAACGATGATCGACCTGGTAAACAACCTGGCCGTCAAGATGAAGGGATTTAGCCGGAAGGAAACCATTGCATATTATCAAGATATCGTTAAACGAGCCTGGGAGCAAGTCGAAACGGCCGGCACGCCGGACGTAAAAAGCGAAAAATTCGATGAAAACCTCGAGTGGACGATGCTGGACAAAGACTATGATCATCGCACACGGAGGGCTTTCGGATCAGGACCGGTATTTGTACCTGTCTGGTGGCCACGCTATGATCCTGGGTATGGCCGGACCATCTCCAGTGCGCCAGCCTCTCTCCCACGAACCGGCACAAGCACAAGCGGAGGGGGCGGCTTGACGATGCCTACACTACCCGGATCAAATTTTGCTGGTTCAATTGTCACCGGCGTACAGGGATTCTCCAGTAAAGTCGTCGGCAATATCAGTGACTTCACCAGCACAGTCACAAATAAAACGAACCCGGCACCGGTTTCGACGGCTACACGCAGCGGAGGCGGTCGGGTTGGTGGTGGGGGGTGCGCATGTGCGTGTGCATGCGCCTGCGCCGGTTGTGCATGTGCATGCGCTGGAGGCGGACGTTAAACTGACCTTAAATTATTGGTTTATAAGCTAGGACAAAGAACTGGATGACGACGATAAAAGACCATTGGGATACGATCAAGGGATCGTTGAGATGGACCGGGTCTGTGAAGCACAGCGATCCGGCAAAACCAGGCCTCTATCATTATGTCCGCCAGGGTCCAGGCGAGCACAGCCGTGTCCATCTACGAATAGATCCAGACGGAAATGGGCTGTTGATCGTTAACGCTAACCGTATTGTTCATCTGAATCCAACAGCAGCATTCATGGCCCGGTTGGCTTTGGAAGAAACGACACCAGATGACGCAGTGCGTATCATCCGCCGTCGTTTTCGAGTCTCAAAAAACCAGGCATCTTATGACTACGCGCAAACCGCAAACCAACTGGTTGAACTTGTCCGGCCAGATGGTGCCTGCCCGATCCATGATCTGAACATTGAGGTACGCCCTCCATTTAGCGATCTCCCGAGCGCCCCTTACCGGATGGACCTGGCGTTAACTTATCGTTGTAATAATGACTGCGCGCACTGCTATAATGCTCGCCCACGGCAGTTTCCCGAGATGAGCACACTCGAATGGAAACGTGTAATTGACCAATTGTGGCAGATCGGCATCCCCCACATCGTTTTCACAGGCGGTGAGCCAACCCTGCGCTCGGATTTGCCGGAATTGATCGCACACGCCCAAGCAAATGGCCAGATTACGGGCTTAAACACAAATGGACGCCGGTTAAGCGACACGGACTTCTTAGATAGGCTGATCGACGCTGGTCTTGACCACGTTCAAATTACCTTAGAATCCCACAATCCAACCATTCATGACCACATGGTCGGCGCGAAGGGCGCCTGGCGGCAGACCACTACAGGCTTAATAAACGCATTGGATACTCCATTGTATGTCATGACCAATACCACGATGTTGGTAGAAAACAGTCCGACGATGGTAGAAACTTTGACCTATCTGGCTGAATTAGGAGTACCAACGGTTGGTCTTAACGCATTAATCTACTCCGGTCGCGGTCAAACAGTCGGCACCGGTCTTGCGGAGGAAGATCTACAACCGTTGCTTACTTCCGCGCGCATCTTAACGGAAAACCACAATCAACGTTTGATCTGGTACACTCCCACAGAATATTGTCATTTTGATCCGATGCAGCTCGAGCTCGGAGTAAAGGGCTGTACGGCGGCACTTTACAATATGTGCATCGAACCAGATGGCAGTGTGTTACCTTGCCAGTCTTATTATGAACCCCTGGGCAACCTGCTAAATAATTCATGGGAGACCATCTGGAACCATCCTCTCTCGATCCGATTACGCAATCGAAGCTATGTGGCTAAAAAGTGCCGGGACTGTACTCTATTATCAGAATGCGGTGGCGGCTGTCCATTAAAGAGTATGGCGTAGAAAATTAACATTTAAGTGCCACCAAATAATAAGAGGCGATTATATGGCAAATATCTTCCAATCGATGCAAGCATGGTTCTCGCCAGTAAAGCATATCCGGCCCGGTATGTACCATTACATTTCTCCACCAGAAGATACTCGGAATTACCGGCTTCATTTGCGAGTAGAGCCAGACGGCAGCGGCATCCTCATCGTAAATGCTTCGACGATCCTTCACTTGAATCAAACGGCTACCGAACACGCCTATTACATCGTCAAGAACATCCTTCCAGATCAAGCCGCTCATAATTTTGCCTCTCGTTATCACGTATCAAAGGAACAGGCCAAGACGGATTATGAAAATCTAATCGACCGTATTCAAATCCTGGTAAATACTCCCGATTTGGATCCGGAGACCTTTTTAGACTTTGATCGTAAGGAGGCTCATAGCGGACCAATTTCGGCGCCTTATCGCCTGGATTGTGCATTAACTTATCGCTTACCGGATGGCGTCAATCCTGATGCCGCCCCTACCGATCGTGTACGCCAGGAATTAACCACCGCTCAATGGTTTCAAATATTAGACAGAGCGGCTTTAGTTGGCATTCCACATATTATCTTCACCGGCGGCGAACCTACCCTCCGTCCGGATTTGGATGAGCTAATCGCCCATGCAGAAGCAAATGACCAGGTTACTGGGCTGATCAGTAACGGTTTACGATTCAATGATGCAAACTATCTAAACCAAATATTGCAAAAAGGACTTGACCATTTAATGATAGTCTTCGATCCTGAGCAACCACAGGCATGGACCGCATTAGAGAATTTAATAGCCGCTGATATATTCCTGGCGGTACACTTTACAATTACCCCAGAAAATTACGTTCAGCTCCATGAATTGCTATCTCGAATGGTAGAAATGGGAGTGAAAGCAGTATCCCTAAGCTCCAATAACCCGGACTTAAAGGAACAACTCGAAGCAGCCCGCAATCTGGTAGCAGCAAAACACCTCGAGCTAATCTGGAATTTACCTGTGCCATATTCGGCATTCAATCCGGTCGCAGTGGAAACCAAACAATGGGCAGAAATACCTGGCGCAGGTCGCGACTGGTTATATGTTGAGCCGGATGGAGATGTTCTGCCTACACAAAGTGTGAACCAGGTATTGGGCAACATCATACAAGATGACTGGGGAAAAATCTGGAAAAAATAACTCCAAACACGTTATCCGTTTTGGATTGGCACCAGCGCTATATACAGCAAGCACGCTGGACCGCAGCGCTGCGGCGCTATCTATTCAACCAGGCTGGTTTAGAAAACGCCCATTCCATCCTCGAAGTGGGTTGTGGCACCGGCGCCGTATTAGGCGAGCTTTCAAATCCTAATCGTATGGTAATCCACGGCTTGGATATTGACTGGCAAGGCTTGAAGCTGGCGGCAGGCAATTTACCAACAAATCAATTCATATGTGGAAACGCGCAGCGGCTTCCTTATCAAACCGCTTCTTTCGATCTCGCATTCTGTCATTTTTTTCTATTATGGGTGAACGATCCTGAACATGCTCTTCAGGAAATGCAGCGCGTCGTCCGTCCTGATGGAGCAGTCCTGGCCTTTGCCGAACCCGACTATGGGGGACGAATCGATTACCCAGAGGTTTTTGGCGAACTGGGCCGCAAGCAGACTCGAGCCTTGCATCGCCAGGGTGCAGATCCATTGATGGGTCGCCAACTCGCCCATCTCTTTACAAAGTTGGGATTTAAGGAAATAGAGACCGGTGTTTTGGGCGCTCAGTGGAAAGCAGCGGATAAGAGCTTTGATTGGGAATCTGAGTGGCGCGTTCTGCGCCATGACTTACGAGAGATGGTTACGGAACCTGTGTTGGATGATCTCCAGTCGCTCGACATGCAAGCCAGGAATAATGGCAGCCGGGTGCTTTATGTTCCTACATTTTATGCCTGGGGAAGAAAATAAGGAGTAGGAGATATTATAGAGGGAGACCGATTTGAATCTGACCGTCTATAATCCGAATAGGATAGGCAGGGATATCGATAATCGCCGGCAAGGAAAGAACTTTCCCATCGCGTACATCAAATTCCGCTCCGTGGCGTGGACATGTAATGACATAACCATCTAAATCGCCATCGCCTACCGGGCCATCGTCATGAGAGCATACATCGGCGATTGCGAAGAATTCACCACCGATATTAAAGATCACAATTTGCATTCGATCAATTTCGACAAACATCCGCTCGCCATTGTCTAGATCCGCGGCGGAGCCGACCTCGATAAATTCCACCTCATTCTCATCAAGTTTTGAATAGTTGTACATAACTCGGCTTATTCTACAAGATCGTCGTCCGCTTCGCCTAATCCATACACGCCAGCTTTCAAGACTTTCAAGGAAAGCAAAGCACATTTTAACCGAACCGGTCCAAGTTCGATTCCCAATAAATCTAATACATCCGTTTTAGTAAGGATTTTAATATCCTCGACGGATTTCCCAATGATCGATTCCAATAATAAATCCGCTGAAGCCTGCGAAATTGCACAACCACCTCCCTCAAAAGCTGCCTCTTTAACCAACCCCTTTTCGTCTATACGCAAGTCGATATGGATATGGTCGCCGCAAAGAGGATTATCATCCTCGAAAGAGATATCGTGCGGATCAAGAACGCCCCGATATAACGGATTTTTATAACGGTCAATTATTAATTCACGGTATAAATCATCCATAGTAATTAAGAGCCAAATAGTTTCTTAACTTTGTAGATCGAATCAGCCAACTGATCAACCTCGGCAGTTGTGTTATAGAGATAGAAACTAGCCCGCGCTGTAGCCGGTATATTAAACTTTTCATGTAGCGGCATTGCACAGTGATGACCTGCTCGGATCGCGATACCATCACTATCCAGGATCTGGGAAATATCGTGAGGGTGCACACCCTGTAACGTGAACGCCACCACCCCACCACGATCGCCAGCCGGTGGGCCAAAGACTTTAACACCCGGGATCTCTTCGAGACGGTCCATGGCATATTCAACGACGTGATGTTCGTGTTGGGATATGTTATTTAATCCCACCCCGGTTAAATAATCTACTGCGGCCTTGAAACCAACTGCTTCGGCAATTGCGGGCGTACCGGCTTCAAATTTAAAGGGTATCTCATTAGGCGCGAAGGAACGAAGATGGACCCTCTTGATCATATCGCCACCACCCAGGAATGGAGGCATTTTTTCCAATAGGTCCTTACGTCCGTATAAGACGCCGATTCCTGTTGGGCCTAACATTTTATGGGCAGAGAATGCCAAGAAATCAGGTTGAATCTCCTGGACGTCAACATGGAAATGCGGCACTGACTGAGCGCCATCAACCAGGGTAACTGCACCGGCTTGGTGAGCAAGTTGAATGATCTCTCGTGCCGGATTAATCGTACCCAAAACATTGGACATATGGGTAAAACTGACCAGGCTGGGTTTCAGCTCCAGTAAACCTCGATAGCTATCCAAATCGAGATAACCATCTGGTGTTACTGAGATAAATTCGAGCCGCAAACTTCGTTCCGACGCAAGCATATGCCAGGGGACCAGGTTGGAATGGTGTTCCATCTCAGTCAAGATGACCAGATCACCTTCCGACAGATTTGCTCGTCCCCAGGTATATGCTACGAGATTAATTGCTTCCGTCGCATTGCGCGTGAAAATGATCTGACGGGCTGAGGGTGCATTAATGAATTTAGCAATCCGATCCCTAGCCGCTTCATATAATGCTGTAGATTCTTCTGCAAGGGTATGGATACCCCGGTGAATGTTGGCATTAGATTGGCGATAAAACTGATCCATCACCTGAATAACTTCTAGGGGCTTCTGGCTGGTTGCAGTAGAATCGAGATATACCAAACGGACGCCAGGGCGAACCTCTCGTTGAAGGATAGGAAAGTCAGCCCGGATTTTATTTACATCGAATCCGTTGAAAGAGTCCATAGTTCAGATCATTCTTCCTGGTTTCCGTTTTCCGGCCGGTTACCAGTACGAGGACGTAGCCGGCGCTTGCGCCGGATTGCACGCCTGATATTTTGCGAATCTTTCATACACCATAGCACATGGTCCGGCACCATCCAACCATCGGTCAGATAGACGTTCTCAAGAAATTGGATTGCGAGCATTTTGGGATCGACCTGGACGACCGTGCCCTCTAGCCAATCGCGTACCCTATTTCCATCGTGATCGTGATCGCAATACACTTCGATCCGATCCCCCACCTGAAACGCTTCCTCCCGGTTGGGAGCACTCGTAAAATATAATCCTGGCAAAGCTCCCTCCAAAATAAATAATCCAAAATGTCAAAGGCGAGCCGTATA
>Ga0079037_100002507_pt1 | contig 10161 bp, 7 predicted proteins | sample Mud3Dept4metaG_FD_71479 | JGI IMG/M metagenome (GOLD analysis project Ga0079037, IMG submission 71479) | Freshwater wetland microbial communities from Ohio, USA, analyzing the effect of biotic and abiotic controls - Mud 3 Core 4 Depth 4 metaG | ecosystem: Environmental > Aquatic > Freshwater >... | reverse complement strand
GGATTGCGTGTCAACGGCGACATTGCGCTGCTGGAGAGGGTCTTCGATAACCTCATCGAGAATGCGTTGCGGCACACGCCTGATGGCGGACGTGTGATCGTGAGCGCCAGCCGCGCTCGGGGGCGGGCTCAGCTCGCGGTTACGGATTCGGGCGCCGGGATGATGCCCGAGGAAGCCGCCCGGGCCTTCGACCGCTTCTATCGCGGCGACCACGGACGCTCAACGACATCAGGGCAGGCGGGCCTTGGTCTCGCCATCGTGAAGAGCATTCTCGACTTGCATGGCACGACCATTTCGGTCGACTCCCGCCCCGGACACGGAACGAGTTTTCGGTTCGATCTGGATACGCCCGACGCTGTCGCCTGACGTCGCGTCCGGTTCGAGACACTTTCGAGACATTTCACTGCGAACATGTCTCTCGTGCGGACGAGCCATGGGGCGAGGCCTCGGCAAGAGTCCGGTGGGTCAATGGCGCTCAAAGGGAGCAGAGAGATGAACCGTTTCGTGGCGATGATGAGTGCGGGCACCGTGGCAATCCTGTTGTCGGGTGGTGCCGTGGCCGCAGAGCCGGCGGTGACGCCAGCCCAGATTGCGGGAGCAACGACCCCTGCGGATCACGAGGCAATGGCGGCGGCCTACGACAAGGAAGCGACCACCCTTGAAGCGAAGGCCAGGGAACACGAACAGATGGCCAAGGCCTACAGCAGCGCTGGGAACAAGAAGGGCATGGACTCCGCGTCAATGCATGCGCACTGCGCGAAGCTCGCCAAGCAATACAGCGACGCAGCCGCGGAAAACCGTGAACTCGCGAAGCAGCATCGCGCGATGGCGCACTAGAGTGCACTGGGAGATCCAACCCAGGATGAGGAGACAGGGGTCCGAAACAGTCCGTGTCGGGACCCGGGCGTTTGCGGACGGCGTGGGATGAGTCGACACTTCGGTGTCAGTTGTCGTCAGCGGAAACTGCCGAGCGCGCACTGAGGCTATAGAGCGAATGGGCCCCTGTTCCAATGGGAGCGCACGGGGCCCGTTCGGCGACCGGCACAGATGAATTTGGTCCGGACGGTCTTGAGCCGTTGAACCGGTCTTCGCCTCGTTCGCGCCGAACCGGGCTCGCCGCGCTACTGAAGATCCGCGTTTCGATGGTTCGATTCCGCCAGATGAGAACGGCCGGCTAGACCTCAAAACTATCGCGGGCCGGCCGGTTGGGATCGTAATCCTCGTCCTCGAGCTCGATCTCGGCCGACGGCGGCAGATTCGCGATGATTTTCACGAGCATTCTGACGTGCTCGGCCTCTTCCTCCCGCAGTTCCTCGAACAGCGCCTTGACGTCCGGCTGGTCCACGTAGTCGAGGGCTTCGTCGTAGAACGCGAAGGCCTTCTGTTCGGAGAACAAAGCCAGCTGGTACGCCTTGAACGCCGACATGTTCCAACGTACGTCGCCGACGTCGGGAGCCTCCACGTCGAAGATGTCGTCGAGCCTGACCTTGGCCGGTCGGTCGCCAAACAGTGCGAGCCGGCGCTCGGCGATCTCCTCGCAGTGCTTGTTCTCGTTGATGGCCATCGAGCGGAATACTGCGCCAGCGTCGTCAACACCTCGGCTGCCGAGTGATTCGGCGAATTCCGTGTACCGCTTCTTCGCTTCGAGCTCGATCAGGGAGGCGAGATCGAGGGCGTCCATCAGGGTGAGTTTCGAGAGATCGAGTCTCGTGGACATGGGGTTCTCTCCTGCGTCGATGAGAAGAACGCTATCACCGCGCTGGCGTTCGGGTCAAAGCCAGGTCCTGCCTTTGCCAGCGCAGGGTCGTGAGTACCGAGCGCGGACCGCCGCCAACGGCACGACTTCGATTCCCCGGCACGGACGGGAAGCGTTCGGTTGCGGACGCCGTTCGCCGTCACCATCATGGATCATCAATTTGACATCGAGCGTCACACAGCTGTTGCACCGCTTGCGGCAGGCGTGCCGTTCGTGCCGCTGCGTTCATTCTCCGGCTGTCGTGCCCGGTCACCCTGACGGTACCGGCGTCGGACGAGTCGCTGGAGCGCGCGGCCGCACAGGGCAGCGATGATGCGCGGGCGCTGATGCGGGTTGCGGTCGGCAAGCCGCGGCTGCCAGATCGGCATGACGGGCCGCCCAGGACGCCTCTTTTCTATCGCCGCGATACCGTGTGCGTCGGCGAGTGTGCCATCGAAGTCTCAGCGCAGCCTACACGACCAGGGCAGAACCCGTTCGCCGACGGCTTGCTGGAGGGGTTCCAGCAGGAGGACATGGTTGGGGTGGGTCACTCGCGGTCAGCGAGCCAGGGTCGTGCCCGGCCTCGGCGAGCTGCACCGCGGCGCGGTTGCCGATGAGTTCGGTCGCGCCGGCGACGAGTGCACTGACCATGCGCCGATTTCGAACGGCCGGTGTCGTTGTGTCAAATGCGACGGATGGGAGATTCACGAGCCCGCGTTCCGGCAGCGGCCAGTCTGCGAGAGTCGCTGTAATCAGTCGACGAGGCCGCTGCTTCAGATCAAGCCCTGCCGGTTGCTCACGGGCACACCAGCGTGTCGTTGAACGAGTTGGTCGCTGAATCGCCGCCGCCGAAGAACACCATCTTCTTGCTCGGAAGATCGAAGGCCCCCATGGCGTCACGCCGCGGAGCACAGGGAGAGGGGCTCGCCAGCGCCCAGGTGCCCGACGTGGTGCTGCTGAAGGTGAAGTACCAGACATCGGTGTTCCGGGTGTCGTGCACGTCGACAAAGCCGTTGGCCACGAGCAGGCGGGGGCTCACGGCGCTCGTGGTGTCCCAGGCCATGCTCGCGCTGTGCACGCAGGGGCCCTGATTGGTCGCGGTAATCTTGACCCAGTCGTTACCACTCCACGAGTACATGTCGCACAGAGTCGAGACGCCCTGCTTCTGGCCGCCGAAGAGCACCACCCGGTTCATCGAGACAGTGGTGCCATTGGAGACGTGCGTGGGCACGAAGACCGCGGAGGCCGATCGCCGGGCCGGAGGAACCGTCGCCGCAGCGCGCGCTGTCCAAGCGGTGCCGCCGAAGGTGTGAGTGTCGGTCAGCGTGGTGTCGCCGCTTCCCCGGCCGCCGAAGAGCACGTGGTAGCCGCGAGTGGGATCGTAGGCCATCGTCGACATCACCCGCGCCGAGGGGCACGGTGACTTCCTCCCGCAGGTCGCTTTGGTCCAGGTTCCCGTGGCCTCGGTGTAGGACCAGGTCTCATTGAGCTTCGAGACGCCGTTGGTGCCTCCGAATACGATGCACCTGCCGCCGCCGCAGGACCAGGCGATGTGGCCTCGACCGGTGGGAATCGCGCGTCCGGTGGGCGCAAGCGTCCACGCGAACTTGTCTACCTGGTAGTACCAGAGGTCGTTGAAATACGAATAGTTCGACTGGATGCCGCCGGTTCCGCCGAAAACGTAGACGCGGCTGGTGGCCGCGGTCGTGCCACCGTTCGATGTCGCGCTGTGCCAATAGCGCCCGGCCGGGGTCTGGGCCCCACCTTGCCCGGCGCAAGCCATCAGCACGATGGCGATCAGTAACTTCTGCATGGACTTCTCCCCGCGACCCGCGGAACCGCGCCCGCAATCCCGATACCCTGTGTATCGGGCGCTCATTCAATCTATTGCAGTGAGTAGTGGTCGGCTGGAACCAGAACGTGACTGCAGCCCCGGCAATCATGGGCCGGCACTGCGCATGGGTACCATTGCGTACCGGGGGGCGCTACACGCGATGAAGCGCTGGTGGCGCCACGAAGGGAGTACAGTCGGATGGGACTGATGATTGGGGATAGGCCCTGGGTGGAGCGAGCGCAAGAGAACAGCAAGAACGCATAGGCCACACGCGCTCCGTAAAGGAGACGACAGTGATTGCGCCTGAGTCGGAGACGGGGGGAGTTGCGGACGATACCTTGCTTGGCGAGCGCATCCGGCATGGGGATCGTGCTGCCGAGAACGAATTGGTTGTCCTCTACTCCGGCCGAGTGTTGGCCATGGCGATGGCACGCGTGGGGGACCGCGAGGCGGCCCGCGAGCTCGTCGATGACGTGATGATGGCCACCGTGACGGCGCTCCGCCGTGGAACGGTGCACGACACCGCACGCCTCGGCGCGTTCATTCATGGCACGGCCCTCAATCTCGTGCACGGCCATCTGCGCGCCCGCGGTCGAATGCCACGAGACGACGGCAGCGGTCTGGAGCCGACAACCCCGGACCTCGCCGAGGCCTGCGAGAAGGACAGCGACATGCAGGCACTCCGGACCTGCTGCGCACTGTTGCCTGCACAGGACCATCAAGTGCTGTTCATGAGCCTGACGGAGGGACTGAAGCCCGGCGAAATCGCCACGCGGCTCGGCCTCTCGGCCGAGGTGGTGCGCCAACAGAAGTGCCGGGCGTTGAAGAGACTCAAGGAATTGATGAATGGGGCGTCACGAAAGGACTTGCACGAGCCACATAGCAGCAGGTAGGTCCTATGAACTGCAGCGTAATCGTGCGCGATGAATTTGCTGAACGGTACGTGCTCGGCCGGCTGAGCCTTGCGGAGCAGGAGGCGTACGAGCGGCACTACTTCGAGTGCGATCGTTGCTTCGGGGAGTTGCAGACGTTGCAGGCCATTCGGGAGGTCCTCCGGGCAGCACCACCCACACTGCCTGCACCGAACCAGGACCGGGTCTGGACCCCGTGGTGGCGGTGGCTTGCGGCAGGAGCGGTTGCCGCGTCACTCGTCGGTGTCGTGCTGCTGTTACGTCCTCCTGGCGCGCCCGAGCCGGTGGCACAGAATCCAGCTCGGGCCTCGTCCATCCGACCGCCCGCCGCGGTCGGTGGAACGGACGTCGCGACAGACACTGCAACGTCACGGCCGGAGCCTGTGAATTCTCCAGCCACGGCGTCCCGACGCCTGGCGGTACTGGCGCAGCTTGCTCGTGTGGAGCCGCCGCGTTACTCACCCCGCGTGTTGCGCGGCGTGACGGACGAGGCAACGCTCCGCTTCAGGGAGGGCATGGAGGCCTATTCCGGCGGGGACTACCCGATCGCAGTGCAGAAGCTGAGCGCCGCCGCGACCGCCGATCCAAGCCGACCCGACATTGCCTTCTTCCTCGGCGCGTCCGAATTACTGTCGGGCGACACCGCAGGCGCCGTCAGAGAACTGCAGCGAACGATCCGGATCGGCGAGACGCCGTTTCTCGAAGAAGCGCATTTCTACCTTGCGAAGGCGTACCTCGAGCAGAGTGCTTTGGATCTGGCGCGGACCGAACTCGTGAAGGTGCGGGCGCTACATGGAGAGAAGGGGGGCGAGGCGGACGCGATTCTGGCGCAACTGGCCTCCCTCCCGTCCGACTGATTCGAGCGACGCTCGGGGGGAACACCATGGAACTACGTCTCACGAACGCACGCGTGCCGGCGTCGCTCGCCATGGGGCTTCTGATGCTGCTCTGCCGGCCCGTTGTCGCAGACGGCGCTGGTGTGGCGCCGCCGCCGCTGCTGGCTCAAGGCCAGCGGGAGGTCGGCCCTCCGGGGGCTGCCGGGAACCAGCAACTGCTCATAGAGATCGACCAGCTGATTCATGACGGGTGGTACGGCAAAGCAGAAATCGGGGCGCGGGATGCGCTGTCTGCCATTGACGCCGCGGGCGAGGGCAGGTCGTACGCGGCAGCCCTGGTTTCCGACCGCCTCGTCGAGGCTCTGCTGCAGGGTGGCAAGGGCGGGAGACCTGAGGCTTTGGCACGGGCTCGACTGGCTGCATCCCTGAAGGAGGACTTGCGCGGGCCGGAGGACGTCGAGACCGCTCACAGCATCGAGAGGCTCGGTCGTGTGCTCACGAAACACAGTGACTTCCCTGCTGCTCGGCAGAACCTGGATCGTGCGCTCGGCATGCTCGAGGCCTCCCCAGGGCCCAACGGCCTCGCAGCGGCCGACGCTCGACGGTCCATCGGCAGTCTCCTGTACGCTCAGGGACAGTACGAGTCTGCCCGGCCGTGGCTCGAGCAGGCGCTAATCGTTCATGAGAACGCCCTCGGCCCGAGCGGCCCGGGTGTAGCGCACACCCTGCGAATCATTGGCGATTGTGCCAAGCAGCGGCAGGACATCGAGACGGCAATGCGCCTGCTGCGCCGCTCGCAACAGATCTATGAGCAGACGCTCGGGCCCCACCATCCAGATCTTGCGAGAACTCTTACTTCACTCGGACAGACTCTGCGGCAGGCCGGAGATTTCGACCAGGCCAAGGTGACTCTCCAGCGCGCCGTAGCGATATTGGAGGGCTTCCTTGGCAGCGAAAGCCCCCTGGTTACGGATCCGCTCGACAGTCTAGCCCTGGTCTTGACCGAAACCGGCGACTATCAGGCTGCCGCGGCGGACTTTGATCGCGTCCTGGCGATTCGGCTCCGTGAACACGGCCCGAATGCACCGCGAGTCGCCACGACACTGAACAACTTTGCAATCCTGCGCGCCAGCATGGGTGACTATCTCGAGGCCGCGCGGCTCTTCGGTGAGGCGGCAAGAGTCTGGGAAGCGGCACTTGGACCATGGCATCCGGATCTTGCGTTCGCAGTTGAGAACCGAGGGATTGCCCTTGGCCAGGCGGGCCGGTATGCGGAGGCAGAGCCTCTCATGATCAGGGCCATGGCGATCCGCGTTAAGAATTTTGGGCCCGACAACCTCCTGGTGGCCGATTCTCTGAATAATCTTGCGTCCTTGCGTGCCGCATCGGGTGACGACGCGAAGGTCAGGGAATACAGCCTCCAGGCTCTGGCAATAGTTGAAAAGCAGCGCGATACCAATCAATTTCGACGGGGCGTAATCCTGAGCAATCTCGCCCATGCGGCCCGAGGACTGGGCGAGCCGGCCGAAGCCTTGAAGTTCTCCGAACAGGCCGTAACGACGACGGAGAGCGCGTTCGGGCCGTTTCACCCGGAAGTCGCGCGCATGTTGGCAGCCCAGGCGCGAATACTTGTCGAAGGCGACCGGCGTGACGAGGGGATGGCGGTTGCCCTCAGAGGCGAGGCCATTAGTCGCGACCACCTTGCACTCACTGCCCGCACCGCGCCGGAGCGCGAGGCGCTGGAGTACGCATCGACACGGGTTTCCGGCATCAATCTGCTGATGACGATGGCGGAAACGAATCGGAAGGACCATCAGTCGGTGTCGTTGCCTGCATGGGACAGCGTGATTCGCTCGCGGGCGTTGATTCTCGACGAGATGGGCGCAAGACGCAGAGTCGCTGAGGCTGCCTCGGATCCGGTCGTTGCTGGCCTCGAACAGGAGATGCTTGGTGCAAGCCAACGACTTGCGAAGCTGGTGATCGGGGGGCCGGGCAAAGGTTCCCTGGACGAGTTCACAGCCAGCGTGAATGCCGCTCGCCGTGCGAAGGACGGCGCGGAGCGAGCCTTCGCAGCCCGCAGTGAGGGCTTTCGTCGGACGCTGGCGCTGAGCCTCACCGGATTGAGTGACGTTGCCGCTGCGCTGCCCCGCGGGGCGGCACTCGTTGCGTTCGTGCGCTATGGACATCTCGAGCTCGCAAGGCCGCAAGGCGGCCAGCTCGAGCCGCCGGATCACTCAACTCCGTCGTATGCGGCCTTCATCCTTGCCACGCCTGGCGTCGAGCCGGTGCTGGTGCCGCTCGGCGAGGCGGCGAGGATCGACGGACTCGTGACTCGCTGGCGTGAGACAACCGTGCGCGAGGCGCTCGCCGCTGGTCGCGCCTCGAAGGCAGGGGAGGCGGCGCATCGCAAGGTTGCGGAGGAATTGCGGCGGACAGTCTGGGATCCGGTCGCGCGGCATCTCGGTGCTGCACAGCAGTTGTTGATCGTCCCCGATGGAACATTGAATCTCGTGACCTTTGCGGCGCTGCCGCTGGGTGAGGCCCGGTATCTCATAGAGCAAGGCCGCGCGTTTCATTACTTGTCGTCCGAGCGCGACGTGTTGGCACCGAGGAGCGACGCCAAGGGAGGCGGCCTCCTGGCGCTAAGTAATCCGGACTTCGACGACCGGAAGTTGTTTGCTGCACTCGGGCTTCCGCAGGCCAGGACGACGTCCGCGCCTGAGGAGAGGACTGCAGCGGCCTTCCGCGGCTCACGGTCGGCCTGCGGCACATTCCCGTCGATGCGTTTCGGACCGCTGCCCGCCACCGCGCTGGAGACGGGCGAGATCATCCGGGTCTGGGGGGAGCACTCGATACCTGGGTCGAACCTGCGCCACGTTGCAGAATCCGCGGCATCCGCTGAGTCGTTGACCGGCGCGGCCGCCAACGAAACCATGTTCAAGCGCACAGCCAGCGGCCATCGGGTGCTGCACGTGGCGACGCACGGCTTTTTTCTCGGCGGGGACTGCCAGTCGGCGCTCGGCTCGCCGGCCGCGGATGGCACGTCATCGGCATCCCGAACTGTAACGCGCGAGAACCCACTGCTCCTTTCCGGGCTCGTGCTCGCCGGTGCCAATCACCGCGAGGCCGCCGGCCCTGATGAGGACGATGGGATCCTGACGGCCGAAGAGATCGCAACCCTCAACCTGCAAGGTACCGAGTGGGCCGTATTGTCGGCGTGCGATACGGGGACTGGCGAGATCCGGGCTGGCGAGGGCGTGTTCGGTCTGCGGCGCGCGTTCCAACTCGCGGGCGCGCGCACGGTGATCATGAGCCTGTGGCCGGTCGAGGACGAAGCTACGCGTCAGTGGATGACGGCCTTGTACCGGCACCGGTTCGGCGAGGCAAAGACTACGGCGGCGGCGGTGAACGACGCGAGCCTCGAGCTGCTGCAGCAGAGACGGGCGCGTGGTGAGAGCACGCACCCGTTCTACTGGGCCGGGTTCATTGCGGCAGGAGACTGGCGCTGACGGCGAGGCTTCTCATCTCCAGTCCACGGCCGCGCGAATCCTCAGCGACGCCAGGCGGGGATGCGGAAGTTGCCGGCGCGCCTGCCGGTCAAGTTAGTCGCCTTCCCTGAGCCATCCGCCTTGATGCGGAAGACGTCGAATTCCAGGATCGGGGCCGTGCTGCCGGAGCCGGATACGAACGACAGGTACTGGCCGTCCGGCGAGAAGCAGGGAAAAAGGTTCTGCGGCGCGCCGGTGGTGCCCTTGGACGTCACCTGGGTCACGGTCCCGCCCGATGCGGGCTGCGTGAAGATGTCGTAACGATAGGTTCCGCGCACGGCCACCATGCGTATGAAGGCAAGGCGGTCGTCCACCGGCGAGAATGCCGGGTGGTCTTCGTTGAAGTTCGTGGAATTCGTTGCGTTGCTCGAGGTGCCTGAAGCCAGGTCGTGGACCCAGATGTCGCCTTGCAGTCCGCCGCTGCCGTTCGGCGCCGAGGCCACGAAGGCGATGCGCTGGTCGTCGCCCGACCAGGAGATCAGGACTTGCCCGGGGGCCGCGATGGCCAGATGAAGACCGGTGATGCCGACCGGTCGGCCCATACCGTCCCGGGTGACATCGGCCACGTAGATGCCACTCTCTACAAGCACGCCGTCGACGAGGTCCCAAGACTCAGCGTACACAGCAACACGTGATCCGGCATGGGACCAGCGCGGCATGTCCGAGAATCGCATGCTGGGGGAATCGAAGATGACAAGGGTCTCGGCGCAGTCCTCGTCGGACGCGACCAGCACAGAGTTATGCATCGGTTCGGGCTTGTCCGGCAGCCAGTCGGTGCCGGCAACGGAGCCCACGAAGTAACGCGGACTGCCGTTGTGGCTCAGGTCGCCGCCCCGGCAGGGGAGGGACTGGAAACTCCCGCCGTTGCTTGCGGACATCACGGCCCGGCGCGCGTTCCATACATCGTAAACAGCGATGACCTCGCCGACGACCGCGGCGTGAGCGGCGCCAGCGGCGAAAAGTGTCGTCGCCAATGGCAGCGCTAACAGGCCAAGACGCGCCCCGCATGAGGCGGCTCGTTCCGTACGGGTGAATCTTCTCGAAGTCTTCATCTCCCCGCTCCTGCGCCGCGAGGGCGCTGTGATTGAAACCCTGCCTCAACTGACGAAACTGCCGGCCTGGCATCGCGTCTGTGCGAAGGGTGTTTCTGGGCCTTGCCGTAGAAAGTGGTCGGGTGGAGCAAGAACGTGACTGATGCCCGCAACGACTGACCGCCTGTTTGCGTGGATGTATGCGAACAAGAAATGGCGGTTCAGGGAGCGATGAGGACGGCCTGCGGACAGGATGTGGCGTGGGC
>Ga0079037_100002506_pt1 | contig 10162 bp, 5 predicted proteins | sample Mud3Dept4metaG_FD_71479 | JGI IMG/M metagenome (GOLD analysis project Ga0079037, IMG submission 71479) | Freshwater wetland microbial communities from Ohio, USA, analyzing the effect of biotic and abiotic controls - Mud 3 Core 4 Depth 4 metaG | ecosystem: Environmental > Aquatic > Freshwater >... | reverse complement strand
GGTGTACGAGATCCCGCCGAGCACCGCGAGCAGCACCGCTGGCCAGGGCAGCCGGTGGGCGAGCGGCACAATGAACGGTAGGGCGAGCCATCCCTGCGTCGTCTGCAGCGCGATCGAATAACCGTCGGCGAGCCGTGGCAGGAAGAGCTTCTGCAGAATGCCAATTGCAGCAATGCCCCAGGCGGCGCCGAGGGCCGTCCACCGCAACCAGCCGTCGAGGCCGATGATGGCGACCGGGGTGTACGTTCCCGCCACCAGGACGTAGATCATCGAGTGATCGAGGCGCTGCATGCGCTCCTTCCAGATCCTGCGCCACGGGACAGAGTGGTAGAGGCTGCTCACCGTGTAGAGGCCGATGAGGCTGAGACCGAAGACGAGCAACGCCATCTGACGAGTGGGGTCTCCTGAGCTGCGGAGCCAGAGGAGAACGGACCCGACAATGGAAAGGAGAGCGGCCGTGCCGTGCAGCAATCCCCGAACTGGGTTCTGCATCCTGCCGAGGGAGAAGCGTTCAGTGTCACAATGCATAACGCCTCAGACTACCGGAACCGCTCACGAGAGGGAAGAGGTTTTCAGCGCTCGATGCGAAATCGCGGCAGCGAGATGCGGTGGCCACGGCATTGTGGGCAGTGGCCCGGCCGGGTGTAGCGGTGACGGTGAGTAAAGGCGAAGCCGCAATCGAGGCAGGCGGACGGTTCGATGACCAAAGTCTGCCCCTTGTGCTTGAGCGAGCGCTCGAGATGCTCGAGGTGCCCGGGGACATCGTGTTCCGGGATGCCGACTCGCTGTGAAACATCGCGCGCGGTGACCGGTCCATCGAGCAAGACTTCGTGGATCCTCTCGCGCACCGTGCCGTCGTGCCCGGAGTCGACCTTAGGCGTTCGATGTCGCATGTGTGATAGCTCTATCAGGTGAAGAGAGGCGGTTGAAGTACAAATGAGCTGTAGCCGCCGGCTGTAGCTGAGGGTATTAGCCCGCGCTGGAGTCTTTCCCACCGCCCCCGCAGGCTGAAGCCTGCGCCTACAGCCTGCGCTTTACCGCCTGCGCCTACCGCCTGGGGCCGCCAGCCGGTCGAGCATGATCCGTGCGCTTCGATATCCCTGGCGCATGAAGCGCGGCCAGCGCGAACGATCGAGAAAGCTCTCGTAGAATTTGGCGCCGCGGACTTCAGTGTAGGGGACCGGATGCAGCATGGTGAGGCGATCGCCCAGGAGCTTCATCTGTTCGCGCGCCAACTCGAGGTGGACGCATGAGCGGAGCTGACCCGCCGCCCGCAGAACGGCCCAGGTGCGGTCGCGCCATCCGGGAATCGCTTCGCCGGCAAAGTTCTCCGGGTAGTAGCAATTGACCCCGACCACGAAGTCGAGCGGCTCTTCGAAGTCGACGAGGGGCCGCACCGGAAAAATGTTGACCACGCCCCCATCGCCATACAGGTGGCGGCCGATGCGTACCGGCTCGACGAAGATCGGAATAGAGATCGCCGTGCGCACGACCGTGGCCAGCGGCAACTTCGGCGTGCACTTGCTGCCGAAGTACTCGACCCGATTCTCGTCGACGTTCCACATCACCGCGTACAGCGGCACCTTCGTCTGGCCAATCGTGATCCCGCCGAGCCGCCGCCGGAAGGCGCGTTCCACCGCGGCGCCGCGCAGCAGGCCGCCGAAGTTGGCGAAGCGATGCAGGCCGGCGCGGGCCAGCGCGCGCCAGTCGGGATCGACGTAGTCCTGAGCCCCGAGGTCGAGCCAGAAGGCCGCCATCTCCTCGGCATTGAGGCCACACGCCCACAACGAGGCGAACAGTGTCGCCCCGGAGCAGGCGCTGATGGCGGCGACCTCGATGCCCGCTTCATTCAGCGCGCGGCGCACGCCACACAGCGAAGCGAGTGCCCCGCTCCCGCCCGAGGCGACGAGGCCGATGCGTTTTCCGTCCAGCGCGGGAATCGAGCGCCGGCGCAGCGGCGGAAAGATGCGTCCGGGTGGGGCTTCAACTCCCTTGGCTGTTCCTGGCGCAACCGCGCGCGCGACAACTCGGAGGAACGAGGCGTCTTCGCGCAGGTCCTCCACCAGATCGTTGAAAAAACTGCCCGCGCCGAACAACAGACGCAAGTTGTTCGGCTCAATGAGGTCGCTGAGTCGGCTCATGAGCGGGAGGAAAACAATTATCGTGCCACGGTCATCGCGTCGTAGCGACGGCAACTTCAGCGATCCCGTTCGCGTTGGCGGGAGTGAGCGGACAGGGACTTGGGCGACAATTCGACCCTCCTCACGCTCGCCTCCGCCGCGCGAAAACTCTTCCCGCCCGCGCGAATGTATCGCTACGGGCAGCACGGAAATTGCCGCGGCGCCGCGCTGGTCCACCTCGTGTTCCGGGTGAGTGTTGGTTTGGTGCGAGATTCATTTTCCGCTTGGGGTGAACGCGGCGCTCACAGCGCGATCGCTTGCAACCCCTCCTGCCAGGGAAGGACATCGATGCCGTCTAGCCGGCGGCGCTCCGTGCCGAGATAGAGCACCAAAAAGTTGGGTCTTTTGCCGAAGAATTCGGCAAACGAGTGCAATCCGCGCAGATCGGTCTTGTTCACTTGTCGCGAGGCTTTCAGCTCGATGGCCCAGACCTCACGCTCCGTCTCGACGATGAAGTCGACCTCGGCACCGTGCTCCGTCCGATACGATGCGATGCGCAGATCACGGTCGGCCGCTGCCGCACCGGCGGCGAGCTGGGAGAAGAACAGCTGCTCGAACAGCAAGCCGATTCGATCGCTCGACACGTCGAAGCTGCCCAGCAGCCCGTTCCGTACGCCGACATCGAAGAAATAGAACTTCGGATGTTGGACGAGCCGGCGCGTGTGGCTCTTGGTGAACGGCTCGGTGCGACGAACGATCAACGTGTCCTCCAGAATCTCGAAATACCTTGTGGCGGATTGCCGCGCCACCTGCGCCGCTGCGGCGAGCTTCGAAAGGTCCAGATGATGGCCGGCCCAATCGGCGGCAATGCTGAGAAAGCGCGCGAAGCCTTCGAGGTTGCGACTCAGGCTTTCCGCTTGCACCTCTTCCTTCAGGTACGTCGCGGCGTACGAGCGCAGTGTCTTGCGCCGTACGTCGCTGTCGTTCTCGGTCAGGATGCCGGGCAGCGTCCCGGTGGCCAGCGCCTGCCGCGTATCCAGTTGGTAGCTCATCTCGCCGGCGGTGATGGGCCCGAGATAGTAGGTGTGGACGCGGCCGGGAAGCAGATTGGCCTGACCGCGCCGCAGCTTTCGGGCGCTCGATCCCGTCAGCAGGAAGCGGTAGGGGCAGCGCGGTCGGTCCAGCAGCACCTGCACGGTGTTCAGCAAACTGGGAAGCCGCTGCACTTCATCGATGAAAACCGATCTGCGTTGCGCGCTGGAGGGCAGCCCCGCCAGCCGTTCCTCGAGTTCGCGTGGGTTGCGAGCAAACTCGAGGTAGGTTGGCTCGTGAAAGAGGTTGATGGTCAGCTCCGGTTCCAGCTGCGCCACCAGAGTCGACTTGCCCGTCTGTCGGGGACCGAGGAGCAGGAGGCTCTTCGCCGATCGGTGTAAGGTGGGCATCAGCCCTCGTGCAATCATGTGGGCAGATTACCGCGTAAAATGCCCGCATGCTAGCGCAGTCGCCGCTGACGGTCCCGCCCTGCACGGCGTCCTGAGAAGGCGCGTCCGGGAAGGAATGCGGCCCCGCAGGCGCAGCGGCTCGGGCGCCGCCCGTCTTCTTCGCTGCGCGAAAGACCCTTCCCGCTGGCGAGAACCCCGTCCGGGCAGCACGGAAATTGGCGGCGACCTCCAAGACAAAGGGTAGGGCCGGCTGTTACAGCTTCGTGTTGATTTTCGCTGCTCTGGCGCTCTGCACCGCCGGGTGTGGCGACGACGGCGGCGACGAGGAGGCGATCCAGCAGGGGACGTTGATCCGTCTGGCCGATGGCATGGTGCAGGGTGAGGTCGACGGCGGGACGCGGCGCTTTCTCGGCATCCCGTTTGCCGCGCCGCCGGTCGGTGAGCTGCGCTGGCGGCCGCCCGGGCCGCCGATCCCGTGGGAGGGCGTTCGAGACGCGACGCAGTTCGGCGCGGCATGTCCCCAGGTGGGGTCGACCACGCCGAGCGTGGAAGAGAACTGCCTCTACCTGAACGTGTGGACGCCGGAGCTGGCACCGGTAAGACCACTGCCCGTGATGGTGTGGTTTCGTCTACGACCGCGAGTTCGAACAGTGATGCGCCGTGCGGGCCCGGCGGCTTTGCTCCGCGTGCGCGTTCGGGTATCAGCTGACGTGATGAAGTGCCTTCCAGCGTTGACCCTCATCCCCTGGCTCTTGGCCCCGGCGCCGGTGGCGACGGCTGCCGGGGACAGCGCCGGGCCGATGCTGTGGGTGATCAACTCCACCGATGATGCGGACGACGGCAGCTGCGATACGATGCACTGCTCACTGCGCGAGGCCATTGCCGCCACCAACACGCACGTCGGTCCGGACACGATTGCGTTCAACATTCCGGCCTCCGGCTGCGACCTTGCCGGCGTCTGCACGATCGAGCCGCAGTCGCTGCTGCCCTTCGTCCTGGACGACGCGACGATCATCGATGGCTACACGCAGCCGGGTGCCAGCAATGGGAATCCGAGGGTGCTCAAGATCGTGCTGAACGGATACAACAACGGCCAGTTCTCCGGCCTGGCCATCCGCGGCGCCAACAACGTCATCCGCGGCCTGGTGATCCAGCGCTTCACCCCGTTCACCGCTATCGACATCGGCGGCGTGGCGGCGACCGGGAATCACATCGAGGGCAACCTCCTCGGCACCGATGCCAGCGGCACCCAGCCACACGGAAACTGCACGCCCGGGACGAGCTGCGGCGCGGTGTGGATCAATGACGGGGCGCACGGCAACGTGGTCGGCCCGGACAACCTGATTGCGTACAACGGAATCGGCGTGTGGATCACCGGCCCCGGTACGGTCGGCAACACGGTGACGGCGAATCGCATTCACAGCAACGCCGTGTTCGGCATCTCGCTGCTCGATGGGGGGAATGCCGAACTGTTCGCTCCGGAGCTGACCGTTGCCACGCCAACGCACGTCTCCGGCAGCGCCTGCGCCGGCTGTGTCGTCGAGCTCTTTTCCGACGACGGCGGTCAGGGCGCCATCTACGAGGATATGATCGCCGCAGATGGCGCGGGCAACTGGCTGATCAGCAAACCCGCGGGCGTTGCCGGGCCGTACGTGACGGCAACCGCAACCGACCTGGCGGGGAACACCTCACAGTTTTCCGCTCCACTGGCCGTCCAATCCCCGACGCCGAGCCCGACGGTCACGTCAACCGCAACCGTGACGTCGACGCTCACCGCCACCACCACGCCTCCGCCGACAGTGACGCCAACTGCGTCGCCGGTGGTGACACCGAGCGCGACCGCTTCGATCACGCCCACGCCCACGCGCACGCGGACGGCGACCATGACGCCATCACCGGTCAGCCCGACGGCGACGCGCACGGCAACAGCTTCGGTGACACCGAGCGTGACGGCCTCGGTCACGCCCACGCGGACGCGGACGGCGACGGGCGGGCCGCCGCCGATGACGCCGACGCCGACGGCAACCTCACCGGCTTCCTGCCCCGGCGACTGCGACGGGAACGAACACGTCAGCATCGCGGATCTCGTGCTCGGTGTGCGGATTGCGCTGGGAGATGCCTTGATCGACCGCTGTCAGGCGTTGGATCGGAACGACGACGAACGCGTGAGCATCGACGAACTGATCCTGGCGGTGAACAAGGCTCTGAACGGGTGCTCGTAACCGGGTCGAACCCCAAGCGAGGAGAGGAAAATGGAAAACCGCGAACGGAGAACAGGAAATTCGGAACCGGCAAATGGAACGCCAAGCCCCTTTTCCGTCTACCTTGAACTGGTCGAAAGATGGGCAGGGGTTCTTGCAGCCCCCGCAATCGCTAACTTCAGATCATCGGAACAAATGATCTAGATCATTCTCTCCCGACCAACCGGACGGTAGAGAGGGGAGCATGGCCAAGGATGTCACGCGGCGCGACTTCCTCCGCCTGACGGGGGCTGCGACACTCACACTCGGTCTCGCCAACCTCGATTTCGCCCGTGCGGGACTGGGATCGGCGGCGCTGGCGGCCACCGAGGGGGCACAGGTCGACTACCGCACGTGGGAGGATATCTACCGGCAGAAGTGGACCTGGGACCGCATTGCCCACGGCACGCACACGATGACGAACTGCGTGTCTGGCTGCGCCTGGAACCTGTACGTCAAGGACAACACCGTCTGGCGCGAGGAACAGCAGTCGCCGTACCAGGCCTCGGCGCCCGGGCTGCCGGACTTCAACCCGCGCGGCTGTCAGAAGGGCGCGTGCGCGGCGACGCTGATGCATTCGCCGTCGCGCGTGCGCTACCCGCTGCGGCGCGTGGGCGAGCGTGGCGCGGGACGCTGGGAACGCGTTTCGTGGGATGAGGCGCTGTCGACGGTCGCGAAAGCCGTCGTCGACGCGCTTCAGGAAGAAGGCCCCGCATCGATCCTGTGCGAGCTCGGGCCAAACATCGGGGCGGGACCGAACAGCGCCGCGCCGCTGCGGTTCTTCCGTTTGCTCGGATCGCCGTCGACGGATTCGATGGCGCAGATCGGCGACCTCTCCCTTGGGGCGACGATCACCTTCGGTAACCCACATCCGTGCGGGTCCTCGGATGATTGGTGGCGCTCGTCGTATCTCGTCCTGTGGGCGTTCAACCCATCGGCCACGCGCATCCCCGACGCGCACTTTCTCTACGAGGCCCGCTACCGCGGCGCCCAGGTCGTCGTCGTGGCTCCCGATCTGAACAACAGCGCCATCCACGCCGACCTCTGGTTGAACCCACGGCCGGGCACGGATGCGGCGCTGGCGCTGGGCGCGGCGCAGGTGATCATGGCGGAGAACCTGTACAACGCCGCATACGTGGGCGAGCAGACGGACCTCTCGCTGCTCGTCCGCACCGATACCAACCGCTTCCTGCGCGAGTCGGATCTGCGCCGCGGTGGGTCGGACACGGCGTTTCTCGTATGGGATGCGAAGCGCCGCGAGCCGGCGCCGGCGCCGGGCAGCGGAAAACAGGAACAGCTGGACGTCGGCGATCTGCAGGTGGATCTGAACTTCAGCGGCTCGGTCACGGTCGGTGGCAAGTCGGTTCCGGTGCGCACGGTGTTCTCGCTGCTCCGCCAGCACCTCGATCGCGACTACACACCGGAGCAGGTGGCGAAGATCACGGACGTGGCACCGGAGACCGTGCGGCAGTTCGCGCGCGGCTTTGCCAAAGCCCCCTCGGCGCTCATCCTTTCGCAATGGGGCCAGTGCAAGTTTCTCCACGCCGATCTCGCGCAGCGAGCGCAGATTCTCCTCGCCGCGCTCACCGGCAACGTCGGCCGCGCCGGTGGTGGCTGGCGCGCCGGCGGCTTCTTCGCGCCGGAAGGGTTCGCGCTGCTCGCGATCCAGGACCGCCTCGGCCTCGTCAACCTGGCGACGTTTGCGGCGCGGAACTATTTCGATCCGGCGGGAACGGAGAAATTCTTCGCCAGCTACTTCGTCCCGGGCACGATCTGGCATGCGGTGCACGGCGGGCTCGATACCGTCTCGTGTGACCAGCGCTACGGGGACAAGAGCGCGCCGCGGCCGACGCTGGAGTATCTGCGCGAGGCGGTGGAGAAGAAGTGGTTCCCGGTCCACCCGCGGCCGGGGAAGTCGCCACGGGTGATCCTGTCCATCTTCAGCAATATTCTCCGTCACTCCCGCAACAACACGCGCCTGCTCGAGGCCTTGTGGCCGAAGGTCAAGCTCACGGTCGATGTGAACTTCCGCATGAACGAGACCAGCCGCTGGGCGGACATCGTGCTGCCGGCGGCGTACTGGTACGAGAAGGCTGATCTCAAGTACCTCGTCTCCTTCGTTCCGTACGTGCATATCGGCGACCGGGCCGCGGCGCCGCTGGGCGAAGCCAAGCCCGAATGGGAGATCTTCGCGTTGCTCGCCGATGCCGTGGCGCGCGAGGCGCAGAAGCGAGATCTGAAACCGTATACGGATGTCGGCGGCCAGGAACGCGACGCGCGACAACTCGGCGCGGTGTTCACCGATGAAGGCCGCTTTGGCCCCGGCGACGAAGACAAGGCGCTGGAATTCGTGCTCACTTATTCCTCGCAGACGAAGGGCGTGTCGCTGGCCGAGCTGCGCAGCGCCGGCGCTGTCCGCTTCCGCGGCGCCGGGCCGCCGGGCGGCGCGGCGGGGTACTTCAGCGACTACTCGCCTGACGAACCGCTGGTGCCGCACCGGTGGTTTGTCGAGAAGAAACAGCGCTGGCCGACCCTGACCGGCCGCCAGCAGTTCTACATCGACCATCCCTGGTTCCTCGAGTGTGGCGAAGCCCTGCCAACCCACAAGCCACCACCGGCCGCAGGCGGCGAGTATCCGCTCGTCCTCAGCGGCGGGCACACGCGCTGGAGCATTCACTCACAGTGGCGTGATCAGCGCCCGTTGCTCCGGCTGCAGCGGGGAGAACCGGTCGCGTACCTGAACGATCGCGACGCTGCCGATCGTGGCATCAAGGACCACGACCTCGTTCGCGTTCGCAACGACCTCGGGGCGTTCGTGCTGCGCGCCAAGATCGCCCGGTATGTGCGTCCCGGGATGGTCTTCGTCTACCACGCCTGGGAGCCGTACCAGTTTCCCAACGGGCGCAGCGACCACGCCATCATCCCCAGTCCACTCAAGCCGACCATGCTGGTTGGGGACTATGGCCACCTGCACTGGAACTACGCCCACTGGGAGCCGAACCAGATCGACCGGGACACGCGGGTCGAGATCGAACTGGTCGCCACGTGATTCGGCCGCACGTTCGTCCCGCGGCTCATCGGTTGCGGTGAACCATGAGGATTCTGACGCAAATGATATTGGCGCAGCTCCCGCCCAACATAGTGTTAGGGCCGCTAGCCCTGATCCGAGAAAAGAATGGCTCGCGCAAAGACGCCAAGACGCAAAGCAGCACGGCGCAAAGAGGATTTCACCGAATGGGGTGAAGCCCACAGGAATGCGGTTCAGGAAACGGCTCCGGCGGAGCATTTCTTGGCTTTCTTCTTGGCGGCTTGGCGTCTTTGCGCGAGATTTATTTTCGGATTGGGGTTAGCCATTCCGCGCGGGTGATCTGGTAGCAGAAGGGAGACAGACATGGGCAGCGGTCGGCAACCGAGTTCTGCGAAGTCGAGAAAATCTCACGGTCGTGGGGGCGTCTGGGTACACTTGATTGTCCTGGTCAACTTCCTCCTTGTGGGCGCGGCCGGTCCGGTCGGGGCCACGGAGACATCAGCGTCGGGCGGCAAGGACTGGCGCGATCACGTCACGCTGACCCTCAGTGACCGCGTCCGCGGCGAATTCGTCGACTGGTTCGATCCGCGCAGCAAGACACCGAGCGGTACGGCCATCCCGGAGGGCGCGGAGCGCTACAACTTCTTTGCCAACCAACTGCGCGTCGGCGTGAAGCTGTCCTTCCCTCACGTGCTGTTCACGCTGGAGGGACAGGACACGCGCCTCGTCAATCTGCCAGACGACGCCACCTGGAGCCCGAATCCGGGAACGCTCGGTCCCGGCGGGCTGTACTTCCTCAACACGCGCGATCGCGACCAGGGCGAGGTGTTTCTCAAGCAGGGAAATCTGACGTTGTCGGATATTCCCAATGTGACCGGTGTGAGCGCGACGCTCGGACGCTTCGAGTACGGCGACGGCCTGGAAACGATGCCGGCCGACCCGGCGTTGGCGTGGTTGAAACAGGCACGCATCTCCCAACGGTTGGTCGGACCGTTCGGCTACACTCATGTCACCCGCAGCATGGACGGCGCGCGCGTGGCCTACGACACGCCCGATCTGAACGTGACCGCGCTCGGCAGTCGGCCGACGCAGGGCGGCTTCGAGGTCAGCGCGAACAAGGAGTTGGACATCTGGCTCGCGGGCCTCGCGCTCACGCTGAAGAAGATCGAGAATCTGGCGCCGCTCGACGCGCGGCTCTTCTATCTCTACTACCGGGACGGCCGCGACGATGCCGTCAAGGTGGACAACCGGCCGCTGGACCTGCGGAAGGCGGACACGAGGGCGATCGGTATACACACCTGGGGGGCGCACGCGGTGAGCGTCGTCGACGCC
>Ga0079037_100002505_pt1 | contig 10162 bp, 8 predicted proteins | sample Mud3Dept4metaG_FD_71479 | JGI IMG/M metagenome (GOLD analysis project Ga0079037, IMG submission 71479) | Freshwater wetland microbial communities from Ohio, USA, analyzing the effect of biotic and abiotic controls - Mud 3 Core 4 Depth 4 metaG | ecosystem: Environmental > Aquatic > Freshwater >... | reverse complement strand
AAGATCCAGGCTTCATTCGGATCGGATATTGAAAGCGACTCTCCTGAGCTTGCGTATCCGTATTCAGAAAGAAGTTCAGACATTACCTTTATTGCTTCCCTTGCGTTTCTCGCTCTTTGAAGAGTGATGTACATAAGGCTGCCATAATCAATGATTGCTGATGTGTCGACAAGGCTTTCAATTCCTCCGTAAGTTGTTTCACCGATGGCAAGCTGATGTTCATTCATATTTCCGATTACCGAATATGTATGAAGCACCTGTTTTATCCTTCCCTTGAATTTATCAGTGTCCCATTCATAAACATCCATCATGCTCCCGGCAGGATAGTCCCTTGCCGGCCGGTAGTAAAGCTCTCCATAGAGCACGTGAGAATCAGCGGAATAGGTAATCATCACCGATCCGTCCTTCGAGGCTCCCTTTGTTACAATGAAGTTGGTGCATGCCTTTGTTGACTGCCCTGTAATGAACAATGCAAATAACATTGTCAGCAGTATTACTTTTAATCTTCTCATAAGGTATTACTGATTATTTATACTTATATTATCATGTTTATTATCTTGTTCCGTAAAGTTGGCAGTATGCAGTTGGCAGTTGGCAAGGGTTTAAAATTGCCAACTGCTTATTGCCAACTGCCAACTTCTTCAGTTCATGAGACCTGCAAAGGTAGCAAGTCACTTATTATTTCAAAATGATGTCCGGCATTTTGAGATATTATTAACGGATTTTAATAAATTTAACAATATTTTCCTTATAATTGCGCATAACAAACCTCTGAAACTATGAAGCCTGCACTTTTAGTCCTGGCAGCAGGAATCGGAAGCCGGTATGGCGGTAACAAACAACTTGATGAAGTTGGTCCCTCCGGTGAAACAATAATTGACTATTCAATTTTTGATGCGATCCGGGCCGGCTTTGATAAGATTGTTTTTATCATCCGGCGTGACATAGAGGAACAGGTTAAGGAAAGGTTTGTGGAAAGGCTCAGGGATAAAATTGAAGTTGATTATATTTTCCAGGAATTAACAGATATTCCTGCGGGAGCAAAAGTTTCTCCGGACCGTGTGAAGCCATGGGGCACCAGTCATGCAGTCCTCGTTGCACACAAAAAGATCAGGGAACCTTTTGGTGTGATCAACGCTGATGATTACTATGGACCTGATTCATTTAAAATTCTTCATGATTTCCTTGTAAAGGATAAGGATCCAAATTGTTACTGCATCGTCGGTTATAAGCTAGGAAATACGCTATCCGATCACGGGCATGTCAACAGGGGTATCTGTAAAGTGGATTCGGAAAACCTGTTGCAGCACATAGTTGAAGTTCTCGGGATCGAAAAGACACGCAATGGTGCCAAAGCACCGGGACCGGACGGGAGCGAGGTGCAATATACCGGAAAAGAAATAGCCTCAATGAACCTTTTTGGCTTCAAACCAACCTGTTTTGATTACCTCAGGGAAGATTTCGGGGATTTTATAATAAAGAGAGGAATGGATCTTAAATCGGAGTTGCTGATACCCAACACACTCGATAAATTCATTAAGAAAGGTGATATTAAGATCAGGGTGCTAATGAGCAATGAAAGATGGTTTGGTGTAACCTACCGGGAAGACAAGCCTTTCGTAGTCGAAAGCATCAGGAAAATGATCCGGCAAGGTGTTTATCCCGTAAGAATATATCAGTAAAATTATAACCTTCTCAGTTTACCTACGTATTAAACTACGTATTATAATACGTAGTTTAATACGTAGATTGGTTATCACCATATAAAATCACAATTATAAATGCTCTGATTATCCCTGTTATCCGAAACCTTCAGCGTGAGGCTGTGTCTGGAACCTTTTGTGATCCGTCTGGGATCAAACCTGTAAATAAGCACATTATTCTTCTGATCATATTCAAACAAAGCCCATTTGCCATCAACAACCGGCTCATAGGATTTTATCCCTGAAAGCTCGTCGGTAATCTTTATTCTTAACTCTGTCCGTGATGTAAGGTCAGCACCCGTAACCAGCCCATTAGGTGTGATGACCGGAGCAACAGTGTCAATCCCTACATAAAACGATCCAAATGACATTGCTTCAGCGGTTACAAATCCGTCGGAAAATGTTCCTGGCAGGGCGCTCTTTGTCAAATCATCGTTTTGCTGTACCATCAGCAGCTTGGATTCCTTGCCTTCAGGAATTCTGGCTGGTTTTATGGCAAGAGTAAAGGCTTTATGAACCGGTGTGTATTTATTATGTATGTAATGCACCTCCGATAGTGATTCCGGTGTTCCCGGATCCTTCTTATAGCTGAACAGCAATGTATCATAGAGGACGCCGGCAGGTATGGTGACTGTTATGTTTTCTGCCCTGAACCTGTTTGTCCGGTTATAGGGCATCACAATCAGGCCTTTCTCGTAAGGATCGGGCAATGGCAAAGAGACAGGTGTTTGACCGGTGACTTTGAATCTCAGCGATGATCTGTTATTGTGTGCATCACTGATCTCTATTTCAACATTATAAGTTCTGTTGTCCCTGAAATTGTATATACCTTTATTGATGACATCACTGTAGGTGGTTAATTTGTCGTTGGGAAGAATAAATGCCCTTTCAAAATATGTATTTTCCCTTAGATAGGTTTCATAATCGATGTGGCTGTTGATGTACCTTGATTCACTGAAGGAAAATTCATCCATTACATATTTAAATACGGTGGTGCTGTCAATTTTCAGTTCTGTTGAATAGACAGCGCACCTGTTATAACTGTCATTCAGCAGATCAAATGATTTTATCCCGAATCCTGCAGGTCCGCTTATAGTGATCTCATTTTCCGCCGGGATATAATAGTTGCCATGCCCCCCCGCCACATTGATTTTCATTACGGAGTTCCTGTTGTTGATCAAGGTGTTTTTATTCAGCGGATAGATTGCCAGTCTTTCAAAAACAGGTTCGATATCGTCCCCGGTCCCGAATTCAAACCAAAGGGGATTTAACGGAATTTCCGACTCCGATTTTCTTATCTCATAATGCAGGTGAGGTCCTGATGAACTGCCCGAATTTCCGGAGTAGGCGATAAGATCTCCCTGTTGCACGGGAAATTTATCCTTGTGTGGAAAGACGGAAACAAGGAAACTTTTTCTTTCATACTGATAATCAGTGACATAATCTTCAATTTCGGGAATAAACCTGTCGAGGTGTGCATATACTGTCGAATAACCGGATGGATGTCTCAGATAAATGGCTTTCCCGAAACCCCCGGGAGAAACGCTGATCCTGTAAATATACCCGCTGGCGGCAGCGACAACTTCCTGCCCCTTAACACCCTGAGTTTTAATATCCAGCCCGGAGTGAAAATGATCTATCCTCAGTTCGCCGAAATTGGCTGACAACGATAAGGGTATTTTTACCGGGGAGATAAAAATGGATTTATCGTCCGACCTGTCAGTTATTGTTATAAAGAATAATATTCCAATAAAAAAAATCCTGCCTGATGACATCCAGAAGTATATTTTGATTATGATGTGCAAAACTATACTTCTGGATCGGTTGAGCAAACTATTTAACCCATTTTTTTGAAAATATCATTAACAATATTAACTTTGTGCTAAAGATTTTGATATGTCCGGTAAGGGTTATGAAGAATTAAAACTTTTGAACAGAAAACTGGATGAATTGTTAGATAAGTTTAAAAACCTGCAATCGGAATGTGAAAATCTTAAGAATGGAAATGAAGGACTGAAGAACACACTGCAGGAACGTGAATCCAGAATAAAGGAACTGGAAATAAAATACGAAAGGATTAAATTATCAGGAGCACTGTTGGGTGACGGGGAGAATACCAGGGAGGCAAAGAAGAAGATAACGGAATTGGTTCGGGAAATTGACAGATGTGTTGCTCTTTTAAACAGATAATATATAGAAATGGATGATAAGCTATCGATCAGGGTTAATGTAGCGGACAGATATTATCCATTGAAGGTAGAACGGGAAAATGAGGAAAAGATCAGGAAGGCTGCCAGGTTGATAAACGAAAAGGTACTGCAGTATAAAATGCGGTACACTGACAAGGATGTTCAGGATTTTCTGGCGATGGCTGCCCTGCAATATGTGATAAAACTCACAGAAGAAGAGGAAAAACTGGAGAATGATTACCTCCCGGATGCCATAAAGGAACTGATACAGAAGATCGATTCGGTTCTTGAAAAAAAAGAGTAACAGCGTTCTTTAAAATAGCAATAGAAATTGCCCGCATTGTTTCTTCATTCATTTTTGAAACTCAACAGTTAAAACTTTGGAGCCATCCTTAATTCAGCAGGGACAGGCCTCAGCCCGATTCGTCGGGATCACGCCTTTGCGTGACAGTGGAAGTCCGACCTGGATTAGTAGCTTCAACCATTGAGATATGGGGTTTTATAAAAGCTGGAGGAACTTTGCGGGTTTTTTATTAATATAAACTAACACGATAAATATGATACTATTAACAGGGATATTGAGCAGCTGGCTGGTGATTATTTTTTGTGCAGCTGCATTTATAATTGGTTTTGGCGTTTCATTCATGATCTGGCAAAAAGCCCTGAGAAGCAAGAGCCTAAGAATAGTCAGTGAAGCCGAGACAGAAGCTGAAGTGATACGTAAGGAAAAAATCCTCCAGGCAAAGGAGAGATTCTTACAGCTTAAAACAGAACATGAAAAAGTAATAAACGAAAAGAACAACAGGATAGCTCAGGCTGAAAACAGGATCAAACAGAAAGAACTGGCTCTTTCACAGAAACTTGAGGAAACGCAACGGAAAAAGAATGAAGCCGAAGTTGTCCGTGAAAACCTTACTGCACAGCTTGAGCTGGTTGAGAAAAAAAATGAAGAGCTGGCCAGGCTGCATCGTCAGCAGGTGGAACAGCTGGAATCAATTTCCGGATTTTCAGCTGAAGAGGCTAAAAATCATCTTATTGAATCACTTAAGGAAGAGGCAAAGACAGGTGCGATGTCGTACATCAACGAAATACTTGATGAAGCCAAGATGACGGCAAACAAAGAAGCCAAAAGAATCGTAATTCATACAATTCAGAGAGTAGCCGCGGAAAGTGCCATAGAAAATGCAGTGACGGTGTTTCACATAGAATCGGACGAAATGAAAGGACGGATCATTGGCCGTGAAGGCCGTAATATCCGTGCTCTGGAAGCAGCAACAGGGGTTGAGATCATCGTCGATGACACCCCGGAAGCTATCGTCCTTTCAGCATTTGACCCCGTAAGAAGGGAAATAGCAAGACTTGCCCTTCATCAGCTGGTAACCGATGGCAGGATCCACCCTGCCAGAATTGAGGAGATAGTTGAAAAAACCAAGAAACATGTTGAAGAAGAGATACTTGAAGTTGGAAAAAGAACTGCAATTGACCTTGGAATACATGGTCTGCATCCCGAACTTATAAGGATGGTAGGCAAGATGAAATACAGGTCATCCTATGGGCAAAACCTCCTTATGCACTCCCGTGAGGTTGCCAACCTTGCATCAATCATGGCTGCAGAGCTGGGACTGAATCCGAAACTGGCAAAGCGGGCAGGCCTGCTTCACGATATTGGCAAGGTTCCTGACGATGAGCCTGAGCTTCCGCATGCAATCCTGGGAATGAAAGTGGCGGAGAAATTCAAGGAAAAACCTGAAATATGCAATGCCATCGGCGCGCATCATGATGAGACTGAAATGACCACTCTTATTGCGCCCATTGTACAAGTCTGTGACGCTATATCAGGTGCCCGCCCTGGAGCACGCCGCGAGGTGGTTGAATCATACATAAAACGCCTGAAGGAACTTGAATCACTGGCTCTCCAGTATCCCGGCGTCATGAAAACCTACGCGATACAGGCTGGCAGGGAACTCCGTGTGATAGTAGGGGCTGAAAAAGTTTCGGATAAAGAAGCAGAAGGGCTTTCTTTCGATATTGCCAGAAAAATCCAGAACGAAATGACTTACCCGGGGCAGATTAAAATTACAGTAATCCGGGAAACACGGGCGGTAAACTATGCAAAATAGGTTACACTGATCTGAAAATACCTTCCGCAAAGGATATTTTCATATCTTTGGGCACCCATATCTATCGGAAATAATGCCACAACTAAAGCTAGTCAACATCGTCGGAGCACGCCCTCAGTTCATTAAGGCTTCGGCAATCAGCAGAGCAATACGGCTGTACTTTTCAGACAGGATTGCAGAAACGGTAGTTCACACCGGACAGCATTATGACAAAGAGCTGTCAGATGTGTTTTTTGATGAGCTCGAAATTCACAAGCCCGATTATAATCTCGGTGCAGGATCGGCAAGGCATGGCCGGCAAACTTCCATGATGATTACCGGAATAGAAGAGGTTATCCTTGATGAAAAGCCCGATTGTGTATTGCTCTATGGAGATACAAATTCAACTCTGGCCGGTGCCATTGCATGTGCCAAGCTGCACTTCCCCGTTGTTCATATTGAAGCCGGCCTTCGCTCATTCAACAAAACAATGCCGGAAGAGCTGAACAGGATCATGAGTGACCATGCGTCAACCCTTCTGTTTGCACCAACCAATGCTGCTTTTAAGAACCTCATGCGCGAAGGGTTCAGACCGGAAAACTCCCCCCCTTACACAATTGACAATCCGAAGATTTATCTTACTGGTGACATAATGTACGATAATGCGCTTTTTTTCGCAGAACTTGCTGAAAAGAAAAAAGCTTCATTCCTCGAAGGCCTTTCAGTTGAAAGGGATAACTTCATTCTTGTGACTATTCACCGCGAAATAAATACCGATGACATTTCACGCCTTGAGAATATCCTTACCACTCTTAAAACCCTGGCGGAAGTACATGCTATCACTTTCGTCATGCCGTTGCACCCGCGAACCACAATATCGCTGAAAACGAAGTTGCAGTCTTTGTACTCAGATCTTAATAATTGCAAGTATATCAGGATTATACCACCTGTATCCTATCTTGAGATGATCCTGCTGGAAAAGAACTCTAAAATGATCATAACAGATTCGGGTGGCGTACAGAAAGAATCCCATTTTTTCAAAAAGCCCTGCCTGGTTCTCAGGGCGGAAACTGAGTGGGTGGAGCTGGTCACCAATGGAACAGCTGTGCTTGTTGATGCTGATCCTGAAAAGATAAGCAATGAGTTTGAAAAGTTTTCCGGAAGTGAATCTCACCGTGAATATCCCGGATTTTATGGCGACGGCAAAACAGCTGAATTCATCCTGAATGAAATCATGATGATGTTCGAATAAGCATGATCCTTATAGCAGAATAATCTCTTTTTTTTCATAATATTGAATATGGAACGGTTAGTAAGTAATAAAACAGTGCTTGTTACCGGTGGAGCTGGTTTTATTGGCTCCAACCTGGTGGAATCATTATTATTATCGGGCAACAGGGTTGTATGCCTTGATAACTTCTCAACAGGCAAGCGTGAGAATCTGAAAGGTTTTTCAAACAATCCTGATTTCAGGTTGATTGAAGGCGATATCCGAAATTACAGCGATTGCCAGGATGCCTTGAAAGGCGTGGAAGTTGTTTTCCACCAGGCAGCACTTGGTTCGGTCCCGCGTTCGATCAAAGATCCGGTTTCAACCACCGATGTCAACATAGGAGGTTTTGTCAAGATGCTGTTTGCCTCCGGGCAGGCAGGAATAAAACGATTTATATATGCTGCAAGCTCATCTACTTACGGAGATCATCCCGACCTGCCCAAGGTTGAAGACAAAATAGGGAAGCCGCTGTCACCATATGGCATTACTAAATATGTGGATGAACTTTTTGCTTCAAATTTTGCCGGGAACTACGGTATCGAAGTGATCGGCCTGCGCTATTTCAATGTTTTTGGGAGACGTCAGGATCCGGACGGAGCATATGCTGCAGTGATCCCGAAATTTGTAAAGCTTCTGATGAAGCATGAAGCCCCGGTCATTAACGGAGATGGCAATTATTCCCGCGATTTTACCTATGTTGATAATGTTGTCCGGGCCAACCATCTGGCAGCTCTTGTGAATGACAAAGCAGCACTTAACCAGGTATATAACGTTGCCCACGGTGAAAGAACAACCCTTAACAGGCTTTTTGAAATTATACGTGATCTGGCCGGCAGGTACGACAGGGAGATACTTGAGATAAAACCGTTTTACGGACCCGAAAGGGCAGGGGATATACCGCATTCCCAGGCTTCAATTGAAAAAGCGAAAAGGCTTCTTGGCTATACTCCTGTGCAAAATGTAGCCGAAGGACTTGAGGAAGCAGTTGAATGGTTCTGGAAAAACCTGTAACATTTGTGGTAAATATATTCTAAGAACCTTGGCGTCAGACATATATGTTCTGTATCACTGTGACTGACGATGCGAAAGCTGTATAAATGAAAATCAGGAACAACACACTCATAAGAGCCTTTACATTTATCCTTTTACTGGGTCTTTTGGCGTTCCTGGGTTTCATTACAAATTACAGGATCAAATTCTTCAGTGAGATATCCTCAGTAATAATTTTCTGTTATGCCTACCTGATTACCCCATCGATACATGTTGACAAGGTAAATATTGTCTCTCCCAGGAACCTGATGCTCCTGATATTCTTCGCAAGACTTGTGATCTGCCCGGTTTCTATAATGTTGTTTGGATATAAAACCTGGGTACTTCCTGAATTCCCGGGTCCGCAGATGATCCATAAAGCATCAGTGATATCGGACCTTGCATTTCTCTCCTTTGTGATTGGCTGGGATCTCATAAATGAAAGTAGATTAAAGGATGCTGCCCCCACGCAAGGAAAGTTCAGATTCAGGAACAATGCGTTCATCGCCCTGGGTCTCCTTATCGTGCTCCTCCTCTTTATCTTCTTTTTCTATGGTTCATTCCGCAGCTACGTCCAGACATTGTTCTGGGAAGATTATTTCGGGATTTATGAAGGAAAGAACAAGATCATGATCTATGCAAACATCATGTTCAAATATGTAATTCCTTTCTTTGCAGTGATATTGGGGATCCATGCACTCGAAAAGACAAAAACAGGGGTTTGGGGTAAAGCATCTATTGCACTGTTCTTCACGCTCTTAATTATTCTCCTTGCCCTGGGTCCTTCCAGGAATAATATTGTTTTTCCCGTACTTGCATTTCTTTCGGCCATAATACCCCGTTATTTCAGGATCAGGTTCAGGGATTTTATTCTTGGCTGCCTGGTCTTTCTTGTCCTGGCGTTCTTTTTTCAGAATATACGCAAAAGAAGCAATGAGGCAATTATTTCAGAGCTGAACACGGGTGAAAAGTTCATCGAATTCATCCAGGTGTACTTTGTATCACCCCATATCATGACCCCGATGTTTCTGATAGATGAGAAATTTGAGGAGATCCCTTTCACGCTGCATTCATCATTCCTGGAAACCATTCCCGTTCTGGGCGAACCCTTCAGGGAGAAAAGCGGAACACATTACTTTAATGCAGGATACGGGAGAGAAGAGGGGCGAGACCAGGTATTCCCTACATACGGGGAAATAGTATTCAACCTGGGATATCCGGGACTTTTCCTGGCATTTATCCTCACGGGATTCATTTACCGGAAGATCGATTTGTTTTTCCACAGAAAAACCCTTGATGATCCGCTGTTCAGGGCGATCATATTTTACTTTACACTTGTTTTCAATGCCACGATCTTATTAAGCTACACGGTTTTCGGGCAATTTGTTTTCTATAATTCAGTTCTCTTGTTCGTAATAATGCTTTTCAGGGACAGGCCGGCGCATGAGAGGGATATTTGACAAGTCAGGGATAAAAGAACTGATCGCTGAGAATAGCCGTTTCTATAACGCTTTATTCTTTAGCACTTTATCGGCAGTCGTTTCTCAGGGATTGAATTTCCTGACACTGATCCTCATTACCCGGAAGGTTGGTGAAAGCAGCATGGGTCATTTCTCGGTTATCCAGAGCATTGTTATTCTGCTTGTAAGTTTTGGGCTTCTCGGCCAGAATGTTTCTTCGGCAGCTCTGACATCGAGGTTTAAGAAACGATACCCGAACCATCTTGGACTTCTGATAGGAAATGCTTACATGCTGTCTGGTGTAGTTCTGATTCTGGTTGGCGGCATTTTACTGTTTTCCGCAGATCGGTTATTTCCTGAGATATACCTGGATTCATTTCCCAGGCTGGCCGGAATAGCCGTTGTTATA
>Ga0079037_100002504_pt1 | contig 10165 bp, 8 predicted proteins | sample Mud3Dept4metaG_FD_71479 | JGI IMG/M metagenome (GOLD analysis project Ga0079037, IMG submission 71479) | Freshwater wetland microbial communities from Ohio, USA, analyzing the effect of biotic and abiotic controls - Mud 3 Core 4 Depth 4 metaG | ecosystem: Environmental > Aquatic > Freshwater >... | reverse complement strand
GCCTGCTTGGCAATATACATGCAGCAGAAGTTGGAGCAATAGGGTATGCCGAGGGACTTATCGCGGGAGCCCGCGCAGGATACGAAGACCACGGTCTTGGGTTCCGTCTTGTCCGATGGCCTCAGGATATGACCTTCAGTCGGGCCGGAGGCGTTAAGAAGCCGTTCATACTGGATGCCGGTGATTACATCAGGATAGCGGCCGCCACCGTATTCCGGAAACTTGTCCATATCAATGAGACCATACCCTGATGCCACAATGATGGCGCCCACGTCTTCCGTGACAATCTCGTCCTGCATCTCATAGTTTATGGCCCCTGTGGGGCAGACCTTGGCGCAAACACCGCACTTGCCTTTTGTAAACTGGCGGCAAAAATTCGGGTCGATTTTCGCCTTCTTGGGAATCGCCTGGGGGAAGGGTATGTTGATCGCCCGGGTAGGGGCTACGCCGAAGTTGAAATGATCATAGGAGTTCTTGGACGGACACTTCTCCATGCAGAGGCCGCAGCCCGTGCACTTTACCCAGTCCACGTAGGTTGCCTTCTTCTTTATCTTTACCTGATAGTTGCCCACGTACCCTTTGATATCATCTATCTCTGAATACGCGTAGAGCTTTATCTTATCGTGCTGTGCCACGTCCACCATCTTGGGCCCGAGGATGCAGATGGAGCAGTCGATGGTCGGAAAGGTTTTATCCAGGCGGGCCATCATGCCGCCCACACTGGGACTCTTCTCGACAAGAATCACATCGAGGCCACCATCCGCGCAATCGAGGGCTGCCTGCATGCCCGCGACGCCGCCGCCTATGACGAGCACCCGCTTGTTTACCTTGAAGGAGGAAGAGTAAAGCGGCTTGTTCTGCATAACCTTGGCCACCGCCATCTTCACCACTTCGATCGCCTTGTTTGTGTTCGCCTCTTTGTCCAGACCCACCCAGGAGATGTGTTCTCTGATGTTGGCCATTTCAAGGAAGTAGCGGTTCAGGCCTGCCTTTTCGATGGTGCGCCTGAAGGTAAGCTCGTGCATGCGGGGTGAGCATGCCGCCACAACAATCCTGTTCAGCTTCTCCTTCTGGATCGCCTGTTTGATCTCTTCCTGGCCGGGCTCGGAGCATGTGTACATGTAGTTTGTGGCAAAGGCCACGCCCGGCACCTTTCTCAATTCCGCCGCTACCCGTGCCACGTCGACGGTACCGGCTATGTTACTCCCGCAGTGACAGATGAATACACCAACCCGCATCTGTTAGCTCTCCTCCGGCTTTGTGTCGTCTTCTTTCGGTTTGACTTTCTTGGCCTTTTCCTCTGCCTTGCGGGCAGCCTCTCTCTGTGCCAGTTCTTCCACGGTTATCCGGGTACCGATCAACGCATCGGCGCTCACAATGAGCTTATCCAACCCCAGTTCCTTGGGGGAAAGGCCATACGTTAGCCCGACTATTTGAGAAAAATAGAGGATGGGAATGTTGAAGTTGGTACCCATGGTGCTGTTCACCTGGCTCTGCCGCAAATCAAGGTTCTGCTGGCAGAGAGGGCAGGCGACGGCAATGCAGTTTGCGCCCGCATCAAGCGCCATGGAGAGCACCTTGAAGGTGAGCTTGTTCACCATCTCCCGCTTCGGTACCCCGAAGGCCGCCCCACAACACTCCATCTTGAAGGCGTAATCGGCAACCTTGACGCCCACGGCTTCAAGGATCTTGTCCATGGATATCGGGTTCTCCGGGTCATCGAACTGGGCAATCTCCGGCGGCCGTGTCAGGATGCATCCGTAGTAAGGCGCCACGACAAGGTCGGGAAGCGCGTGCGTCACCTTTGCTGCCACAGCCTCAAGGCCGATATCCTCATACATCAGCTGCAAGGTCGATTTCGAGGTTACTCCTCCGTTATACGGTTCATCAAGGAGTTCGTTCACTTCACGCTTGAATGAGGCATCACCCATCATACTCAGGTGCGCCCTCTTGAATACGGTAAGGCAGGAGGGGCAGGGCAGGGTGACGGTACTGGTGCCCATCTTTTCGATGATCGCGAGGTTTCGGGCTGCCAGGGCTGCTGCAAACACGTGATCCACCGTATGGGCGGGTGTTGAGCCACAGCAACTCCAGTCTTCCGGCTCCCTCAGGCTGACGCCGAGCTTCTTCATCACCTGTTTGACCGACATATCGTACTCGATTGCCGTGCCTTCCAGGGAACAACCCCCGTAATATGCATACTCCTTCTCAGCCATGTCTTTTCGCCTTTTCCCGGAATCGTGAAAAAATTTTCTCGACCTTGTCTTTCCCTTTTATGTTCTTTGGGAGAAAATGAATCTTTCCCTTTGCCATGATCTTGGGGCCCAGGTCCGCATCGGTGAATACACGGCCCGACTTGATGTTGTAAGAGAGGAGCGTCCCCATCTCGAAGAGGCGTCCATGCTGTTTCATGGAGTCGAGGAACGCGTCGTAGAAGAGTTTTATGTTTTTCTCGGAGACCTTGCCTTCTCTGCGGGCCACGATCCTCAACGTGTCCATCACTCTTGCCACATCGATTTCGCAGGGGCACCGCGTGGTACACGTCTCGCACGTGGCGCAGAGCCAGATGGCCTTCGAAGAGAGGATTGTATCCTTTTGCCCGGTCTGGAGCAACCGCATGATCTGGCTCACAGGATAGTCGAAGTACTGGGTGTACGGGCACCCTGCGGTACAGTTACCGCACTGGTAACAAAGGGCCGGGTCCTGCCCGCTTTCTCTCTTCATTTGCTCTATGAAATTTGAATCGGTGCTGCTTGTGAGATTTAGTGCATCCATAAACCCGCCTCAGTTATGCGATCCATCGCAGGATGGTCTGTCATTCTCTGTTACGGCAGGGGAACGTCACCGGGCAAGGCTGATCTTACCCCTTCCTTGCTTGTCGAATTCTACCAAATCTTGTATGCAATATTCAAGTCATCTTTTGCCCCGGTGGGCTGGCTGGAATCTCCTGATCTTGCATCTGCCCGGCGCGGGACCCTGCGTGTCTCGCGCAGGCCGTTTCGTACGAAAACGACGAGACATTTACTTGATTTTCTTATATACTACAACAAGATAGTTATACTATTTTATTGACCGGGAACGGGTCCGTGAAAGAGCATAGCGTCAGAAAAAAAGTCCTATTCTACTGCCGGTGCAATGCCCTGCGCTCCCAGATGGCAGAGGCGTTTCTCAAGAAGTTTTTTCCCGACAGATACGATGCATGCAGCGCCGGGATGCTGGTTACCACGGTGCATCCCATGGTGGTCAGGGTGATGACGGAAGTGGGCATCGATCTGTCAGGGCACCGGTCAAAGAGCGTCGAGGAGTTTGTAGGAACGAAGTTTGATTTCGTGGCGCTTGTGTGCGGAGGCCCTGCCGAAGTCTGCCCATTCTTTCCCGGGCAGGAAAAACCCCTGGAATGCAAAGAATGCGCTGCGTGCTGCATTCACCTGCCTTTATTTCCGCGCGGTGACCAGGTCTTGCACGCCAGCTTTCACGACCGGACAAAGCTCGCTGGCCCGGAGGAAGAATCTCTCGATCTGTTCCGGGAGATGAGGAACGAGATCAGAGACTGGGTTATCGAGACGTTCGGGGCGGAATAAATCGTCACCGAATTCAAACAGACCTGATAGCGCCCGGAATCCCTTCCTGTCGAGCTACACTTTCTGAATCTTTACCGCGCACACCTTGTATCCCGGTATCTTGGCGATGGGATCCAGCACATCAAGTGTTAGAAGGTTGACCGCCGCTTCCTTGAAATGGAAGGTCATGAAAACGACGCCCGGAGGCAGGTGATCCGTGGCCTTTGCCTTGACCGTCACCTTGCCGCGCCGGGAACTGACCTGCACCAGACCGTCCCCCTCCGCAATGCCGAGCCGCTTTGCATCGTCGGGGTTCATCTCAAGTGAGCCCTCAGGATAGATTTCATTCAGCCCCTTTGACTTGCGACTGAGCATCGCATGGTAATGGTAGAGCACGCGACCCGTGGTGAGCACAAAGGGGTACTCCTCGTCGGGCATCTCGGGAGGCGGCACGTACGGCGTCACATGAAACTTGCCGAGGCCGCGCGTGAATCTGTCTTTGTGAAGGAAAGACGTGCCGGGATGATCAGCAGTCGGGCAGGGCCACTGCACCCCCAGCCGGTCAATTCGCTCGTACGTGATCCCGCCATATGAGGGCGTGACGGAAGCGATCTCAGCCATCACTTCTTCCGTGGTCTTATACTCCATGGGATAACCGAGCCGCGTGGACAGGTCACAGATGATCTGCCAGTCAGGCCGGGAATTGCCAATTGGGTCGATCGCCTTGCGCACGCGCTGCACGCGCCGTTCCGTGTTGGTGAATGTGCCGTCTTTCTCGGCAAAGCTTACGCCGGGCAGGATCACGTGCGCGAGCTCCGCGGTTTCCGTCATGAAGATGTCCTGTACCACCAGCAGGTCGAGATGCTTCAGTTCCTCCTTCACCTTGCTCGCGTCGGCGTCAGACAGCAAGGGGTTTTCCCCGAGGACGAAGAGGGCCTTTATCTTGCCTTCCCCGATCGCCTTCATCATTTCTGTCAGCGTGAGCCCCACTTTTCCTGAGAGGGGCACGCCCCAGACCTTCTCAAATTTCTCCTGCGTTGCCTTATCATCCACGCGCTGATAGGCCGTGTACACGTTCGGCAGCCCGCCCACGTCGCAGGCACCCTGAACATTGTTCTGCCCCCGCAAAGGATTTACGCCTGATGATGGTTTGCCGATCTGGCCCGCCACCATGGCAAGGTTCCCCAGCGCCAGCACGTTATTCGTTCCTGTGGTGTGCTGCGTGATGCCCATCGCGTACAGGATACTTGAGTTCCTTGACTGCGCATAGAGGCGTGCCGCCTCCACGATGTCTGCGGCGGGGATACCCGTTATTTTTTCAACTGCTTCAGGCGTGTACTCGCTCACTGATTCGGCCAGCGCGTCAAAGCCCTCGGTCCGCTCGTCGATGAACGCTTTGTTGAGCCAGCCGTTCGATATGATCGCTTGAATCATGCCGTTCAGCAAAGCCACGTCTGTGCCCGGCTTCTGCTGCAGGTGAAGGACCGCGTAATCGACGAGTTCGATGCGTCTTGGATCTGCGACGATCACCTTTGCGCCCTTTTCCCGGGCTGCCTTCTTCACATCCAGGGCGATCACCGGATGGTTCTCTGTTGTGTTCGAGCCAATGACGAAGATGCAATCGGCATCCCCGATTTCTGCAATCGAATTAGTCATCGCGCCGCTTCCGAATGCCATCGCCAGACCGGCGACAGTGGAGCTGTGTCAGAGACGGGCGCAATGGTCGACGTTGTTTGTACCGATGACCGCGCGTGCGAGCTTCTGAAGGAGGTAGTTCTCTTCATTGGTACACTTGGCGGAGACGAGCACGCTTATGGCGTCAGGGCCGTGCTCTGCCTTTACTTTTTTCAGGCCTTCCGCGACTCTACTCATCGCCTCATCCCACGACGCAGCACGGTGCGTCTCATTTTCCGGGCCATCGTGCTTGATCATGGGCTCGGTGAGCCGTTCCGGGCTGTGCACATAGTCGAATCCGAATCGCCCCTTGACGCAGGTCCAGCCTTTGTTCATGCCGAGCGCTCTGTCGGAGGTGACTTTCAGTATCTCGTTATCCTTCGTGTTCAGAACAAGGGTGCAGCCGACGCCGCAGTACGAACAGATGGTGGGTGTCTTGGCCAGTTCCCATTCACGCCCCTGGAACCTGCCCGATTTTTCGCTCAGCGCCCCAACGGGGCAGACACTGACACAGTTCCCGCAAAAGACACACGGGGTCTCCTGCATGTTCCGGTCGAACGAGGCTGCGATCTTGCTGTTAAATCCGCGTTTCGAAAAATCGACGGCGTGACAATACTGGACCTCGTGGACCACGGTCACGCAGCGTCCGCAGAGTATGCACTTGTTGTAATCACGCTCGAAGAAGGGGTTCACAGCGCGCACGGGATAGTTGTGGCGCTCGCCCTCATAGCGGGGCTTACGAACACCGAACTGGTAGGCATATTTTTCCAGCTTGCAGGTGCCGCTCTTCTCGCAGGTCATGCAGTCGTACGGATGGTCGGAAAGAAGAAGCTCGATGATCTGCCGGCGGGCGTTCTGGACCCGCTCGGTATTGGTTAGAACCTTCATCTTGTCGGCCACGGGATAGGCGCAGGATGCGACCAGGGAGCGTGCTCCTTCCACCTCCACGATGCAGAGACGGCAGCCGGCAAATGGCGTGAGGTCGCCGCGGTAACAAAGGTGGGGTATGTGTATGCCCGCCTTTCGCGCTGCCTCAAGAACGCTCGTTCCTTCTTCCACCGTCACCTGACGGTTGTCAATCGAAAGGGTTACCTCACTCATCGTCTCTTCCTCTCAGTGAATCTGAATGGCATCGAATTTACATTCGCTGTAACAGATCCCGCACTTGATGCACAGGGACTGATTAAGAGCATGCGGTTCTTTAGCCTTGCCCGTGATGGCAGCCTGCGGGCATGCCTTCCGGCAGAGGCTGCAACCCGTACATGTTTTGGGGTCGATCTCGTACCGGATCAGTGCCTTGCAGACGCCTGCAGGGCATCGTTTCTCCTCGATGTGGGCACGGTATTCATCATAGAAGTAATTGAGTGTTGTGAGCACCGGGTTGGGAGCAGTCTGCCCCAGTCCGCAGAGGGAAGCGTCTTTGATCATGGGCGCCAGCTCTTTCAGCGCGTCGAGATCCTCAAGCACGCCTTTCCCCTCGGTGATGCGCTGCAAGATCTCCAGCATCCGTTTTGTGCCCATGCGGCACGGCACGCATTTGCCGCACGACTCCTCGCGCGTGAAGCTGAGAAAGAACTTGGCCAGGTCTACCATGCAGGTGTTTTCGTCCATGATGATCAGGCCGCCTGAGCCCATGATCGCGCCCGCAGCGGTCAATGAATCGTAGTCGATCGGGAGGTTGAGCAGAGAAGCGGGAATGCACCCTCCGGACGGCCCTCCGGTCTGAGCAGCTTTGAACTTCTTTCCTCCAGGGATGCCGCCCCCGACATCGAAGATGATGCGTTCCAGGGTGATACCCATGGGGACCTCGACAAGGCCCGTGTTGTTGATCTTGCCTGCCAGCGCAAAAATCTTGGTGCCCTTGCTCTTTTCCGTGCCCAAGCTCGCGTACCAGTCAGCCCCCCTGTGGATGATAGGCGGAACATTGGCAAAGGTCTCCACGTTGTTGATGTTGGTCGGTTTGCCCCAAAGCCCACTCACCGCTGGAAAGGGCGGGCGAGGTCGAGGCATGCCGCGGCGTCCTTCGATCGAGGCGATGAGGGCTGTCTCCTCACCACACACGAAGGCCCCGGCACCTTCCTTTATCTTGATGTTAAGACTGAAATCTGTTCCTAGAATCTTTTCTCCCAGAAGGCCGAGCGCCGTGGCATCCGCCACTGCCTTCTTCACATGCGTAACGGCAATGGGATACTCTGCGCGCACATAGATGTAGCCTTCACGCGCGCCGATGGCATAGGCGGCAATCAACATCCCTTCCAGGACCGTGTGAGGGTCGCCTTCAAGCACTGCGCGATCCATGAAGGCCCCGGGGTCCCCTTCATCGGCATTGCAGATCAGGTACTTGGTCGTCCCCTTGGCATTGCGGGCGAATTTCCATTTGGTCCCCGTTGAAAAACCGGCGCCGCCTCTCCCCCTGAGCCCTGAACGCACCACTTCCTCGATGACTGCGTCGGGACTCATGGAAGAGAGCACCTTGGCTATGGCGACATAACCATCACGCGCTATGTACTCCTCTATGCTCGTGGGATCAATCTGTCCGCAGTTGCGCAACACAATCTTCATTTGCTCCCGGTAGAAGGGAACCTCTTTCTCGTGCGAAACAGGCTGGGCCGTTGGGGAGTCCTTGTAAAGGAGATCCTCAACCGGTTTTCCGTTGATCAGTGTCTCTTCGACTATCCTGGGAACGTCACGGGCAGACAGTTGCTGGTAAAAGAATCCGTGCGGGTCAATCGCTACGACGGGTGCCCGCGCACAGAAGCCGTGACATCCTGTCTCCACGATATCAACTTTTCCGGTCAGTCCCTTCTCAGAGACGCTCTTCCTGAAAGCGTCCCGTACTTCCACTGCGCCGAAGGCCCGGCAGCCGGTCATACAGATGCGCACGCGCGGCCGGTTCGGGTCTGTCGCGCCGAGTATCTCCTGCTGAAGGCGCTTCAGTTCATCGATCGACGACAATCGTTCCATATTCTCAGGCCTCTTCAGATTTGGCTTTGGGGGAATATTTTCTTACTGCCTTCACAGCGGTGTTGGGTGTCAATTTGCCGTAGTAGTCCTCGCCGATCATCATCACCGGGGCGAGGAAACAGGTGCCCACGCAGGCAACGGTCTCAAGGGAGAACTTCAGGTCATCCGTCGTTTGTCCGGGTGCCACCTTCAACTCCCGCTCCAGAGCCTCCAGGACGCCCTTGCCCCCGCGCACGTGGCACGCAGTGCCCTGGCAACACTTGATTGTGTGTTGCCCGCGAGGCGTCAGGTAGAACTGCGCATAAAAGGTCACCACGCCATAGATGCGGCTCATGGGGACGTGGAGGGTCTGTCCAACACGCTTGAGTGCGTCCTCGGGTAGGTAGCCGTAAACGGCCTGTACTTCCTGGAGCACGGGTATGAGCGCCCCTGCCTGATTAGTATATTTCTGCAGGATCGGATCGATTCTTGATACGTCAATTGACGGCGTCACCTATACCTCCCCACGTTACGTCTGTCGGCACCGATATGTGGCCTGATGTGGCCTGATGTGGCCTGAACAGGCACAAGTTTATCATTATACGTATTTTGCACATGCTTCACAAGCGTAATAAATTTCACAAGCTATTATCCCGTTTGATGGTGGGAATGGCTTGGAATGAGGGTGGCCGGCTTGTCTATCATTGGATCGTGGCCGGGCACTACGGGTGGGCCTGGCGTGCGCCCGGTAACGGGCAAGCGAATCGCGTCCCGCGACCTGACCGCTTACTTGGTCAAGAGCACCGGGCACTTCGAGCCTTTCAGGACGTTCCTCGCTATGCCACCTATCAGGTATTTGCTGAGGCCGGTCTGCCCCAGAGAGGCTATGACGATGAGGTCTATCCCCTTTTCCTGCTCTTCATTGAGTATCTCTTCAGCGGGCAGCCCTTTCCTGACGTCTGCGGTGAGTTCCACCTCCTTAGCCCGTGGAAACTTCGCAAGCTGCTTGTCCAGGTTCTGCCTGGCAGTGGCGACCAGCTGATCTTCTGCGCGCTGGACTTCTTCCGCGTTGAGGCAGTAATCGTAGACACACTGCGTGATCTGTTCGTGCACGACGTGAACCACATACACTTTCGCACCGTATTCAGCCGCAATGTCGAGTCCCTGCCTCAATGCCTTGTCTGAATGCTCGGAAAAATCGGTAGGAACAAGAATCTTGGTTGGCTTAAGCATGTTCTATAGACCCCCTTTTTCTCGACTTACACGAATATTAGGTGCACGGGTTTTGTTTGTCAATCATAACCCGCACTTTTATTCGTGCAAATTTTCTCTTATAGTGTAGGCGTGAAAGTACTGCTGGTGCAGCCCCCCATCGAGGACTTCTACGATACGTCGATCCGGACGTATCCGCTGGCTCTTGCGTACTTGGCCGGGAGTGTGTCCGGGCTCTGCGATGTATCGGTGGCTGACTTAAGAACAGGCAGTAAGCGTGTCGTCAAGCAACCGCGTTTATTCGAGGAGCTTCGCGCTTTCTATCGGGACGACGGTTACACGCCGTTTTCCCTCTTCACCAGGTTCTACCGCTTTGGCGCGAGCCCAGTGGAGATCAAGCGTATCATCGAGAGAGAAGCGCCGGACATGGTAGCTATTGCGTCCGCCTACACCACATACTCGTGGCAGGCCCTTGAGGTCGCCCGCATTGCCAAGGAGGTGAGCGCGGAGGTCGTGACGGTCATGGGCGGCACGCACGCGACGCTTTTTCCCGAACATCTGCTTCGGCACGATTTTGTTGATTACGTCATTCGAGGCGAGGGAGAGACGCCATTCGCCACCCTCGTGAAGAGCCTATCCTCAGGCCGGGATCCCCGGTCGGACAATATAGCCGGGCTTTGCTTCAGGCAGGATGGAGATTTTCATATCGGCGCCATCAATATTGAGCACAACATAGACGTGTTGCCTGATAGGCGGCATATTAGTGCCGACGCCTA
>Ga0079037_100002502_pt1 | contig 10167 bp, 3 predicted proteins | sample Mud3Dept4metaG_FD_71479 | JGI IMG/M metagenome (GOLD analysis project Ga0079037, IMG submission 71479) | Freshwater wetland microbial communities from Ohio, USA, analyzing the effect of biotic and abiotic controls - Mud 3 Core 4 Depth 4 metaG | ecosystem: Environmental > Aquatic > Freshwater >... | reverse complement strand
ACGGGCGGAACGCTCAAGATCGCGCGCACGGGGGGCGTTCCGTTGGCCGAGGGGGACCGCGTTCGGGCCGGCCAGCTGATCGCGACCGTGACCGGAGAGGACGTCGCCGTCGCGGCGCGCACCGAGGCGACCGAGCGGCAGTTCGTCGCAGCGGAACGGGAGTATCTCGGCGCGAAGCGGCTGTACGACGAAGGGCTGATCGCGCAGCGCGAGGTCGAGAAAGCGGAGGCGGCCCTCGCCAGCTCCAAGGTCGAGTACGACCGCTCGCGGCTGACCGAGAAGCGCACGCGCCTGCTCTCGCCGATCGACGGCGTCGTGCTCAAGCTGGCCCGCGACGCGCAGGGGCAGCCGATGGCCGGCGGTCAGCGCGTCCTGGCGGGGTTCGCCGTCGCGCAGATCGGATCGACCGTGCGGCTGATCGCCGATGTCGACCTGGTCGGGCCCGACGCGGCGCGCGTGCGCGAGGGGCTCGTGGCGCGGGTGCGGCAGCCGGGGCTGCCGGACGAGTTCGAGGGGCGTGTCGCGCGGCTGGCGCCGCAGGTCGAAGCGACCACGCGCGCGCTGCGCGCGGAGATCATGGTCGAGAACGCGACGGCGGCGCTCCGCCCCGGAGCCTTCGTCGAGGCCTCGATCGTGCTCGATGCGCGCCGCGACGTGCCGGTCGTGCCGCGCTCGGCGGTCACCGAGCGCAAGGGCGTGCCGGTCGTCTTCGTGCTGAAGGGCCAGAAGGTCGTGCAGCGCGAGGTCGCGCTCGGCCTGGGCGACGATCGTACGGTCGAGCTGCTGCGGGGCGTCGAGAAGGGGGAGCGCATCGTCGTCCAGGGGATCGAGACGCTCGCCGACGGGACGGGGGTGCGCGTGACGGCGGCCCGGCCGTGACGACGGAGGGGGCGGGCGGGGGCGGCGGCCTCGCGGCGCTCGCGCGCTTCGCGGTGACGCGTCCCGTCGCGGTCACGACCGTCGCGGTCGCGGTCGTGCTCCTCGGCCTCGTGGCCTGGAAGCGGCTGCCGCAGGACCTGCTGCCCGACGTGCAGAGCCCGACGATCGTGGTCGCGGTCCGCTCCGCCGGACGTCCGCCGGCCGAGATGGAGCGGCTCTACGGCGAGCAGGTCGAGCAGCGGCTGTTCGCGGTGCGCGGCGTGCGGCGGATCGACCAGGTGGCCCGCACCGGGCGGCTGGTCGCGACGATCGGCTTCGAATGGGACGCCGACATGGACCTGGCGCTGATCGACGCCCAGAAGGCGATCGGGCCGCTGGCTGCCGACCCGGACATCGACGAGGTGCTGGTGCGGCGCTTCGATCCGCGCCAGGCGCCGGTGATGACGCTCGGGCTGGTCGCCCCCTCGGGGCAGCCCGACCTGGCGGAGCTGCGGCGGATCGCGCGCCGGCAGATCGCGCCCGGGATGGAGCGGCTGCCGGGCGTGGCCGAGGTCCGCGTGACGGGGGGGCGCGAGCGGGAGGTCCGCGTGCTGCTCGATCGCGCGCGGCTCGATGCCCACGGGCTGACGGTCGGCACGGTCGAGGCCCGGCTGCGCGCCGCCAACGTCGACGTCGACGCCGGCACGCTGGAGGAAGGGTCGAGCGTCTACACGCTGCGCGGGCTCTCGCGCTTCCGCTCGCTGGAGGACGTCGCGGGCGTGGTCGTGAAGTACGACACCAACCCGGAGGCGGGCCGGGTGCCCGTCCGCGTGGAGGACGTCGCGCAGGTCACCGAAGACGACGCGCGCGTCACGCACCTGGTCACGGTCGACGGCGCGGAAGGGGTCGGCCTCGCGATCTACAAGGAGGCGGGCTCGAACACGGTCGAGGTGTCGCGCGCCGTGCGTGCGGCGCTCGACGCGCTGAACGCCGACCTGCCGGGCGTCAGCGTGACGGTCGCGGCCGACGAGGCGGGCCTGGTGGAGGACGCGATCGGCGAGCTGCAGACGGCGGCACTGGCCGGGATCCTGCTGGCGATCGTCGTGATCGTCGTCTTCCTGCGCTCGGCCGGTCCGACGCTGATCGTCGCGGCCGCGATCCCGATCTCGGTGCTCGGCGCGCTGCTGGCGATGCACCTCGCAGGCCACACGCTGAACCTGATGACGCTCGCCGGGCTGGCGCTCGGAGTCGGCATGCTGGCCGACAACGGCGTGGTCGTCGTCGAGGCGATCTTCCGCCGGCTGGCCGAGGGACTTCCGGTGCGCCAGGCGGCGTGGCGCGGCACGGCCGACGTCGGGGGCGCGGTCGTCGCCAGCACGCTCACCAACGTCGTCGTCTTCCTGCCCGTGCTCTTCGTCAGCGGCCTGGCGGCGCGGCTGGTCGGCGGGCTGGCGTTCTCCGTCGTCGTCTCGCTGCTGGTCTCGCTCGGTGCGACGCTGCTCGTGATCCCGGCGCTGGCGGCCTGGTTCCTGCCGAGAAAGCCGGTCGCGCCGCTCGATCCCGGGATGGCGCGGATCGAGCGCCTCGTGGAGCGGCTGCTGCGCCGGCCGTGGAGCGTCGTCGCGGCGGCGGCCGCGGCGTGCGTGCTGGCGGTCGCGGCGCTGGCCGCGCTGGGCACGGAGCTGCTCCCGCCGGCCGACCCGCGTGCCTTCTCGGTCCGGCTCGTCGGACCCGCGGGGCAGTCGGTGGCGGCGACGGCGCGCACGGTCGCGGTCGTCGAACAACTGATCCGCGAGGCGGGCGGGGAGGACGTTCGGGTCGTGCTTGCCGAGATCGGCCAGATTCCGGAGGACGACCGTCTGATTCAGGAGGAGGACGCGCAGGAGCACACGGCGCGCCTGACGGTGCGGCTCGCGGCGGGCGGTCCGACCGGCGGGCAGCTCGTCGCGGCGGTCGCGCCGGCCGTCGAGCGGATCCCCGGTCTCACCGCCTCGTGGGAGGTCGGCGTCTCGGCGCTGGCGCGCGCGCTGGGCGCGACGCGCCCGCCGATCGCCGTCGAGATCGCGGGGCAGCAGCTCGAGGAGCTGCGTGATGCGGCGGAGATCCTGCGCGAGCGGCTCGCGGCGCGGCCCGAGCTGTGGAACGTGCGCTCGTCGTTCGAGGGGGGCCAGCCCGAGCTGCGGATCGAGCTGGACCGCGTCGTCGCGGACGGCCTGGGGGTCGGGCTCGACACGGTCGGCGCAACGCTCGAGGCCGCGCTCGACGGGCGGACGGCGACGGTGCTCGCGACCGGCGACGAGGAGCGGAACGTCGTGCTGCGCCTCCCCTCGATCCGGCGCGCCGAGCTGGCCGCGCTCCCGCTGGCCCCGGCGGGCGGGGCGCGCGTCACGCTCGGCGAGGTGGCGCGGCTGGTGCCGGTCGAAGGCGCCCGGGAGGTCTTCCGGCGCGACCAGCGCCGGGTCGCGCGGATCACCGCGCGCGTCGCGCCGGGGAGCGACTACGCGAAGGCGACGGCCGGGGCCCGCGCGGCCGTCGAGGGCGCCGATCTGCCGCCCGGCCTGGCGGCCCGTGTCGCGGGCGACGAGGACGAGCGCGAAGGCACGTTCCGCGACCTGGCGCTGGCCGGCGCGTTGGCGCTGGTGCTGATCTTCATGGTCCTGGCCGGGACGTTCGAGTCGCTGATCCACCCGCTGACCGTGATGGCTGCGGTCCCGATGGCGCTCGTCGGGGTGGCGATCCTGCTCGTTCCGGCCGGCGCGCCGATCGGCGTGATCGCGATGATCGGGCTGATCGTGATGGCCGGCGTGGCGGTCAACGACGCGATCCTGCTGGTCGACGCGGCGCGCACGCTGGCGGCCGACGGGATGCCGCTCTCGGCGGCGCTGGCGCGGGCCGCCGGGATCCGCCTGCGGCCGATCCTGATGACGTCGGGGACGACGATCCTCGGCCTGCTGCCGCTCGCGATCGGCGGATCGGAAGCGGCCCGCCTGCGTGCACCGATGGCGCTGACCGTGATCGGCGGGATGGCGGCGGCGCTGGTCGGGTCGCTGATCGTCACCCCCTGCCTCTACCTCGTGCTCGAGCGGCTCCGGCCCGGGCGGCGCGCTTGAGGTTCGATCTCCCGGTGCGGCGGCCGGTGGCGACGGCGATGGTCTTCGCCGCGTTCGGCCTGCTCGGCATCGTGGCCTGGCTGCGGATGCCGGTCGAGCTGCTGCCGCCGCTGACGGGGGACTCGCTGTACGTCGCGTTCGCGCGCCCGGGGAGCGAGCCCGAGGTGGTCGAGCGCGAGCTGCTCGCGCCGCTGGAGGCCCGGCTCGCCGAACTCTCCGGCCTGCGCGAGACCCGGGCCGAGATCCGCGGATCCACGGGGACGCTGACCGTCCAGCTCGAGCGCGGTGCCGACGTCCGGGTGCGCGAGCTCCAGCTCCGGCAGATTGCGGCGGAGATCGCGCGGACCCAGCCCCGCGGGACCGTCGTGGAGGTTTCCTCCTTCGACTTGTCGGTCCTGTCGCAGGTCGTGCTGTTCGTGCAGGTGCTGGGCGGGGCGGACCAGAACGCGCTGCGCGACCTCGCCGAGCAGCGGATCGTGCCACGGCTGGTCGCCGTCCCCGGCGTCGGCCGGGTCCAGGCGGCCGGAGGCACGCCGCTCGAGGCGCGGGTCGAGCTCGACCCGGATCGCTGTGCGGCTCTCGGCGTGCGGCCGGAAGCGGTCGTTCAGCGGCTCTCGGAGGCGGTCGGCCGGCTGCGCTACGTCGGCTCCGCCGACGCTCCGTCGGGACGCACGGCGATCGTCGTGGACGCGCGCCCGCGCGGTCCGGTCTCGCTCGGCGAGGTCGGCGTGGGGAACGGCGTGCGGCTCGGCCACGTCGCGGACGTCGCGCTCGGGCCGGGCCGCCCCGACGCGCTGTTCCGGGTCGATGGCCGGCCCGCGATCGGGCTGGTCGTCTTCAAGGAGCAGGGGGCGAACCTCGTCCGCCTCGGACGCGCGCTGCGCGACCAGCTCGACGCGCTCGGCGCCGAGCTGGCGCCGCTCGGGATCCGCTTCGTCATCAACACCGACGCCGCGAAGATCGTCGAGGACCAGCTCGTGCGGCTGCGATCGCTCGCGCTCTCCGGCTTCGCGATCGCGCTCATGGTGCTGCTGCTGTTCGTGCGCCAGGTGCGCGCCGTCTTCGTCCTGGGAATTGCGGTCCCGGCCAGTCTGCTGCTGGCCCTCGCCCTGCTCTACGTCGCGGGCCTCTCGATCAACCTGATCACGCTGTTCGGGCTGGCGGTCGCCGTCGGGATGCTGGTCGACAACAGCATCGTCGTGTACGAGGCCACCCAGCGGCTGCTCGAGCGCGGCCTCGACCCGGACCGCGCCGCCGCCGAAGCGGTGCGGCGGACGCTGCGGGCGATCCTCGCCGCGACGCTGACCAACGCCGTCGTCTTCCTGCCGCTGCTGTTCGTCGAGTTCGACGACCGCGCGATTGCGGAGGTCGTGTCGGTCCTGGCGCGCGCCTACGTCGTCCCGCAGCTCGCCTCGCTGCTGGTCGCGGCGGGGCTGGTCCCGCTGCTCGCCCGCCGCTTCGCCGCGCCGGCCGCGCTGCGCTCGATCGATGCGGCGCGCCGCCGCCGGGCGCTCTTCGCCGGGATCGCGCCGCCCGACCGCGCGCGGGAGCTCTTCACGGGGCTCCTGACCGTCGCGCTGCGCCGGCCGGCGGGCTGGCTGGCGGGCACGGCGGCGGCCGTCCTGGTCACGGCGGCGATCGCCGTGCCGTGGGTCGCGCTGAGCTCGGCGGGAAGTGCCCCGCAGGAGGCGGACGAGGTCCGGATCCAGGTCGAACTGCCCGGCTCGACGTCGCTCGAGCAGGCGGCCCACGAGTTCGAGCGGCTCGAGCAGGCCGCCGCAACCGTCCCGGGTGTCGCCACGGTCGAGAGCTACATCCAGGAAGGGAGCGGTTCGCTGCAGGTCAAGCTCGTCGAGCGCGCCAGGCGGCCCCCGTCGGCGTCGGCGGCGCGGGTCCGCGAGGTCGTCGATCGGACGGCCCGCGATCTGCCCGGCGTCGAAATCGTGACCGGCGGTGAGCGGGACGGCGGCGGCGGTGGCGGCGGTCGCAGTCCGGAGGAGCTGCTCGGCGAGGGGCCGGCCGAGATCGTCCTCTCCGGCCCCGACGCTCGGCAGCTCGTCCGGCTCGCCGACGACATCCGCTCCGGTCTGCGCGCGATCCCCGAGGTCGGCGAGGTGACGGTCGGCGGCCGCGCCGGCCCGCTCGAGCTGCACGTGACGCCCGACCCCGTGGCGCTCGCCGCGCGCGGGCTGATGGCCGACGAGGCGCTCTCGATCCTCGGCGCCGTGCGTCGCGAGGGGATCCAGCTCCGGGCCGGACTGACGCTGGAGGACGGGCGCGAGGTGGCGCTGACCGTGCGCCGTCCGCGCACCGAGAAGATCGGCATCGCGGAGGTGAGCCGCCTGCCGCTGACGCTCGGCTCGAGCGTCGTCCCGCTCGGGGCCATCGCGAGCGTGACGCGGATGCCGGCGGAGCCGCCGATCCTGCGCCACGACGGCCGGCGCGAGATCGCCGTGCGCTACGCGCTCGGCTGGAGGGCTCCGGAGTCGGGGCCGGCGCGGCTCGCGCTCGACGAGCGAATCCGCGCGGCGATCCGTGCGCTGCCCCGTCCCGCCGGCTACACGCTCGAGGCGAAGGGGGCCGAGGAGCGGACGAACTGGTTCCGGCGCGTCGCGGTTCCCGCGGTGCTGCTGCTGTTCGGCGTGCTCGCGGTCGCGTTCGAGTCGCTGACGCTGCCGCTGCTGATCCTCCTGGCTCTGCCGCTCACGCTGATCGGAGCGGCGTGGGCGCTGGTGTTCGCCGGGATGAGCGCGGGGATGATGGCGCTGGTGGGAGCCGTCGCGCTGCTCGGCCTGACCGTCAACCCCGCGATCCTGCTCGTCGACCGGATGCAGGAGCGCGTGCGCGGCGGTGCCAGCGTCGGTGCGGCCGCGCTGGCCTCGGTCCGCGAGCGGGTCCGTCCCGTCCTGATGACGACCGCGACGACGGTGGCCGGCCTCTGGCCGCTGGCGCTCCAGACCGGGGCCGAGAACGAGATCTGGCCCCCCTTCGCCACGGTCGTCATGGGGGGGCTCGTCGCCTCGACCGCCCTGACGCTGCTCGTCACTCCGGTGGGGTTCGTGCTGCTGCGGCGCCTGGACGTGCTGTTCGGCCGGATCGGGCCGTGGCTCGTGCTCGGCTGGCTGGCCGCGACGGCGCTCGTCGTCACCCCGCTCTTTGCGACCGGCCTCATCGAATCGCTGACGTGGCAGGTCGTGACGCTCGGTCTCGTGGCCGGAGTGTGGCTCGGGGCGATCGTGATCGTGCTCGCGCGCCGTCCGGTGCCCGAGCCGGTTGCACCGGACGGCGGGCCGCCCCCGCTCGAGGTCCGTTTCCTGCACAAGGTCTACGGCCGGCCCGGGCCGCTCGGCCAGGCCTGGCGCGCGCCGGAGGCCTTCGCGCGGCGCGTGCTGGCGCGCGGGGGGCGGCCGTTCGATCCGCGCCGCGCCCTGGCTCGCATGCTGCCGCTCGGCCTGTGCGCCGGCGGTGCGCTCTACCTTGCAATGTACGCCCAGAGCACGTTCTGGCGGGTCGTGTTCGCGTACGTCGTGGCGCTTCTGATCACTCGCCTGCTGATCGAAGCCCGCCGCGCGCGCGGCCGGGCCGACGCGTCGGGACGGGTCGATCCGGGGGGAATCGAGCACCGCCTCGCGGCGCTCGCGCCGTGGCTCGCCTGGGCGTGGACCACGGTGCGGTTCTGGGTCGTGCCCTACCTGGCCTGCGAGGTGCGGCCCTCCGGGGCGGGGGAGTGGACCTGGTTCCTGCTGGTGCCGGTGCTGTTCGCGGGCGTGATCGCCGTCACGCAGCTCGGGCGGCGCACGGCCCTCGCGCTGGCGCGCGGCACGCTCCCGGCGCGCACCGAGGGGCGCTTCCGACGCACGCGCAACGCGTGGCGCAGGCTCGCGCGGCGCGTCTTCGGGCTCGACCTGCCGGTGCGCGAGGTCCCGGCGCTCGTCGCCGCGGAGTTCCGCGTCGAGCACGGCATGGTCGGCGTGCTCGGCCCCAACGGCGCGGGGAAGACGACGCTCCTGCGGCAGATCGCGGGGATCCTCGAGCCCTCGCACGGCACGATTCGCTTCGGCGGCGTGCGGATCGAGCCCATCCGGCGGGTCCTGGCGCGCTGGGTCGGCTACCTCCCGCAGGAATTCGGGCTGCCTCAGGAGTTGACCGCGCGCGAGTACCTCGAGCTGTTCGGGCTGCTCTACGGGATCCGGCCCGCGGCCGAGCGGCGCGAGCGGATCGCGCGCCTGCTCGACGAGGTCGGGCTGGGCGGCCGGGCGGACGAGCCGATCGGCCGCTACTCGGGCGGGATGAAGCAGCGCGTGGCCGTGGCCCGGACGCTGCTGCGTCTGCCCGCCGTGATCGTCGTCGACGAGCCGACCGTCGGCCTCGACCCGCGCGAGCGGATCCGTTTCCGCAACCTCCTGGCGCGCCTGGCCCGCGGGCGGATCGTGCTGTTCTCGACGCACGTCGTCGAGGATGTCGCGGTCGCGTGCGAGCGGGTGATCGTGCTGGCCGCCGGCCGGATCGTCTACGACGGCGCGCCCGCGGGGCTCGCCGACGTCGCGCGCGACCGGACCTGGACCGTGCACCTCGCCGCCGGCGAGGAACCGGACTGGCCCGCAGGGGCGCTCGTGACCGATCAGGTTCCCGAGGTCGACGGCGCGACGCGCTGCCGCGTGCTCGCGACCGGCCGGCCCCACCCTCGCGCGGAGGCGGTCCCGCCGAGCCTCGAGGACGGCTACCTCCTGCTGGTCCAGGGTGAGCGGGCGCACGGGAGGGCCGCGTGATGACCGCGTTCGCCGATACGCTGAGGCTGGTGCGCCTCGCGGCGGTCACGCTCGGTGGGCGGCGCTGGGGACTGGTGCCGCTCGTGCCGCTGCTGTGGCCGCTGCTGCAGATCCTGCGGCTGCTCGTCGGCTGGGAGACCGAGGCCTACCAGCCCGCCGACGCGCAGAACGGCCTGATCGGCGCTCCGCTCGCGATCCTCGCGATCGGGCTCGGGGTCCGGATCATCGCCAGCGAAGTCGAGCGCCGCACCCTCGAGGTGGGCTATACGGTCCCCGGCGGGATCCGACGGCTGTTCCTCGCCAAGCTCGCCGCGGCGACCGGGATGCTCGTCGTCGCGGAGCTGCTGCTGGCGGCGGTCGCGTTCGTCTTCCTGACCGACGTGCCGCCGCTGGCGCTCTATGGCGCGCTGCAGGCGGCGCTGTTCTACCTCGTCGTCGGCATGGCCTGGGCGGCGCTGTTCCGCAGCGAGGTCACCGGGGCCCTGGCCTCGGCCGCGACGCTGTTCCTGAACGCGCTGATCACCGGCTTCGGCGAGGAGCAGGTCCGGTTCTCGGCGTTCTGGAACGAGGCGGCGCTGTCCACCGCGGCGCGGGAAGACCTGCTGGCGTGGAGCGTGCAGAACAGGATCGGCTTCGCGCTGGCGATCGTCGCGGTCGCGGCGCTGGGTTTCGCGCGGGCCGAGCGGCGGGAGAAGATGCTGGCCTGAGCGTCGCGTCGCGCCGCGCGGCGCGGGCCTCCGTATCAGGGAGCCGGCTCGCTCCGCACGCGCCGCAGCACGCGGGCCAGGTCGTCGAGCTTGAACGGCTTGGCGAGGTAGTCGTTCATCCCGGCGGTCAGGCAGCGCTGCGCGTCGCCTTCCATCGCATTGGCGGTCAGGGCGATGACCCACGCCGGGTGCGCCGCGCACTCCTCAGCCTCGCGCCCGCGCAGGATGCGCGTCGTTTCGTAGCCGTCGAGCTGGGGCATCTGGATGTCCATGAAGACCACGTCGTAGCTGCGCACCGCCAGCATCTCGAGCGCGCGGCGGCCGTCCTCGGCGAAGTCCGCCTCGATCCCCAACCGCTCGAGCATCACGCCGACGAGCCGGCGGTTGACCGGGTGGTCCTCGACCACGAGCACCGCCCCGAACACGGCCGTGCCCGTGCCGGTCGGCCCCGACACGACGTCCTCGCCCGTGCTCTCGTCGAGCAGGGCGGGGTCGGCGCCGGGCATCACGGCCGGCAGGACCACGCGGAAGGCCGACCCTTCGCCGATCTGGCTTTCGACTTCGATCCGGCCGCCGAGCGCCTCGACGAGGCGCTTGCTGATCGCCAGCCCCAGGCCGCTGCCGCCGAAGCGTCGCGACGTCGAGGAGTCGGCCTGCGTGAACGGGCGGAAGAGCCGGGCGAGCTGTTCGCCGCCGATGCCGATCCCGGTGTCGAGCACCGTG
>Ga0079037_100002501_pt1 | contig 10167 bp, 9 predicted proteins | sample Mud3Dept4metaG_FD_71479 | JGI IMG/M metagenome (GOLD analysis project Ga0079037, IMG submission 71479) | Freshwater wetland microbial communities from Ohio, USA, analyzing the effect of biotic and abiotic controls - Mud 3 Core 4 Depth 4 metaG | ecosystem: Environmental > Aquatic > Freshwater >... | reverse complement strand
TGAGCCAGTCGCCGATCGTGCCGGAGGGGCTCGCGAGGTCCGTCGCCCCCGGAAGCTCCTTCGGCGCCGGCATCTCTCTGAGGGCCTCCACGTTTGCGGAGGGCGCGTCCCCGACCGGGGACGCGGCGACGAGGGCCTCGGCCAGGATCTGCCGTGCCCTCTGGAAGTCGTCGGTCTTCGCGACGAAGTCGGTCTCGCAGTTCAGCTCGACGAGGGCGGCCGTGCCACCCGCGACCTTGTAGCCGACGAGGCCGTCCGCGGCGACGCGGCCCGATCTCTTGGCCGCGTCGGCCAGTCCCTTCTTCCGGAGGAGTTTCTCGGCGCCCTCGAGGGAGCCGTTCGTCTCCTTCAAGGCGTTCTGGCAGTCGAGCAGCCCGGCGCCCGTCTTGTCACGCAGCTCCTTGACCTGTGTCGCGGTGATGGCCATGTCGTCGTGTCCTCACGTGAAAAGGGCCGCGCCGGGTCGTCCTGCCCCCGCGCGGCCCGTGATCGAATCCGAAAGACCTCAGGCCGGGACGGTCGGGGTTTCCTCGGGGGCCTTGACCGGCTCGGCGACCTGGAAGTTGACGGGCATCGGCTCGTCGTCCCCGTGCTCCACCTTCCCGGTGTAGCGCTCCTCCTGGGCGTGCAGTCCCTCGAGGACGGAGTCGGCGACCTTGCCGGTGAAGAGCTTGATGGCGCGGATGGCGTCGTCGTTCCCCGGAATGACGTGGTCGATGTCGTCCGGGTCGCAGTTCGTGTCGACGATGGCGACCACCGGGATGCCGAGCTTCTTGGCCTCCTGGACCGCGATGGCCTCCTTCTTCGGGTCGATCACGAAAAGGACGTCGGGAAGTTCCTCCATCTCCTTGATGCCCACGAGATTCTTCGAGAGCTTCGCTTTTTCGCGCTCGAGGTGGATCCGCTCCTTCTTCGTGAGGATGGCGTCGGACCCGTCGGCCAGCATCGCCTCGATTTCCTTCAGACGCGAGATCGACTTCCGGATGGTCACGAAGTTCGTGAGCGTGCCCCCCAGCCAGCGGTTGTTCACGTAGAACATGCCGCAGCGGTTGGCCTCCTCGTAGATGGCGTCCTGGGCCTGGCGCTTCGTCCCGACGAAGAGGATGTTCTTCCCCTGGGAGGCGACGTCGGTGACGAACGCCGCCGCCTCGCGGAAGCACTTCAGGGTCTTCTGCAGGTCGATGATGTAGATCCCGTTGCGCTTGCCGAAGATGTACTTCTTCATCTTCGGGTTCCAGCGCTTGGTCTGGTGGCCGAAGTGGACGCCCGCCTCGAGCAGCTCCTTCATCGTGATCTGGCTCATGCTCTCTTCCCTACCTCTTGGAGAACTGGAAGCGGGCACGGGCCCCGCGCTGACCGTACTTCTTGCGTTCCTTCATCCGGGAGTCACGAGTCAGGAGCCCGGCCTTCTTCAACGTACCTCGGAGCTCGACGTTGAAGAGGCAGAGCGCACGGGCGATCCCGTGGCGGATCGCGCCGGCCTGACCCGCCACGCCGCCGCCATCGACGCTGGCGACGATGTCGAACTTGTCGACCGTCTCCGTCAGCTGAAGGGGCTGCCTTATGACCATCTTCAGCACGTCGTTCGGGAAGTAATCCTCGAACTTCCGGCCGTTGACCGACACGGCGCCGTTGCCGGGACGAAGGTAGACGCGGGCGACCGCCTCCTTGCGTCGGCCGACCGCCTGGAACTGCGTGATGGTCAAGGTGTCCGTTCTCCTTCGCTCGCTCGGGTGCTCGCGGCGACGGGAGCCTGGGCCGCGTGCGGGTGGTGGGGGCCGGCGTAGACCTTCAGCTTCTTGATCATCTTGCGGCCGAGCTTCGTCTTCGGGAGCATCCCGCGGACGGCCTCCTCGATCAGGGCCTCCGGTCGCTGGGCGCGCTGCTTGGCCGCGGTGATGGACCTCAGGCCGCCCGGAAATCCGGTGTGACGCCGATAGACCTTGTCGCTCTCCTTGCGGCCCGTCAGGGCGATCTTCTCCGCGTTGACGATGACGACGAAGTCTCCCGTGTCGAGGAACGGAGTCCAGTGGGGCTTGGTCTTTCCCGTGAGGTGGCGGGCGACCTGCGTCGCCAGCCGCCCGAGGACCTCGCCGTCGGCGTCGACGACGATCCACCGGCGGGAAAGTTCCGAGGTCTTGGGAAGCGGCGTTCGCATGCTCACGGGGTCAGAGATCTCCGGTCACGGCTGAGGGGCTTCGGGCCCCGGCTTGAACATCCGGAGCCGCAGGTCTTTCCGATGCGGCTCACCCGGATGCATCGAAAGACCAGAGCCCCGACGGCGACGACCGCGGGATCAGGCGAAGACCTCAACCCGCAAGGGGCGAAAACATACGCCAGCCCCGAAGACCTGTCAAGGACCGGACGCCGGCAGGGAAAGGCCGCGGATGGCCCCGGGCGGCGAAGTTGGACGACAATCCCCCGCCATGCCTCCCACCCCTCTCGACGGAAGAAAGATCGCCGCCGCGCTCCGCTCCGAGGTCGCCGCCCGTGCCGCGGAGCTCCGGGCCCGCGGCGTGACGCCCGGCCTCACGGCCGTCCTCGTCGGCGATGACCCGGCGAGCGCGGTTTACGTGAGGAGCAAGGCAAAGGCCGCGGACGAGGCCGGCATCGTGTCGACGACCGTTCGCTTCCCCGCGACCCTTGGCGAGGCCGAGCTCCTGGCGACGGTCGACGGGCTGAACCGCGACCACGCCGTCGACGCCATCCTCGTCCAGCTGCCCCTGCCGAAGACGATCGACACCGCCCGGATCCTGGAGGCGATCGACCCGGCGAAGGACGTGGACGGCTTCCACCCGACGAACGTCGGCCGCCTCGTCCAGGGGAAGCCGGCTCCGCGCCCCTGCACGCCCGCCGGCATCCTCGAGATGTTGAAGCGCGAGGGCGTTCCCCTCCGCGGCGCGCGTGCCGTCGTGGTCGGCCGGAGCGACATCGTCGGCAAGCCGATGGCCCACCTGCTCCTCAAGGAGGACGTCACGGTCACGATCGCCCACTCGAAGACGCGCGACCTGCCCGGCCTCTGCCGGGAGGCGGACCTCCTCGTCGCCGCCATCGGGAAGCCGGGCTTCGTCGACGGCTCGTTCGTACGGGAAGGAGCCGTCGTCGTCGACGTCGGAATCAACCGCTTGACGCGCCTCGAGGACGTGAACCGCTTCTTCCCGGGCGATGCGGCGCGCCTCGCGGCGTTCGAGAAGAACGGCTCGACGATCGTGGGCGACTGCGACCCGGCGACCGCGTTCCCGAGGTCGTCGCGCTACACCCCCGTCCCGGGCGGTGTCGGGCCCCTGACGATCGCGATGCTCCTCTCCAACACGCTCGACCTCTGCGGGAATCGGCGTGGGCGCTGACCGGCTCCCTCCACGGGGAATCCTCCGGGTCGGCCTGACGGGCGGGATCGCGTCCGGAAAGAGCACCGTCGCGGCGCGGCTCGCCGAGCACGGGATCCCGGTGCTCGACGCCGACCGGGTGGTCCACGAGCTCTACCTGCCGGGCGCCGCCGGTGCGCGTGCGGTGGCCGAGGAGTTCGGGGCCGCCCTCCTCGACCCGGAGGGTGCCGTCGACCGGAGCCGCCTCGCCGAGCGGGTCTTCGCCGACTCCGCGGCGCTCGCGCGGCTGAACTCCCGCATTCATCCGCTCGTCCTCCAGGCCCAGGAACGCTGGTTCGAGGCGCGTCAGAAGGCCGGGGACGCGCTCGGCGTCGTCGAGGCGACGCTCCTCGTGGAGACGGGGGGCCGGCAACGGTACGACGTCGTGATCGTGGTCTCGGCGCCCGAGGGGGTCCGCCTCGAGCGCGCGGTGAGGCGAAGCGGCGAGATCCACCGCGAGGGCCTCCGCCGCCGCATCGCCGCGCAGATGCGGGACGAGGAGCGGGAGAAGTCGGCCGACATCGTCCTCCGGACGGACGGAACGAAGGAGGAGCTCCTCGTCCGGGTCGACGCGCTGGCCGCGCGCCTGCGCGAGAGGGCGCGCCGGCCGGCGCCTCAGGGCGCGTCGCCGAACCGGCCGCCCGAGATCTCGCGGTAGGTCGCGGGCCAGTCGGCGGGCGCCTCGGCGAGGGCGCGTTCCAGCGCGTGGCTCCGGATTCCGCGGGCGGCTCCCGAGAGAAGCGCCCGGGCCGCCTCGTCCCGTCCGTCGTCCCGGGCCACGAGCGCGCGGAGGAGAAGAAGTGGCGGCGCGGCGAGCGTCGTTTCGGGGAGCGACGACAGGAAGCGCGTCAGCTCCTCGCGCTTCGACTGGAGACGCAGGCTCTCTCCGTAAAGCGCCGACGTTCCAGCCGTCGGCGCGAATTCGAGAAGCCGCCGCGCGAGCCGCTCCGCGCGTGCCGGCCGTTTCGTGTCGAGCGCGCGGAAGAGCTGGTCCCCGAGGGCGATCTGCCAGGCCGCGTTGAACTCCGGCATCCGCCCGGCGGCGGAGGCGACGGTCGCGGCGAAGAGGTGCGGCCAGGCCGGTGGCGAAAGGAGGTAGCTCTCCGCGACGAAGGGCTGCGTTCCGGGCGCTGCCCGGCCGATCTCGTGCGCGAGGCCGCCGAGCGACGGGCTCCACGGGAAGGCCCGGAGCGCCGCGGCCTTCTCCCCGGGCTCTCCCCCGCCGTAACGGAGGCCCAGAAGCCGCGGGTGAAGCCGGAGCCCCGCGAACGTGACGTCGCCGCCCGCGAAGAGGCTCCGCGGAATGGTGCCCGTCGACGGCGACGCGCTGCGGAGGACGATCCGCGGGAGGAGCGCCTTCTCCGCCTCGGAGAGCGCGACCGGGGCGCTCCGCTCGACGAGCCAGTTCGTGACGGCGTCGGCCTCGAAGACGCCGAGGGCGTTGACGGCGACGCCGGCCAGAAGAAGAGCCACCGCCGCGCGCGACGCGGCTCGCCGGCGCACGGCCGTCCCCGCCGCGGCCGCGAGGAGCGGGATCGCCGGCACCAGGAATCGCGGGCCCCAACCGACCGTCCCGTCCCACCACCACCACGAGGCGGACGTGACGAGGAGCGCCGCCAGCGCCCCGAACGCGGCCAGCGCGGAGCCGCGGGTCTCGTGGCCGCGCGCGAGGGAGACGATGCCGAAGACCGCGAGAAGGAGGAGCGGAAAGTGGAGGAGGAGCCCTTCGTTCGCTCCGACCAGGAGCCGCCAGAGGCCGTCGAAGAACGGATGGCGAAAGCCGTCCGCCGGATACGAGCGGAACGGCCCCCCGAACCGCCCGATCTCGAACGCGAGCCACGCGCCGAGCGTCAGCGCGGCCCCCGCCGCGCCCCACGCGACGAGCCGGGCTCGCTCGCGACGCGGGCGCGCCGGGCCGTCGAGAACGAGGGGCGCCGCGACGAACGGCCCGACGAGAAGGTTGACTCCCTTTCCAAGGACGGCGGCGCCCGCGAGGAATCCGGCGGCGGCCGCCAGCCGCGCGGCCGCCGCACGGGGCGCGGCAGGGGCCGCGCCGGCGCGCGACGCGAGGGCGGCGCAGGCGGCCGCGCCGGTGAGGGCGGCGGCCTGCATCGGCTCGGAGTAGCCGTTCGTGGCGTAGGTGAGGAGCGGCGAGGCGAGGCCGGCGCCGAGGACGGCAACGGCTTCCCCGGCGGGCGAGGCTCCGGCGGCACGCGCGAGGACTCCCGAAGCGGCCGCCGCCGCCACGAGAAGGAGGATCTCCGTCAGAACGAACAGGGACTGCGACGAGCGCGCGCCGAACGCCCGCTCCCATGGTCCCGCAAGGAGGAGCGCCGGCACCTCGAGGAGCGGCTGGCCCATCCCGTAGGGAGAGAGCGCGTCGCCGGCGGGCCGCGGGAACTGGAAGACCTGCGTCCGGGCGATCCCGAGCTCGAGGGACTCCGCCAACGACGCGGCCGTCGCGAGCATCTGCTGCTCGTCGGAGATGACGCCGAAGAACCGCTCGTCGGCCGTGGCCGAGAGAACGACGAAGACCCCCGCGACCGCGAGCCGGAACGGGCGCCGCCCCGCGGCCGCCCTGCCCGGCGTCATCGCCGTTCGAGAAGCCGCGCCATCGCGCGGAACGAGCGCGTCCGGTGCGAATCGAGGCTCTTCTCGTCGTCGGACATCTCCGCATAGGTCCGCGTCGCGCCCTCGGGGACGAAGACGACGTCCCAGCCAAAGCCATTCGTCCCCCGCGGCGCCTCGGCGATCGTCCCGGGGACGCGCCCGACGGCGACGAGGACCTCCGCCGGCCCGCCGCCGGGCCGCGCGAGACCGAGGGCCGACACCGCCTCGGCGCGGCGGTCGCCGAACGGGTCCAGCATCCGCGCGAGCCCGGCCGATCCGATCGGCCCGTCCGTCATCCAGCGCGTCAGGGGTCCCGGGAAGCCGCCCCAGGCGGCGACCGCGACGCCCGAGTCCTCCACGAGGACCGCGTCGCCGAGGCGGCGCGCCGCCTCGACGGCCTTCGCCCGGACGACCTCTTCGAAGTCGAGCGACTGGATCTCCGGGAGGTCGAGCGGCCGCGCCGTCACGGGCCGGCCCAGGAGGCGCTCCGCCTCGCGCGCCTTTCCGGGGTTCGACGTGACGAAGGCGACCGGCGCCGGAATCACGGGTCAGGCCCGCAAGCGGACCGGACGGAGCGCGGCGCCCGAGGAGTCCAGCTTGAGCCGGAACGCAGCCAGGCCTTTCGTCAGCCCTTTCAGCCGCACCTCGCCGAGCGGCTCGAATACGAACTCCCCTCCGGCGAGCCGCGCCGTCTCTCCGCCGACGACGACTTCGTTCGGGCCCGCCACGTGCTCCTCGAGCCGGGCCGCGACGTTCACGGTGTTGCCGAGGACGGTGTAGTCGACGCGCTGGTCCGAGCCGATGTCACCGACCACCGCGTTCCCGGTGTTGATGCCGATCCGCATCGCCACCGGCGCCTCGCCGCGGACCGCCCTCTCTACGTTCCAGGCCGTCACGGCGCCGATCATCCGCGCGGCGGCCGCGACCGCCCGTCGCGGGTGATCCGCCTGGGGGATCGGCGCGCCGAAGAAGGCCATCACCGCATCGCCGATGAACTTGTCGAGGGTCCCCCCCTGGGCGAAGATCGCGTCCGCCGCGAACGTGAAGACCGTCGAGAGGAAGCGGGAAAGCGCCTCCGGGTCCATCGTCTCGGCGAGCGTCGTGAACCCGACGATGTCGGCGAAGAGGACACTCACCGGCCGCGTCCGGACCTTCTCGAGCGCGCCCGACGACTCCGAGACGATCTCTTCGACGACGCCCGGCGAGTGGTAGCGGGACAGCCGCTCCCGGATCCGTTCCTCGCGCTCGATCCGCCCCTGGAGGCGCGCCCTCTCGATCGCGACGGCCGCGAAGTTGCCGAGAGCCGTCAGGAGGTCGAGGTCGTCGGAGGTGAAGCTTCCGACCCGGAGAGGCGTGTCGACGTGGAGGGCCCCGATGACGTTGTCGCGGTTCCAGAGCGGCACGCACATGGCCGAGCGTATCTGCTGAATGCGGATCGACTGTCCCGCCTCGAAGCGGCCGTCCGCGAGGGCGTCCGACGTCAGGACCGCGACCCGCTGCCGGACGACCGTGTCGACGATGGTGTGCGAGAACGGCTCGACCCCTTCCAGCCCCTTCTTCCCCTTCTGCCGCGCGAGCGTCGGCACCGGCCGCCCCGTCTCGTCGAGAAGGACGACCGCGGCGCGCTCCGCCGGGAGGAGGTCGAAGAGGAGGTCGACCACCTTCTGGAGAATCTCCCCCACCTCCCGCGCCACGATCAGGGTCTTCGCCACCTGGACGAGGATCTCGAAGATCTTCTCGCGTGCCTGGGCGGGGGCCAGGCGCTTCCCGAGCATCGTGAGCGAGACGTCGACGGCGGGTCCCAACGCATCGAGCTGGAAGTCCTTGTTGAAGTCGGCGATCGAGCGCACGAACGTGGCGCTCGGATCCGCGTACGCGGCGGCGAGCAGGGCGTCGGCCTTGGCCTCCTCGCGGACGGTCAGTGTGAAGGCGCCGACGGTCAGGACGTCCCCCGGGGCGAGGGACGATTTCGCCACGAAGCTCCCGTTCACCTTGAGGCCGTTCGTCGACTTCAGGTCCTGGACCCACCAGCCGCCGCTCTCGCTGGTGAAGAGCGCGTGGCGCCGCGAGACCGAGAAGTCGTTCAGGACGATGCCGTTCTCGCTCGAGCGGCCCAGAGAAATCTCGTTCCCTCGGAGCGGTGTCCGGTGCGCCTCGCCGTCGATCTCGTACACCAGCTCGAGCATGGGACCGAGACCGGATTATCACTTAGTCGTTCGGCGCCTCCCGCTCCGGCTCCATCGAGAAGCGGACCCGCACGATCTTCCAGACGGCAACGGCGTGGCCGTCGATGCGCGCGGGGCGGTAGACCCATTTCCGGACCGCTTCGACGGCCGCCTCGCCGAAGCCCGTCTTCCCTCCCGAGACGACCTCGATCCGGGAGGTCGATCCGTCCGCCTCGACGACGAGCCGGAGCGTCACGTCGCCGCTCAGGCGCAGCTTCTTCGCCATCGGCGGATAGACCGGGTCCTCCCTCCGTACGAGGACGGGAGCCGTCGCGCCGGCGGGGAGTGACGGGAGCGGCCCGCCCCCGGCTCCCGACAGTTCGTCCGCCGGGCTCGCGGCCGGCGCATGAGGTCCGACGGCCGATGGAATCGGCGGGGCCGTCGAGGCGCCGGAGTCGGGGAAAAGCGGCTCGATCTGAGGGACGACGCCTCCTTTGGCGGCGGGATTCGGCCTCGGCGTGCCGGGCGGGGCCGGGAGGAGGCGCACCGCGCGCGCGGGGACGAAGGCGAGGAGATTCCCCGGCCCGCGAAGGCCGAAGAAGTCGTGCTCGGAGAGGATCACCTCGACGACTTCGCCGTCCTCGAGCAGCCCCCACCGCGCGGCGCCCAGCTCCGGGGCGAGGAGGATCGGACACGGCTCCTGGATGCGGCCCGGCTGCGCGAGGAACCCCTTCACCTCCTCCTGGCGCCTCTCGCGCGCCGCCCGGTCCGAGAGCCGCTCGAAGGTTCCGGCCGGGACCCAGACTTCGCCGTCCGAGGGCGGAAGGACGAGATAGTAGTCGCCCTCGCCCCGGCGGATCTGGAGCGCCGTTCCCCGGGGAAGCGTCGTGGCGACGGGGGCGCGGGCCGACGGCCCGGCGCGGGCCGCGACTCGTTCCACGGAGACGACCCCCTGGTCGGGAGGCGCCTCCTTCGGCGCCGCGGGCCGCCCCTTGCCGCACGCCACGGCGAGGGCGGCGAGCGTCGCGAGCGAGACGGCGCGGAGCGGTCGCGTCCGAATGACGGCCCCCTCAGGCCATGAGCGTGGCGAGAATCGCCTTCTGCACATGCAGACGGTTCTCCGCCTCGTCGTAGACGACCGAGCGCGGGCCGTCGCAGACTTCCGCCGCGACCTCCTCGCCCCGGTGGGCCGGCAGGCAGTGCATGAAGACGGCCGCGGGATCCGCGAGCGACATCAGGGCGTTCGTCACGGTCCATCCCCCGAAGTCCGCGAGGCGGCGCTCCCGCTCGTCCTCCTGCCCCATCGACGCCCAGACGTCGGTATAGACGACGTGCGCCCCGCTCACCGCCTCGTCCATCACGTGCGTCACGACGAGCTTCGTTCCCGCCGCCGCGGCGTCGTTCATCGCGCGGCGCGTCACCTCGGGATCCGGCCCGTAGCCCTGCGGCGTCGCCACGGTCACGTCCACGCCGCACTTCGGCCCGCCGAACATCAGCGAGTGGGCCATGTTGTTCCCGTCCCCGACGTAGCCGAGCTTGAGCCCCTTCAGCGTTCCGAACCTCTCCAGCATGGTGAAATAGTCGGTCAGCGCCTGGCAGGGATGGAGGAGGTCGGTCAATCCGTTGATGACGGGGACCGTGGCATAGGTCGCCAGATCCAGAACCGTCTGATGCGCGAACGTGCGCGCCATGATCCCGTCCACGTAGCGCGACAGGACGCGGGCCGTGTCCGAAACGGGCTCTCCCCGTCCGAGCTGGATGTCGCGGGAGGAGAGGAACTGCGCCGCTCCGCCGAGCTGAGTCATCCCTGCCTCGAAGGAGACCCGCGTCCTCGTGGAGGACTTCTCGAAGATCATCGCGAGGATCTTTCCCGCGAGGGCCGTCCGGAACTCGGCCGGCCGCTTCTTCATCGCGGCAGCGAGGCCGAAGAGATGCGCGACGTCGTCCGCCAGGAGGTCGTGGATGGAGATCAGGTCCTTTCCGAACATCGTCAGCCCCGTGCTCCCTTTCTCGTCCCGCGCGCGGCC
>Ga0079037_100002500_pt1 | contig 10168 bp, 8 predicted proteins | sample Mud3Dept4metaG_FD_71479 | JGI IMG/M metagenome (GOLD analysis project Ga0079037, IMG submission 71479) | Freshwater wetland microbial communities from Ohio, USA, analyzing the effect of biotic and abiotic controls - Mud 3 Core 4 Depth 4 metaG | ecosystem: Environmental > Aquatic > Freshwater >... | reverse complement strand
GCCGGCGCGAACGCCCGGCACTCGATCGGCACCGGGATCATCGGCGGCATGATCGGCGAGACGACGCTGGCGATGCTCTACGTGCCCCTCCTCTTCTACCTGTTCGAGAAGTTCGGCGAGCGTGGAAAGGAGAAGGCCGCCGCAGCGCCGGCGCCCCCGGCGGGAAAGACCCACGAAGCCGCCGCCCCCGCGGGCGGCCGGAAGGAGGGCTGAGATGCGCTGGCGCGCTCTTCTCGCGTCCGCTCTCCTCGCGGCCGGCTGCACGATGGGGCCGGACTACGTGCCGCCGCAGGTGGACGCCCCCCCCGCGTACCGGTACGAAGAGAAGGAGGCCCAGGCGACGGCGAACACCGCCTGGTGGACGCAGTTCGGGGACCCCGTTCTCGACGGGCTGATCGCCGAGGCGCTCGCGAACAACAAGGAGGTCCGGGTCGCCGCGGCCCGCGTCGAGCAGGCGGCGGCCATCCTCACGCAGACCCGGGCGCCGCTCTACCCGCAGATCGGATACGGCGCCACGGGGACGCGGGCGAGAGGGAGCGAGCTGAACGCCACGCCGGTGCCTCCGTCGGTGCCGAACCCCCAGACCTCCCTGCAGACGCTGGCCGGCGCGACGTGGGAGATCGACCTCTGGGGAAAGATCCGGAGGCTCTCCGAGGCCGCCCGGGCCAACCTCCTCGCGTCCGAGGAGGCCCGGCGCGGCGTCGTCCTCTCCCTCGTCTCGTCCGTCGCGAGCACCTACATCCAGCTCCTGGGGCTCGACGAGCAGCTCGCCATCTCGAAGCGCTCCCTCGCGACGTACGCCGAGTCGGTCCGGCTCTTCGAGCTGAAGTTCGCGCACGGCCAGGTCTCCCAGATGAACGTGGAGCAGGCCCGGACGCAGTACGAGACCGCGGCCGCGGTCATCCCCCAGATCGAGCTCCAGATCGCCCGCTCGGAGAACGCCCTGTCGACGCTCCTCGGCCGCAACCCCGGTCCCGTCGCCCGGGGAAAGACGATCGCCACGCTCGCGCTCCCGGCCGTTCCCGCCGGCCTGCCGTCGGAGATCCTGGTCAACCGGCCCGACCTCCGCCAGGCGGAGCAGACGCTCGTCGCCGCCAACGCGCAGATCGGCGCGGCCCGGGCCCTCTACTTCCCGAGCATCTCCCTGACGGCGGCTTTCGGGTGGGCCAGCGCCGACCTCTCGAACCTCTTCAAGGGCCCGGCGCAGGTCTGGAGCTGGGGCGGCTCCCTGGCCGGCCCCATCTTCGCGGCCGGGGCCATCAAGGCGCAGGTACGGCAGGCGGAGGCGGGCCGGAAGGCGGCCCTCCTCGGCTACCAGGCGTCGATCCAGAGCGCGTTCGCCGATGTCGAGAACGCCCTGGCCGAGCGCCGGCTCCTCGTCGAGCAGGTCGCGGCCCAGGGGCGGCTCGTCAAGGCGGGGAGCGAGTACGAGCGTCTCGCGCGGCTGCAGTTCGACGGCGGCTACGCGCCCTACTCGACCGTGCTGCAGGCCGAGCAGCAGCTCTTCCCGTCCGAGCTGAACTACGCCCAGTACCGCGCGGCGCTCTTCAACTCGCTCGTCGGGATCTACAAGGCGATGGGCGGCGGCTGGGTGGCCGTGGCCGACCGGGAGACCGCGGAGCAGACGGCCCGGCCCGAAGGCCCTCCGAAGGACGGCTCTCCGAACGACCGCTGACGCGGGCTCGCGGCCGCGCCGGGGAGGCGTGCCGGGGAGCGGGGTACGATCTGGCGATGGAGCTTCTCGACGCCCGCCGCAGTGTCCTCGTCGTCATCGACTACCAGGGAAGACTGATGGAGATGGTGGAGCAGCCGGCGCGGATCATCGCCGTGGCGAAGCGCCTTCTCCGCCTCGCAGGGATGTTCGAGGTCCCCGTCGTCCTGACGGAGCAGTACCCGAAGGGGCTCGGTCCCACGCACCCGGAGATCCGGGCCGCGTTCGACGCGCTCGCGACACCGAAGCGCTACCTGGACAAGACCGCCTTCGGCTGCGCCGGCGACCCCGCTTTCCTCCGGCTCCTCGACGAGGTGAGGCCGCGGACGGGGGAGGCGCCCCGGCAGATCGTCGTCGCCGGCATCGAGGCGCACGTCTGCGTGATGCAGACCGTGATCGAGCTTCTCCGCGCCGGCGAGCAGGTCCACCTCGCGTGGGATGCCGTGAGCGGGCGGGGGGCCGAGTACGTCCGGCACGCACTCGGAAGGATGGCGACGGCCGGAGCGGTGATGACGAATCACGAGTCGGTCGGTTTCGAGTGGATGCGCGACAAGAAGGACCCCCGCTTCCGGGAGATGAGCGACCTCTTCAAGGGAGGTCAGCCGGCCTGACTCGCCCCCGGCCAGAACGGCGCGAAGCGGCTGGCACGCGACGTGCGTTTAGGTCGGGAGCGCACGCACAAACCTCTCCTCCAGGCCGCCCTCCGGGCGGCCCTTTTTTTCCCTCTGGGTGAATCGTTTACGATGGGAAGCCGTGCCGGAGCCTCCTGTCTATTTCGCCTTCACGGGGGGACGCCAGATCGGCCCGCTCCACTTCGCCGAGCTGGCCGACCTTGCCGCCCGGGGGGTCCTCCAGCCGGAGGACCTCGCCTGGAAGAGCGGGACGCCCCAGTGGGTCGCCGCCTCACAGCTTCTCGCCTTCCCGAAGAGGCGGACCCCGTCGGGCTTCCGCGAGGCCGGACTTCTGGCCCCGCTTCCGGCGGAGCCATCGGAGGAACTCGTCTCCGTGGCGGATCCTTCGGGGGTCAGTCCGGTGCCCGGCCTCCGGCCCGCGGCCTCCGCTCCCGTCCCCGGAAAGTGGCCCCGCGTTTCCCTCGTCCGGGGCACCGACGACCCGGGGGTCGCGCTCCAGGAGACCCGCGAGGCAGGGGACACCGGGGCCGATGAGGCCGGGCCGGGGGGCGCGGCGGCGCGTCGCTTCTCGCTCGCCTCGGTCCTCCCCGTCCGGCGGCTGAACGACGCCGCCGTCCTCGGGTCGCCCGTCACCTGGGCGCTCGTCTTCTTCGGCCTCGGGCCACTCTTCATCTCCGCCATCGCAGAGGATCCGCTCCTCAGGATCCGCCTTTTCGATTTCGGCTGCGGCGCGCTCTGGGTCGCGTTCTTCTACGCGGCCTTCCGCCCCGAGGGGGTCACGAGCCGGACCGTTCTCTCCGTCTTCTTCGCCTCGGTCCTCTTCGCCTTCCTCTACTTCGGCGTCCTCGACGAGCGGCCTCCCGTCTCGACGCTCGCCCTCTGGGCGGCTCCCGGGCGGGGGGTGGGCGCCCGGCTCCTCGCGGCCCTCGGAGGGGTGGCCCTCGTGCAGGAAGCCGGCAAGCTCCTCGTCCTCCTCCTCGTCGGCCGCGCGATGAAGGAGCTGAACAGCAGGGCCGAGGGGCTCTTCCTCGGATTGATCACCGGGGCCTCCTTCGGCCTCTGCACGTCGCTCTTCCACGGCTGGCCGATGAGCGCGACCGACGACACTGCCCTCCGGGGGGCCGGCGAAGCCTCCGTCCCGGCGGCTCTCTATGCGACGTTCCTCGGCACGGCCGTCCGCGCGGTCTCCCAGCCGTTCCTCCAGGCCGTCTGGACCGGGATCGCGGGGGCCTTCCTGGCGCCGGAGCCGACGGGAGAGGGGAGAAAGCCGGCGCCGGGGCGGATCGCTCTCGGACTCGGCCTCGCCCTCGTCCTCCACGGCGTCTACGAGGCTTTTTCGCCCCCGGCGACGGCGTTCTTCGCCGTCCTCGTCGCCGCGGCCTCCCTCGCTCTCCTCCTCGCCCTCCGCCGCGAGGCCGAGGAGCAGCCGATTTTCACGGCGCTCCGCTGATCCGCGCGGCCGGCTTGCCGAGAAGGAAGCCCTGCCCGTAGGGAAGGCCGAGGGCCGCGAGGCTCCGGAGCTCGTCCTCGCTCTCGATCCCCTCCGCCACGAGCGTCGCCCCGATCTGCCGGCCGAGGGAGAGAAGGCTCGCGAGGACCTCCCGCTTGATCGCGTCCTGGTGGACGTTCCGGACGATCGAGTCGGCCACCTTGATGAACTCGGGGCGGAGCTGCAGGATCGTCTCGAGGCCCGAGTAGCCCGAGCCCGCGTCGTCGATCGCGAAGCGGAAGCCGGCCCCCCGGAGCCGCTCGAGGACCTCGCGGAAGGCCGCGTAGTTCCAGACGATCTCCTTCTCGGAGACCTCGATGACCGTGGCCGGGTGGGCCCGCTGGATCTCGATGAGGTTGCGTTCGTCGAGGAAGACAGGGTGCGTCAGGAGGCGCGCGGAGGCGTTGACGAAGAGGATCCCCGACCGGACGGCGCGCGGCAGCGAGGAGAAGATCGTCTCGAGGCAGAGGTTCTCGAGCTCGAGGAGCATGTCTCCCTCGCGCGCCACGGTGAAGAGGGCGTCGGGCTTCTCGAGGTCGCTTCCGACCGGGCCGCGGATGAGCGCCTCGTACCCCAGGACACGCCGGTCGGAAAGGGCGAGAACCGGCTGCCAGACGGTCCGGAGGGCGCGCCGGGAGAGGAGGGTCTTCAGCGACTCGACCCGCCCCTTCCGAGCGTCGCTCTGGTGGGCCTCGGCCGCCCGGACCGCCTCGAGGACTCCCCGCGCGAGGTTCCGTGACGGACGGACCCGCGGGTCGTCCGCCACGGAGGCGACGCCGACGTAGACGTTCATCAGGTCGACGGCAATCCGCCCGAGCGCCTGTCGAAGGCGCCGGAGGACCCCCTGCCGGAAGCGCCGCCCCTCGGGCTCGAGGAGCGCCGCGTGCCGGCTCGCCGGGCGCCCGGAGAGGTCGAAGAGAAGGCAGAAGCCGTCGCAGCCGTTGAAGGAGAGCGAGAGGTACTCGGATCTCAGCGCCGAGATCTCGAGGTCCTCGCGGAGGCTCGCCGCCGTCAGCTTCAGGACGCGGTCGTAGAGCTCCCAGCCGTAGAGGCTCTCGACGCCCGCGAAGCGGCCGAGCTGGAGGTAGACGATGCCGATCCCGGCGATCCGCTCGAAGCCGACGCCCGGATCGGCCTGGAGCGGGAGCCCCGTCACGGCATCCGTGGAGAGGCGCTCGAGACGGAGACGCTCGACGTCCGCGACCGGGCCGGGCGCCGCCGTCGGCACGAGTCTCAGGGGACGTTCTCCTCGCGGCTTCATCGGGATCCTCTCCGGCGCGCACCCGTCGTCAGGGCCCGCACCTTTCCGCGCAGCTCCTCCGCCCGGAACGGCTTTCGCAGGTGGTCGCTGCCCCCCACCTGCAGCGCGGTGATCTGGTCGCGCACCTCGCCCCGGCCGGTCAGGAAGAGGACGGGGACCTCGCGGGTCGCCGTCTGCCGGCGGACGATGTCGCAGAGCTCCCAGCCGTTGAGGCCGGGCATGTTCACGTCGAGCACGAGAAGGTCGGGGGGGTCGGAGAGGACCGCCAGGAGGGCCGAGCGGCTGTCGACGGCGCCCGTGACGCGGTACCCGTCGCCCGCGAGGACCGCCGTGACGGCCTCGAGGACGGCCGGATCGTCGTCGACGATGAAGATCGAGGCGGCGCTCACGACGCCCCCGGCCGCCGGAGCGGGAACATGATCGTCACCTCGAGCCCGTGGCCCGGCTCGGAGAGGAGCGAGACCTTCCCTCCCTGCTTCTCCAGGAGCTCGCGGACGAGGGCGAGGCCGAGGCCCCGCCCTTCGGTGCCGGAAGCGCGGGCGGCCTCGCCGCGCCAGGCGTACTCGAAGGCGCGCTTCTGCTCCTCGCGGGTCATGCCGATTCCGGTGTCGCTGATGACGACGAAGACGTGCTGGGCCACGACGCTGGCCCGGATCCGGACCTGTCCGCCGGGGGGCGTGTACTTCACGGCGTTGTCGAGGACGTTCCGGAGGGCCCGCTGGACCGCCACCGGGTCGGCGGAGATCACGATCGACTCCTCGTCCGCGACGAACTCGATCCGGACCTTCTCGCCGTGCGCGTCGTGGTACGACGCCGCGAGGGACGAGAGGAGGTTCACGAGCTCGGTCTCCGGAGGCGGGGCGACGCGGGGGGCCGGCCGCGGCGCGGCGGGCCGGGAGACGCCGACGAGCGCCTCCATCAGCGCGATCTCGTTCGACAGGCTCTCGAGGTGCTCTTCGCGCGGCAGCTCGCCCCGCCGGGCCCCCTCCGTCATGAGGTCCGCGTAGACGCGGACGACGGAGAGCGGTGACTTCAGGTCGTGGAGGAGCTCCTGCCGGGCGTCGCGTGCCGGGGCCGCCTCGCGGGGGACCGCCTCCGGCGCCGGGGCCGGGGCGGGCCGGCTCGGCTTCTCCACGACGACCGGCGCCCCGCGCCGGTCCGTGACCTCGAGGACGAGCAGCAGAGCCGCGGGCCAGGCGACCCGAAGGACCGTTCCGACCGTCTGGGGCGCGCCGTCCGTCACGCCCGGAATGGCGAGGGCGGCCGCCCCCGCCGTCGCCACCACCGCGAGAAAACGCCCCGCGGCCGGCCCCTCGGCGAGGCGGGCGAGGACGATCTCGACGAGGAGAAGCGGATAGAGATCGCTTCCGAGCCCCCCCGTCAGGGAAAGCGCGAACAGGATCAGGACGAGAGACGCGCCCAGGTCGATCGGGACGGCGAAGATTCCGAGGGCCCGGCCGAGGCCCGGCGCGAGGAAGACCGCGCGGAGGGCGACGGCGCCGCCGGCCACCGCCGCGAGGCGCGGGATGTCTCCCGCCGCGGCGCCTCCCGCGGCGACGACGAGAAAGATGGCGAAGAGAAGAAGCCCCGAGGAGAGAAGGCCGCGCGAGGCTCCGTTCACGCCGCCGCGAAGCCCCGCGGGCCGTTTCCGTCAGTGGACATAGGCGCACCCGACGCGGAAGCGCCCGTCGGGGAGCGGAAGCGTGCTCACGGGACGCATCTCGACCCGGTGCATCTCCGAGCTGTGACGCTGGCGGATCTCCCCCTGAAGGAACGACGGCGGTCGCCCGTCCCCCGAAAGGTACGCGAGGCCGCCATAGCTGATGTCGCGGACCTCCGCCGTCTCGCTCCGGTGCGACCGCGAGCCGGGGAGCCGGAGCGTCAGGCCGGGGACGTCGAAGCGCGGGAAGCGGCGAGGCTGGCCGAATGTCCCGCTCTGCTGCTGCTTTGACCGGTAGAGCCGGATGTCCGACATCTTCAGGAGGAAGTCGAGGAGGCGTCCGTCCGTCGGGAAGGAGGAGACGCCGTACGAGAGTCCGACCCGGAGCCCCACCTGGCGGGGAAGGCGGATGGTCGAGACGCGCCGGCGGATCCGCTCGGCCACCCGGAGGCTGTGGAGGATGTCGGTGTTCGGAAGGACGGCGACGAACTCGTCCCCGCCGTACCGGCATCCCGCGTCGATCGCGCGGAGCGAGGCCCGGATGGCGACGGCCGTCCGGGCGAGGATGCTGTCGCCGACCGGGTGCCCGAGCCGGTCGTTGATCCCCTTGAACCCGGTCAGGTCCATCATGAGGACCGAGACGACGCCGCCCGTCCGCTCCGCGCGCGCCACCTCCCGGTCGAGATGGTCGAGGAGGAAACGGCGGTTGTAGAGGCCCGTGAGCGGGTCGGTGATGGCGTTGAACCGGAGGGCCGAGACGTCGTTCTCCGAGAGGAGACGCGGGTCGGCAAGGAGGCCCCGGCGGCTGTGGAACTCGTGGAGGAGGGCCGTCTGGAGCGAGACGGGCTTGCCGAGGGCCCCCCGGAGGGTCTCGAGCAGCTTCAGGACGCGGCGGAATTCCCGCTCGGCCTCGCTTGGCTCGAGCGTGACCCCCGTCCACTCGATCAGGAGAAGGCGGAGCATCTCGCCCGTCCCGAGTCCGTTTACCGCGGACGCCAGCTCCTTCTCGAACCCGTCCCGGGAGAAGTTCCGCGCCCGGCCCAGTTTTGCGAGCCGGGTCACACGCGCAGCGACGTCCTGCTCCTTCAACACCTTCCCGGCGGGGCGCCGCCGGCTCTGGCTGTGGGCCTGTTCCCCATCGATGTATAAAAATCTTAGCACGCGGCCTTCCCGTTTGGTGCGCCTGCATCATGGGAGAAAGGCCCCTCTTTCGGGCACCCTGTCGCGCGCAAAGGGGGTTGCCACCATGGCGATGATCATTCTGGACACGTGCATCAACTGCGGTAACTGCGAGCCCGACTGCCCGAACACGGCGATCACGCAGGGTTCCAGCATTTACCAGATCGATCCCGCGAAGTGCACCGAGTGCGTCGGGGCTTTCGACGCCCCGAAGTGCGTCGAGGTCTGCCCGGTCGACGGCTGCATCGTCGTCGATCCGGCCAACACCGAGTCACGCGAGGCGCTCGAGGCGAAGTACCACACGCTTCACGGCTGACGCGGGCGGGCGCGAAGCCCGAATGGGGGCGGGCCGGCGGTGGGGGCTGCCGGCCCGTCGTCTTTTCGGGGAAGCGCGATGATGCATTCGGATCCGCTGACAACGCCCCGGCTTCCGGCCCACATTGACCTCCAGGAGACCTGCTCCGGCGGGTAGGGAGTCGGTCGGGCGGGTCATGTGGAGGTTTTATGCACTTCTCCGTCAAGGTCGATCCTTCGACCTGGCAGCGCTATATCTCCGTTCCGGTGAAGGGGAAGGCCATTCTGATGGACCCCTTTACGAACAAGGGGACCGCATTCACCCCCCATGAGCGGGACGAGCTGGACCTCCACGGGCTCCTCCCCCCCGCCGTCTGCACGATCGAGCAGCAGCTCGAGCGCGTTTACGAGAACTTCCTCGCCAAGCCGACGCCGCTCGAGAAGTTCGTCTACCTGACGAGCCTTCACGACCGGAACGAGACCCTCTTCTTCCGCCTCGTCCACGAGCGGATCGACGAGATGATGCCGGTCGTCTATACCCCCGTCGTCGGCGAGGCGTGCCAGAAGTTCTCGCACATCTACCGCCGGGGGCGCGGCCTCTATGTCGGCTACGACCAGCGGAACAATATCGAGAAGGTCCTCACGAACTTCCACACGACCGATCCCTCGGTGATCGTCGTGACGGACGGCGAGCGGATCCTCGGCCTCGGCGACCAGGGCGCGGGCGGAATGGGGATCCCGATCGGGAAGCTCTGCCTCTACACCCTCTGCGCGGGGGTCTCGCCCTACTCCACTCTTCCGATCACTCTCGACGTCGGGACCGACAACGAGGAGCGGCTGAAGGACCCCCTCTACCTCGGCCTCCGGCACAAGCGGATCCGCGGCACGGAGTACCAGGACTTCATCGACCGGTTCGTGGCGGCCGTCCGGAAGGTCTACCCGCACGTCCTCCTCCAGTGGGAGGACTTCCTGAAGGGGAACGCGATCAAGCAGCTCGACCGATTCCGCCACACGCTCCCCACCTTCAACGACGACATCCAGGGGACCGCGGCCGTCGTCCTCGCCGGGATCTACGGCGCCCTGAAGATGACCGGACGGCCGATGCGCGAGCAGCGCCTCGTCTTCGCCGGCGCCGGCGCCTCGACGCATGGAATCGCCGCGCTCTTCGTCTCGGCCCTCGTCGAGGACGGCCTCTCGGCCGAAGAGGCGCGCGGACGCATCTGGACGGTCGACACGAAGGGCCTCGTCCTCTCCGACCGGCCGGGACTCGAGGACTTCAAGGCGCTCTATGCGCGCGACCGGGAGGAGACCAACGGGTGGCCCGTGGCCGACCGCGGACGGATCACCCTCGAGGAGACGATCGCGAACACCCGTCCGACGATCCTCATTGGCGTCTCCGCGACGCCGGGGACCTTCACCGAGAGCATCGTGAAGCTGATGGCCTCCTTTAACGAGCGGCCGCTCGTCTTCCCGCTCTCCAACCCCACCTCGAAGAGCGAATGCACCGCCGGCGACGCGATCCGGTGGTCGGACGGGCGGGCCATCGTCGCCACGGGAAGTCCCTTCGCCCCGGTCGCCCACGGCGGGAAGAGCCACCGGATCGGCCAGTGCAACAACGCGTTCGTCTTCCCGGGCGTCGGGCTCGGCGCCTGTGTCTCCCGCGCCCGGTACGTCAGCGACGGAATGTTCCTCGACGGGGCCAAGGCCCTCGCCGCGAACGTCACGCCCCAGGACCTCGCCGAAGGGTCGGTCTACCCGCAGCTCTCCCGCATCCGGGACTGCTCGCACGCCGTGGCGTGCGCCGTCATCCGCCGGGCCGTCGCGGAAGGGCATGCCGACCCGAGCATCCTCGTGAACCTCGAGGAGTCGGTCCGCCGGGCGATGTGGTTCCCGGAGTACCTCCCGGTCCGGTACGAGCCGCGGAGCGAGGCGGCGGCGCGAA
>Ga0079037_100002498_pt1 | contig 10168 bp, 8 predicted proteins | sample Mud3Dept4metaG_FD_71479 | JGI IMG/M metagenome (GOLD analysis project Ga0079037, IMG submission 71479) | Freshwater wetland microbial communities from Ohio, USA, analyzing the effect of biotic and abiotic controls - Mud 3 Core 4 Depth 4 metaG | ecosystem: Environmental > Aquatic > Freshwater >... | reverse complement strand
GGGACCTGGCTCATCTTCACTTTGCCGTTTTCATATTCCGCCAGGTACCACAATCCCGTCTCCACGGCGAGCTTCCCGATCGCCACGGTGAGGTCGGAGGCAAACCCCCATCCCGTAGGGCACGGGCACATGATGTGGACGAAACGGGGGCCCCTGATCCCCTTCAGCTTTTCGATCTTGTTCATAAAGTCGTAAGGGTAAGCCGAGCTCGCCGTCGCCGCATAAGGGATCCGGTGGGCGATCATGATCTCGAACAGGTTCTTTTTGGGTTTTTTCTCCCCGGAGGACGCCGTTCCCGACGGCGAATTGGTCGTGTTGGCGCCGATCGGGGTCAGGGAGCTCCTCTGCACCCCCGTGTTCATGTAGGCCTCGTTGTCGTAGCAGATGTAAATGAAGTCGTCTCCCCGCTCCACGGCCCCGGAAAGGGCCTGCAGGCCGATATCGGCCGTGCCGCCGTCCCCCGCGAAACCCAGCACGTGCACATCCGTTATCCCCTGGGCTTTCAGGCCCGCCGACATTCCCGTCAGCACGGCCCCGGTCCCCGCAAAAGCCATCGTCAGCGAGGGCACCGTGTAGTTCATCTGGGGGTACTGGGTCGTCACCGTGGACATGCAGCTCGCCGGCAGGGTGACAATAGTCCTTTTCCCCAAAATTTTCAGGGTCAGCCGGCCGATGGTCCCCAGGCCGCAGCCCGGGCAGGCCTTGTGGCCGTAAAGATACTCCGTATCCGTCATCTTTCTCACATTTACCATGGTTACCACCTCATCCCGACAAATTGCAGCTCCGGCTCTTCCCGGCCTTCGATCCGGGCAAACAGTTTCCGGTACATCTCCTCCAGGTTTTCCTTGGTGATATCCCGGCCGGCGATCCCGGCGATGAAATTGATGACCTTCGGGGCGACGCCCGACCCGAGCAGGGCCGCCTTGACATCGGAGGCAACCGCTCCTTCGTAGCCGAACGACAGATCCCGGTCGATGATCCCGATCGCCTTCACGCGGCGGCCCAGTTCCCGGAAATATTCCGCGGGAAAAGGCCGGTAGTACCGCAGTTTTACGAGGCCCACCTTCACCCCCCGGTCCCGCATCCGGTCCACGACGATCCGGGCCGTGCCGGTCACGCTGCCCATCCCGACCAGGACGACCTCCGCGCCCTCGCCCCGGTACTCCTCCACCCGCCCGCCGTAATAGCGGCCGAACTTTTCCCCGAACTTCTTATCCACCTCGGCGATCACCGCCACGGAGCGGTTCATGGCCTCGTGCTGCTGGTAGCGGAATTCCATATTCCATTCCGTGGAGGCGCTGATGCAAAAGCTCCGGGGGGCTTCAAAATCGATGGCGTTCTTCGATTTGAACGGGGGGAGAAATTCATCCACCTCGCTCTGGGCGGGGATGTCGACCAATTCGTAGGTGTGGGTGTTCACGTACCCGTCCAGGTTCACCATGACCGGCGTGTATACCGCCTCGTTTTCGGCGACGGCATAGGCCTGGATGATCATATCCAGCGCCTCCTGGGCGTTCTCCACGTAGACCTGGATCCATCCCGTATCCCGCTGGGCCAGGGAATCCCGCTGGTCGCCGAAGATGTTCCAGGGCGCCGCGAGCGTCCGGTTGGCGTTCATCATGACGATGGGGAAGCGGCTGCCGCTCACATAGTGGAGCATCTCGTGCATATAGGCCAGGCCCTGAGAGGAGGTGGCGGTGAACGCCCGCGCCCCGACCAGGGCGGCGCCCATGGCGGCGCACATGGCGCTGTGTTCGCTTTCGACGTGGATGTACTCGCCGCCCATGTGCCCGTTGGCGATGAATTCCGATATGCGCTCCACCACGATCGTCTGGGGGGTGATCGGGTAAACCGGGATCACGTGCGGGCGGCACAGTTTCGCCCCCCAGGCCACGGCCTCGTCCCCGTTCAAGAAGTCCCTCTGGGAACCGTTCTTTTTTTCAATCATCGGACTCCCCCTCGCGAATCATCGTGATCGCCTTCTTCTGGCACTCGTGGGCGCAAAGCCCGCACCCTTTGCAATAGTTCAGGTCGATTTCCAATTGTTCCTTTTCCTTGTCGATCACCCCTTCGGGGCATAAAACCCAGCACATCAGGCATCGGGTGCACTTTCCGTGATCGATCACGGGCCTCTGGACCCGCCAGCCGGCGTTGGGTTCCGTGAGAATCCCCGCCTCCGCGCTGGGCCCCAGGGGCATGTCATCGAGGCCCTGCGGGAATCTGAACTTCACAATCTGCGGTTTGGCCATTTACCTTCCCTCCCGGATCATCCGGTGCGCCCGTTCGATCGCCTTCTTATTTTTCGCCCGCAGGTTTTCGGGCATGCCCTTGTCCACCGCCTTCAAAACCGCCTCGATTCCCACCAGGTCGTCCACGGCGGCGAAAGCCCCTAACATCACCGTGTTGGCGATGGGCTGGCCCAGCTCCTCCAGGGCGATCGTCGTGGCGTCGAGAGTGGTGACCTGGAATTTCTGCCGGAAGGGAAAACGGTCCGCCTTCGTCTTCGTGTTGATCAGGATCCGGCCGCCTTCCTTCAGGCCCTTGGTCACGTCCACCGACTCCATGAGCGTCTCGTCGATCACGATGACCGTGTTGCAGGTGTAAACCTGGCTGTGGTCGGTGATCGGTTTTTCGTCGATCCTCGTGAATCCGAGGACCGGCGCCCCTCTCCGTTCGGGGCCGAACGACGGGAAAGCCTGGGCATAGCGGTTGCCGAAAACCGAAGCGGCCAGGCCCAGCAGCCGCGCGGCGGTAAAGCCCCCCTGCCCGCCGCGGGCATGCCATCTGATTTCGATCATCCCTCTTCCTCCATCTCTGACGGTTTTCAAAATGGACCGTAGGGGCGGGCCGCGTTCATCCGCACCAGGGCGTCCGGACGGACGCCCCTACAATACCGATCCTTTTTACCGCATCTTACGAAAGGCAAGATCCCCGGACAAAACGCCGATTTTCCATTTTGCAATTTGAAATCTGCAAGCTGCAATTCATTTTTCCTCCCGCTCTTTCCTCCGCCGTTCCAGAAAGGATGCAAAGGAAATGACCTCCGGCCTCCGGAACGACTCTAAGGGCCGGTCTTCGACCGGCATTTTCCCGAAGTGGCGGACGGCGGCGATGGCGGCATGCAGGTTTTCCGGCGGGGTATTTACGGAAACATCGTTTAGAAAGATCGTCAGGCGTTCGGCCCGGCTTCCGGCGAGAATGTACCGGCGGCAGCGCTCAACAATCTTCTCGGGAGGACCCTCCTGCAGCAAGACCGTATCGATTCCCAACATCATCGGCATCTTTCTTTCCCGGGCGAAACCGACATAGGGCTCAGGCCCGGTTCGGTTCACGTCCGGGTCCAGGCACATGAGCAGACCCGGGCTCATGGCCGCCATCAGTTCCAGCATCCGCCGGAACTTCACGGGCTGGCCGAACAGATAACTGTAGCCCCAGTAACCCATGCTGATGACGTTTCCGATCTTTTCGTTCATCCGCAAAACATAGGGCGCTACGAATTCCTCGAAGATCTCCACGTTCACGATGGGCGGGGACGCCGCTGCGTCCGCCCCGTTGCCGAAGGCCTCCGGCTTCCCGATCGCCTCTCGCTGAGCCTGCACCCACGGCGCAAGAACCTCCTCTGTTAAAAATTTCAGGAGGCGATGGGCAAAGGCGGGATTCGTCAGGATGTCCACCAGCAGGTTCTCGATCCCGCGCACATTGACCGCCAGGGAAAAAGGGGAACAGAAGCGGATGCGGACGGGGATCCCGCGGTCATAACAGCGTTTCATGACTTCCAGGACAAAGGGCATCCGCCCCGACTTCCGAAAATCCGGCGGCTTCAACCGGTTCAGATCACCGGGTTCGCGGATTAGCGGGTTTCCCCGGTCGATGTCGGGCATGCGCCGGGCATCCCAGTTCAGCCGCTGCCCCAGGGCTTCGGCCTCGATGTTATAAATATCGTAATAAAATCCCGGCAGGTCGAGACCGTAGTACTCGAACACCGCCAGGTTCATTTCCACAAACTTTTCGGCGTTGGTATAGGCCTCCCGCATGTCCGCCCCGAAAAGCCGGAAGACATGTTCGTTGATCTGCGCCAGGATCGGAACGGCATCCGGCCTGCCTCTTCCGGAAAACCCCGGGAGCCCGGCAATTGGCGATTTTTCAGACATCGGTTCTTCCTCCCAACGGCGGGAAATTCCCTTCCTCCAGCTTAAAACAGGCGCCGGGGCGTAGGGACAGGGAAAAGATCTGCGGGTTTTGTCTCTTCCGCCGCGGTCCTCCGCCCTTTCCTCTGCTTGCGGAAAGGCTCAACCGTTTGGACGTCGGATTCGGCGAACAGCGGAGGCTGGAGGTAATCAAAAAAGGACGGGCATCGATATCGATGCCGGCACCGTTTTTCGCATATCTGCGGGGAAACCTGGGGCCGATTTTTCCGGCGATGGCAGATCAGAAATTTCGAGACCGGACTCCCCTTGCCGGATCTTTTTTTCAAGTTTATTTTCAACCCTCTTTCATTCCCAGGAAACGATATAGCTCCCTGGCCATTTCTTCCCGGCCGCAGACGCCGGGGTGAAGTTCCGGCAGATCCTCCAGCTCGGCGAGTTTTGCCGGAATTGCGCCCCCCCCCAACTTGCTGAGCTCCCGGAGGAGAATAAATTCCTCTCTCCCGCCCGAGTCCCGGTTCAAGGCCTCCAGGACGGCTTGGGGGAATTTGAAAGGGCTCGCCGTGGAAGTCAGAAGGGCCGGCGTTTCATCCCCGGTTTCTTTGCGGTACTCCTGGAGAACCCAGTAACCAACGGCGGTGTGAGGATCCATCAGGTATCCTTGCTTTTCGAAGGCCAGGCGGATGGCCCGCAGAGTTTCCGGTTGATCCGCAAACCCGCCGAAGAAAAGGTCTTGGAGCCGCTGGAGGACCTCGCCGGTTATGGAATACGACCCCTGTCGGCTCAGGTTTTCCATCCATGCCGAAATCCGGGCCGGGTCCCGCCCGTTGATTTCAAAGAGCAGCCTTTCGAGGTTGGAGGAAATCAGAATATCCATGGAAGGCGATTCGGTCTTAAAAAACTTGCGGCGCCGGTCGTATACCCCCGTTTTGATGAACTCGGTCAAAACTTTGTTGCGGTTCGAAGCGCAGATCAACCGGGATACCGGAAGCCCGCACTGGAGGGCATAATACGCCGCGAGAATATTGCCGAAATTGCCGGTGGGAACGCATACCGGGATTTTCCGGCCGCGACGGATTCTCCCGGCCCGCACGATCTGTTCATACCCGGTGAAATAGTAAACGATCTGGGGCGCAAGGCGCCCCCAATTGATGGAGTTGGCCGAAGAGAGACGGAAACCCGCGGATTCCAGCCGGGCGTTCAGGGCGTTGTCGCCAAAGATCTGTTTCACGCCGTTCTGGGCATCGTCGAAATTCCCGCGGACTGCGCATACCCCGACATTTTTTCCCCGCTGGGTAACCATCTGCCGACGCTGGATTCGGCTGACCCCTTCATGGGGATAAAAGACGAAAATCCGCACCCCCGGCACATCGGCAAACCCCTCCAGGGCCGCCTTGCCGGTATCCCCGGAGGTGGCTACCAAGATAACCAATTCGTAGGGCGTTTTCTCCCCCCCGAGTGCGGTCGACAGCAACAGGGGCATGATCTGGAGAGCCATATCCTTGAACGCCTGGGTCGGCCCATGCCAAAGCTCCAGCACGGCCGTGCCGTCGTTCAAAAACCGAACGGGGGCGGTTTGGGCGGAGTCGAAATTTTTCGCATAGGCCCTCTCACAGGCCGAGGCAAGGTCCGCGGAGGAGTAATCCGGCAGAAAGGGCCTTAGGACCCGGAGCGCCCGGCCAGCATAAGTATCATTGCCGATTCCGGCAAAAGGATCATCCCCTAAAAAGGGCAGGGAAGAAGGGACATAAAGCCCTCGATCTTCGGCGATTCCTTTCAGGATCGCTTTCCGGGATGGAATCGCCGGCGCAGAACCGCGGGTGCTGATGTATTCCATGGATGAACATTAACATATTTATCGCCTCCTGACAACCGAGGTTAAAGCATCTGCCTTTCTTCACTTTTCAAAAAATATAAAGGCTGCCGGTAGTTCCAGGGTGATTCAATCTTGAAGTTATTTGCCGGAATCTTCTCCAAGGCTCCTTTGATCTAAATAATGCAGGGAGGAAGAATTATGAAAAGAAGATTAATGATTCCGATAATTTTGTTCTTTCTTTTCCTGGGCGGAATGACCATGGAAAGCGCTTTCGGTCAGAATAGACCGGCAAAACCCGTGATTGGGGAATCTTTTGCCGCCAAGGAAACCAGCCCCTATGAAACCTGGAAGATCTATCTAAAGGCCTCGGACCCCGAGGGCGAAATGCGCAGCATATTCGCCGTGGTCGAACAGGCCGGGGTGGGGCCGTACTCCTTGAGCATCACCCGCCTGAAAGGGGGCACGGAAAAGGAATTTTCGGGATACGTGTACCTGAATTTCCTGGGCCCCAATCCCTCCATCTTGAATTTCGTCCATTTGAATCTCACTCTCTGGATTCAGGACCGATCGGGAAGCTTCAGCGAGCCGGCCCGATTTCCTCTTTCCCTGAACGTAAGATTTGTCCAGGAAGCTCCGCCTCCGGGGAAATTTAAAGAAGTTGATCTGGGGCCAATCATGATTCGCCTTCATCCGGTTTCGCATAGCGCTCGGATCTGGACTGGGGAATAAAGAGAGCCCGCAAAAAGAGGGGGCAGGTGATCCCGGCGGGCAAGGCGGTAAAATGAGCGCCTGACTTCAAGGAAGGCAAGAACGGGGGGGCCTCTGCTTCAAGCGCGTGAAATCCGCGGTTGTGAATTTTTCCCAGCGGCAGGGCAGAAGGGAGTTGTTGTGAAACAAGGGCTCGTTTTCAAGATCGAAAGGAGAGAATTTTTTGGCTTTTTCAAAGAGCGGCGTTCCGGGAATGGGGGAATATTCCACGAGGAAAGGGGTTGCTCCCGCCTCCCGGACCAAGGCAACGCTGGCCGCGACTTCTTCGGCAGTTTGCCCGGGGAGGCCGGCTAACAGATAAGCCCCGATCTCATTCCCTCCATACCCGGCCTTCTTCAAATTCTTAACGGCTTCCAGGAACTCCGGATTGTCCACCTTCCCTCCGGTGTCGCTCTGCGCCGCCGCATCCGTGGTCTCCAATCCCAGACGGATCGTTTTGAAATTGGCGCGGAAAAGGAGCTCGGCCATTTCTCCGTCGATCATGCTGATGTGAATTGCGTTGGGAGTGTGGAAATTGCACCGGTATCGCTCCTGGATCACCTCCCGCAGAATCGGCTTAAGATAGGTGTTGGCTTCCAGAAGCAGCGCGTCGTCGTAAAAGGCAAAATCCCGGACTCCAAACTTCAGGCTCCAATGTTCGATTTCCCGGACCACGCTTTCCGGAGACCTGGCCTCGATTCCTTTGGCCAGTTTCGAAGAAGCGCAGTAGGTACAGGCAAAAGGACATCCGCGGCGGGTCAGGAGACAGACATAATCCAGCCGGGGGTACAAATCAAAAACCGGGTAGGGCCATTCCTCAAATCTTTTTTCTTCCCAACGAACACGCCCATCGAGCGTCTCGGCTATAACTCGTTCTTTCTCGACATTCCAGGGTCCGGCGAGCACCCGGTCCGCTCCCGCGTGGGTTTGGGCGTGCTCCGGGCAGAGGGTCGCATAAATTCCGCCGAGAAAGATGGGAGGTCCGGGGATATTTCTTTTCAGAAAATCGATCGTCTCCGCAACCCCGGAATACCAGTAGGTCATGAGGGAGGTCACCAGGATAAGTCCCGGCCGGGGCAGGCCCGTAAGGTAATTTTTGACCGCCGGCGGCGGCAGGCCGTACCTTCGAAATCTCCGCGGAATATTTTTGAGCGCCGGCGGCTTGGGGATGACCTCTTTAAAAAAATGGCCCCGGCCGAAATCCCGCTTCTTGGGCGCCGGGAGATCCTGGGTGAAGGTTACCGGAAGGGAATCGAAGCCCACGCAGTCGAGAAGGAATACTTCGAAGCCCCTGGAGCGCAGAAGCGAGCCAAGGTAAAGGAGACCGAGGGGTTTCATCCACAGGTCATAAGCGGAGAAATCATGGATCCAAGGGTTGACCAGCAGGATAGAACGGGTGCGGAAATTTGACATGGGAATGGGTTTGGGAAAATCGCCTCGTAAAAATTCAGAATAGTTTCATTTGGTCGGCCTCGGCCTTTTCTTCGGGGACAAGGCCTTTTTCTCTTTCCGCCCGGGTGAAAATCTGGATCTTTCCGAAAACCCCGTCATACCCCGGCGTAATCTGCAGGCGGCCTTCGCGCACCCTGAGGATCCCTTCGAGGATCATCGGAGGAACAAACGAGGAAAGATCCTCGGGAGAAAGCTCCATCAGGATGTTGAATTCGGATCCTCCCTTTTCCACCAGGCGAAGGTACTCCTTTTCCACCGACGCGGAACCGTTTCCCACCCCCAAGGCGTCGGCGATGATTTCGTCGAGGGGGACCATATGCATCGCCGGGATGGCTTTATCCGGGACCGCCCCTTCCTGCCGATCGGCCAGCTCATCCACCCGGTTCATTACCCCCACCGTGACCCGCTTGCCGCAGGCCGGGCAGAGGCCTTTGTGTTTCTTTGTCTCCTTCGGCGAAAACGAGATGTTGCAGTTTCGATGCCCGTCATAATGGTATTTCCCCTCTTCCGGAAAGAATTCGATAGTGAAGAGGATCCGGCGCGGATCTTTCCCGCGGATGGCGTCGGCGATCTCCCCGTACCGCAAGTCGCAGTTGAAGATATTCGCCTCCCGCCCGAGCTTGTTGGGCGAGTGGGCATCGGAGTTGGAAATCAGGGTGATATCGTCCAGGGCGGAAAGGCGCCAGTTCATTTCCGGGTCGGAGGAAAGACCGGTCTCGATGGCCCGAATATGCTTCGTTTCCTCCTCGTAGCACTCCGCCAGGGAATTAAAGCCTGAATTGGCCCCGAAGATCGAAAACCAGGGAGTCCAGGCATGGGCCGGGATCAGCAGGCATTCGGGAGAGATATCCAGGACCATTTTGACGAGGTCCTTGGCCGAAAATCCGAAAATCGGGCGTCCGTCGGAGGCGATTTTTCCGTATTTGCCCAATTTGGCGCCGATTCGTTCGGCAATTTCCAGAGAGGGGGCGAAGAGAACCGTGTGAATTCGCCTTCCCTTTCCTCCCTGGGTGTACATGTTACTCACTTCCGCCGTGAGCAGGAAGCGGGTGCCGTCGGCGTCGTTTTTCAGCTGATAGAGCCCGTCCCCGGCCGGTTTCAATTTTGCCTTCAGGTCCAGGAGATAAAGCGGGTGGGTGAAATCGCCGGTTCCCAGGACCTTGATCCCCTTCCGCTTCGCCCAGACGGCAAGGGTTTCCACTTCCATCTCCCGGCTGGTCGCCCGGCTGTATTTGGAGTGAATGTGGAGGTCGGCGATGAATTGCATGGATAAAATTCCTGAATGCCTGATTTATCCCGCAGTTACGCTTTGCGCTCTGCTTTATACGCTATGTGTTTTTTTCCAATCGGGCAGGATCTTTAAATGCTGAGGTACCCCCCGTCCACCGGCAATACGGCCCCCGTGACATAGCTCGCGGCTTGCGAGGCCAGGAATACCACCGCCCCTTTCAATTCATCGCCATCCCCGAAGCGGCGCATGGGGATATGGGCGTTGAGCTTCGCCCCCTGGTTCTCCAGGACCCAGCGGGTCATGTCCGTGGGAAACCATCCGGGCGCAATAGCATTCACGCGGATGTTGTACTTTGCCCATTTGGCGGCCAGATCCTTCGTAAAGGTGATCAACGCGCCTTTGCTGGCACTGTAGGCGATAGCGTCCGCGGCATCTGCTTCCGTGCCAATGATCCCCATGATGGAAGCGATGTTGAGGATGCTGCCGCTCTTCTGCCGGATCATAATCCGGCCCGCAGCCCGAGAAAAGAGGAAGGCCCCCGTTAGGTTGGTTTCCAGGACCTTGTTCCACCCTTCGAGAGGGTAGTCCTCGGGGGGGGCGCCCCAGTTTGCCCCCGAATTGTTCACCAGCACGTCGACTCTTCCGAATTCTTTCACCGTGTCGTCCACCACTCTCTGGACATCTCCGGCGGACTTCACATCGCACTTGCGCGCCAAGGCCTTCACCCCGAGTTTGGAAATCTCCGCCGCCGCCTGCTGGCAGTTCTCGACCTTCCGG
>Ga0079037_100002497_pt1 | contig 10169 bp, 8 predicted proteins | sample Mud3Dept4metaG_FD_71479 | JGI IMG/M metagenome (GOLD analysis project Ga0079037, IMG submission 71479) | Freshwater wetland microbial communities from Ohio, USA, analyzing the effect of biotic and abiotic controls - Mud 3 Core 4 Depth 4 metaG | ecosystem: Environmental > Aquatic > Freshwater >... | reverse complement strand
GCATGATGGTCTCGCCGAAATACGCGAGCAGGCGGACGCGGCGGCACTGCGCCGACTCGCAGAGCCCGAGCAGCGCGTCGAGCTTGGCGGTCGAGATGCGCTTGTAGTCGTCCGTGGCCTCCGAGGCCTCGATCATGCGCCGCTGCTGCACGACGTCGCCGAGACCGTACACCATCCACGCGTCAGCGGGTCGCCCGTCGCGGCCCGCACGGCCGGTCTCCTGGTAGTAGCCCTCGATGCTCTTCGGCAGGTCGAGATGTGCGACGAAGCGGACGTCGGGCTTGTCGATCCCCATGCCGAACGCGATGGTCGCGACCATCACGATACCGTCCTCGCTCTGGAACCGCGCCTGGTTCCCGGCACGCGTCGCGGCGTCGAGGCCTGCGTGATACGGCAGCGCCCGCACACCCTGAGCGCCGAGCCACTCCGCCGTTTCGTCCACCCGCTTGCGCGAGAGGCAGTAGACGATACCCGCGTCGCCGGCGTGCCGGTCCCGTATGAATTCGAGGAGTTGCGCGCGCGCGTCGCGCTTGTCGGCGATCGTGTAGCGGATGTTCGGGCGGTCGAAGCTCGAGACGAACACGCGCGCCTCCGCCAGCGCCAGGCGCTCGATGATCTCGGTGCGCGTCTGCGGGTCGGCCGTGGCCGTGAGGGCGATGCGCGGCACGTTGCCGTAACGTTCGTGCAGGACTGAGAGCTGGAGGTACTCGGGACGGAAGTCGTGCCCCCACTGCGAGACGCAGTGCGCCTCGTCGATGGCGAAGAGCGCGAGTTGCGCGCGGTCGAGCAGGTCCAGGCAGCGTGGAGTCGTGAGACGCTCCGGTGCGACGTAAAGCAGGTCGAGCTGGCCGGTGACGAGGTCCCGCTCCACGGCGCGCGCGGCGGCCGCGTCGAGCGTCGAATTCAGGAAGGCGGCGCGCACGCCGAGCTGCTCGAGGGCCGCCACCTGGTCCTGCATCAGCGCAATCAGCGGCGAGACGATGATCGCAGTGCCGGGGCGCAACAGCGCCGGCAGCTGGTAGCAGAGCGACTTGCCGCCGCCCGTCGGCATGAGCACGAGCGCGTCGCCGCCCGCGACCACGTGATCGACGATCTCGCGCTGCGCGCCGTGGAAGTCCTCGTGGCCGAAGACACGGCGGAGGAGCGTCAGAGGTGCCGGGTTTAACGTTTGCAAGGTTTTCGTGGGACTGCGGGGTCGGGCATGGTACTGCCAGTCCCTTCCGGAGACTGATGTCGCCGGCGGAACTTCCGGTGCGTGGCGATCCTCAGAGACCTGGGAGACAATGACCTGACATCAAAGATGATAATCGTTCTATTTGCCGGGAGGCGCCGCACCGCGCGTTTCGCGCCCTGCCCATCCGGGCTTTGCACCCGTGGCCGACAGGGCGGATCATCGAGCCTCGCAGACACGCCATCCTGGAGTGAGTCATGAAGACCCTTCGACTCTCGCTTGCCGCATTTATCATCGCGATCACGGGGCTTCCGCCCAGCCTTGCCGCTGCGGCCGTCGATGCTTATCCGAACGCCTGCATCGATTGTCACGTCGTCTACAAGGACAAGGGCCTCGATGAGCGCTTCAGTGTCGCGCTCAAGCAATGGACGACCGGCAAGGTCGATCCCGGCCTGCTTGCGAAGGCCAAGGCCAGCGCCCCGGCGGGTCTGGTGCTGAAGGGCAAGCACCCCGCGGCGGAGGACTCGCTGGAGGACATCCCCGGCGCGTGCCTCGACTGCCACAGCAGCGGATCGAAGAAGGCTCCGCCGTTCTCGAGGCTGATACACCTGATCCACCTGACAGGCGGCGCCAAGAATTCGTACGTCACGAACTTCAAGAGCGATTGCATGCATTGCCACAAGCTCGATCCGCAGACCGGGGAGTGGTCGCTCCCGAGCGGCGCGGAGAAGAAATAGCGGAATCGAGGTGCCAGTGGCGGGACCCGACCACTGGCGCCTGTCTATGCGGGATATCGCTTAAGCCGGCGCGGAGGTGCCGGGTTTAAGGTTTGCAGCGTTTTGAACCGACGCCTCCCTGTGGCGCCGGAGAGAGAGTCATGCAACCGAAACGCCCCCGACGGCCCCTGCCACCACCCCTCCCCGACTGGTTCCCACGCGGCACCGCATTGCTGCGCGACCCCACCCTGAACAAGGGCACCGCGTTCACCGAACAGGAGCGCGACGCCCTCGGACTCCGCGGCCTGCTGCCGCCTCACATCTGCACGATGGAGGACCAGGTCGCACGCGTGCTCGAGAACTTCCGGCGACTGCAGACGCCGCTCGCCAAGTACATCCTCCTCGAGGCACTGCACGACCGGAACGAGGCGCTCTTCTTCCGTGTCGTCACCGAGAACCCGGACGAGATGATGCCGATCATCTACACGCCGACGGTCGGTCTCGCGTGCCAGCAGTTCGGCCACATCTACCGCCGGCCGCGCGGACTCTTCATCTCCGCCGCAGACCGTGGGCGCATCGCACAGGTGATGCGTAACTGGCCGCACCGCGAGGCCGCGATGATCGTGGTCACCGACGGCGAGCGCATCCTCGGGCTCGGCGACCTGGGTGCCAACGGCATGGGTATTCCGATCGGCAAGCTCGCGCTCTACACCGCGTGCGCCGGGCTGCATCCGCGGCGCTGCCTGCCCGTCATGCTCGACGTTGGCAGCAACAACGAAGCCTTGCTGAACGACCCGCTGTACCTTGGGCTGCGGCAGAAGCGCCTGACCGGCGATGCCCTCGACGAACTGGTGGAGGAGTTCATCGAGGCCACGCAGCAGGTATTCCCAGGCATCGTGGTGCAGTTCGAGGACTTCGCAAATCACAACGCGTTCCGGCTGCTGCGCACGTACCGGGACAAGGTTTGCTGCTTCAACGACGACATCCAGGGCACAGCGTCAGTCACCGTGGCGGGCATCTTCTCCGCCCTGCGTGTGACGGGCCGGCGAATGCCGGAGCAGACGTTCCTGTGCCTCGGCGCGGGCGAGGCGGCCACGGGCATCTCCGACCTCCTCTGTGCCGCGATGGTCGACGGCGGGCTCGATCCGGCCACGGCGCGCGGGCGCTGCTGGATGGTGGACTCGAAGGGGCTGGTCGTCGCCAGCCGCACCGGCCTGGCCGGGCACAAGAGACCGTATGCGCACGAGCATGCGCCGGTCGCCGATTTCCTCGGCGCCGTGAAGACCGTGAAGCCGACCGCCATCATCGGCGTCGGTGCGACGCCGGGAATGTTTACGCGCGAAGTCATCCTGGAGATGACACGCCTCAACCAGCGTCCGATCGTCTTCGCACTGTCGAACCCGACCTCCAGGTCGGAATGCACCGCTGAACAGGCCTATGCGTGGTCGGGAGGCCAGGCGCTGTTCGCGTCGGGCAGCCCGTTCGATCCCGTGACACTCGAGGACGGCCGCCGGTTCGTGCCGCGCCAGGGAAACAACTCGTACATTTTCCCCGGTGTCGGACTCGGCGTCGTCGCGGTGCGTGCGTCACGCGTGACCGACGAGATGTTCATGGCGGCGGCGCGTACGCTCGCGACCCACGTCGGCGAGAACGACCTCGCCCAGGGCAGCCTGTATCCGCCGTTGAATCGCGTGCGCGAGGTGTCGGCGCACATTGCCGCAGCGGTCGCCGAGGTCGCGTTCCGGAGCGGTCTCGCGGAGATCGAGCGGCCCGCCGACCTGCTCGACCTCATGCGCTCGCAGATGTACGAGCCTCGGTACGCAAGTTACGGTTAAGAGGTGTCAGAGGTCGGATCCGTCGGGTTCCGACGACTGACCGCTCCTAGTCCATCACCAGGTAGCGGTCCTCCGGGCCGAGCACGACGATTTCGTTGCGGCTGTCGTCGTCGACGTCACCGGCTGTCACGCGGCTGGCGGAGATCGGCACGTCGTGGCTCGCGGTCACTGCAAACGCCCCGCCGCCCGATTGGGTGAATCGATTGAGTCGCGCCTGGACCGTGGACGGCGACCCCACGGGGAAGAAGCCGACCACCGCCGCGTCCGGCCGGGCGTCGCCGTCGAGATCCGTAAACACCGCGTCGTCCAGGCCCTTGACGTCCGCGAGCGGCGTGTCCACGGCGGGCGTGAACACGCCGGGCGCAGCACCCTGCAGCAACACCGTCAGCTTGGCGCGGTAGTCGGAACTGGACGGGGTAAAGTACGCGAAAAGGTCGTTGCGGCCGTCGCCGTCATAGTCGGTGACTGCCAGTCGAGGGACATTGAGCCCTCGTTGTGGCGCCATGGTCGTAAAGGGCCCCATCGTGCCATCGGAGCGCTGCAGGCTGATTCCCAGGATCTTGTTGGGAGTGGTGCCGCTGGCCGCGAGCGCGATGGCGACCAACAGGTCGGCTCGGCCGTCGCCGTCCAGGTCGCCGGATGCGATGGCAGTGGAGGCAGATCCGGGCAGCGTGAGACTCACGGCCGGCTGGAAAGATCCTCGCTGGTCGGGCTTCTGGTAGAGCATCACGAGGCGGGCGGCGCCTTGCTGCCCGTCTGCGACTGCCACGTCCGGTGCGCCGTCGCCGTTCAAGTCATCGATTACCAGGTCGTACGCAAGGACGTCGCTCGCCACGCGGCTCGGCGCGAGGAACCGCCCGCGGCTCGCGGCATCCTGCACCACCAGCCAGACTGCGCGACTGTCCACGTCCGCAACGACGACGTCGATCCACCCGTCGCCGTCGATGTCGCCTGCGGCGAGCCGCCATGGATAGACGCCGACGACGTAGCTCTCCGCCGCCGCGAAGATGCCTTGCGACGTCTGGCGATGGACCGTGAGCCGGCCCTCTCTCCGGGAAGCGCTGGCGGCGTACTGGGCGAGCGTGACGACATCGGCCCGGCCGTCCTGGTCGACGTCTGCGACGACGATGTCCGTCGGCACCGAGAGCGGGTAGAGCCAGTCCGCGTCGCCTCCCCCGCCGCCCCCGCCGCCGCAGCCGGCCAGGGCCAGGAGCAGTCCGGCCAAACCACGTCCAGTCCAACGCATGGCTGAGACTAGCCTCAATCCTGCGACGCTGAACATTCGGGACATCCCGGAGGTGTCAGTGGTCGGATCGGTCGGATGCGTCAGATTTTGCAGAGGAAACAGCGGGTTGCGGACGGATCCGACCGATCCGACCACCGGCACCTCCGGATTAACCCGGATCGGCACTTACGCGACACTACACACATGCGCCCGATCTTCCAGCCGCGGCTCGTCAACGGCCCGTTCGGCGACCCGGGGCTGTACGTCGACGTTCTCTTCGAGCGCCGCGCGCTGCTCTTCGATCTGGGGGACATCGCCGCCCTGCCCCCCAGGAAAGTGCTGCGTACCAGCCACGTGTTTGTGACGCACACGCACATGGACCACTTCATCGGCTTCGACCGCCTGCTGCGCATCTGCCTCGGGCGCGAACGGCCGCTCACGCTGTATGGCCCCGACGGCTTCATCGACCAGGTGCAGCACAAGCTCGCCGCGTTCACCTGGAACCTGGTCGAGAACTACGCAGTGGACCTGACGATCACCGCGTGCGAGGTGGCGACGGTGGACGGCACACTGCGTCGTGCGGCGTTCAACTCACGCGAGCGCTTTGCGCGCCACGACCTGTCCAGCTCACGACTCGACCGAGGCGTACTCTTGAGCGAGCCCGCATTCCAGGTCCGCTGCGCCGTGCTCGACCACAAGACGCCATGCCTCGCGTTCGCCATCCAGGAGGCCATGCACGTCAACGTGTGGAAAAACCGCCTCACCGAACTGGGCGTAGCGCCGGGTCCGTGGCTGCGCGACCTCAAGCGGGCCGTGCTCGCTGGTGCATCCGACGACACCCCCGTGACCGCACGCTGGCGGGACGATCACGGCGCCCATGAGCAACGCCTGCCGCTGGGCACGCTGAAAGAGCATGCGCTCCGGTTGGTGCCCGGCGAAAAGATCGCCTACGTCACGGACGTGGCGTTTCATGCAGAGAACGCGCGCCGCATCGTCGACCTCGCGTCGCAGGCAGACCTGTTGTACATCGAGACGACGTTTCTCGAGGAGGATGCCGAGGACGCTGCGCGCAAGTACCACCTGACGGCGCGGCAGGCCGGGACGATCGCTCGCGACGCGGGCGCACAGGTGATGGTGCCGTTCCACTTTTCACCGCGGTACACGGACTGCGAGTTGCGCCTGCGGGCCGAGTCCCAGGCCGCGTTCGGAGGTGTCGTCGCATGAGCAAGATCGACCAGCGGGAAGTGACGATCGCAACCCCGGATGCACGCCTCAACGGCGAGGCGTGGCTCCCAGCTGGCGCCCCGGGCATTGTGCTGTTCGCCCACGGCAGCGGCAGCAGCCGCTTCAGCACCCGCAATCGGCACGTGGCCGGAGAACTCGTCCGCGGCGGCCTCGGCACGTTGCTCTTCGACCTGCTCACGCTCGAGGAGGAGCAGCGCGACGCCATCGACAGAAGCCTGCGGTTCGACATTGGCCTGCTGACGCAGCGGCTGCTGGGCGCGACACGGTGGCTCGCTGACGAGGACTGGGCGAAGTCACTGACCATCGGCTACTTCGGCGCGAGCACCGGCGCGGCGGCGGCGCTCGCGGCAAGCGTCGAGTGTGACGTGCGGGCCGTCGTATCGCGCGGCGGTCGACCGGATCTTGCCGGCCCCGCATTGCCGCGAGTGAAGGCACCGACGCTGCTGATCGTTGGATCGAACGATCCAGTCGTCGTGGACCTCAATCGCCAGGCGCTGGCCTGGCTCACGTGCGAGGCGAAGCTCGAGATCGTGCCCGGCGCAACCCATCTTTTCGAGGAACCCGGCACGCTCGAGCAGGTGGCAAGGCTCGCGAGCAGCTGGTTCCAGCGGTGGCTGTAGGAGGTGTCAGTGGTCGGATCCGTCGGATCGGCCGGTTTTCCCGGTAAGCTACGCGTAAATCCGACCGATCCGACGGATCCGACCACTGGCACCTCCGATGCACAACCTGACCCTCGAGATCGACCGTACGAACCACGCCGTCACCCGCCTCGTCGAGGAGCCGCTCGCGGATCTCCAGCCGGGCCGGGTGCGCTTCCGCATCGATCGCTACGCGGTCACGGCCAACACGGTGACCTACGCCGTCACGGGCGACGTGCTCGGCTACTGGGACTTCTTCCCAACGGCGCCCGGCTGGGGTCGAGTCCCGGCGATGGGGTGGGCGGAGGTCGTGGCTTCCGCGCATCCCGACGTGACGCCGGGCCGCCGTTACTACGGCTGGTTCCCGATGTCGCGCTTCGTCGACATGTTGGTGACCCCAACCACCGACGGCCTGCGTGACGATGGCCCGCGCCGCGCGCCGCACGCGTCTGTTTATCGCGCATACACGGCGACCGACCGTGATCCGTTCTACCAGCCGGGAGCCGACGCCGAGGACCGCCAATCCCTGTTGCGCGGACTCTTCGTGACGGGCTTCCTGGCTGAGGATTTTTTCGGCGACAACGATTACTTCGGTGCGGCGCGCGTCCTCGTGCTCTCGGCCTCGAGCAAGACTGCCATCGGTTTCACACATTGCGCCGACGCACGTGCAGGCATCGAGGTCATCGGCGTCACGTCGCGCGCGAATCATGCCTTCGTACACGGAGTGGGCTGCTACGACGAAGCGATCACTTACGACGACATCGACACCATACCGTCGCACACGCCGATCGTGTCGATCGACATGTCGGGCAACGGCCAGGTGCTCGAACGCGTCCACACGCATTTCGGGGACCGTCTGCAGCACTCGATGGCGATCGGCCGCAGTCACCATGACGCGCCACCCCGCGCGGAGGGGCTGGCCGGCCCGCGCCCGGCATTCTTCTTTGCGCCGACGCAGGTCAAGAAGCGCGTGCAGGACTGGGGCCCGCTCGGGTACCAGGAGCGCATCGCTGCGGCGCTGCATCAGTTCGTTGATGCGAGTCGCGCCTGGTTGAAAGTGTCCCGCTCCGGCGGCCCGGACGCCGCGGCCGCCACCTGGCGTGCCGTCCACGGCGCGACGGTGTCACCGGACGTCGGCCACGTCGTGTCGATGTGGGACTGAGAGAGGTGCCAGACCGACCACTGGCACCCCGGGGAATCTACGCCAGGTTGATCGCCGTCCCCGCCATCTGGGGCGGCACGTTCATCGCTGGACGCATCGTCGCGCTCGCGGTGCCGGCCACGGTGGGCTCGCTGATGCGCTACGTCGTCGCGGTCGTCGCCCTCGTCGTCGCCGCGCGATGGCTCGAGGGCGGCCTGCCGGGACTCAGCCGTCGCCAGTTCATCGGCACATTGCTCCTGGGCGCGACGGGCATCTTCGCCTACAACTTGTTCTTCCTCGGCGCGCTCGCCCGACTGCCGGCCAGCCGGACCTCGCTCATCATCGCGCTCAATCCTGTCGTAACGATCGCGGTGGCCTCGCTCCTGCTCGGCGAACACATGAGCCCGCGGCGCTGGCTCGGAGTCGCGATCGCGCTCGCCGGCGTCTGGATCGTCGTCTCGCGCGGCGACGTGCTCGGCTCCGTGGTCGGCGCGATTGGCAGCGGTGAACTGCTGATGTTCGGGGGCGTCTGCTCGTGGGCGGCGTATACGCTGATCGGGCGCAAGGTGCTGAGCGGCCTCAGTCCGCTGGCAGCCACGACCTACGCGTCGATCTGGGGCGGGGCAATGCTCGCGGCCGCGGCGATCCCTGACCTGCGCGGCCTCGACGTGGGGACCATCACCGTCCCCGTCGTGCTCAGCGTCCTGTACCTCGGCGTACTGGGTACGTCCCTCGCCTTTGTCTGGTACTACCAGGCCGTCAAGCAGCTTGGGGCGGCACGGACCGTAATCTTCAACAACCTGGTGCCGGTGTTCGGCGCGACGTTCGGTGTGCTGCTGCTCGGCGAGCCGCTGCTGCCGAGCATGCTCATCGGCGGCGTGATTGCCGTCGCGGGGGTGATGATGGTGTCCCGGTAGGCAGCGTCACAACGTCAGCAGGTGTTCCCCGTACGCCCGTACATCATCCCAGTTGGTGTAGTCGATGACTGCGCGCCGGTCGGTCGGACCCTTGGTCATCTTCATGATCATCTGGATTGCGAGGGTGTCGTACCACGGCCATGACGGGTAGTCGACCTTGCCGGCAATGACCTTGAGATCCTTCGGCCGCCACGGCGACAACTCGAGGAACTTCTGCAGGTACCGGTTGCCCTCGACGGTCGCCTTCTCCGGCGTCCTGGCCACCACCGACACATTGAAGAAGCTGTTCGGCTTGCTCTCGAGCGCGGCCCGGTGCTTCTCGACGAAGCGGAAGACCGACTTGTGATACGTGCCATACAGCACCGGCGCCCCGACGGCCACCACGTCGTACCGGCCCCAGTCGACGCCTTCGTGGCTCGCCTCGTTGATGTCCATCATCTCGCCGGCTCCGCCCGCTGCGGCAACACTCGCGCAGATGCGGCGCGCAATGCGTGCCGTGTGGCCGCCGCGACTCATGTAAAGGACCAGGACTGATTTCACTGTCACCCCACGACCGCAATGACTTGAACCCGGCACCGCCCGATGGCGGCTGCCGATGGCCGAGCAAACTACGTCGTGCGAGGGGGAAATGTAATCATGGAAAGCCGATATCGCGCCGGCCGCGCGTGTCGTGTGCGACAGGTCCGTTAGAACCGGCCGTCGGCACCGCGTAGACTGCCCGCCATCGTCCGGCTGGCCCGATGGTGCCAGTGGTCGGATCGGTCGGGTCCGGCGGACCTGCCCGTGTGCCGGCCAGGGCCACCGCATCCGACCGAACCGACCACTGGCACCTCCCGACCTCCCGATGAAACGTGCCCTTGCACTGCTATTGATGGTCCTCGCCGGCGCGGCCACCGCGGAGGCCGAGTGGCAGCCGGTCGTCGACGGCGTCGAGTACCAGCACGTCACGCGCAGCGGGACGGACGCGCACGCTGTCCGCGTGGACCTGACGAACGCAAACCTCCGGATCGTGACGACGCGCGAATCCGAACGGGGTTTGACGGTCAGCGAGTTCGCGCAGCGCAACGCCGCAATCGTCGCAATCAACGCCGATTACTTCGACGTGGACATGCGGCCGCTCGGCCTCGCGATGGGAGCGTGCGGCATCTGGGCAGACGCGATGGCTGAGGTCCGCAACGAGGAAGTCGTCGGGGTGGGCGAAGGGAAGGTACGGATCTTCGCGCGCAAGCAGCCGCTCACGACGCCCGAACCGTGGATGACGGGCGCGGTGTCCGGATGGCC
>Ga0079037_100002496_pt1 | contig 10170 bp, 10 predicted proteins | sample Mud3Dept4metaG_FD_71479 | JGI IMG/M metagenome (GOLD analysis project Ga0079037, IMG submission 71479) | Freshwater wetland microbial communities from Ohio, USA, analyzing the effect of biotic and abiotic controls - Mud 3 Core 4 Depth 4 metaG | ecosystem: Environmental > Aquatic > Freshwater >... | reverse complement strand
CGGATTTCAGAGACGAGCTCGTACGGTGTCTGCACCCATGGGCTATTGAGCAGGCCAGGTGTCGTCGCGAAATTCCGGCACAGGACCACGTTATGCTCGGTCGCCGCCTCCTGTATCGTCTTGAGCTCTTCGATGGTCAGGTCAAACGAGTAATTGACGAACACATTGCTCGCTTTGAGCGCAGCCATAAACACGGGTGGAACACGCCAGCCATGCATCCTGGCAGGCTCATCTATCCACAGGATCGATGCGTTTGCTCCACGACTTTGAATCGCCGCCTGAAGCCAGGCGATCGCCTGCGGATCGACCAGGTTGTCTCCACCGTACAACCCGTCTATGTGCGCGGCGAGGACCACTTCCTGGCCTGCTTTGATCTCAGCACAATTATCGACAAAGTCATCGATGGCGATGGCCGCTCCTCTTGGTATTCCTATTGGCTCCATGCTGTTATTCCTCCTTGACAGTTTAGACTTTGAAAGGCTCGAACAAAAGAGTATTCCGCATGGTATACCAGATGGTCTTTTCCGTCAAGGAAAAAGAGAACTCAACCCCTCAGCGTCTGGAGGCCGATGCCAAGAATCCCTTTTGTCAGCTTCTGCAGGTCGGACACTGCGAGAAAGGCTTCTTTGAGCAACTGCTTCTGTCGCGTTGAAAGCGACGCAGGTTCAAGGTAATTGCTAGGCTCCCTGCCCTGCTCCCAGTCTGCCAGGTTATTTCTGATCTTCAACGTCAGAAAGGTTTCAAATGCCTGCTCGATGAACTCTGCGGCATCCCTCTTGAACGTTCCCTTTCGCACGAGGGCCGAAGTCCTCTGCAGGGTATTCGTATCAGCGACGTTTTCCTTCCAGGCCAGGAGCTTGACACAGGTGACCAGGGGCACGAGGCCGAACGTTTTGATATTGAGGCCGTTCTTGTGCTCCCCGTTCTTTTCAACCAGGAAATTTTTGAAGAAGCCGAGCGGCACAGGCACGTCGACAACCTCCTCAGCGAGCATACCCACAAATCCGGGGTACTCCCGTACGAGTCCCGCAACATGCCTGCGCAGCTCGTCGCCCAGCCTGCGCTCACCTGCGTTTGTCCGGAAGTCGAGGAACACCTGCGCATCCATTACGTCCTTCTCTATAAGGTCTGGTGCCGAAAACCATTTGTCCGTGCGCTTCTTCCAGGTGCTCAGGTTACCCCGGAACTTCTCGTAATTGGCTGTCACCAGCCCCTTGCACTGGGGAAATCCGGCTTCAGCCAGACCCTCCACCACCATGTTCGCGAACTTCTCGAAATAGGCGTCCGCCACACTCGATGTGCCGCTCGTGGAGCCGCTCGCATAGATAAGGGCGTTATCCTGGTCGGTCACAAGGGTCTGTTCCTTCCTGCCCTCGCTTCCCAGACCGAGCCACGCATAGGCAACCGGCGGAGATCCGCATGATACTTCGGCGAGCTCGATGACCCTTCGGACGATCCTGTCGTTCAATTCACTCACGATCCTGCATGCCTGCGACGCAAGAGCCCCATCTCTCATCAGGCCCCTAAGCACCTTCTCCACTTCTGCCCTGCACTGATTGAGCTGAAGTGGGTTACCGGCGGAGTCAATGTTTCTCAAGAGCGAGAGCATCTCCAGCCCTCTGAACTTGAGGAGGTCAGCACCGGAGAGCAGCCCGCATACCTTGTCGCCTTCAAGTACCACGAGTCTATCCGACTTCTGTCTGATCATCTGGTAGAGAGCGTCAAAGAAATAACTCTGAGCTGAAATCGAGCCGAAGTCTCTCTTCATTATGGTCCCGACCTGCTGGCCAGGATCTGCTTTGCCGAGAATCACTCCTTCCACCACCTCGTTCAACCCGACAACCCCTTTCGGGTGCCCTTCGGCATCAACCACGGTCATCGCGCGACCGCTTTCCACGATGCGCGCAGCCGCCGCCCTGATGGTGATATCTTCTTCACACGCCGTTTCGCCGGAAGAAACTATCTCCGCCACCTGTTTTCTGAAAAGGAACGGCTCTATCTGTCCGACACCCGGATTTTCACAGAGACACTCCCTGTAGACAGACTTCATCCTGCGTGTCAGGAGCTGGCTGAAAAACTGGTAAAAGACAGGATGAGTCTGGATCATTCTGGTGAAGTCCTCTTGCTGCTGGACGAGACAGATCGTTTCCTCCACTGCCTCAACACTGGCGGCGGTGGGCTCCCTGTTTACAAGGGCCATTTCCCCGAAGCAGTCACCCTCACCCAGGAATCCAAGGATAGTTTCCTTCTCGTCCTCATGGAGATAGACTTTCACGAGTCCACTTTGCACAACGTGGAAATGACTTCCCGGTTCCCCTTGCCTGATAATGATCGACCCAGGCTGAAAGCGGACCCGTGCGAGGGTCCGGGCGATATTCTCGACCGCCTTGGGCTCGAGCGCATCAAAGGGCACCACGCCTCTCAGGAAATCGATTATATCTCGCCGTTGATCTGGTTCGGAATTCTTATGGAGGGTCCGCACCTCCTGGAGCTGGGTTTCATTTAAGAGCCCCGACTCCAGGAGCACGGATAGAATGTCTTTGCCTGTGGCCTCTTGAGCGGCCAGAGCTTTGATAAGAGACGCCTCGCTCAAGTACCCGCGATCGAGCAGGAACTCCTCGAGCTTGATGACGCACCTCCGAACGCGGCCAAACCGCTCCGGGCGACACTGGTGTCCACCCCGCCGGGCTTACCGCTCAGGAAGCAAATCCTGCCAGGTCACCACTTACCAGTAGTTGACCCCAGCCTTCCTCTTCCAGTCAGGCTCAAACTGATCGTCGAAGTAGGTCTCAAGCTTCTCGAGGAGACGCTTCCATCCCTTCTTGTACTCCTGGGTCATGATATCTTCGAGAAATGGGAGTATCTCACCCAGCTTATCTTTGGGCAGATAAGCCCGCGCTCCCAGGTCGTGCGACTTCTTGAGCGCTTCAGGACTGAGCGCATGAGCAGTGAGCATACCTACCCTGAAGTTGCGTTTGACAGCGAGCTCCAACAGGTCAAATCCACGAACTCCCATGATATCCAATATGACGATATCATACGTATTCGCGTTGATAAGCTCCGCCGCCTTCTCGTACGTGGTGGCCTTCTCGAACTGACAGTTCGGGCATGAGCCCTTGATCTCCTCCTCCAGCACGGCCAGTACATCAGGCTCATCATCCACGGCCAGAATCTTTTTCCCATCCAAAACCGAACCTGCCATTATCAGTCCTCCTTGTCGCTGCCCGTTTGCAGAGAGGGTATCCTCACGGTAAAGATCGTGTTGAACCCTTCCCCACTCCCGAGCGAAATGTCACCTTTCATTCGCTCCACAAGCGCTTTGATGCAAAAGAGTCCCAGCCCGAGCCCGGGCGCATCCTTGGGATTGCTGCTGTTTATTCGAACGAAACGCTTATAAACCGCCTCCCGGTCTTTGTCAGGGATCCCGGGTCCATCGTTTGAGACTGCTATAAACAAGTCCTGCTCTCCGTTTATCGAGAGGCGCATTCGCTGAGACCGGTATTTCAGAGCGTTACTGACCAGGTTGCGAACTATCTGCAGCACCTTCCTCCGATCATGGTAAAACGGCTCAGAGACGTATCTCCCGGAAACCACCATGGCAATGCCGTGCCTGGCCAGTGCGTTCTGCCACTCTCCCTCCGAGGTCGCGCCTGAGAACTCCTCCCTTGCCTGCGGGTCGAGTGATTCGAATGACTCAAGCAGTGCCTCTCGGACAACCTCTTCCGGGTGGAACGCGCTCCCGCAGAAAATGTTCTCCTCTGACCTGGCCACCTCGAGCATATCCTGAAGCAGCCCCTGGGCCTTCTGGGTATTCCTATGGATGCGCTCCAGGCAGACCCGCTGTGATTCATTCAGAGCGCCATAACGATCAGATTTGCCGAGCAGATTGTTAGCCGTAGTGGCTACGACCGCGAGCGGACCGGCAAGGTCGTGCAGCAACAGATCGTACAGATAATCTTTGTCACTCAAGCCGCCACCCCTCTGACTTTCTTCCTGGACAGCCTGCCTCGTGGCTCTGATGCCGGAAACGTGAACGTGAACGTTGTCTGCCCACACGACATACGGCCTTCGTCATTACCATAATGATGGCACAGCGCCACATCACCCGGACAGAGATCCCGGTCCGTCGGCAGGTGCTCACATCTCTTGCTCATCATGGAAAGCTCAAAGCCAAACCGTTCACTATACAGCTTCGCTTTCAGCAGGTCGAGCCCTTTGCCCCCCGCCCCAAACTGATACGGCTTCCGTGACACATACAGCTCGGTATCCCTCGCGGGGAAGAGCCCGTCCAGCACGTATCGCTGATTCTCTTCCGTAATACCTATACCATAGTCTACGACATTGATATAGACTTTCTCATTCCTCTTTCCAAACACGACATTTATTCTACCCCCGTCCGGAGTATTTTCCACACTATTTTTCAGCGCGCCCTCGATCACCTCTCGCAGGACAGTTGAATTCATGGCGAGGCGAATCTTCCCGTCCCCCTCTGCCCTGACCGTGATCCGCCGTTCCAGCACGAGATCTGCAACCCTCTGCACCAACTTCTGCAGGAAAGGATGCAGAGCTATGCGCCTTACACTCAGCGGGCCGTTTGAAAATTCTCGACTGAGCCAGGCACATAGCGCATTCCAGTGCCTCCGCACCGGTGCCGGCATACTTCCTGATTCTTCCACCCTCTGCCGCAAACGCTCCACCTCGTTGAGAAGGGCACCTGCTTCAAGCTCTGCCGAGACACGCATGATCTCGTTCGTCTCCCGCTGAATCTCCGTAAGCCGGTTAAGATTCCTCTCCATGGTCTCAATGTTGCCCTGCCAACGCGTGTCGCCCATCTTCTCAAGACTGCGCTTCAGGAGCCTCACGTTTCCTTGCACCACGGTCAGTGGTGTCTTCAGTTCGTGCGACACATGATGAATCGCTTTCGTTTTGGCACGGTTGAGTCTTTCAAGCTCCTGCCTCGACTGCTCCAGGGCATCAATGCGGGCGCGCTGAAGCTGCGCCATCTCGATAAACACGGCAACGTGGTTGTTGAAGAGTCTTAGGAAGGCCATATCCTCCTGGTTGAAGACGCCGTGTCTCTTGTTTAGCAACTGGGTGACTCCGAGCGGCTCTCCAGCCCTGTTGTATAGAGGCATGGAGAGCAGGGTGCACGTCCGGTAGCCCGTCTCAGCCTCCGCATCGCGATTGAAGCGCGGGTCTGCGTGGGCGTCCTCCAGACAGATCGTTTCACCGGATGAGAAACAGCACCCAGCAATGCCAGAATCTGCGGACATCCTGATGGTGCGGTGTCCCATGCCCAATGCAACCGTGGTGTGCAACTCGTGGCTCGTGGGATCGTAGAGGAATATGCTGAACCTGTCGGCCTCCATCATTTGAGTGGCTTTCCTGGCAATCTGGAGCAGCATCTCGTCCAGTTGCAGGTCAAGGCCTATGAGTTGGCCGAGTTCAAGGAGTGATTGCAGCTTACGATCCGCAGTTCCCACGACCATCCTATGGCTTTTTTTATCTTAATGAAAAGTACGCAGAGAATCAAGCCAATCTGGTCTATCTGGTTTCTTTGGTTTCTTTGGTTCTACTGCTGACTGATTACTGGTTACTGATTACTGCTGACCGCAGACGTACGACCGCCAATTGGCTGATAGGCTGATTCGCTGATTGGCGCCGGTCTCCCGTCTCCGGTCTCCGGTTTTCTCTGATCACCGATCACTGATCACCGATCACGGTTCTTTCAATTCCTTGACGTACTCCGCTATGTTCATGCAGTGGTCAGATATGCGTTCGAGGTTGATGAGCGTCTCAAGAAAGATCGGACCTGACTCGGCCCTGCAGATCCGCCTGTGAAATCGCTCCAGGTGCCGTTCCCTTGCCTCTTTCACTTTGAGATCGACCGTCTCTTCCCGCCACATAATCTTTTCGACAATGAACTCATCCCGTGCTTCCAGTATACGGGCTGCGTCTGCCACGTTTGCCAGGACAAGCGCATCTATTTCATCGAGCTCCGCCATGCCCCGCTCCGAGAATGCGATCCGTCGCTCATGTTTTTCCGCTGCCAGTTTGGCGAGTATGACGGCGTGGTCTCCGATGCGTTCAATGTCGTCAACCATGGCCGTGTATGCAAAGAGGCGCTTTGATAGAGCCTCGGTAAAGTTTCTGTCTGAAATGTGCCACAGGTAATGTGCGATCTCGCTCCGCAGGTTATCCACAACTGCCTCTATGTACACGAGGCTCTGCCTCATTCCCTTGTGGAATGTCTTTGTGAGCTCGATACTCTCACGCACCATGCGTTGCGCCAAAAGCATCTGCCGCACAAGCTCCCGCTTGACGCACAGGAGCGCTTCTTCCGTTCGAACCAGGCACGCCGCGTTCAAAAATTCGGGCCACACCGGGATCACTTCTTCCTTGCCAGGCACAACCCTTTCCAGCAATCTTGAAACAGGTTTCAAGAGGAGAATAAAGATCAGCACGATGCAGAGATTGAAGAAGAAATGAGCCAGCGCGATCTGCTGCGGGACGCTGGCTGTAATGGCCCGGAGCACAGGTCCAAAGAAAGGCATAAGCAGAAAACTCACAACGGCTCCGACGCATTTGAAAAATAGATGCGCCACAGCGGTCCTTTTCCCGCTTACGTTCGACACAATTCCTGCAAGAAGCGCGGTAACGGTCGTGCCGACGTTCGCCCCAATGAGAATCGGTAGTGCTGTCTCGAGCGTCACTATATCCTGCTGGCTCAGCATGGCGAGCAAACTGATTGGTATTGCCGACGCATGGACGACAGCCGTAAACACCGCGCCAATCGCAAACCCCAGTACCGGATGATTCGTCTGACTGAAGAACCGGACCACCCACTCGCTCGAATGGAGCGGCGCCGTCGTCTGACCAATGAGATAGAGCGAAAAGAGCACCAGGCCGAAATAGAATACGACCTCGCCCACAGCCTTGCGCTTGCCCGCCGCAATGAGCCAGAGAAGCCCGCCACCCACAACACACACAGGGAAAAACGCCGTCACCTTCCAGACAACGAGCTGCACGGTTAGCGTTGTTCCGATATCAGTGCCCAGCACTACGGCGAGACCGTGATAGAAACTGAGCAGGCCGGCACTTACCATCCCGACAGTGAGGGTCGTTGTCGTGGAACTGCTTTGAAAGAGAATTGTCGACAGTATGCCGACCGACAGACCATACAACGGCCTTCTGACGGCGGCCTTTATATACTGCCGCACACGGGCCGTAAACAGCCTTTGTATTTCCGCGCTGAGTCTCGCGATCGCAAAAAGAAAGATGATAATCGCGGATAGAAAAAGAGGCAGCTCAAAGAGCATAGCCTATCTTACCACGAGTTATTTGGAATGTTGGTCATTTGAAAATTGTTTAGGATTTCGATCACCCGCAAGCGGGTACCCGGGATTTAGAATTTCGCCTCTGGTTGGCCGGGACACCCGCGTGCGGGTGGTACTCTTGAATGCGACTCTTACTTTTCTGCGTGTGTCGTTTGCCTGCAGACCAGGTCTCTCAAGACCTTGGTGCTGGCCGTCTTATCGAGAGACGACCATTTCTGGTCCGGATAGTCGTAGGCGGCTATCTTCTGCCCCTTCCTGAAATGGGTCAGGTTGAGGCACCTGCCTCCACCCCCGGCACAGTCGAACTCCCATGTCGACACGGTGTACTCGTAGTCAGCTCCCTTCCCTTCCCCACCGAACTGTTTAGAGATCTCTTGAAGGCTGAGTAGGAACTGGTCTTTGGAAGGCACATACTTGACATTCACCCTTACAATCCCATCGGAGACGCGGGCGATCGCCTTACGATCTATGAAGTAAAGTTCTTTGTTTTCTCCTTCAGCAACGAGGTCCCAGCGAAGCATTTCGGACGATCTATTCATGTCCCTGCAGCCGCCGAGAGAAAGAAGCGCGATTCCCGCAGCAATCGTATAGGGCAGGAGAATGAGCATTAGCCTCCACATGAGGGGATTAGTCGAGAAGTTTGCTCTCCTTGATCGCATAGTAGATGACGTAGAGCCACGAGAGGATGCCGTGGAGGATCGCCATGGACACGGACTTGTGGAGGCTCCACGATATGCAGATTGAAAGACTGGTGCCGAAGAAGACTGCTGCTTTTATCATTCCCATGGATTACTCCTTTCGCGAGGGCCCTTCGCCGGATAAGCTGTAATGCGACAGCCCGGTGCCCTCTTGTAGGGTTTATCACATCCCCGGCCTTGCTGAAACTGTTTTCGAGGTGACAAAACCCTTCTTCTCTGGCAGTTCACGATGCTATACTAGTGATCATGAGTCGCCGTTTAAATCTGATAGCATTTCCCATGCCAGTCTTAATCGTTCTTCTTGCCGCCCTTCTTGTACCACTGGTTCCCGGGTGCTCCTCATCAGATGCACCTGACGTATCATTTCATACGGTGAGATTCCTGCCATCGAAGGTTTCGATTCGCGCGGAGGCCGCTGAAACAGAGGCGGCGCGCCAGAAGGGTCTTATGCACCGCACATCTCTTGGTGAGAACGAGGGCATGATCTTCTTCTTTGCAGACAGGGGGTACCATTCCTTCTATATGTTCAACACCAAGATTCCGCTGAGCGTCATTTTTTTGGACGAGACCTTACGCATTGTCGACATATTGGACATGGAACCTTGCCCCTCCAAGAATCCGGTGGACTGCCCCATTTACACGCCCCGCTCGCATTGCAGATACGCCATCGAAGTAAATCAGGAATTTGTGAGAAAACACGGGATAAAGATAGGTGACCCGGTGAAGATAACGAGATAGGATGTCGAGAAACGCGTTCTCTAGAACGTTGAGACGACGCGCTTTCTGCAATCCTTCGAGTGGAACATCTGTGTCGGGCTCTTGCGGACAAAGGTAGTCCCGCACGCGCAGACACTCTCCCCGTACGTGCGCCCCTTGAGCCGCCCCATATGGACATTGAGGAGCTTCATACACTCTCTGCAATAACCCAGTTCATTCTCCTCGGTCATGTCGTTGCCGCACCTGGAGCAGACGAGGGAACCCCACCGTCTCGGGTAATCGATGTACAGTCTGTTGCCACAAACCCAACACTTGAAGACCTTAACGTCAAAATAACTGTCATCGATCATGTACCCGAAACCACACTTGTCACATACCATAGATCCCCCTTTGTAGTGGTTTTCCGTTGTTGGACGCAGACTTACAGAGTCAATAGCCGCCCTCACATGTTTCTCTTTGCCTGTCATTATTGCGTCGACTTGCAATTAACACGCCAAAAGTGAGCACTGGCGCGCCTCGGAGCCACTTCATCTCATGTAGGAGTCTACCTTGGGGGGAGCGAACGAGTAGTCATCTCCCTTAAGTTTCCCTTAAGTTTAAAAAATTTACGCCGAATATACTGAGTAACCAGCAACGATGCGCATACTCATCCATATAGGCAACACACTGATTTGCGAAGCGGTCAAACAACTTCTGACCAAGAACGGCTACACCGAGGTAACCGTGTACGAGCAGGGCAAAACCAACGGGTTTGCACCCGAGGTCGTCCTTGCCGACATTTCCACTGTTAATGAAAACCTGATCTCGTCCTACCCGACAGCCAAGATTCTCCTCATGGATACGGGCGTCGAAAAGGAAAAGATAATAACGACGCTTCTCTCATATAAGATACATGGCATACTCTCTACGGACACGGAACTGCATCTGCTGAAGAAAGCCCTCCTCATCGTCAGCCAGGGACAGATCTGGATAGACAACAGCACGGTTAAGACATTCCTCCATGAGTCGGGCATCATGTCAAAGACCGGCAAGATCAGCGGCATCACGGGCAGGGAGAAAGAGATAATCGAATTTGTCTGCCAGGGCTTCACCAACAAGGAGATAGCCAACAGACTGTCGCTCAGCGAACACACGGTCAAAGCCCACCTTAACAGGATATTCAAAAAGTTCAACGCAACGAGTCGCTCCAAGCTCATCACGCTCGTGATGAACAATAAGTAGCACCTCTAAATAGCCGCTCGTCTTAATCCTAAAGACCTAATTCAACTACCCTAAAGTTTTCGTCCAACAGGTCCGATAAGCATAACAACCCGTATGGCACCAGAGACACGCTCGTACCATATATCAAGAGGTATCCGGATCGGCCTGATCGCTTTTCTAGCGCTCCTGCCCCTCATCGTCTCCGCCGCAGGCAGTCC
>Ga0079037_100002495_pt1 | contig 10170 bp, 10 predicted proteins | sample Mud3Dept4metaG_FD_71479 | JGI IMG/M metagenome (GOLD analysis project Ga0079037, IMG submission 71479) | Freshwater wetland microbial communities from Ohio, USA, analyzing the effect of biotic and abiotic controls - Mud 3 Core 4 Depth 4 metaG | ecosystem: Environmental > Aquatic > Freshwater >... | reverse complement strand
GACGGACGGAGCGACGGGTCTCATGACATCTCCTCATCGGGAACGGCTTCATCGGGGCCGCCTTCGGTCGGCGGCCGGAGAACGTCGACGAAGGGACGTCAGTTCAGAAAGGCGACGAAGAGAACGAAGAGCGGCGCCGCGCGGGCGCGGGGCACGACGCCGCGGGGGCCCGGGGCCGGGGCCTCCGGCCCGGGGGCCGCGAGCGGCTCCGCGGGTGTCACGGCGAGGAGAACGGGAATCGACGCGCTCTCCACGACGGCGCTCTTTGGCGCCATCGGACTCAGCGAACAGCCGCACGGGTCCGGGGTCCCGCTCCCGTCGTCTCCGGCGCAGCAGTCCATCGGAGACCCCTCGTGGCAGGGAGAGGCGGCATAGAGCCCCGCTCCCGGTCCCGCCACCAGGACGGTCGCCACCAGAAGCAGAAACGCGGCCGAGCCGCGACGCCCGCTCATGACGTCAGGATAGAGACGGGCTTCGCGGTGTCAAGCCGGGCTCCGTCCCGCGCTTCAGGAACCGCCGGCTCCCTCGGGCACCAGCTCCCAGACCTGGACGAGCGGGCCGCGGAACGGGGGGGGGTCGGGAGAGCGCTCGGCGTCCGCGTAGACGAGGCGGAAGGAGCGGAAGGCCTCGCCGCGCTTCCCGGCCGGAGGGAGCGGCGCCCCGCGGTCGAAGTAGGCGCGCCACCAGAACGTCGTCTGCGCGAGGCGGGTCACGGCCGCCGGCGCGTCCGTCCCCGGTCCGGGACGAAGGAAGAGCGCGGGCGGAAGGCCGAGCGTCTCCGCCTGCCGCGTGATCCTCGTGAGGGGGTTCTCGAGGACGAGGAACCGGACGCCGCGCGCCCGGCACCACGCGGCGAGCCGGTCCTCGCGCGTCTCGAGCGTCGCGGCGAGCGCCTCCTCGAACTCCCTCCGGCCCGCCATGACGCCGAAGTTGTCGACGACGACGGGACGGCGGCCGATCCGGTGAAGAAGATGCCCCCACGACCAGGGCCCGAGGACGCGCCCTGGCCCGTCCCCGCGCCCCTCGAGGAACCGGGCCGCCCGCTCGAAGGCCGGAGCGTCCGACGGCTCGAAGGGGGGCGGATTGCGAAGCTCCATCCAGGCTCCGGCGAGCGCGGGGCCGACGAGGAGGGCGGCCGCGAGAAGCCCCGCGGCGCGCCGCCCGGCCCGAAGCCACGCGGCGACGACGAGTCCGCCGACCACCGCGAAGAGCGGCGCCGCGACGACGACGAACCGCCGGCTCGCCAGTCCCGCGGCCAGATAGCCGGCCGAAAGAAGGGCGAGCGCACGAAGGTCTCGCCGGCGTCCCCTCGACGCGTCGGCCCAGAAGAAGACGACGAGGAGCGCGCCCCCTCCGAGGAAGAGGGCGTCGGAGAGAGGGGCTGAAGACCCGAAGAAGAGAGGCTGGAACTCGCGGATCGTCGCGAGCCACCGGTCTCCTCCGAGAAAGGCCGCCCCCTCGGCGAACGCCGGGAGGGCTCCCGGAAGAGCGGCCGCGATCGCCCCGCCGAGGGCGAGGGCGAGCCCCCGCGCGGCCGGCGGGACCGCGCCCCGCCGGAGGAGGAAGTCCAGAGCGAGGAGGGCGGCCCCCGCCGCGGCAAGCGCCGCAGCGTGCGGCACGCCGAGGAACCAGGCGTCGACCGGCGAGGCCGCCGGGCGCGAGAGGCCGTACGCCGCGACGGCGATCGCCGCGAGCCCGAAGCCAAGAGAGCCCGCGAGGAGCGGAGGGCGCTCGCTCCCGGCCAGCAGAAAGAGCGCCGCGAAGACGAGGGCGGCGGCGAAGAGAAAGGCGGTCTGGACGAAGAGGGCGAGGACGAGCGCGACGCCGAGCCACGCGCCGGACGTCACGGCCTCCCGGCCCGAGGAGGCCCGGACGGCGAGGACCGCCACGAGAGCGATCAGGAGGAGGATCGGCGGCTCGAGGAAGTGGTGGTCGAGGCTCGCGAGGCGCGAGACGAGCAGGAGCGGGAGGGAGAGAACGAGCGCCGTGGCGACGGCGCAGCCGGCCGCGGCTCCGAGCCGCCGGACGGCGAGATACGAAAGGCCCGCGAGGAAGAGGGACATGACGGCCACGGGGAACCAGACCGCCCGCTCGAGGACCCCGTCTGATGTCCGTCCGCCGAGGAGGCGCGCCGCGCCGCCGGCCGCGAGGTCGTAGAGAGGGGGCCAGGGACAGAACGCTCCGGCGAGGCCGCGGTCCGGGTCGAAGTCGAGGATGGACGGGAACGCGAGGGCCGAGTGGACGATCCGGAGGGCGTGGTACTGGTCGTCGAAGGGAGGCAGGCGCGGCCCCTCCTCGCGGAAGACGTCACGGAGGACCGCGATCCGGAAGAGAAGCGTGAGGAGGAGGACGGCCCCGGAGACAGAGACGGCGAGACGGCGGGAGCCGACCGTTCCCGGATCGACCATTCCGGTGCGCACCGGGGAGCCATTCTAGACCGCCGGTCCGCGCCCGAAGCCCATCGTCTACCATCTGGGCATGGCGACGCGGGAGGCCGGCCTTCTCCTTCACCCCACGTCGCTTCCCTCCCGCTTCGGCGTGGGGGACTTCGGGCCCGCCGCCGACGCCTTCCTCGACTGGGCCGCCTCCGCCGGTGTGCGTCTCTGGCAGGTGATGCCCCTCGGCCCGACCACCTTCTGGAACTCCCCGTACGGATGCCTCTCGGCCTTCGCGGGGAACTCGCTCCTCATCTCGCCGGAGAGGCTGGTCGCCGACGGACTCCTCGATGCGGCGCACCTCGACGCGACGCCCCTCTTTCCGGAGGACCACGTCGACTACGGGCCGATCATCGCCTGGAAGAGAAAGCTCCTCCGGACCTCGTGGGAGGAGGCGCGGGCGCGGCGGGCGTCCCTTCGCGACGAGCTCCGGCTTTTCGCGGAGGACCCGGCGCAGAGGACCTGGCTCCCCGACTGGGCCCTCTTCGCGTCTCTCGTCGGCCGGAACCGGGGTGTCCCCTGGTCCGGGTGGCCCCGCGAGATCGCGGAGCGGAAGCCGGCGGCCCTCGAGGCGGCGCGCCGCGATCTGGCAGCCGAGATCGAATTCCGGGTCTACCGGCAGTGGCTCTTCTTCTCCCAGTGGGAGCGCGTGAAGCGCGAGGCCAACCGCCGCGGGATCCGGATCGTCGGGGACGTGCCGATCTACGTCGCCTACGGAAGCTCCGACGTCTGGGCGAACCGCCGCTACTTCACCGTCGACGAGGAAGGACATCCCGAGGCCGTCGCCGGCGTGCCACCCGACTACTTCAGCCCGACGGGCCAGCTCTGGGGGAATCCCCTCTACCGGTGGGACGTCCTCGAGAAGGAGGGGTTCCAGTGGTGGATCGAACGCCTCCGCCACAACTTCCGGCTCGCCGACGTCGTCCGGATCGACCACTTCCGCGGCTTCTCGGCCTACTGGGAGGTGAAGGCCGGCGCGTCGAACGCCATCGAGGGACGCTGGGTCCCCGCCCCCGGCTCCGCTCTCTTCCGCGCGATCCGGGAGGAGATCGGCCCGAAGCCGATCATCGCCGAGGACCTCGGGCTGATCGACGACGGGGTCCGGGAGCTCCTCTCCGAGACCGGCTTTCCCGGGATGAAGGTCCTCCAGTTCGCCTTCGACGAGGAGGACAGCCACTCCCTTCCGCACCACCACGTCCCGAACAGCGTCGTCTACACGGGGACGCACGACAACGACACGACGCGCGGCTGGTGGGGGACGCTCGACGAGGCCGCCCGGACCCGCGCCCGCGACTACCTCGGGACGGACGGCTCGGACATCGCGTGGGACCTGATCCGGGCCGCCTTCTCCTCGGTCGCGGAGCGGGCCATCGTGCCGATGCAGGACGTCGCGGGCCTCGGCGGCGAGGCGAGGATGAACGTTCCGGGCCGCGCCGAGGACAACTGGGCGTGGCGGGCGGGCCCCGCCTGCTTCTCGGAGGAATCCGCCGCGCGCCTCCGCCGCCTCGCGGAGCTGACGGGGCGGGTCCGCGGCCGGGGGCTCCCGTCCTGAGGCGTCAGAAGCGGATGGACACGCCCCCGACGGCGTAGACGAACGTCGCGAAGCTGTAGACCTCTTCGTTGTCCGCGCCCCCTTCGAGAAGGCGCGCCCCGGCGCTCAGCGAGACCCGCGGCGTCAGCGCCCACTCGCCCTTCAGGATGACGTCCCCGGCGCGTCCCTGAGGAGCGACGAGCCCCTCGGCCTCGAGGTCGAACGCCAGCCGCTCCGCCGCCTGCCAGCGGACGCCCCCGTAGAGAAGAGGGACGACGCCGACGTTCGTCTTCGCCGAGGTGAGCTCCGGATTCGTCAACGCGATCTTCGCGTCCCGGATCTTGGCGGTCAGGCCGCCGCGGAAGGAGACGGCGCCCGCGGACGGAAACCGGTAGTACCAGGTGGCGCGGTAGGAGTTGAACCGGTAGTCGACCGCCAGCGGCTGGCCGGCCGCGAAGGTCTGGTCCTGGAACGAGATGGGGGACGCCGGCGTGAACGTCGTCGTCGTGGAGAGCGGCGCGGCGACGAGGCGGACCGACCAGTGCTCCCCTGCGTCCCACGTCAGGGTCCCGCGGAACGCGGCCGAGGGCCCCTTGTCGTACGGCGCGAGTCGCACAAGCGTCCCCCCCGAGCCCGGGACGGCAAAGTCGTTCCGCTCCTGCCAGGCCGCCCCCGCCTCGAGGTCGAGCCGGAAGCGGCCGTCCCCCCGCGCCTCTGTCACGGCAACGAGGAGGACCGCGGAGACGACGACCGGGGCTCGAAAGGAAGAGAAAAGGCTCATATCACCACCATCTCCCTCCTCTCCGCCTCGGGCGCGGACGCGGATTCCTCCTCCCGTCGCAACGCGGGCCGCATCGCGGTATCGTCCGCAGGATGACGGGCGGGATCGTCCGCCGGATTCCGACGGCCGAAGAGGAGAGGGAGCGGCTTGCCCGCCCGTCTCTTCCGTACCCGCCGGGCTACGAAGAGGACGTCGTTCTCAGGGACGGGACGCCGCTCCACCTCCGGCCCATCCGCCCGGACGACGGCCCCGAGCTCCTCAAGCTCTACGACAAGCTCTCGAACACCAGCCTCTATCACCGATTCTTCGTCGTCCCCGGGAAGGACGCCTCGAAGGCGGACTATCTCGCGCACGTCGACTACGAGAACCAGTTCGCCCTCGTGGCGGTGCTCGCCGGGGATGTCGTTGCCGTCGCCCGGTATCACCGCGACCTCGCCCGTCCCGACCATGCCGAGGTCGCCTTCACGGTGGCCGACGCCCTCCACGGGAAGGGAATCGGCTCGCTTCTCTTCGAGCGGCTCGCCGGGATCGCGCGCCGGCACGGGGTCGCCTTCTTCGACGCCGAGGTCCTGACGGACAACACGGGGATGATCCGGGTCTTCGAGAAGTCCGGATGCCCGATGACCCGGCGGACCGAGGGGGACCACTTCCACTTCGAGATCGCCCTCGGATGACGCGGCGCCCGGCGCTCGTCCTCGCCGCCCTCCTCGCGGCCTTCTGCGCGGCGCCGCCTCCACCGCCTCCCCCGCCTCCGCCTCCGACCCCCACGCCCGTGCCGATGAAGGCCGTCCCGCCGAAGCTCGGGCTCGCCCTCGGCGGCGGAGGGGCGCGCGGCTTCGCGGAGGTCGGCGTCCTCCGCGTCCTCGAGCAGGAGAAGATTCCCGTCGACGTCGTCGTCGGCACGTCGGTCGGAAGCCTGGTCGGCGCTCTCTTCGCGGACACGGGGCGCGTCCTCGACGCCGAGTTCCACGCGATCGCGGTGACGGACGAGGACCTCTTCGACTACAAGGCCCTCTCCTTCTTCTCGGGCGGCTTCGTGAAGGGGGAGAAGCTCCGGAAGTTCCTCGGCACGCGCCTGAGGAGCTCCCGGATCGAGAACATGGCGATCCCCTTCGGGGCCGTCGCCGTCAACCTCCGGACGGGCCAGGCCGTCCTCTTCGACCGCGGGCCCGTCGCCCCGGCCGTCCACGCCTCGTGCGCCATCCCGGGAGTCTTCGTCCCGGTCGAGATCGGAGGGACGACGTATGTGGACGGCGGGGTGATCGAACCGGTCCCGGTCTCGTTCACCCGCCAGAAGGGGGCCGAGGTCGTCGTCGCCGTCGCGATCCCGGCCGCCGTCCCGCAGGCGGCGCCCCGCAACCCGATCGAGATCGCCTACCACGCAGCGATGCTGATGAGTGCGGAGATCGGCCGGGTCCGGGCCCGCGAGGCCGACGTCGTCATCGCCCCGGACGTGGGCGACATCGCCTACGACGACTTCTCGCAGAAGAAACGCCTCATCGAGGCCGGCGAAACCGCCGCCCGCCGGGCCCTTCCGGCTCTCCGGGCCGCCCTCGCGGCGCGGACGCGGTGGGTTCCGGCCCCGTAATCCGCGCGGCGCCCCCCTATACTCGACCCGCCGGATGACCTCCGAGTCGCTTCCGTCGACGATCGGCCGCTACCAGGTCCGACGCCTGCTGGGGCGGGGCGGCATGGGGGAGGTCTATCTCTGCGCCGACCCGGCCCTCGGCCGGCAGGTCGCGGTCAAGATCCTCCCGGCCAACCTCGCCTCCGACGAGAAGATGAGGGGGCGCTTCCTGAACGAGGCGCGCGCCGTCGCCGGCATCAATCATCCGAACGTCATCACGATCCACGACACCGGCGTGACGGACGAGCGGGACGCGCCCCTTCCCGCCGGCCTCCTCTACCTCGTCCTCGAGTACCTCGAGGGGCTCGCCGTCGACGAGATCATGGAGAAGCGGCGCCTCACCGTCGACGAGTGCCTCGACATCGGCATCCAGGCCCTCGAGGGGTTGAAGGCGGCGCACCAGAAGCGGATCCTCCACCGCGACGTGACGCCGGCGAACATCATGATCGAGCCGGACGGGCGGGTGAAGATCCTCGACTTCGGCCTGTCGAAGCTCCTGAAGGAGGGAGCGAAGGACACCTCAACCGCACCGCGGCAGACCGGCGAGGGGATGATCGTCGGGACGCTCGACTACCTGAGCCCCGAGCAGGCGCTCGGGAATCCCCTCGACGAGCGGTCGGACCTCTTCTCCTTCGGGATCGTCTTCTACCAGATGCTGACCGGGACGCACCCGTTCTCCGGGAAGAGCGTCACGCAGATGGTCGCGCGGATGATGACGCAGGAGCCGCACCCGATCACCGACTCCTCGGGGGTTCCCGAGGTCCTGCAGCAGGTCCTCGAGCGAGCCCTCAGGAAAGAGGCCTCCGAGCGGTACGGGAGCGCCGCGCAGATGATGCTCGACCTCGTCCTGGCCCGCCGCGAGCTCGGCAGCGTCTCCCGGACGGACAAGCTCCTCGGGATGTCCGGGCGCGTCGCGGCCGCCGAGGCGCTCGCCCGGTCCGCCTCCCGCTCCCTCCCGGCCGTCGCCCCCGGCAGCGCCGACGCGCCGGCCCCGCCGAGCCGCCTCACGAAGCCCCTCCCGCGCCTCGCCCGCCCCCTTTCCCGGGCCGCCATTGGCGGGCTCATCGCCGCCGCCCTCCTCGTCCTGGCGGCCGTCGTCTTCTTCCTCCGCGCCCGGTTCTAGGGGAGGCGTCTCCGGTCCTCCGTCACTCGGCCTCTCCCCGGCTCCCCGGCTCCGCCAGCTGATCGAGAAGCGTCCCGTAGTCCGGAGGGAGCGGGGCGGCGACGTCGAGGGCGAGGCCGGGCACGGCGATCCGCGCGGCGTGGAGGAGCGGGTGAGAGACGGCGCGAAGCGCTTCGCGCAGGCGCGACTTCCGGACGCCTCGCCACCGCGCCGACCCGCCGTAGAGGTCGTCGCCGACGATCGGATGCCCCTTCGCCGCCAGGTGGACCCGGATCTGGTGGGTCCGGCCGGTCTCGGGCTCGAGGGACAGGTCGGCGAGCGACCGGTACCGTCTCACGGTCTCGTAGCGCGTCGCGCTCGGCTTTCCCTCCTTCGCCACGCGCATCTTCCGCCCGTCCTTCGCGTCGCGTGCGAGCGGAAGGTCGATCCTTCCGCGGGCAGGGACCGGATGCCCCCAGACGAGGGCGCGGTAGGTCTTCACCGCCTTCCTCTCCTGAAACGCCCGGGACAGGGTCCGGTGCGCCTCAGGGGTCCGGGCGAGGAGGACGACGCCGGAGGTCCCCACGTCGAGGCGGTGGACGAGGAAGAGCGGCCCGGCGCGCGTAAGGCCGGAGCTGGCGAGAAGGCGCGCGATGACGTCCTCCTCGGACTTCCCCGCTCTCGACCCCGTCGCCATCGAGACGCCGGGCGGCTTCGCGAGGGCCAGGACCTCGTCGCTCTCGAAGAGAGGCATCGGCCCGAGGTTAGCGCCGGCCGGTCCGCGACCCTTCCAGGAGAAGGAGCCGATCAGCCCTTCGGCGTCTGCGCGTCCTGGAACTTCGACGGCGGAGGGGCCTTCTTCGCCTTCTGACGCTCGATCCGGTCGGCCGTCTTCCCGTCGAACGGCTTCTGGAGCGGGACGCGGATCGTCACCGCGTCCCCGGCCGCGATCTTCTCCGGCACGGAGGCGCCGTCGGCGAGGGGCAGGGTCCGCTCCCGGCCCCCCGACTCCGTCACGGTGATCGATCGCCCGGGTTCGAACGCCTTGACCGTTCCCTTCACGGTCAGGAACGTCGCGCCGATCACGGTCTTTCCCCGCGGCGGCGGCGGGCCGGGCTGGGACGTCGCGGGGGGCGTCGAGACGCCCGGCGGCGAGGGGGGCGCGGGAGGCTCCTGCGGCGCGGCGGGCTCCGGAGCGGACGCCCTCGCGGCCGGCCCCGGGGCCGGATCGCCCCCCGTCCTCATCCCGATCACGCGGTACCGTCCGTCGCTCGTCTGCCGGATGAAGAAGAGGACCATGGCTCCTGGCCGGAGGTCGGGGGGAAAGATCACGGTCGAGACGACGGGGACGACCCGGCTCGTTCCGTCCTCGAGACGGACGGTCACGGACCGCCCCTCCTCCCACTGGACGACCCGCGCGGCGTACTCGATCACGGGGCCGGTCATCTCGGCTCCGGCGATGTCCTGTCCCGCGATCTGGATTTCCTCGTTCTTCATTCCGGGGAGACCGGGCATCACCACGGTCTGCGAAGCGGTCTTCTCGCCCTGCTGGGCCCGCACCGGCAGCGACGCCGCGAGGGCGAGAGCCAGCGCCGCGAAGCGTGGAGTTCTCATGGCAGGCCTCCTCGCGCCGATTCTAGGCCCCGGGTCTAGAATTTCGGAGCGCGGGCCAGATGGAGCTGAAGGAATCGGTCGTCCTCGTCACGGGTGCCGGACGCGGCATCGGACGGGCCCTCGCGCACGCCTTCGCCGCCGAAGGGGCGCACGTGGCGCTCCAGGGGAAGACGAAGAAGAACCTGGAGAAGGTCCAGAGGGAGCTGAAGCCGTTCGGCGTGAAGACGGTCATTCTCGCGGGAGACGTCGCCGACGAGGGGACCGTTTCCCGCTGCGTGGCTGCAGCCGAGCAGCAGCTCGGGCCGATCGACGTCCTCGTCAACAACGCGGGGATCTTCGCGACGGGCCCTGTCGACCGGATCGACGCGCTCGTCTTCGACCGGGTCCTCTCCGTCAACCTGAGGGGGCCGTTCCTGATGTCGCGCGCCGTCCTCCCGGGGATGAAGAGCCGGCGGCGCGGGCACATCGTCAACATCGCCTCGACGGCGGGGCGCCGGGGCTTTCCCGGGGGCGCGGCTTACTGCGCCTCGAAGTTCGGCCTCGCCGGCCTGACCGAGGCGATGCGCTACGACGTCCGGTCGTTCGACGTGCGGGTCACGGGCGTCTTCCCTTCGACCGTGGCCACCGACCTCGCCCGCGAGCACGGCATGAGCCTGAACGAGGCGCGGGCGATCCAGCCGGAGGACGTGGCCCGGTCGGTCGTCGCGCTCGTGAAGATGGACGACCGGGCCCTCCCGACCAGCCTCGAGATCTGGCAGACGAATCCGTGACCGGAGGGGCTGCGCGTCAGCGCGATCCGCGCATCTCGTAGACGAAGCCCACTCCGGGGGTCTTCTTCGCGGCGAGATCCGCGCGAAAGGCGCGCGCCTCGTCGAGGCTTCGGAACTCGCCGACGACGACCCGGTACCAGACCCCCTTCGCTCCCAGGTCCACCTCCACGGAGCGGGCCGGTCTCCGGAACTCGGATCCGAGGCGCGCAGCCTCGCTCGCGGCGGCCGCCCGGTCCTGATGCGAGGAGAAGTGGAGGACGTACACGGGCGCGCGTCCCGCCCAGTCCTTCGTCGTGAATGAGGCGGCCCG
>Ga0079037_100002492_pt1 | contig 10173 bp, 10 predicted proteins | sample Mud3Dept4metaG_FD_71479 | JGI IMG/M metagenome (GOLD analysis project Ga0079037, IMG submission 71479) | Freshwater wetland microbial communities from Ohio, USA, analyzing the effect of biotic and abiotic controls - Mud 3 Core 4 Depth 4 metaG | ecosystem: Environmental > Aquatic > Freshwater >... | reverse complement strand
CTCGGCAGGGTCTGGAAGTCGTCGGTCCGGGGGATCTGCTGCAGCGCCCTCAAGAGCTCGGGCGGGGGAGCCGCCACCCTCCTCGCCTGGAGGTCGATCCATCCGCCCTCGCTCGTGACCCGGGCCGCCGGCTTGCCGTCGGGGCGGAGGAACTCGTTGCGCATCCACCAGCGGCTTCCGTCCTCCGACATGCCGGCCACCGCCAGGGTCACCTGGATCTCCTGCAGCAGGCCGATCTCCCGGAAGTACTCGAGCTGGTCCTTGAAGATGACCGGGCCGATGCCGGTGCGCAGGAACTCGCTCATGGGGAACCCGTTCTCGGAGAAGAACATCATCCGCACGTCGCCGGACTTGTGGAGGTAGGCGGCGTTGCCCATGTGGGAGTTGAAGTCCATGTCCCCCCAGCTGGCGTAGAGCGTCTTCCGGTACATGGCGTGTGCTCCCTGGGAGCCGCGGAGGCTCCGGCGGTGGTCAGGAGTTGGCGAGCTCGAGCAGCAGGTCGGCGTGACAGGGCGTTCCCGGCTTGCACCAGCAGGCCAGGCTCCGGCCGCGGAGCTCGCGGCGGATCTCCTCCAGCGAGGGGGGCTTCCGGTCGCGTGGCGCCCGGCAGCCTCCGGCCGACAGCCCGGCCCGATCGCCCAGGATCCACGCTCGGTGACAGGCGACCGCGTTCGCCGCCGACCCGTGCGCGTCGGGCATGAACGGATTGCCCCAGCGGGTGGTCCGGTCGACCTTGACGGTGTTGGCGGGCATCCGCCAGCCCTTGGCTCGCTGGAGCTGCACGCGCGACGGCATCCCAGCCTCCATGTGGCCGGCCATTCTAGTCGAATCCGGGCGCGGTTCGGGCGCTCCGCCGACGGAGTGGCGGCTGCTCCGCCCGGAAAAGCGTTCGCTTACCCGGCGCCGGCCCGGTCGCCGGGCGGCGGGATGCCGCGGCCCGGCTCCCGCGTTACGCTTGCAAGGTGCCGCCATGACCGACCCCACCCGCCCGACCCTGATCTCCAGCCTGCGGTGGCTGGCGCTCGCCGTCGCAGTCGTCGGAGCCGCGGCGCTGGCCCAGGTCGTGACGCCCAAGGAGGGTGACGTGGCGTCCTGGAAGAAGCCCAACGACGAGGAGCTTCGCAAGAAGCTCACCCCGGAGCAGTACCAGGTGACCCAGGCCTGCGGCACCGAGCCGCCGTTCCGCAACGCCTACTGGGACAACCACGAGCCGGGCATCTACGTGGACGTGGTGTCGGGCGAGCCGCTCTTCTCCTCCACCGACAAGTTCGACTCGGGCTCGGGCTGGCCGAGCTTCACCAGGCCGATCGAGCCGAACGTGGTGGAGAAGAGCGACACCAGCCACGGGATGGTTCGGACGGAGGTGCGCTCGAAGGGCGGCGACTCCCACCTCGGCCACGTCTTCGACGACGGCCCGCGCGACCGCGGTGGCCTTCGCTACTGCATCAACTCGGCCGCGCTGCGCTTCATCCCCGCCTCGAGGCTCGAGGCGGAGGGGTACGGCCAGTACGCCAAGCTCTTCGTCGCCGCCGGGTCGAAGAGGGCCGAGAAGCCGGCCGCCGCGAATGCGGCGGACCGTGAGGTCGCCATCCTGGCCGGCGGCTGCTTCTGGGGCATGCAGGACATCCTGAGGAAGATCCCGGGCGTGCTCGAGACCCAGGCGGGCTACACCGGCGGGTGGCTCGCCAATCCGCGCTACGAGGACACCCACGACAGCAAGTCGGGGCACGCCGAGGCGGTGCGGGTGGTCTTCGACCCGCGCAAGCTGAGCTACCAGGACCTGCTGGAGAAGTGGTTCTTCCGCATGCACGACCCGACCACGCTCAACCGGCAGGGGAACGACGTCGGCACGCAGTATCGCAGCGCCATCTTCTACCTCGACGATGCCCAGAAGGCGGCCGCCGAGGCCGCCAAGAAGCGCGTCCAGGCTTCGGGCAAGTGGAAGGGAACCATCGTCACCGAGATCGCCAAGGCCTCGACCTGGTATCCGGCCGAGGGCTATCACCAGGACTACCTGGTGAAGAATCCGGGCGGATACACCTGCCACTACCTGCGGCCCTGGTGACAGAGCCATGACACCGGGGCGCCCCACCCGGATCCTGGCAGGAAGAAGCGCGCCCGGCTGGCGGCCCGGCTATATCCCCCGGATGTCACTCTCCCCGCAGTCGCCGCTCGCCGGTCGTGAAGAAGCCCACCCGATGATCTCCGACCCGCGGCAGGCGGCCCGGCCCTGGTACGCGCGCTGGGCGACACCGCTGCTGAACGACCCGCGCGACGTGGCGTTCGTCGCCCTGATGATGCAGTGCGGTGCCTTCGCCGCTGCCGGCGTGGCCCTGTTCTTCGCCGGGCCCCTGTTCTGGTACCTCGTGCCGCTCTACTGGGTCGTCTTCGTCGCCGGCCTGCTCGACCGCTTCACCCTGATGCTGCACTGCACCTCGCACCGCCAGCTGTTCCGGCCGCGCTACTCGTTCCTCAACCGGATCATCCCCTGGCCCCTCGCCCCCTTCCTGGGCCAGACCCCGGAGACGTACTTCGCCCACCACATGGGGATGCACCACGTCGAGGAGAACCTTCCCGACGATCTGAGCTCGACGATGCGATTCCAGCGGGACCGGTTGGGCCACTGGCTGCGGTACTACGTCCGCTTCCTGTTCCTTGGCCCCTTCGAGCTCAGCCGCTACTTCGCCCGCCGCCGCCGGTGGCGCCTGTTCCGCCGCGTCCTCCTCGGCGAGGGGATCTACTGGGCGGTGATGGTCGCGCTGCTCTTCGTCAACCCCCGGGCCACGCTGGCGGTGTTCCTGGGACCGCTCCTGCTCATGCGAACCCTCATGATGATGGGGAACTGGGCGCAGCACGCCTTCGTGTGCAGCGAGCAGCCGGAGAATCCCTACCGCGCCAGCATCACCTGCCTCAACACCCGCTACAACCGGCGCAGCTTCAACGACGGCTACCACGTGCTGCACCACCTGCAGCCGCGCTGCCACTGGACCGAGCACCCGGCGGAATACGAGCGCGACCTGGCCGAGTACGGCCGGCAAGACGCCATCGTGCTCGAAGGGATCGACTTCTTCCAGGTCTGGGTCCTGCTCATGGCCAAGCGCTGGAAGCGGCTGGCGCGCGCCTTCGTCCGGCTCCCGGGTGCGCCGGAGCGGAGCGAGGACGAGGTGATCGCCTTCCTGCAGCGGCGCGTCCGGCCCTTCCTGGCCGCCGTGGAGCGCCTCGTTCCGGAGCCGGTCGAGCCCCTCCCCGCGGCCATCGGAAAGTGATCGTGCGAAGGCCGGGCGGGCGCCGTTCGCCGCGGGCCTGCGGCAGCCTCGTCGCCCCGGCGGCGGCGGGTCCCTGACGCTTCCCCTCCGGGCGTTCCTGCCGCCCGGCTCGTTCCCGCGAGGACCCTTCCGGGGCGTGCGAGGATGGCCCAGACCTGGAGGGTGCTGGCGCGAGGTGGTCGGGATGCGCTGTGTTGGCGGCAGGAGGCGTCATGCCGCCGCGGGCCGGCATCTTGAGTCGCATGGTCATCACCTGGTCGACGGCCCTGGCCATCCTTCTGGTCGGCCTCGCGGTGCCGTCGATGCATCCGATCTTCGCCGGCACGCCTTCGACCCGGCTGGTGAACCTGCTGCTCCTCTCGGTCGGCCTGATGGCGGTCCACAAGATCGAGTGCTACGCGACCCGCGAGTGGGAGCATTGCCCGGTCTACCTGGGCATTCCGTCGGCGCGATGGGCGAGAGGGGTGCGCGAGACCGCGTTCGTGGTCTTCTGCTCCCTCGACGTCGCCTACATGCTGCTCATCGCCCTGGCGCTGCGCGGCCCGCCCTGGGCGATGCTGGTCATGGCCATCCTGTGCGCCCAGGGGCTGCACGAGCTTCACCACCCCGCCAAGAGCCTGGCGCGGCACCGGTACTATCCCGGTACCGCGAGCGCAATCCTGTTCGTGCTCTTCATCGACCTCCTCTTCGCGCCGGAGTACTTCTCGCGGCTTCGTCTCCTCTCCGGCAACGCCCTGGTCTGGTTCTACCTCGTGCAGCCGATGGTCCTCGTCGCGTTCTGGCTCGAGGATCGCGCCTGGCTCGCGGCCTGGCCTCGGCACGAGGGCCTGGGGGGAGGCCCACCTTACGCTCCGCGCATGCCCGGCGCTCGACCCTCCGAGTCCCCCGCAGCGCGGTGAAGGCGGCCGTCGAGGGCTGGTCGCCGCTGCTCCCATCGACCGTCGAGCCGGGCCGGAGCGCACGGCCGCGGTCGCGGCCCGGCCGGAAAAGCCGTACAAGTCGGGGATGGCCCACAAGACCGTCTTCCTGACCGGAGCGTCGAGCGGACTCGGCTACGGACTCGCGCTCCACTACGCCCGGGCCGGAGCCACCGTCTACGGGGTGGCCCGCCGGGGCGAGCGGCTGGAGAGGCTGGCGGCGGAGGCGCACGCGAGCGGCGGCGGCCGCGTGATCCCGGTGGCGCTCGACGTCACCGACGGCGAGGCGCTGGCCGCGGCCGTCCGCGCCGCCGAGGAGGCCGCCGGAGGCTCGCTCGACGTGGTGGTCGCCAACGCCGGGCTGGGGGATCCGACGCCGGCGGACCGGATCGACTGGCGCCTGGTGAAGCGCATCCTCGACGTGAACGCCTCCGCGGCCTGCGTCACGTTGGCATCGTCGCTGCCGGCCATGGTGGCGCGCGGGCGCGGCACGGTGGTGGCCATCTCCTCGCTGGCGGCCTTCCGTGGCCTGCCTTCCAGCGCCGCCTACTGCGCCAGCAAGGCAGCGCTCGACGTCTTCATGGAGAGCCTTCGCGTCGACCTGCGCGGGACCGGGGTCCGAGCCCTGACGATCCATCCGGGGTTCGTGAACACCGAAGGAGCCGTGCACGACCGCTTCCCCCGGCCCTTCGCGATGAAGACCGCCGACGCAGTCCGGATCATGGCGCGCGCCATCGACCGCGGCGCGGCGGTGACCGCCTTCCCGTTCCCGCTGGCGGCGCTGGCGCGAATGGCGAGGGTGCTGCCGCGGGTACTGTACGAGCCGCTGGCGCGCGGGCGGCGGACGGGCTAGGGAGGCGCGGGCCCGGTCGTCAGCCGCAGAAGAGGATCTCCGCGGCCCGCTCGCCGGTGAAGGCGGGCTGGAGGTAGGACACGAAGGCCCACAGCAGCAGGAGCGCCAGCAGTCCGGCGACGAGCGCCCTGACGGCGAAGGCCCTCAGCGCCCCACCTCCGCCGCGACGCGCAGCCTCGCCACCGGCTCCTCGCGGATGGGCACGTTCAGCAGCGCGGCGACGACTCCGAGGGCGATGGCGATCCACCACACCACGTCGTAGCTGCCGGTCGCGACGTAGATCCGGCCGCCGAGCCAGCCGCCCAGGAACGCGCCGACCTGGTGGAAGAAGAACACGATGCCCCCGAGCATGGCCATGTTCTTCACCCCGAACACGGCTGCCACCGTGCCGTTGGTGAGGGGCACGGTGGAGAGCCACAGGAGCCCCATGGCGGCGCCGAAGGCGTAGGCCGACCAGGTGCCGAGGGGGATCGCCAGGAAAGCCGCGATGACCACCGCCCTCAGCCCGTAGATGCCGACCAGGAGCCCGGGCTTGCGCCGGCGGCCGCCGAGGAGGCCCGCGGCGTACGAGCCGCCGATGTTGAAGAGGCCCACCAGCGCCAGCACGGCCGCTCCGGTCATCGGGCTCATTCCCTTGTCGGCCAGGTAGGCGGGGAGGTGGGTGGCGATGAAGACCACGTGGAAGCCGCACACGAAGAAGCCGAAGGACAGGAGCCAGAAGCCGCGATGGGTCAGCGCCTCGCGGAGCACCTCTCGCAGGCCGATGGGCGGCTCGCCCGGCTCCTCCCCGGCCGGACTCTCGAAGAGGGCGCTGGAGAGGGGCGCCATCACGGCGCCGAGCGCCGCCAGGCCGAGGAGCGTGCTCGCCCAGCCGATGGCCTCGATCGAGGAGACGGTGGCCGGCAGCATGGCGAACTGCCCGAGAGAGCCCACCGCCATGGCAACGCCCATGGCGCGGCTGCGCCGCTGCGGGGGCGTCGAGCGAGCGATGGCCCCGAAGACCACCGGGAAGGAGGTCCCCGCCAAGCCGAGGCCGACGAGGACCCCGGCCCATACCAGCGCCACCGCGCTGTGCGCGTACGCCATGAGGGCCAGCCCGGCGACGTAGAGCACGCTGCCCGACAGGATGGATTTACCGGCCCCGTACCGGTCCGCCAGCCGGCCCGCGAACGGCTGGGCAGCGCCCCATACCAGGTTCTGCAGCGCCATCGCGAAGGCGAAGACCTCCCGGGACCAGCCGTTGTCCCGCGTCATCGGCGCGAGGAACAGGCCGAAGGCGTGCCGGATCCCCAGGGAGATCGCGAGGACCAGCGCGCCCGCCGCCAGCACCACCGCCGGGGTCCGCCAATGGCGTCGGTCCATCCTCTCCATGCGCTCTCCTCTCATCGCCTCGTTCGCGCGGCCGGGCTCGGGGTCCTCGCCAGCTCGGTGACGCGCCTCGCCACAGCCAGGAACCGTTCCGCGTCCTCCCCGAGAGCTAACGACAGTGTTCCCTGGACCCGGGCCCATTCCGCCGCCGCCGCCAGGATTCGGGTCCGGCCACGGAAGGTCAACGCCACCACGCGGTCTCGCTGGTCGTCGCCGGGCGAGAGGGACACGAGCCCCAGCCCCTCCAGTACCCGCAGGTTGCGCCCCAGCGTGCTGCGGTCGAGGCCGGTCGCCGCGGCCAGCTCGGTCAGGTTCGGCGAGCCGTGGCGTTCCACGGCGCGCAGCAGCGAGAACTGCGTGACCTTGATCCCGTGCGGTGCCAGCGCCTCGTCGTAGAGCGAGGTCAGCGCCAGCGCCGCCCGCCGGACGTTGGCGCAATAGCAGGGGACCGGGTCCATCGCGGGCATATACCCGCGTTGGGGGCGGCCTGCCACCCGGTCGCCAGGGAATGGGAATGGCCGGAACCCGGCAACCCGTTTGGGGCCGGCGGCACCGAAGTTCCCGGCCAGGAATGCGGGCGGGTACCATCGACGCCGTGTTCCAACATGGATTTGCGATCGCCCTGCTCCTGGCGCTGACCGCGCCGGCCGAGGAGGCGCCGCCTCGCACGGAGGGCACTGCCCCCGCTGCCCAGGGGGCGCAGCCAGCCCAGGGAGCGGCCCCCGCCGCCCAGGCATCGAAGCCCGTGGAGGCTTCGGCCCCGCCGGCGGGCGCCGAGGCGGAGGAGCGCCCCTGGGGGTTCCGGCTCTCGGGCTACGGGTACATCGTCCCCGGCGAGAGCTTCTACGTCGTCCCCATCGCCGCCTTCGACTACCGCTGGCTGCACCTCGAGGCCAGGTACAACTACGAGGCGAAGCAGGCCGGCTCGGTGTGGGTGGGGTACAACCTCGAGTGGGGCGACGAGCTGAAGTTCTCGCTCACCCCGATGCTGGGCGGCGTCTTCGGCAAGCTCAACGGCCTCGGAGCCGGCGTCGAATGGGCGCTGGCGTGGTGGCTGCTCGAGATCTACTCCGAGTGGGAGATGATCCTCGACCTCGGGGACGTGGAGCAGAGCTACTTCTACGCCTGGTCCGAGCTCAGCATGCGGCCGCTCGCGTGGCTGCGCTTCGGCCTGGCGCTGCAGCGGACGCGGGTGCACGACGTTCCCGTCGGGGTGAGCTGGGGCCCCCTGCTGGGCTTCTCGGTGTGGAAGCTCCAGGTGGCCGGGTACTACTTCAACCCAGGCAACGTCGATACCCAGTACGGCGTCGTCTACCTTGGCTTCGAGCTGTGACGCCCCGACGCCAGCCCATCCTCAGTCCGCAGGAGCGGCAGGCCGAGATCATCTTCGGCCTCATCATGGCGCTCTCGATCACCGGCTCGCTTTCCGTCGCCGCGAGCGGCCGGAGCGAGGTCCGCACCATGCTCGTCGGCGCCATCGGGTGCAACACGGCCTGGGGCATCGTCGACGCCCTGATGTATCTCGTCGCGGTGCTGGTGGATCGATACCGCGGACTCCGCCTCTTCCACGCCGTCCGGGCCGAGCAGGACCCGGAGCGCGCCCACCGGATCATCGCCGACCGGCTTCCTCCCTTGTTCGCCGAGCTCATCGGGGCCGCGGAGCTCGCGGAGCTGCGGCGGAAGCTGGCGACTCTGGCGACGGCGCCGAAGGCGGGACTGACCGGGCGCGACCTCCTCGGCGCTCTCGCCGTGTTCCTGCTCGTCTTCCTCTCCACGCTGCCGGTCGCGGTGCCGTTCCTGCTGCCGCTCGAGCCCCAGATCGCCCTCCGCCTCTCGAACGGGATCGGCATGGGCTTGCTCTTCGTGCTGGGGTGGCGGCTGGGGCGGTACGTCGCCGGGCCGCCGATCTTCACCGGGATCGCCGCGGTCGCCGTGGGCGCGGCGCTCGTCGGGATCACCATCGCGCTGGGCGGGTGAGGAGCCCGATGCGCCCTTCCATTCACTGGCTGCTCGCCTTCGTTCCCGTCACGCTCGCGCTCGAGCGCGCGGGCGCCCCTGCGCCGGTCGTCTTCTTCTCTGCCGCCCTGTCGATCGTGCCCATCGCGGCGGCGATCGTGCGCGCCACCGAGCAGATCGCCGAGCGGACGGGCGACGCCGTGGGGGGCCTCCTCAACGCCACCTTCGGAAACGCCCCGGAGCTGATCATCGCGGCCGTGGCGCTCCGCGCCGGCCTGTTCGACATGGTCCGGGCCTCCATCGTCGGGGCGATCCTCGCGAACCTCCTGCTCGCGCTCGGAGGGGCCTTCCTGCTCGGGGGGCTGCGCCACCACGAGCAGGAGTTCAGCGCGACCACGACGCGGCTCTACATCAGCATGATGCTCCTCGCCACCTCGAGCCTGATGGTTCCGAGCGCCTTCGCCCGGCTCGCCACCGGCGAGGAGCTGGCGATCCCCGAGACCCATCTCAACACGGCCCTGTCGATCGCGCTGCTGCTCGCCTACGCGCTCTGCCTCCTCTTCATGCTCCGAACCCACCCGGACCTGTTCCGGAGCGCGAAGGGCGGCGAGAAGGATGCGCACGGCGAGCCGCGCTGGAGCCTGAAGCGCGCGGTGGCGAGCCTCCTCGCCGCGTCGGTGGCGGCGGCCTGGATGAGCGAGATCCTGGTCGGGGCGGCCGAGGGGACCGGGAAGGCGCTCGGGATGTCCGAGGCCTTCATCGGCATGGTGTTCCTCGCCATCGTCGGCGGCGCGGCCGAGAGCGGTTCCGCCATCGCCATGGCGCGCAAGGGAAAGATGGACCTGTCGGTCGGCATCGCACTGGGGAGCTGCATCCAGCTGGCGCTCTTCGTCGTGCCCTTGCTGGTGCTCCTGAGCCACCTGATCGCGCCCCGGCCCTTCACGCTGGCCTTCAGCCGGGCCGAGCTCGGGATGGCCTTCCTCGCCATCCTCATCGGAGCGATCGTCGCCGGCGACGGGCGCTCGAACTGGTACAAGGGCGTGCTGCTCCTGACCTTCTACGCCATCGTCGCGATGCTGTTCTACTTCGCGCCGGCGTAGGGATCAGGCTGGACCCCGGCCGGTGGCCGGGATCCCTGGTGGACCATGGTCCTATGACATACCGGAGCCCCCATTGGGGTTCCGATGCTCGTTGTACGCTGCTCCGTCCCAGGTATCCTCCCAGGGGTTCATGAGACGAGCCGAGGGACGGGGGCGTTTCGCCGCGAGAGTGCGGTCGCCTGCAGGTGCATCGAGCGGCGTGGCGCTGCTGAGCGCCTTGGCCCTCGCATGCGGCGGCGCCACATCGCCCACCTTCACCCTCAACGTGGCGAAGGGAGGAACCGGTACCGGAAGGGTCACCGGGGGCGGCATCGACTGCGGTACGGTCTGCGACGTCCAGCTGGAGTCGGGCTCACGGGTCGTCCTGATGGTACTGCCCGATCCGGGCTCCTCCCTCTCAAGCTGGTCCGGCTGCGACGACGTCACCGGAGGCATCTGCACGCTCGCGCTCAACTCGAGCCGGAGCGTGACGGTGGCGCTGGCTGCGTGCCAGCCCGCCTGCGCCGGGAAGCAGTGCGGCGGCGACGGCTGCGGCGGGAGCTGCGGCACCTGCGGCGCGGGCCAGGCCTGCAACGCCACGGGGCAGTGCGTCTGCGTGCCGCAGTGCACCGGGAAGTCGTGCGGCAGCGACGGCTGCGGGGGAAGCTGCGGCACCTGCGGCGCGGGCCAGGCCTGCAACGCCACGGGGCAGTGCGTCTGCGTGCCGCAGTGCA
>Ga0079037_100002491_pt1 | contig 10175 bp, 6 predicted proteins | sample Mud3Dept4metaG_FD_71479 | JGI IMG/M metagenome (GOLD analysis project Ga0079037, IMG submission 71479) | Freshwater wetland microbial communities from Ohio, USA, analyzing the effect of biotic and abiotic controls - Mud 3 Core 4 Depth 4 metaG | ecosystem: Environmental > Aquatic > Freshwater >... | reverse complement strand
GGATTGTCCGGTCAAAGGGATACCATCCATCAACTCCTCAAATTCAAGCAAAGACGCTTCATGCCACCCGAGAACGCCGGCCTCTCGTCTGCCTACGGGGTGATCCGCGTCTATAGGTAGCGCACTGGGCCTGTCGCAGATGACTAACATCCCTTGAGTCTGACCCATTGCCCTGTACTGCTTGAGCGATTCGTTGGTTCTCATGGAAGAGCCAAGCCCAGCTGTCATCCGCCTTGTCCAGACACGGTTGCGATATCCGTTTGGATAATAGCCGCGGACGAATGGATATGAGCCGGGATCTCCTACATCCCTTGTGTAGTCCAGGCCTTCAATATCCTTGGGTGTATAGACAGGTTTGATTTCATACCCGTAATCCGTCTCTCTTTTCATTTCTTCCTCCGTAATCTGATACATCAATCTGATACATCCTGAATCAGCAAGAGCTGCGCTATCGTGGTCGATTCCTCTTGTATGATGCTAATTGCCCGACCTCCGAACTGCTGCGGTGCCTGTTCTATCGAGTCCCTTCCCCTTACCCGCAACTGATTCCCTCTGAAAACCGGGCAGGCCCTTTGTAAAGTTCTCAAAAATGATCTGAGAGAGTTGTTCAGGGTCTATAACCCCTTGCGGATCATACCAGGAATAAATCCAGTTACACATGCCGAGCAGGTTAAAAGTGACAACTGTCAGCTCATCCTTGTCCAGCGCGTGCCCGAGATATGATGAAAGGACCCCGGCAATGATCGAAAAGTATCGCCTTTCCTTGGACTTGACCTTGGATAGTTTCGGAGCGGAAAGGTTATAGGCCTCGTTGAAAAGGGCTTTCGCCGAATACATGTCAGCTACATAACCCTTCACGTGGTGGCCGATGATGTACCTTATCTTGTCCGCCGGGTCCTCTATGTTCCGGATCTCCTGCTCAAACCCTTCCAAAAGGAAACCCATGAAATTCGACAGAATGAAATCAAGGATCTCCTCCTTGCAGCTAAAGTAATGATACATCCCACCCTTGCTCAATCTTGCAGCCGCCGCAACGTCCTCCATGCTCGTCTCTATGTAACCTTTCGTGCTGAAAAGCCTGGCGGCGGCAGTGGCGATCATAGAGATCTTCCTGTCTGATTTTGCCGATGCTTTGGGTACATGTCTTGTTTTCATTCTTGCTTTCTTGTAATCCATTTTCCGACCGATCGGTTTAATCCGACCAGTCGGTTTAATTTATCACCGGGCTTATCTCACGTCAAGGAAAATCTGATATCTTATTTTTTCGAGAGGATCTTTCTGCCGAATCTCTTACACAAGAAGGCCTTCCCTGCTTTCCTTCGCATGTTGCTCTTCTAGATGAAAAAGGCAGGGCCCCACAGCCCTGCCTCTGAACAGCCCCTGGTTTCCTGAGCTACACCTTGGACCGCCCCCTTGCCGCCACAAGACCTGTGAGACCAACTGCGAGAAGCAGAACGCAGAAGGGCTCGGGCACCGCCGTTACGTCCACGTAGTCCACCTTGAAGCTCAAACCGTACTGGTCGGACGGGTTCCCGCCCGTCAACGCACTGACAAACATCGGGACACCTGAACCCCAGCCGGGAGATATGACCAGCGGCTGGGTTTGGCCGTTGACCAGCACGGGTTGTCCATTTAGGTCTGTTTTGACCACCTGGGTCCACGGGTCAGAAGGATCTGTGCGGTGAAAGAAGCTCACATCCGTGCCGTTGTAAACCAGTTGAAAGATCCCCGATGTAATGCTTGACGGCAGCCAGTTCACATGAATCGGATTGCCCGCCTCATTCGGATTGACCCAGTTAACCTCGATATATCCACCACCGTGAACCTGGCCCCGTTCAATCCTGACCCAGTTGTTGCCGGACCTGGTACCAAGACCAAGGCCCGCTATTGACCCCAGCCCTTGGGCGGATGGCGCGTCGTTGTTGCATAGATAATCGCTAAACGGCATGGTGAAGACGCCAGACGTATAAAGTGCCGTGGAAACCATACCCTGCGGCGCACTACCCACTGCGGAGAAGTGCAGATACCCGTCTCCGGCCGACTGAGAAAATCCTGTACCGTTTACGGTCCATCTGGTAGTGTCGATACTCGCACCATTGAATACGTCATACGTGGCCGCCCCTACTGTTGCAGTCAGCAGCAAGAGCAAAACGCTCAAAAAAGGAAGCAGAAAGCGGAGTGATTTCTTGAGCGGTCGGACGAAAGCCCTTTTCATACTCTCCATTCTCCTCGTCTCCACGATTGGTTTTTCGCCTTCGCAACTCATTCAGTTTCCGGACCCGTGACCCTTGCCCCCTAGCCCTGTCTTACTTCCCTTCTTTCAGCCGCTTTTCGTAAGCTGCGCGCACCGCTTTCAGCTCGTCGGGCGTCCGGCAGATCTGTTCCGCCTGAATGGCCTGCGTGTTTTTCAGTATCGAAAAACCATATTTCTCGCTGAATGTGGTCTCTCCCCAGACTACATCCTCCACCACGGAGTGGTCTTCTTTGCGCATGACCTTCCAGCCTTCAGGCGCCTCCCAGGCGAGCGGTTCCCGCTCAACGGCCTGGATCACCTTCTCAGCGTCGGTCGTACCGGCCCGCTCCACCGCGGCCTTCACAAAGTAGACACCCGCGTACGTCTCCTGCGCCATGTAATCGGGCCATTCCTTGAACCGGTCATAGTATGTCTTCACGAACGTGCGGTGCATGTCAGAGTCCGGCGTCAGGAAGAAGTGGCGCGCTGCCACGTAGATGCCCTCAGGCATCTCTTTGCCCAGGGGCATGAGTGTTTCGAGTGCTGCGCCGTCAGGGAATGCGAACTTGATCTTGTCGAAGAGTTTGTAGGGCAGTGCCTGCCTGATGAACTTGACCGCGTCCATGCCCCAGATCGGTGCCCAGACTGCATCAGGTTTCATTTCAATGATCTTCTTGATGAACTCCGTGTAGTCAGGCTCCATCAATTTAGGCCAGACTTCGCCGAGGAACTCAACATCAGGCCGCAGCTCCTTCAGTTTGGCCTTGAATGCGGCCCAGGAGTCCCAGCCGTAGTTGTAGTTTGGTCCGATGCACATCCAGCGCTTGGCTGGCAGACCAGCCACAAAATAGGCGCCGGAGCGCGAGTGCATCATGGCGTTGCTCAGCGTGGCGAATGCATAAGGGCTGAATGCAGCACCGGTCAGCGAATCAGCAGCAGACTGCGTCATCACCAGGATCTTCTTATGCTCTTTCATAACGGGCAAGAGGGCTGCGGCAACCCCACTCGACGTGGGCCCGATGATGAAGTCGACCTTTTCCTGAAGGATGAACTTCTTTGCGATCTCGACACCGAGCGGCGGCTGCATCTTTGAATCTTCGGTGACAAAGGTCACCTTCCTTCCCAGAATCCCGCCACTCGCATTGATCTCGTCCACGGCCATTTGAACCGCCTGGAACCCGTGCTTGCCGTAACCTCCCATCGGGCCTGAGCTGACAAACATGACGCCCAGCTTGATCGGTGGCTGCTGTGCATGCGCCATTCCCGCAGCCAACATGATGAGCGCACAACAAAGTATGGCCCCCGTGCCGATTACCTTTCTTTTCATGTCCCCCTCCCATCATTCAGATTTGAATTCACCGTACGTATCCACCCTTGCTCATTATTTTCCAGAATCGGCATAGTTTCAAGAAAAATATTGACATCCCCGGTTCGCAAACTCCAGACTAAGGAATCTGTATCAAGCCAAAGCTGGGTTGGGGCGCACCCTTTTGGAAGTAACCGGCCCACGCACAAGGCATGCACCAACGTTTCGCACAATCCTCATCCTCAAACTGCTCTGTGCAGCCATGTTCTCGGCGATTCAATTTGCCGGCATAGCCGCCGCAACTATCCCTCTCGTCACCGACGACACGGATACTCAGGGCCGGGGCGATTTCCAGGTCGAGCTCCCCGCCGTTTACTCCCACGAGGACGAGCGAAGCACACGCGAAAACCATGTTGCAGCAGGGGCTATTCTCACTTACGGGATCGCAGAGAACGTGGATCTTTATATCAGTGGCGCATACCTGTGGCAGAGAACGCGAGAAGACGGCACCGGTTCGAAAGCAAGCGGCATCTCCGACACAGTGATGGGTGTAAAGTGGCGTTTCTACGAAAAGGATGGGTTGAGTTTTGCTGTGAACCCCACGTTACTGCTCCCCAGCGGAGATGAAGAGAAGGGACTGGGAACCCGTAGAGTGCGTTATGGTCTCTCTGTTATCACGACCAAGCGGCTCAAACCGTGGGCGTTCGATGCAGCCGTCGCTTTCACCCGAAATGAGAACAGAGCGGAGGACCGGAAAAATCTCTGGAGCATCGGTTTTGCGGCTGAGTTCGATTTGACAGAGCGCTTCAGGCTCGTCGGTAACATCGGTGCTTACCGGAACCCTGACCCCGGGTCGAGCACGTCTTGCGCGTTCCTCCTTGGTGGTTTCATCTATTCTCCGGCGGACATACTCGACATAGGGTTCGGCACGAAGTTCGGTCTCACGCGGCCCGAGCCCGATGTTGCCGTCATCTTCGGCCTTACCTTTCATTTCTGAGCGCGTCACGGGCAGTTCTTGACCAGCCACTGCGTCTATGGTAAACTTACCCGATGAAATTGGTCGGCAAGTCCATTTTTTCAAAGATAGCCGTGATCACATGCCTTCATCTTTGTATGCTGGCTTCGGCCGCAGAAGCCTATTTCTGTCCGGATTGCGATCCAGCGAGGTCCCGGTGGGCACTATCGGCAAGCGGGTCTCATTGCTCAGCCTCCCAGGAAGTACTGACCCACGACCAAGGCACCACGGATCACGAATCAGAGTTGGCCGATGTCTGCCCCGTCTGCCAGAGCCCACCCCATGTGGTAAATAGCTACACACTCACAACCCCTGCCTTTGTCAATGTCAATTCGCAAGACCCTCCCCGTCTTTCCGGGGACATCGCCGGAGTCATCTACAAGCCACCCCGCATCGCTTCCTGATCGATCTACCGTGTTCTTCTATTAAGCAGTTTTCGATTTCTGCTTCAGGAGGCGTCTATGTTTCGTGCAGTCGTGGCAACGATCTTTATCGTTCTATTATTTTCAGTTCCGGCCTTATTTTCAGTTCCGGCCCTCGCTCTTACGCTGGAAGAAGCGGTGACAACGGCACTCAAGGAGAACCCGGACCTTCGGGCCCTTCGCCTGGAAGCCGAGACTGCAAAGGCTCAACTCGACAAGGCGGAACTTCCATTGGTTTCGAATCCGTCGCTTGAGACATACGGCTCCAAGAAAGAGAAGGCGCCGGAAGAAGGTTCCGGGAGAGTGACGAACTACGGCATAAAACTCTCTCAGGAATTCGAAGTTGCGGGCCAGAGGGGCATCAGGATAGACGTGGCGAATAAGAACCTGTCGAAAGTTTCTCTCGACATCGCGGATAGGGAAAGGGTGTTGCGGTATGAGGTAAAGAGTGCCTACGCGCGGGCCCTCGCGGCCAAAGAGAGGACGGCCCTTACTGAAGAAGTAGTCAGGGTGCGGGAGGACCTCCTGAATCTCACCAAGACCAAATACCAGGCGGGAGACGCGTCGGCCCTGGAGGTGAACCTGGCGGAGGTAGAAGCAGGCAAGGCAAGGAGCGACCTTGTGGCGGCTCGACAGGCTCTGGAGGAGGCGATACTCGGACTTCAGGCGACCCTTGGCGGAGGGTCCGATGACCTCCCCTCTGTGGAAGGGCAGCTTTCACCGGACGTAACAATAGTCCCTGACAGGGGAACCCTCAAGGCTGTCATTTCGGAGAGGCCCGATATCAAGGCGGCCGCAGTGGACGTCGAGAAGTCGAGCCGGGCAACGGAACTCGTCCGGCGGGAAGCTATCCCCAATCCCAGCCTCGGCGGGTTCTACAATCGCGACGAGTTACGAAACGAGGTCGGGATAATCCTCACCATTTCCATACCTCTTTTCGACACGAAGCAGGCGGAGAAGAGAGAAGCTCAGGCCCGGCTGGAACAGGCGAAGATCAGACGGGCCGGGCTCGGCCTCACGATTGAGCGGGAACTTGATGAGACGTACAAGAACCTTATTTCCACCCTTAATCAACTCTCCCTATACAAGAAAGAGATCATTGCAAAGTCCATCGAGAATCTCAACCTCCTGAATCTTGCTTTCAAGGAAGGTAAGATCAGCTTCTTTGACGTCCGGCTTGCCCAGAGGGATGCCATCGACGTGCGGTTCGCGTATCTCGATGCGCTCTTGCGAGCCCAACTGGCGATTAACGCCATGGAACGAACGACCGGAGGTAGTCTCCAATGAAACCAAAAACTATATCAAAGTCTATTTCAGCCGTTGTCCCCCTGTTGATTACGTTCATTCTTCTCTCCCCGCTCCTCGTGAGCTGCGGCAGGCAAGAGGTTCACAAAAAGGAGGAGACAAAAGCCGCACCGGCTGACGGCCCGCACAAGGACAATCACGGATCAGAACATGAGGATGTGGTGGCGCTCTCCCCTGAACAGGTGAAGGCGGCCGGCGTAGAGATACAAGAGGTCACCCCCGGCGGTTTTGAGCGTTCCATCTCAGCAACCGCTGTTTTAGAGCCCAACGGCGACAAGGTATCCAGAATCGGTGCAAGGGTCGCGGGCAGGATAGCTGGTGTGACAGCCGCGCAGGGCGACCGTGTCAAGGCCGGTCAGGCCCTTGCGTATCTTGAAAGTGTGGAACTCGACCAGGCGTGGGCAGATTATGCAAAGGCAAAGGGGAAGTACGCCCTCGCTGCGTCGAGCCTGAAGCGCGAAGAGACGCTCTTCGAAAAAAAGATTTCGCCGGAGAAGGATGTGCTCAAGGCAAGGCAGGAATTCAGCGAGGCAGAGGCCGATGTCGCTCTGAACACAAAAAGGCTTCGGATCCTCGGGGTCGAAGACTCGAAATTGGGGAACCCGTCTGATGCATTAGCCAATAACCACCACCTCATCCTCATCGCTTCTCCCCTTGCCGGAGCGGTCATCGAAAAGAGCGTCACCCAGGGCGAAATGGTGAGCCCCGACAAGCTGCTTTTCACTGTTTCCGACCTCTCGTCCTTGTGGGTCGTCATCGATCTATATGAAAAAGACCTGGGCCGTGTGAAAACGGGGATGGAAGCAAAGCTACTGGTCTCGGCGTATCCGGATAAGATCTTCAAGGGGCGCATCTCCTATGTGGGCGACGTCATGGACGAGAAGTCCCGGACCGTGAAGGCCCGCGTCACCATTGACAACGCAGGCGGCGTCCTGAAGCCGGGGATGTTTGCGACGGTTTCGATGGACGCCGTCAAGGATTCCCGGGACGACAATACGATCGCCGTTCCGGAAGAGGCGGTCTTTCGCGATGGTTCGGAAACATTGGTTTTCCTGCGCGAAAAAGAGGGGAGGTTTGTCCCGAGACGAGTCTCTGTCGGGGTCACATCAGGCCGGAAAATCGAGATAAAGGACGGGCTGAAAGCAGGAGACGTGGTCGTCACCAAAGGCGTGTTCGCGCTCAAATCGGAACTCAAGAAGGAAACGCTCCACGATGATGGCCACGGCCATTGAGGAGAATAGCTATGCTGGAAAGAATCATCACATTGATGCTGAGACAGAAAGGCGCGGTCATAGTCTCCTCCTTGCTCCTAGTCGCGTTTGGGGTCTATTCCTATATCAGGCTCCCCATTGACGCTTTTCCCGACGTGACCAACATCCAGGTGGAAGTTGTAGGCCTGGGGAGCGGACTTTCTGCGATAGAGATGGAGCGTTCGGTGACCTACCCCATTGAAATGTCCATGCGCGGGCTGCCGAAGGTCAAACAGATGCGCTCCGTTACCAAGTTCGGCCTGACTCTCGTGACAATCATCTTTGAAGATAATGTTGATATCTACTTTGCCCGGCAGCTTGTGTTTGAGAGATTAGCCGAAGCGAAGGAGAGTGTGCCCAAAGGCGTTGAAGTCACCATGGGGCCCATTGCGACTGCCATGGGGGAGATATACCAGTTCACGCTCCAGGGCAACATGCCCGATGATCCGCAGAAGAAGATCGAGTACTTGACGCACCTGAGAACGCTCCAGGAATGGACTGTCAGCCCGTTACTGAAAAGCGTTCCGGGGGTGAACGAAGTAAATTCCTTCGGCGGCTATTTCAAGGAATATCAAGTAATCGTTTCCCCTGGCAAAATCGTGAAACATAACGTCTCCGTCGACCAGGTGTATGCTGCGATCGAAAAGAACAATCAGAACGCAGGCGGAAATGTGCTTGAAAAACATTCCGATCAGTATATCGTCCGGGGAGTAGGACTGATCAAAGATACTGCCGACATAGAAAACATTGTCTTGAAATCCCATGGCGGCACACCCACCTACGTGAAGGATGTCGCTGAAGTGAAGGTCGGCCAGGCTGTGCGGCAGGGCGCCGCCCTGATAGATGGGCATGACGAGGCCGTTGGCGGCATTGTCATGATGCTTCGAGGAGAGAACAGCCGCGACGTGGTCGAACGCGTCAAGAGGAAAGTCAAAGAGATAAACGAGAACAACATTCTGCCGGAGGGGATCAAGATACTACCCTATTACGATCGGGCCGACATCGTGAATGCAAGTGTCTCCACCGTCACCAAAGCGCTGGCCGAAGGCGCCTTTCTCGTACTGATCGTTCTGTATCTCCTGCTCCGAAGTTTCAGGGCCTCCTGTGTCGTACTGATTGCCCTTCCGCTTTCTTTGCTCTCTACATTTATTGTCATGAGAATAGTTGGATTGACCGCCAACCTGATGTCTCTTGGCGGATTAGCGATTTCAATCGGCATGATCATAGATGCGACCATCATTCAGGTGGAGAACGTCCAGAGGCATCTCAGCGAAGGTGGACAAGCATCAAGGACCGTTGCTACCGTGCTCAAGGCGGTCCTTGAAGTGAGAAAGCCGAGCATTCTCGGTGAGCTGATCATAGCGATCACCTTCATTCCCATTCTTGCCCTGGAAGGCATTGAAGGCAAGATGTTCGGGCCCCTTGCGCTGACGGTCGCCATTGCGCTCCTTTCATCCCTTGTGCTTTCGATCTTCGTCATCCCGGTCTTATGTGCACTGATCCTGAAGCCGCAACCGGAAAAAGAGAGTATCGTCATGCGACCCGTAAAGAAGCTCTATGTACCGGTGCTCGCGTACACCATGAAGAACAGAAAGCTCGTTCTGGCCGCGGCCGGCGTCTTTCTTGCGGCGTCTCTCGTCATTATTCCATGGCTGGGGACCGAGTTCGTACCAATCATGGATGAAGGGGCCTTTGATATGGATGTATCCCTGCTGCCGGGCGTTTCGCTGGACAAGGCCATGGAGGTAAATAAACTGGTAGGCGAAAAGTTAAAGACGTTCCCGGAATTACGAACGGTGGTTTCCCGGACCGGACAAACCGGAGTAGCCCTGGACACGCGGGGTCCCGACAAAACCGGCTACGTGGGAGTGCTGAAGCCTAGAAATGAATGGAAAAGCGGTCTGGATCGGGAGGAACTGACAGGCAAAATGAGAGAGGCTATAGAGGCGATTCCCGGAATAGGATTTGGTTTCAGCCAGCCCATCCAATGCAGAATCGATGAGCTTGTGGCGGGAACCCGAGCCCAGCTCATTGTGAGGCTTTTCGGCGAGGACATAGGGACGCTCAAAGTGAAAGCCGACGAAATAGCGCGCGTCCTTTCCAAGATTGAAGGCGCAACCGATTTACTTACGGAAAAGGTGACCGGCCAGCCATATCTCACCATCGAAATAGACAGACCGAGAATTGCGCGCTACGGATTGAACATAAGCGATATTCAAAACATCGTTGAAATCGCCATTGCCGGCAAGTCCGCATCCAGGTTCTACGAGGAAAACAAGAGCTTTGGCATTACCGTCCGCCTGCCGGAAGAAAGCAGGAACTCGGTTGAAACAATCGGGAATATCCTGGTGCCGACGAGCGGGGGTTCGAACGTTCCTCTCAGCCAACTGGCAAAGATCTCCCTCACCGAAGGGCCGGCACAGATCTCCAGAGAGGATGGCTTACGAAGAATCGGAATCGAGATGAACGTATCGGGAAGAGACATCGGGAGTTTCGTCGCCGAAGCGAAACGGAAGACAACGGAAAGCGTGAAACTACCAGCAGGGTACTATGTCACGTGGGGAGGTCAGTTTGAAAACCAGCAGCGGGCCATGGCAAAGATGATGATCATAGGGCCCGTCGCCATTGGACTGATTCTGCTTCT
>Ga0079037_100002489_pt1 | contig 10176 bp, 5 predicted proteins | sample Mud3Dept4metaG_FD_71479 | JGI IMG/M metagenome (GOLD analysis project Ga0079037, IMG submission 71479) | Freshwater wetland microbial communities from Ohio, USA, analyzing the effect of biotic and abiotic controls - Mud 3 Core 4 Depth 4 metaG | ecosystem: Environmental > Aquatic > Freshwater >... | reverse complement strand
AGGTAATCTCGAGCTTGGGTCCTGCAGCATTACGTTTAAGTACGTAGAGAGAGCCAATGTGCCGATAAACTGTTTTCGTTGATCACTTTCCCTCGGGCAGGTTCAAGAAGACCTGCCCGGGAAAGTTAAGTTCTGTCTGGTGTTTTTTTGCGCCATTCCTCAGGTTGGGTTCTAAACCCTGTTCGCGTTTGTTACGTCAGACACCTCTCAACATCATTCAGCTTCGACGGAGAGGACGGCCCTGTCCTTCAGGCGGACGTAACCGTTGCTTGTGATCCTGAAATGGGGAATGGCAGGGGTGGTGAGGGTGTCTAAGGTTGTAAGGGGTTTTTCCCATGTTACGCCCTTTTCCCGAAGGGCCTTCTCCAGCCTCTTCATCTGGTCTTTGATCATTTCCATGGGCTCATAAGAGAGAAACCCGCCTATGGGTGTTGCCAACTCGGCGACGACCTCCCGGGATACGGCGTAAACATACCCTCCATGGGTTTCGTTCAGCCTTTCAACCACGGTGATCATTGACACCGGGTCACCCCCGACCACAACCATGTCTCCCGTGTCCCAGTTCTGCGTTGAACCGACGGCTCCCTCTTTGAGACCGAATCCCCTGATGAACCCCAGAAAACTTCCTTCTCTACCGAGGCGGTTCACGGCGAGAACCATGAGCAGGTCCTTCGATGCGCCGGGTTCGTCGAGGTCGATGATGCCTTCCTGGGTTACGAGATTTGTGACGAGCTGGATGGCGCGGACCTTCCCGCTGCCCGGAAGAGAAGGAAGGGTGAACGGTTGAACCTTGACGGTATCGAGAAGGCACTCGGGAAATGGCACGCGTCTCGGTTTGGCCAGGACCCTGCCGTCCCTGTAAATTGTCTTTCCGGCGCACATGACAAGCTGTGGAGAGAATTCTCCGGGAGAAGGGATCACCACAATGTCTGCCATTCTTCCGGGGGCAAGAGCGCCGATCTGGTCGTCGAGGCGAAAGTGCTCAGCCGCATTGATCGTTACCATCTGGTAAGCCACCTCCGGCTGAACTCCGAGGCGTAGCATCTTTCGCAGGGAATCTTCGAGATAACCGCGCTCCAGGATATCGACGGCGTCCACGCTGTCCGTACAGAGGATCAGCCTTCTGAAGTCAACAGGTCGGGCAAACAGTCCCTTGACCCGTTCCAATTCCCTCCGCACGGAGCCCTCCCTGATCATGACCCAGTAGCCGAGCCTCAGTCTCTCAAGCACCTCGTTGACGGTGATCGGTTCGTGGCACGACGAGACCCCCAGGCAGGAGTAGGCCTGCAGCTTCCTTCCGGAGGCCCCGGCTGTGTGCCCTTCGATTCGTTTCCCCAAGTCAAGAGCACTCGACGCGAGGTCGAAGATCCTGTCTCCCCGCGGCCCCGGGAGAAAAAGATTGCTCCAGTAAACCTCGCCAAGGCCGAGGCAGGCAGGGTCCTTCAAGTAATGCTCCAGCGCCTCGGAGCTGAGGACGTTTTTTTCCTCTGATGCGGTGAGGCCGCAGAGGGTGGAAACCGTGTAGTAAATTCGTATGGGCTGGTCCTGAAACCCCTTGATCCAGGGCTTTAACCCGTCTTCGCCCGCGGCGAAGTGCAGGTCCATGGTCTCCGTAACCACGGTTGTCGTTCCGCCGGGGATGACATGCTTCACAAATTCATCGGTTGTGGACTTCGTGGAACCAATATGCGTATGGGCGTCGATGAGTCCCGGAAGAAGGACCCTTCCCTGCGCGTCAATCACATCGGTTCGCTCCGATCTTGCCGGATCGTGATCAGGGCCGACATAGGCAATTCTTCCGTTCTTGATCCAGATCGACTGGTTCGGAATGAACTCCCGGGTGAAGACATTGAAAACCGTCCCGCGGATAATGACCGTATCAACAGCGACATTCCCGAGAGCCACCTCACATAATATTTTTCTCGTTTGGAGTTCGTCCATAGCAGGTCTCTTAACCAACTCCGTGTCTGTATGTCAAGAAACGTCTTCAGTGCAAAATGAAGTTGACTTTAGGCGGACCGGAAGGATATTGTAAAATGGATGTGTCTTCTTAGGTTTTAACTTTAAACACTTTAGTCACTTTAGCTCACTTTAGGCACTTCATGTTTTAGCTCACTTTAGACACTTTGTTTTCCGGGGAGCCCGTATGTTTGACAAGCTGAAAACCATTCTTGCGAAGTGTGATGCGGACTATGCCGATCTCCGTTACGAAATCAAGAAGGAAACGGTGATTGGTTTTAACGGAAAGGAACTGATTCAGATCGGCTCCAATTCGACGGACGGCTTTGTCCTGCGGGTCCTCAAAAAAGGCGGACTTTCATCCATCGCCTTTACCAGGGAGAGCGATGCCGAGAATGCGGTTCGAACGGCCTGCGAAAACGCTGCCCTGATCGCAAGGAATATCAAACAGCCCGTCATATTCGCAAAGGCGGACCCGGTGAGAGACAGCTTTCTTCCTCCATTGGAAGAGGACCCTCGAACTATTACCATCGATGAGAAGCTTGAACTTACGAGGCGATATAACAGCATTCCGCTGAGTCACGAGAAGATCGCCACGACAATGACGGATTACCTGGAGTTGGCTCGGGAGAAGTACTTTGTAAACACCGAAGGCAGTGAAGTGCGGGAAGACCTCCTGACGACAAGGCTCGGCGGGTCGATCACAAGCAAAGACGGAAATCTCATACAAAATGTGAGGGTGGGTATTGGCGGGAGCAACGGGTTCCAGGTATTGAGAAGCAAGGAGGAAGAATTTGAGAAGAAGACAGGAATCGCCATCCAACTCCTGAAGGCAAAACCCGTTGAGGCCGGCTTGTACAACGTGGTCCTCAACCCCAGCATGGCAGGTGTGTTCACCCACGAGGCGTTTGGCCATTTCTCAGAGGCGGATTTGATCGAGGACATGCCGACCATTCGCGAGAAGATGAAGATCGGGGAGAAACTTGGGAACGACGTCGTGAATATTACCGATGACCCGACTGTGTCCGGTCAAGTGGGGTTCTACAAATACGATGACGAAGGGGTAAAAGCCCGGCGAACGGAATTAATGGTCGGGGGCGTGCTCAAGGGCCGGTTGCATTCAAGGCGGACCGCAAGTGCGCTGGGAGAGGGGTTGAGCGGCCATTGCGTTGCGGAAGATTACCGTTATCCTCCCATCATTCGAATGGGCAGCATTTTCATCGAGCCGGGGAGCCGTACCGTCGATGACCTCTTGTCGACGCTGGGTGACGGTGTTTATCTTCTGGACCACATGGGAGGGCAGACGAGCGGGGAGAATTTTACGTTTGGCGCCCAGTACGGGTACAGGGTAAAAAAGGGGAGCGTGACCGAGATGATCCGCGATATCAACATGTCGGGCAATCTTTACCAGACGTTGAAAAATATTACGGCCGTCGGGAACGACTTAACCTTGAGCAAGACAGGAGGGTGCGGCAAGGGACAGATGAACTATCGCTCCTGCAACGGAGGCCCCCATATTCTCATCGAGGGAGTCGTCATCGGCGGAAGATGATGAAGAACGTGCCCGTGACGTCGTGACCGTGACCGTAAAGATCAACTCGTTGTTACGGACGGCATCCGGACACGTGACACGGACACGGGTCATTGTTTCGTAGCAATAGAGGGGTGGCGCATGGAGAAACTACTGGAGATGGCGAAGAAGGTCGCGGATCAGGCAGAGGTTTACTCCCTGGAGGAAACGGCTGACACGATCCGCTATGAGAATGCCGCACTGAAGGATATCGAAAGCAAGAGACAGTCGGGAATAAGCCTGAGGGTGATCAGGGATGGAAAGCTGGGCTTCGCGTACACGAAGAATCTTCTCAACCGTGAGGAGTTCTTGCAGAACGCGCTTGACTCCCTGAAAGGAGGAGTCGAGGCTTTCTTCGATTTTCCGAAAACGGTCGCCGCACCTCACGTCGAGTCTTTCGACCCCTCAATTGAAGATCTGACGAGTGCCTCTATGGTCGAAGAATGTCAAGAGGTCAGTGACGGGCTTGTCACCAGCGCCAAGGGACAGATCAATGTCGGCGGTTCCCGGCACATCAGCAGGATCAGGGTGATCAACAGTCATGGCACAGACCTAACGAGAAAGTCGTCTGTTTACTCGTTTGGCGCAGAGGTCCTTTATCCTGGCTCTTATGCGTGCATCAGCCGGCAGGTGGTGGACAAGAAGTTCAAGAGGACACCACAGGAGACCATCACCTTTATCTCAGACCTGTATAACCAATCACTGAAGGAAGTCACTCTCAGTGGAGGGGAGATGAAGGTCCTCTTTCTTCCGGAGGCGCTGTACGCCCTGATCTGGAGACTTCAGAGCGCGACAAGCGGCAGGAACATTTACCAGAAGGTGTCGCCGATTATCGATAAGAAGGGGGAAAAGATCCTCGATGAGAAGTTTACCCTGTTTGACGACCCCTTGAACGACCGTGAGCCTGATGCGAGAAGCTTCGACGATGAAGGGGTACCCTGCCAGGTCTTCTCCGTCATCAACCGAGGGGTGCTGGAAAACTTTTATTATGATCTCTTTTACGCCGGCAAACTCAAAGCAACACCCACAGGGCATGGTTACAAGGGGTCCATGTGGGGAGGGGAAACGGTTTCCTTCAGGCCTTCCCCTGGCCTGGAGCACCTCTATGTCAAGCCCGGATCAAAATCCTTTCAGGACCTGATCACGCTCATGGATCATGGGGTGATCGTTGCAGGTGCCATGGGAGCCCACAGCGGGAACATCTTGAATGGAGACTTTTCTGTCGGTCTCTCCCCGGGCCTGGTTGTAGAGCGGGGCGAGATCGTAGGCCACGTCAAGGATGCCATGGTTGCGGGCAATGTCTTTGACACGATGACCCGCATCATCGAAATGGAGGATACCCTTCATCCAAGCTACACAGGCAACTACCCCGCCATTCTCTTTGATTGCGTGAATGTAGCGACGAAAGATTAATTAGAAAATAACGTGACCGTGTCCGTGTCGCGTGTCCGTGAGTGAGTGAAAATATAAGACCCTCTTGATGGTTTTCGTGGTTCGATGGTGCCCTCCGGGCATGGGGCATCAGATCAGGAATCCATTTTAAGGAATACATTTGAGAAGAGATAGCTGTCTGGTATAATAAACCTATTTTGCTTAGGGCCAGGTCATGTCAAAGCTGAGTCGGCGAAGCTTTCTGAAGGCGTTGGGTCTGACCGGAACGGCAGCAATTACAGGGTGTTCCTCCGAATCCGCCAGAAAGCTCATTCCGTACATCGTTCCTCCCGAAGATATCGTTCCGGGTGAGGCCACGTGGTATGCGACCACCTGCCGGGAGTGTCCTGCGGGCTGCGGCATCCTCGCCAAGAATCGGGACGGGCATGTCATCAAGGTGGAGGGGAATCCGCTGCACCCCGTGAACCAGGGGCGCCTCTGCGCAAGGGGCCAAGCTTGCCTCCAGGGTCTTTATAACCCGGACCGGATCAAGGGACCGCAAAAGAGAACCGCCCAAGATCGTTTCGAACCTCTCACCTGGGAGCAGGGTGAAGACCTTCTGCTTCAGCACATTCTTCCGTTGATCGAAAAGGGAAGGGGAGAACGCATTGTTCTTCTCACGGACCTCGTCACCGGGAGTCTCAAGGATCTCATCCTGCTGTGGCTTTCACAGCTGGGACCGGGAAGTCATCTGATCTATGAACCCCTCGCCTACGAGCCTCTCAGAAGGGCCAATCAGATTGTCTTTGGTGTGGATGGGATTCCTTCATGCCGACTCGATCACGCCGATCTTCTGTTATCGTTTGGGGCAGACTTCCTGGAGACGTGGCTCTCAAACGTGGAGTATGCCCGCCAGTTTGCTGCGTTCCGTTCGCCGCGTGAAAGTGTGAGACATCCGTTTATTTACGTCGGTCCGAGGCTTTCCCTCACTGCGGCGAATGCGGATCACTGGATCTCTGTTCCTCCGGGCACAGAATTCATGGTGGCCCTGGGCATGCTGAGGGTGATCCTTGCAGAGAACCCCCGCCTGCCACTTCCTGCGGATCAGAAATCAAGTCTGGATACTGCCATAATGGATTGGCCTCTGAGCGAGGTTGTTGCCAGGACAGGAGTGAAGGAGGAGACGATCAGGAGCCTGGCCATGAGATTTGCAGATGCAAAGGCACCCCTGGCCTTGGCAGGGGGCGCGACGAGTGCAGGTGCTCATGCGACAGAGGCTGCCGTTGCAGCGAACCTCCTGTGCACGGTCGTCCCGGGGACCCGAAAGGCTTTCGATTTTGACGGTATCTCCGCCCTGGGGGAAACGGCGAAGGCCCAGGACATGAAGGGACTCTCGGAGAGGATGCAGCGCGGCGAGGTCGACCTCTTGCTGATCTATAACGCCAATCCGGTCTTCAATCTGCCGGCATCCTGGAATTTCGAGAAAGCAATTCAGACCGTTCCGTTCGTCGTGAGCTTCTCGACAACGATGGATGAAACGAGCCAGTTCGCCCACGTGTGCCTGCCTGTCCACACTCCCCTGGAAGCCTGGGGCGATCATTCACCGAAAAGAGGAATCTGGGGAATCCTGCAGCCCGTCATGGGGCCTGTCTTCAACACACGCCATCTTGGGGACGTTCTCCTTTCAACCGGAAGGAAAATCAGGGGGAGCAGCATGTTTCCGTGGGAGGACTTCTACCAGATGATGCAGTATTTGTGGCATCAGAAGGGAAGAAGGCAATCACCGAACACGCCCTTTGAAACGTTCTGGGTCGACTCCGTGCAAAGAGGAGGCACCTGGGAGGTCAATCCACAGGTGACGGCCGGATCCATTGCGCCCCCGTCACGTGTTTCCTTTCCCCGACCCGAAGTCGTCCGTCGAAGTGAGAAGGATTTTCAGGTAATTACTTTTCCGAGGATTCAGTTCTTCGACGGCCGATCCGCAAATCGACCCTGGCTTCAGGAATTGCCTGACCCCTTGTCCATGGTCACGTGGGGGGACTGGGTTGAGATTCACCCGGAAACCGCAAACAGGCTGGGTATCAGGAAGGGAGACCTTCTTCGTCTTGAGGCGGCGCAGGGAGTTTTGGAGGCACCGGCACTTCCTTATGCGGGAATCCACCCTGAAACGCTGGCCATACCGCTGGGACAGGGACACACGCGCTATGGACGCTTTGCAGACCGTCGATCCATGAATCCTGCGATTCTCTTTTCGCCCGAGGTCGATCCTTCGTGCGGGGGTGTCCAATGGACTCTTTCAAACGTCGGGGTGAAGAGATTAGGACGAACTCAACCCCTCGCGAATACGGACGGGAGTCCATACCAGCACGGTCGGGGCATAGCGCAGTCGGTTTCCATCGACCAATACGAGTCAGCCAGAAAGGCGGGTCGAGCACCCTCTCTGCGCCTGCCGCTGCCGGAGGGATATGATCCCAAAGGTGATCTCTATGCCCCCCACAGCCATCCGGAGTACCGCTGGATCATGGTGGTTGATCTGGATCGATGCATCGGATGCGGGGCCTGTGTGGTCTCCTGCTACGCTGAAAACAACATTCCCGTCGTCGGAAAGGAACACGTGCTCCGAGGGAGAGAAATGGCGTGGTTGCGGATCGAGCGATATTTTGAAAAGGAGGAGCCGTGGGTCAGATTTGTCCCCATGCTTTGTCAACACTGCGACAGCGCCCCGTGTGAATCGGTCTGCCCCATGTTTGCACCCCATCACAACGTGGATGGATTGAACAATCAGGTTTACAATCGGTGCATCGGGACGTTCTTCTGTTCGCAGAACTGTCCCTACAAGGTCCGCAGGTTCAACTGGTTCACCTTCCCGAGGCATGAATCGCTCCGCTGGCAGCTCAATCCCGATGTGACCGTCCGTCACAAGGGAGTCATGGAAAAGTGTTCATTCTGTATTCAAAGGATTGTCAAGGTCAAGAACAGGGCGCGAAGTGAAGGCAGGAAGGTGAGAGACGGCGAAGTCATTCCCGCCTGCGTTCAGACGTGTCCGACAGACGCCTTGATCTTCGGGAATTTAAGGGACTCTGAAAGTCGCGTCTCGAAGCTCGTCCGGGACCCGCGCGCCTACCAGGTCTTTGAGACCCTGAACACCAAGCCCGGAGTCATTTATTTAAAGAAGCTGAACCAACCGTCCAGCAAGACTTAGAGAACGTTTGACGTCGTCGGTATCCATGGAACACTTGGACTACAGGACAGTGGATCAGGAAGTCCTCAAGACGCTCTCGCCGCCGGGACGGGTGTACTATCTTCTGCTGGCGCTCTGCGTGGCGGGCATTCTGTTCGGGACGGTCTGCGAGATTCTACAGTTTACCACGGGGATGGGTGTTACGGGTCTGATGCACCCGGTCATGTGGGGGGTCTACCTGATCACCTTCGTCTTCTGGATCGGGATCGCGCACTCGGGGACACTGATTTCGGCCATCCTCTATCTCTTCAGGGCGAGATGGCGGACGGCAGTGGCACGGAGTGCTGAGGCGATGACGGTCTTTGCGCTCGTGGCGGCCGGGATTTTTCCGATCGTTCACCTGGGAAGGGTGTGGGTCTTTTACTGGCTCATTCCTTATCCAAATCCCATGAATATCTGGCCCAACTTCCAATCGCCTCTGATGTTCGATTTTGTCGCGGTCAACACCTATCTCACCGTAAGCGTGCTGTTCTGGTTTACGGGCCTCATCCCTGATCTGGCAGTGGTCAGGGACCGGAGCACGGGGGTCCGTCGGAAGATATACAGCCTCCTTTCCCTCGGCTGGACAGGGTCGCATCGGGAGTGGCGCCATTATGGCTGGTCCTATCTTCTGCTTGCAGGGCTTGCTACGCCTCTGGTGATCTCTGTTCACAGCATCGTCTCGTGGGATTTCGCTGTTGCCGTCATTCCCGGATACCACAGCACGATCTTCGCTCCCTATTTCGTCGCGGGGGCGATCCTGTCCGGGTTATCCATGGTGCTCACGCTTCTGATTCCCGTCCGCCGGATCTTTGGTTTCGAGAGGTTAATCCCTGTCGAAACCTTCGAGAGCATCGCCAAGATGATGGTCTTCATGAGCCTGATCATCGGCTACAGCTACCTCATTGAGTCGTTCATGGCGTGGTACAGCGGCAACGCGGTCGAAAGGGACACCTTTCTCTGGAGGGCTATCGGCGACTATGGTCCGCAATTCTGGATGATGGTGCTCTTCAATGCTGTGTTTCCACTTGCCTTCTTCATCAGGAAGGTCCGTACCAATCTTGCGTGTCTCTTTGTCATCGCCGTGCTGGCTAATATTGGAATGTGGTATGAGCGATTTGTCATCATCGTAGGGTCGATCGCCCATGACTTCAGCCCTTATGCCTGGGGGATCTATACCCCGAACTGGGTGGAACTCGGGCTCATGCTGGGGTCTTTCTCCCTCTTCTTCCTCCTCTTCCTTCTCTTTGTAAAGGTGGCCCCGGCCATTTCGATTGCCGAGGTGAAGGAGGAACTTCGTCCCCCCATGAGGGTAGAACCCGGAGAGCAGCATGCAGAGGATCGGCACGTGGCGGGCATCCCTGAGGGGAACAGGACGGCACACGTACGCTGGCAACATGGCAGGAATGATAGACCACGAGTCGTAGGGGTCTTTCCATTTCTGGATGACCTGCGGGCTTGCATGAGTCGGGTTGAAAAGACGCCTTTTCGGATCGAGAATGTCTATTCACCCGCACCGCGGCATGAAATTCAAAAGGCATTTCGAGCCAAACCGAGCTCGATACGGTATTTCACCCTGATCGGGGGCGGCGTGGGAGCCGTGTTCGGATTGGCACTGGCAGCGTATGCGCATGTCCAGTGGAATTTAGTAACAGGTGGCAAACCGGTACTTGCGTGGATCCCATTCTTTGTGATCGCGTTTGAATGCTGCATCCTTGTGAGTGTTCTTTCCACGCTGATCGGACTATCGATCATGACCCGATTGCCTCGCTCCCGGCTTCCCGATGATTACGATCCTCGATTTTCGCAGGATCGGTTCGGCATTGTGATCTCATGCGGCGAAAGCGAACAGGAAGCGGCAGCGCGATTGCTGAAAGAGGCGGGTGCGGAAGAGATAAGGGTAGTGTCTGAAGTTCGAAGTGCCTCAAGTGCGCTAAAGTGAGAAAGAACGTGTCTAAACTCCCGTGCTCAATGGGCCGACCACGAAGGATGAAAATGAAACTGAAACGGAACACCCCCACCCCTTCCCTCCCCCCTCAGAGGGGGAGGGTGAGGG
>Ga0079037_100002488_pt1 | contig 10177 bp, 7 predicted proteins | sample Mud3Dept4metaG_FD_71479 | JGI IMG/M metagenome (GOLD analysis project Ga0079037, IMG submission 71479) | Freshwater wetland microbial communities from Ohio, USA, analyzing the effect of biotic and abiotic controls - Mud 3 Core 4 Depth 4 metaG | ecosystem: Environmental > Aquatic > Freshwater >... | reverse complement strand
CACCGTGGCCGTGGCCGGGCCCTGCTGGATGGTCGGGGCGACCGACAGCAGGGCGTACAGCTGCACCGGTATGTTGAACATCTCGAAGCTGGCGAAGGTGGTGCCGACCCCTACCATGTCTGGGGCGACGTAGATCGGCTGCCGCTGGGGCGTGGTCACCGTTGGCTTGGTCGTGACCGTCCCGGTGGTCTTGCCCTCCGCGTCCGTGACGCCCGCGGTGGTGTAGGTGAACAGGTTCCCGCCGTAGAGCGCCGCGCTCTCGCCAACAATCGGGGCGTTGTTCTGGTCATAGAGCCACATCTCGACGTTGGCGACGTTGCTGGGCGCGAAGTCCTTCAGGATGCCCGTGCTGACCGTGTACTTCGCCGAGGCAAGGGTCATCGTCCTCTGCATCACGAGGTCCATCTTGAAGGCGGTCGGGGCGTGGACCTCCCACCAGAAGTTACCCTCATCGGCAGTCACGTAGAAGCCTGCTTTCGCCATCGGTGCCACGAAGATGCTCGGGACGGTGTCCGCTAGGAACACGTTGTCCTCCGCTATCTTTATGGTTGCATGGCCGTCCGTGACCGTGAGGGGCTTCATGTTGGCAACGTCCACGCTGGTCCAATAGGCGTCAATGAGGCTTGTCCAGTCGGCGTAGTTCGCGTTGAGCCCGTCAATCTCGGCGTCCGTCATCAGGGTGGACAGGAAGTAACCTCCAGTGGTGACGGAACCCTTGTCAGCGCTTGTGAACATATTGATGCCGGCGTAGTCGGTCAAGCTCGTGTAGATGTAGTCCGGCGCGTCCACGAGGGCAGCACATGAGCCGTCTGACGGCTCGCCCACGATAAGGGCGACGGGCACATCACCGGCGGCGGCGTTCCCGTCCAGGTCGTACAGATATATATCAACGGTGAGCTCGTCGGCAGTGTCCGGGTTTAGGAACGCCGCCAGGTTGACCGTGGAGTAGCCACCGTACATCGGCTCCGTGGGCACGGACGCTCCCTTGTAGAGGAGGCTCGCACCCGCGCCGACCGCGTTCGGCACGTTGGGGTTCTTGAAGAATACCTGGGTGGCGTTCGTGTCGATGCCGTCCGCCCACGTGATGGTCGCCACTGCGTATCCCGTCGCGTTCGTGGTGACCGTCGTCGGCGGGGCGTTCAGCGCTGCCGCGTTGCTGTACGTGAGGGCGAGGGGCTCGCTGGGCAGCGCGTTGCCCTGGGCGTCCATCGCCATCACGGTGACCTCGGTGGTCTTGTTGGTCTCGTTGCATGCGAACATGGTCGCGCCGACCACCTTAACGAGGTGCCAGCTGCTCGGGGCCATGTTCTTCAGCACCAGGAACTGGGTTACCGTGCTGGTGCTGCTGGCGGGGTACGTCGCGGTGGCCGTCGGGGCGACGGACAGGCGCGACTCGACGTGCTTGTTCAGGATGGTCGCCGCGGGCGCCGTCCAAGTTATGGTCACCTCGCCGTTGGCGTCCGTGGTCCCAGTCGTCTTGTCCACCGAGCCGTAGCCCATCAGGTTCTCGTCGAGGGCTAGCTCCACGCCCGCCACACCGACACCGGCCGCGTTTGTCGCCTTCAACTTGACCGGGGTGGTCTCGCCTGCGTTGAGGTAGATCTTCTCTGGCTCGGCGGTGACAAACAGGGTGGGCGGGAAGCTGCCGACCACGCTCACCGTCCTGGACGTGGTGACGCTGGCAGTACCCTTCACGGCCTGGGCGTTTATCGTCACATAGCCGTCCGTCTCGCCTGTCACCGTGAAGGAGAACGTGCCTGTGGCATCCGTCACGCCTGTCGAGGCCGAGAAGGACGCGCCAGTGGCCGATAGCGTGATCGACACGTTCTCCACCGGCAGACCGGCGTCGTCGACGACGAGGACGGAGGCCGCCAGGGCCGTGCCGGTCTGGAGCTTGTCGGGGACATTGAGGACCGGCGTTATCGCGCCCGTCGGGGGCGGGGTCACGCCCTTGGTGAGCTCAGCCACGGAGTACACTTGGAACAGCTCGCCTAGGTACGAAACCCAGCCATCCCACTTGGTCGATATCGCGTAGTTGTTGAGCCTGTAGTAGAGGACGTTGCACGGGATGGCCTCGGCCACTATACCCTGGCCCCACTTGGTGTACTTGATCTGCAGGTCGCGGTCGAATGCGCCCTTCGCGAGCTCCTGGGCGATCATAAGCTGGTCGGCCAGCGCCTGGGTCGGTGCGTCGGCCTTGGTGCTCACGCCACCGAGCGTGTTGTACCAGGGGTTGTCGTTCGCCGCGCTCCAGAACGCGAAGTAGTTCGAGCTGGCCTTCGGCCCGAGGATGTCGAAGACGTTGCCGACGGGGTCCGCGGTGAGCGACCAGCCGATGATGAGCATGTCGTAGTCGAACGAGTTCATCTTAGCCACGAGGGTGTCGAAGTCGACAGGCTTCGCCACCACGTCGATGCCCAGGCCTCTGAGCTGCTTGGCAATCATCTCGCCCGCCTTGATGCGGACGGGGTCGTAGTCGGCAGGGGGCGTCATGAGCACGAGCGGGGGAACCGCCCTGCCGTCGGGGAACTTGAGCGCCGTGCCTACGCCGGTGAAGCCCGCGGCCGTGAGGGTGGACCGGGCCTGGGCGACGTCGTAGGAGTACTTTGCGACCGAGGTGTTGTACCAGTCCGACCAGAATGGGGGCTCGCTGGAGTCGCCAGGCTGGCCGAACCCGCCCATGTAGCGGTCGGTGATGGTCCTCTTGTCGATGCAGTACGAGACGGCCTTCCTGAAGGCCAGCATGTTCATCGGTTCGCGCTTCATGTTGAAGGCGTAGTAGAAGTAGCCGTTGTCCGAGATGGGCATGATGTCGGTGTTGGGGTTGGCGATGAGGTCAGGCACGTAGCCTGCGGTCACGGTCCACGGGATGTGGTCGACCTGGCCGCTCTTCAGGGCCAGGATGGCCGTGTCCAAGGACGAGTAGAGCTTGAGGTAGAGCGTGTCCACCACGCCCGGGTAGACGTGGTGGCCCGAGGGGGTCACGAAGTCCTTGCCCCAGTATTCCTCGAACTTCACGAGCTTGCGGAACACGTTCCTCTCGCCGGAGTCGTACTTGAAGGGGCCCGTGCCGATGACGGCGGCAGGGTCAGTGTTCCACAGCACGTCGACCACGCCGTCGGTGGTGAGGTGGTCCTGCCAGATATGCTTGGGGAGCACTGGAACGCCAAGCCCCTGGAGGAAGAACTGGCCGTATGGCTTGGACAGGACGATCTTGACGTGGGTGTCGTCGATCTTCGAGATGCCCTCGAAGACGCCGTTCGTGTCCGCGTCGACCGCGCCGTCGACCTCGTCGGCAGTGCACAGGCCGTCGCCGTCGGTGTCGAAGCAGTCGATGACGAAGGTGGAGTAGGTCGTCCCAGCCCTGTTGATCATGTAGCTGTAGACCACGTCATCCGCCGTCATCACCACGCCGTCGTGGAACTTGACGTTCGCGCGCAGCGTTATCTCGGCGGTCAGCGTGTCCTCGTCGAAGGTCCAGTCCTCGGCCAGGAACGGGAATAGGTTGCCCTGCGGGTCCGTCGTCGACATGGCCTCGAAGACCCATGCGCCTAGCACGTACTTCTTCCAGACCGAGTTCGAGGCTAGGTCCATATAGTTGAAGTTGGGCATGTCCTGTTGCATAGCGATGTACAGGACATCATCCTCGTTCCCCTGCGCAATCGCAGGGCCCACGACAGAAGCAATCGCAGCCAGCACCATTAGCGCGGTCATCCCTATAGCTAGTGTCTTCCTCAAGCTCATGTGTTGCCCTCCCCGGAGGTTGGCAACGTATTCCCCTGGGATGTATTTAACACTTGCCGAAGGCAGGGCGCAAAATCTATATAAGATTGATTCCGGCAACCATCCGGGCAGCGTTGCTTGTGCCCCTTGCCGACATGCGCTCCCGTCCACCCCCGTTCCAAGGACACCCAGCATCATCCGGTCCGCATCTCGGTTCACCTCGATTGGAGGGGTGGTGGTGGACCAACGGGTGTCGGCGCTTGACGTAGTGCACGTTGTGACATGGCCGAACCCTCGCCCGACGGGGGAACTGAGGGGTGGACGACCTGCCCACAAGGGGAGGGAGGGTGTGCTAGGGTCCGCCCTTGCCCTCCGATGACCTCTCGAGGGCCTCGACGTCCTCCGAGATGCGCTTGACCCAGGTCACCAGCCCCACGTTTATGAGGGTGGTGTTGACCTCGTCGGGCGTCATACCCTGGCCCTTGCTCGCGTTCACCAGGAGCTCGTAGACCCTGAGGTTCTCCGGCAGGATCCTGGCGGTGACCTCGAGGCCTGGCCTCGCCCCGGGGACCTCGCCGGGGGTGCCGCCCTCGGCGGCATCCCCGGTCCGCTCGACGTCCTCGGCGTCCCCGACGTCCTCGGGCCCCTCGGTCCCCTCGGTCCTCTCAGTGCCCATGGCATCGACCTGCCCTCATGTCGCGCGCTGTCAGGTCGTCACTTCCCCTTCTGGGTCTCCTTAGCCGGTGGGGTGGGCGGGACCGTGGGCAGGCCCTTGCCCGAGGCCTGCGACAGGTCGCCCAGCAGCTCGAGCACGCCGCGGCCCGTCAGCCCCTTGACGAGGGTGGGCAGCTGCGCCAGGATGTCGACGGACCTCCCGACGATGCCCGCGTGGCCCTCGTTGCCCATGACGATTATCTTCTCGGTGTTCTCGAGCGGGATGGACACCTCGTGGGCGATCTTCGGCAGGGCGTCGATGATGAGGTTCGCCACGGCGGCCTCGCCGTACTTCCTCCACGCCTCGGCCTTGGCCTCCATCGCCATGGCCTCCGCGAGGCCCTTGGCCTTGATGGCCTCTCCCTCGGCCAGCCCCTTTGCCTTGATGGCCTCTCCTTCAGCCAGCCCCTTGAGGCGGATGATGTCGGCCTCGGCCGTCCCCTCCTTGCGGATCTTGTCGGCTTGGCCGTCGGCCACCATGGACAGCTGCCGGGACTCTCCCTCGGCCACCAGGATGAGGCGCTGCCGCTCGCCCTCGGCGAGCGTGATCTCGGCGCGCTTGCGCCCGTCAGCCTCCGCGGCCACGGCGTCCGCCCTGGCCACGGCGGGGATGATCTGGGTGCCGCGCTGCTCCTGCTCCATCCTCTTGACCTCTGCGTTGAAGACCTCGATCTGCTTCTCCTTCTCGCGCAAATCGATGGTACGCTTCTCGACGATGAGCTCCTGGGACCGCTTGGCGTCCTGCAGCGCGAAGGATATCTCCTTGTTGGCGCGCTGCTTCTCGACCTCGGCCTCGGCGTTCTGCCGGGTGATGTCGCGGTCCCTGTGGTAGATGGCGACCTGGGCCTCGGCCTCGGCGTTGGCCTTCTCGGCCTCCTGGGCCGCGCGGGCCTCGGCGATGGTCGCCTCCCTGTTGGCGTTGGCCTTGCCGATCCTCGCGTCCCTCTTGACCTCCTCGGTCTTCTTGACGCCCAGCGCGTCCAGGTAGCCGTGGACGTCCTCGATCTCCTTGATGACGAACGACCGTATCTCGATGCCCATGTTCTTGAGGTCCTGGGCCGCCTGGTTCTGGATCTTGCGGGAGATCTCGTCCCGGTCCGAGTTGACGGCCTCGACGGTCATCGTGGCGCAGACGCCACGGACGTGGCCCTCGAGGGTCTTCATGGCAATCTCGTTAATCTCCGGGTCCGACTTGTGCAGCAGGTTCTCTGCGGCGGTCTTGAGGTCGGCCTCGCTTGACGAGACTTTCACCTGCGTCACGGACTTGATGTTGATCTTGGCGCCGGACTGCTTGACGTCCGTGACGATCTCATCGACGTTGATCTCGAGCGTTCGCACGTCGAGCGGCAGGTACTCGTAGGACTCCACGATGGGCACGATGAACTTGCCGCCGCCGGAGATGACCTCGTAGCCGCGCTCGCCCGCAGCCCTCCGCCGGCCGTACACTACCATGGCCTTGTCTGGCGGGACCTTCTTGTACCTGTTCGCGTAGATCGATACAGGCGCAATGAACGCCATGACCAGCAGCAGTACTACCACGACCCACGTCAAAGCTGTTGCCATTCAAGTCCCTCCAATCTTCTTTCTCTTTACGACTAGAGCATTGCCCGCGAAACCATCCACCACGACAGCCGTGTCAGTCGCGATGTCCTCAGAGGCGACCGCGGCGAAAAGGGTCCTTCCCCGTGCCTCGGTGATGATCATGATCTGGCCCTGTTGGCCGGGCTTGATAGGTATCGTGATGGTGCCGTCCATGCCCATCAGCTTGCTCGTCTTGACATTGCTGGAGGCCTGGGTCTGGACGAAGACGGTGTCCATCACCCAGAACATGATGCCCGCTATCACAATCGAGATGCCTGCCGAAATGGCAGGGGTGAGGTAGACATTGAAGCCCATCCCCTCGAACAACGCCCCTAGCGCTCCGAAGGCCGTCAGGAATGATAGCACGAGCGGTAGGCTGAGAGGGGACAGATGAGCGCCGCTGAAGTCCCCATGCCCCGCATCGAAGTGGTCGATGCCCGTCGCTCCGTCCCCCATGTCAAACTCGGCCCCATCCCCGCCGAAGTCTGCTCCGAAGAAGGCCAGCACCATGAGGAGGACGCCAGCCACGATCGCTACCAGCAAGTACAAGCTCATGCCCATGAACTCTAACATCCGAAAACCTCCTTTCCCTTGAGGACCGGTCCCATGTTGATTGTCAGTCGCATCACCCTACCTCCCTGATGGGGGGCGTTGAGGACCCCCCCTCATCTGGTTGACCTGCGTCAGGTACTGCTGCCACTGCTGGATGTTCACTCCGCACCTGGGGCAGTAGACCGTTTGCGACTGGAGCTGGAGCGCGCAGTTCGGGCACACGACCTGTGACGGCGGCTGCATCGCCGGGGGTCGCTGGTATGGAGGCTGCCGCGGCGGCTGCGGCTGTGCGGCCCTGGGGGGGAGTGCTGCATTCGGGGCAGGCCTGGGGGGGGCGCTCTGGCGCATCGGTGGTGCGGCCTGCGCCGCGGTCGTCCGCGCCTGCATCGCCTCCCTGGGCATCATACCCTGCGCCTGGGTGGACGTCTTCCCCCGCGCCGTGAGGGAGAGGTCCTGGACCTTGGTGCCGCACGAGGGGCAGTTCTCCTCGATGATCATCACGAGCGTCTGGCAGTTGGGGCACACGAGCCCCCTGAACACGGGGCCCTTCAGGCCGAAGCCGAGCGCGCGGTCCTTGTCGAAGCTCAGCTTCCTGCTTGAATCGAAGAGGAGCTTGCGGTCGTAGGAGAACGACAGCGCGCGGCGGAAGTCGAACATGAGGGCCCTGCGGATGTCGAACTGCAGCAGCTTCTGGCCGTCGATCATCGCAGCGCCCCCCGCCACCATAGAGAGGGCATGGTGCCTGGAGCCCTTAATGGGCGCTTCCCTACCCCGCGCGAGGGCGAGGTCATCCGTTTGCTCTCCAAGGCACGTTACCCCCCGGGCCGCGTTCGCGCGCGCGGCGGTTCGCCGCGCGCATGACGCGCATGTCGCATATGTGTGTCATGGATAAAAAACTTGTCCCCCTGGAGGGCCTCCTGGCCAAGGGATTTTCGATGTTTGTCGTACCCGTACGACAACATCCCCCGCACACGTCATCCTGCGGCCGAACGCATCCTTGCCCGCCCGGGGACGGGGCTCGCACATGCCCTCACTCAAAATACATCTCGCGCGCGCGGGGCGCGCGCGGGGCCCTCACGCGCCTATCTCGTACCTGAGGGATTCGGACGCGGGCGCGCGCACGGGCGGGATGGCCTGCGGCCACTTGACGGTCACGCGCAGCCACTCGACCTTCGTCCCGAACTGTCCCAGGAGGCGGTCGGTCTCGTCCCTGGCCCCCTCGTCGAGCGCGTGCGGGCTCGGCCGCAGGTCGGCCGCGTCGCTGCGCTCGATGAGGAGCCGGACCGATGCGAGCGCTGCCTTGAGGGCCTCGCGCCGCCAGTCCTCGGTCGCGAGCGCGGCCGAGCGCTCGTCGAACACGGCCGCGCTGAGCTGGACGACCGCGGCGAGCCGCCATCCGTCCTTGGTCACGACGTCGCGCACGTCGCCCATGATGCGCTCGGGCCCGCGGGGGATGAAAACGACCTTGGTGCCGAAGGGCTGCACGAGGTGGAACCCCTCGGAGAGCACCTCCTTGCGCGCCCCCGGGCCCATCCGCACGCCGATGCGGCCCGAGGGCACGCGCTTGATGGAGGCGAGCACCGTGGCCGCAGCGTATATCAGGAGGGCGGCGAGCCCGATCCAGCCCCAGACGGACGATGCCAATCGAGGACCCCGCCATCGATTGGGGGGCCATGACATAAAGCTTGCCCATCCGTCCACCACGGGCCGTCCATGCCCCGGCCGCCCCTGACCGTCGCTACCTGTACTACTTGCCCACGCGCGAATCCCCTTGGCAAACCTTCATATGCGCGCGCGTTCCATTGCAGCCGCATGGAGATAGTCATCGACGGCTGGGCCGTGGGTGCCCGGTTCGCCTCCTGCCACATCATCCCGCACCACCCCAAGTGCGGCCGCCTGCACGGCCACACGTACGCCGCGAGCGCGCGCTTCCGCGGAGAGGCCGCGGGGCCCATGGACCTTATGCTCGACTTCGGCGAGGTCAAGCGGGCCATGCGGGAGGTCTGCGAGGTCCTTGACCACCACGTGCTCATTCCGGCGGGACATCCCGACATAAGGGTCCGCGAGGTCGGTCCGAACTACGATGTCCGCATCGTCGACAAGCGCTACTCGCTGCCCAAGGAGGACGTGCTCCTCCTGCCGGTGACTGCCTGCACCGCCGAGAGGCTCTCCGAGTGGTTCCTCGGGGAGCTCCTCAAGAAGCTCAAGGTGGGCGCGAACGTCACCGAGGTCTCGGTCGGCATCGACGAGGGCCAGGGCCAGGGCGCGTGGGCCACGCGCGAGCTGGTGCGCAGCGCCGCCCGGCCGTCCTACAAGGCACGCGGCCGCAGCGGCATCAGACGTGGATGAGCTCGTCCCTCGGGGCCTTGGTGAGGACCTCGCATCTTCCCTTCCTCACGACGACGTCGTCCTCGATGCGCACGCCGCCGTACCCGGGCACGTACACCCCCGGCTCGATGGTGAACACCATGCCGTCCTCGAGCGGCTGGTCCACGATGGTGTGCAGCACGCTGCCGTCGTGGACGCTCAGCCCGATGCTGTGCCCGGTGGAGTGGATGAACTTGCCCTTGTAGGGCGTGGAGTTGATGTAGTCGTCCACGGCCTTGTGGAGCTCCCGGCCGTTCCCGCCAGCCACCGCCATGTCCAGGCCGATGCGCTGCGCCTCGAGGACGACCTCGTACATGCGACGCATCTCCTTCGTGGGCCGCCCGCACGCGAAGGTGCGAGTGATGTCGGACACGTACCGCTCGACGCGCGCGCCGTAGTCGAAGAGCGCGAACTGGCCCCTCTTGAGCTTGCGCTTGCCCACCGTGTAGTGCGGCTCGGCCGTGTTGGGGCCGAAGCTCGAGATTGTCTGGAAGGAGGGGCCCGCCGCGCCGTACCGCTGCATCCGCAAATTAATCTCGGCCGCCATCTCCGACTCCGAGACGCCCTCGGCGAGGAGGTCCGGTATCTCCTTGGCCACGCGGGAGGCGACGGCGCAGGCCTTCTTGATGCACTTGAGCTCCAGTTCGTCCTTGACCAGGCGCGCGCGCTGGACGGCCTTCGACACGTCCACGAGCCTCACCTTGGGCAGGGCCTTCTGCAGCTCCATGATGCCGTAGTAGCTCACCTCGGGGGCGTTGACGCCGACCTTCTTGACCCCCTTCATGAGCGCCCTGAGATGCTCGGTGATGTCAGCCCTCCGCTCGACGACGGAGAGCTTGAGGTCGTAGCCCTGGGCCGAGGTCAGCTCGAGAGGCGGGACCGTGACCTCCATCTCCCTGTCGGGGTAGAGGATGGCGGTCGACGACTCGAACAGGCCCGAGCGGATGCCCGTCACGTAGAAGAACGTGGCGTCCACGATGGGCTCGGTGCTGTTCCTGATGTAGATTGCGTCGACGTCCTCGTCCAGGTTGTCGAAGATGCGCCTCACGCGCGCTGCCTGCGGGCCCTTGCTCATCGGGTGTCCTCCTGTAAGGATGGTCGCACGCCTTGCGCGCGGCCGTCCCGGGGGTCAAGCGGCCCAGGGCCCTAAATAGGTTCTCCTGACGGGCCCCCGTCGCCTGGCGGCAGGCCATCGTCGGGGGAGCCCAGGCCCCGCACTATCTCATCGGACAGCTCGTCG
>Ga0079037_100002487_pt1 | contig 10178 bp, 8 predicted proteins | sample Mud3Dept4metaG_FD_71479 | JGI IMG/M metagenome (GOLD analysis project Ga0079037, IMG submission 71479) | Freshwater wetland microbial communities from Ohio, USA, analyzing the effect of biotic and abiotic controls - Mud 3 Core 4 Depth 4 metaG | ecosystem: Environmental > Aquatic > Freshwater >... | reverse complement strand
TATGGATTTATCGCCAGGTGCAGTTGATCCAAAGGTCCGGGGAGTTACTATGGAGCGGTTCTTCCAGATATTTGATATCGCTGAACTGCTCGAGGTTACATCAATTGTTTTTCATTCAGGATATGAGAAGTGGAAATATGCGCTGAAGTTCGATGTCTGGCTCGAAAAAAGTCTGAAGACGTGGAAGGTTCTCGCAAGAAAGGCGGTTGACAGCCATATTAAGATTGCCATTGAGAATGTATTTGAAGACGAGCCAACAAATTTGAGATTGCTGATGGAAGAAATGGGATCCGATCATTTTGGGATATGTTTTGATAGCGGTCATTTTAATCTGTTCTCCAGAATTCCTCTCGATGAATGGATTGGGCAGCTGAAGCCTTACATCCTGGAACTGCATCTCCATGATAACAGCAGGACTGCTGATGACCATAAGGCAATTGGGGACGGAACGTTCAATTTTGATGAGCTCTTTTTATTACTGAAGGATAAAAATCTGATCTGTACCATTGAAGGGCATGCACCTGAAGACGTTATGAAAAGTATCCGGAAACTGAATGATTATCTATAACTTCTCTGCCTGATTTTTCATTGAAAAGCCCTGTAACTGAGGATTCCCTTTCCCCTTATACTGCACCATGACTTTATGCGTTTCACCGAGTGTCCCGGGAAAAATCAATCTCTTGATTCGTGCGACTTCGAAGAGATAATCCGGTGAGTCAGTATAGAGTTTCTTGATTATTCCATCAATTCCAAGGGATATGAGATAGGTCCCCTGCCGGCAGAATCCAAGAGCCCTGAATCCGAATAACTCCCCCCATTTCTTTACCGAAGAGAAATTGACATGGGCAGTTATGTCCTGATAACCGATATTCGTGTAGGGGTCTTCATGTACCTGATGTCTGTAGTAGCAGAGCAAGGTGCCTCTGTTCCTCTCCTCACTGTAATATTCCTGAGAGGGATAGCCGTAATCAATGGTAAGGATGAATCCCTCTGACAGAACATCAGCGGCTGATTGTAACCAGTCCTTAATCCTGAGATTAATCTCGGTTCGATATCCTGCCGGGAGTTGAATGGAAAATTCATGCAGGTAATCAACTATGGCATCTGTGCTGGGAGCTCCTTTCATTTCTTCAAAGGGAATTTGCAAAAAATCCACCTTTCTACCTTTTTCTAAAAATCCCTCCGACCCCGCTTTTCTAAAGGGGGGTGAGGGGGGATGACCATTTTTTTTAAGATCGACATATACCTCCTTGAGTTCTTTATCCATTTCTATAAGATGAACAGGGAAGGCATCGAGGAGTTCATTAGAGAGAATGCAGCCCTTTCTGTTCCCGGCTGTCCGTAGTGAAGATGTCCATCTGACTTTATCTGCATATTTTTTAAGTATATTTTGTTGTTTCAAAACCACAGAATTATTTGTCTCCACGATCAGATAGGTAAGAGAAGGAAAAATCGGTTCATTCTGAAGATATTGCAGGATGTCCAGACACATGAGACCAGCCCCGGCGCCCGGCTCAATTGCATAAAAGTTTGACGGTCTTCCCATAGCCTCCCACATCTCTATAAGCTGTTTGGCTACGATGGTGCCGAAGGCAGGATGGACGTGCTGGCTGGTGTAAAAATCCCCGGCCTTTCCGATCTCAATAGTGTTTGAAGCATAATATCCGATACCCGGTTCATAGAGCACCATCTCCATGAAGGTTTCAAACGGAAGAGGACCTTCTGCTCTGATCCGTTCTATGATTTTCTGTTGAAGTTGATTCATATCGCAAAAACTCCAGGCGTGTAGATCTCGACAAGCGCAAACGATGATCTCATGAGAAGTCATTTTAATGGATTGTCGGTGAGATTGACAACCGTTTCATGAGGTCTTTCACGTGGTATACTTTTAAAAACTTGAATAAATAATGGGTTTTTTTTATTATTAAGTAAAAAAATGGAGGGTGTATGCTGAAGGAAGATGTGGAGAAGGTACTTGAACAGGTCAGAATGGGGCTCAGACGGGACGGCGGTGACATCGAGTTGGTTGAGATTAAAGACAGTGTCGTCTATGTTAAATTAAAAGGCGCTTGCGGGTCATGTCCAATGTCGACACTTACCTTGAAAAACTGGGTTGAGGCAAATCTGAAAAAAGCAATACCAGAAATAAGCGCTGTACTTTCTGTTTAGCATGGTGAGATGAGGTTTGGAGAACAACCATTGTTTTTTTTTAACCTCGCATCGGGCAGCAGGAAAATATTCCCCTGTCTATTTTTTTTGCTGGTTATCCTTTCCCCTTTGTTTGCAGAAGCCTCCAGCGTTGAAGTAAAGGACATCCGGTTCTGGTCATCAGTAAATTACACGCGGGTGGTCGTTGATCTGACGAACACCGTTGAATTTTCGAAAAACCGTCTGTCAAATCCTGACAGGCTCTATTTTGACGTAAAAAATGCGCTCATATCAAAAGAAATCAATACCAGCATCCCCATAGGCGACGGGATTTTAAAAACAGTAAGAGCCAGCCAGTTTAACAAGACAACCGTGAGGGTTGTTCTTGACCTTGATGAGATATCAGAGTATCAGACATTTATCTTTGATGACCCTGCACGGTTGATTATTGATGTATATGGAAAATCTGGACCTGTTGATAAACCGGACATGAATGTTGTGAAGAGGAGGATTGTCCTTGATCCGGGACATGGAGGACATGACCCCGGCGCTGTCGGACAGAAAGATCTCTATGAGAAGGATGTTGTTCTCGATATAGCCCTGAAACTGAAAAAGGTTCTCATGGAGGATCCACTCAATGAGGTGTTCCTGACAAGAGAACGTGACGTATTTATTCCCCTCGAGGAGCGCACAGCTATGGCTAACAGGAAGAATGCAGATCTCTTTGTTTCTATCCATGCAAATGCCAGCCCAAGACGGGATGCAAAGGGGATTGAGACGTACTTGCTGAACTGGACTGATGATGAGGAAGCGATGAGGGTTGCTGCCCGGGAGAACGCAATTTCCTTAAAGAAGATGAGAGCGATGCAGAGACAGATGGATATAGTCGATGTTATCAAGAGTGATCTTGTGCGGGAAAACAAGCGGGATGAATCCATTAAACTGGCGAACTATATACAGAGATCCCTGATATCTAACCTTGACAGCGGTACGAAAAACATTTTAAACCTAGGTGTGAAACAGGCCCTTTTTTACGTTCTTTTTGGTGCGAAGATGCCTTCGGTTCTCGTGGAGGTCTCTTTTATCAGTAATCCAGAAGAGGAACGGTTACTATCGAATGACGCGCATCGAACCGAGATTGCAAAGGGAATTGCGAAAGGCCTCAATACGTATCTCACTTCAGCTCCAGCAATCCAGAAGATTGCTGAATTCAGAGATCATCCGTCATTTTACAGGTAATCTGTTGCCCGCTGAGCTGAAAATTATCCTTTACGGAGTATTTGTTACCAGCCTTTTTTTTATCGCTAACCCTGTTTTCTATAGCATTATGTTTGCGGTAATCTTTCTTCTTCTTTTCATGATACCTTTGAGAATTCTGAAAAAAGGGTGGATTCCGATCAGCATTTTTCTCACGTTCACATTTTTCAGCAATCTCCTATTCCGTCACGGGAAAGTTATCTTTACGGCGGGTCCATTGATTTTCACTGCCGAGGGTTTGACTGATGCATCAGTCAAAACAGCGAGAATTTTGTTCATGATAGCTGGGGCCAAACTGCTGACCGGTACAACGTCTGTGGAATCACTCACCCGTGCCTTGGGAAGTCTGCTCAAGCCGCTTCAGCATGCAGGCATACCGGTCAACGAATTTCTATCGACCATGGGGCTTACGATAAAATCTCTCCCTGTGCTTAAGGAACAGTTTCTGTCCATGTACAGGGAAAGATTGCAGCAAGGAAATATTCGTGGCTTCCGGTACCGGGCAAAAATCATGTCAGCGTTTTTGCTGCCGTTATTTGTGAAGAGTATACAGGCACCCGAACAGTTTTTTGAGGAGAAACAGGGGGATGAGAAGCAAATATCGTAACAGGATCCTATGAGCGCTCTATTTGACATCCTCATCAAGAATGGTATCGTTTATGACGGCACCGGATCAGAACCCTATGAAGCGGATGTAGGTATTACAGGAGACAGGATCTCTTGTATTAACAAAAAATCAGGTTTTGGTTCTCATAGCAACCAATACAAGGGAACAAAGACCATTGATGCGCGCGGACTGATTGTAACTCCCGGATTTATTGATACCCATGGGCACTCTGAATTTACCCTTCTCGCTGATCCACGTGCAGAAGCGAAAATCAATCAGGGTATCACGACGGAAATAAACGGAAACTGCGGTCTCTCGGCTGCACCGCTCTTTGGTGAAGCATTGCTAAGGAGGGAGGATGACCTGAATGAATATGGCATCAGAGAGCGTTGGTCAACCTTTACAGAATATTTTGCTGTACTCGAACAACGGCATATTGGACTGAATTATGTGACGCTCACCGGTCATGGGAATCTCAGGGGCTGTGTTGCGGGATACCGTGACAAGAAGTTGTCGGAGACAGAACACACTGCGATGCACACCCTGCTCGAGGAGTCGGTCAATGAAGGTTCAATCGGGATGTCAACAGGACTTATTTATCCTCCTGGCATGTATGCAGATACAGAGGAACTGATCGATCTTTGTAAGTCATTGAAGAAGATTGATGACATCCGGTCTTGCTTGTATACATCTCATATGAGAAGCGAAGGAGACCGGCTTATCGAATCCATCGGGGAGACAATACGAATCGCAAGGGAATCCGGAATCAGGGTTCATATATCTCACATTAAAACAAGTGGGGAGCGGAACTGGAACAAATTGGATCATGCATTGTCACTCATACAACGGGCAGGAGATGAAGCAATTGAGGTAACCGGGGACAGGTATCCCTATACTGCTTCATCAACTGACCTCGATACTGTACTTCCCTCCTGGACGTATGATGGGGGGGCAGAGGAAGAAATTCGAAGACTAAAGAACCCGGATATTCAACACCGGATAAAGGAGGAAATACTATCAGATCATCCCGAACAGGGATACTGGGAAAATATTTTTGTGACGTCTGTCATGACCGAGAAAAACAGATGGATGGAAGGGAAAACCATTGCCTTCATAGCAGAAGATGAGAGGTCTGAACCCGTTGACATGGTTTTCAGAATTCTTATCGATGAGCAACTCAGAGTTGGGGCGATCTTTTCATCAATGAATGAGGACAATCTCAGAAAGATACTTTCTTTGCCGTATGTAATGATAGGTACCGACAGTTCGGCCCGCTCCTTTGATGGTCTGACACAGAGAGGGAGGCCCCATCCGAGGGGGTTCGGAAGCTTTCCACGATTTCTCGGAAGGTATGTGCGGGACATTCTCGGTATGGACATGGCTGAGGCGATTAGGAAAATTACACTCCTCCCTGCCATCACATTTGGTATAAAAAAAAGAGGAATCCTTCAGCAGGGTGCATATGCTGATTGTGTTATTTTTGATTCTCAGAAGGTTCTCGATCAATCAACATTTGAAGAGCCATTTGTGAAACCTGAAGGGATTCATTCTGTTATTGTAAACGGTGTACCTGCTATATGGGAAGGCAAATCGACCGGGTTGAGGGCAGGCATGATACTAAGACACGGAAGATAGCAGACAGTAACAGGCTTATTTTGACGACAGCACTTTTTTTATAAAATCCGTCCTTACCTCCCTTTATCAAAGGGGGGAATAATCCCCTCTCTGGAAAAGAGGGGTTAAGGGAGATTTTCTGATACATGTACATTCAATAGTGATACTTTTTGTTCATGCGTTGCGTACGGGAGACAGGAGAGAAGGACACTGATAGTATGGGAAATATAAAACGTATCAGGCCAATAATAGGAATTACGACGGATATAGATGGTGAATATCTGCGGCTGAAGGAGAATTATTGTGGAGCAGTAGAAGAGGCGGGTGGTATCCCCATGCTATTGTCACCTGTTGCTGATACTGAACCATATGCAGGACTGATACACGGACTTCTCATTCCGGGAGGGGCAGATATTAATCCTGCCTATTACCGCGAAGAGATGATGCCCTATGTGAATCCCGTGCCGAGAAAACGGAGTGATTTCGAGATGTCGCTGGTCAGAAATATTCTCAGATTGAACAAACCCATCCTCGGTATCTGCTACGGCATGCAGCTTTTAAATGTTTTTTTCGGGGGCTCTCTCTTTCAGGATATTGTTGCTCAAGTGCCGATAGCAATAAATCACAAAAACTATTATCATAAGATTGTGATAACAGAAAACAGGTTTCTCACACAGGGTACGTTTTCTGTAGACAGTTCACACCATCAGGCAATCAGAACCATGGGAAAAGGTCTTTCGGCAATCGCTCGTTCAGAGGATCATCTCGTTGAGGCTTTTTACAATGAACAGTACCATTTTCTTGTTGGCGTACAGTGGCATCCGGAACGCAGACAGAAAGACAAACTTTCTCAGAGCATCTTTCATCGTTTTATAAAGGCTTCTCAGAATAATAATCAGACAACTTGAAGGAGGAGAAAATGCTCAGCAGAGAAGAACTGAGGGATATTGCGAAGTTGCGGAATGAGGGTGCGTATTTTGTAAGCCTTTACCTGAATGTTAATGCAATGACCACTGTAAAGGACAACTACGTAATCCACGTAAAAAACATGCTTAAAGAGACAGCTGAAAAACTGGATAAGACTGTGCTGAAAAAGGTGAAAGCGGATATCGCCAAGATTGAATCCTATATTCTGACCAACAAACGGGTGTTCAAAAAAGGGCTTGTCATCCTGAGTTCCCAGGAGAGAAAATTCTGGAAAGAATACCATCTTGCGGTGCCGTTCAGAAACGAGATAATTGTTGATGGCACACCCTATGTAAAGCCGCTTCTTGATGTCCTCGATAACTATCAGAGATGCGCGATACTGCTTGTAGACAGGGAATCTGCACGATTTTTCCTTGTTCATCTTGGGGAAATTGAAGAATATTCCGAGGTGCACTCTGAAGATGTTCCCGGGAGGCATAAAAAAGGGGGATGGTTTTCCCTCGCGGAGAAGAGTTATGAACGCCATATAGATTACCATGTTGGACTTCATCTGAAAGATGTGCTGAAGGAATTGGAATCCTTTCTGTCTGGTGAATATGTCGGACGAATGATCATCGGCGGTTCGGAAGAAGCGGTCTCAAAAGTCAAAGTCATGCTGTCGCAGGGTATTGCAGATAAGGTCATCGGTACCTTTCAGGCGGAAATGTTTGCCAACAGCAAGGATATTCTGAAAAAAGCAGAACCTCTCATCGAGGCGTATGAGAAAAAGAAGGAAATTGAGGATATCGAAGAACTTCTCACAAAAGCAATGAAGAACGAAAACGCAGTTCTCGGGATTGAGAATGTCCTGAATGCTATCCAGGAAGGACGGGTCATGAAGCTGATTCTCCTGCAGGATTTTAAGCAGGCGGGATTATCATGCAAGCAATGCAGCTACTTGAGTGTTCAGGACATATCATCATGTCCATTCTGTAAGGGGGATATGATGGATGCAAAATATCTTGCTGACCTTGTCGCGCAAAAAGCGGTAGAGCAGGGTGCATTTGTTGAAGTTGCATCAGAGAACAGAAAACTGCGGGAAGCCGGAAGCATCGGCGCATTCCTGAGGTTCTAAGCAGAGCAAACGAGAGAACAGAAAGCAAAATATATCAATCAGAAGACTGTATTGCAATTGATAACACATATAGTTTCAGGAATAGCCTATCCTGTCATTCTGGCTTGTCCAGAATCTTTCTTCAGAGCGATGCCCGACAAGCGGGGATGACAAATAAGCTGAGCCAGTATCGATACAAAAACAGTATTATTGTTAATGTCTTGAGCTTTTTGGGCTGTTTCTTGATAGCTACCTGCTGTTTCCTGTTTGCTGCCTCATGTTCCTCCCAAAACCGGATTCAAGGGTATATATACTACCGTCTGAATACAAATCCAACGACCCTTGATCCGGCACTGATCGTGGATGTTACCGGCGGATCGTTGGCGGCAAAACTATTCAACGGTCTCGTGAGGATCGGGGACAATCTTGAGATCAGGCCTGACATCGCAGAAAGCTGGAAGATATCCTCAGACGGACTTCACTATACTTTCTCCCTTAAGAGAGGTGTGACATTCTCGAATAATCGTTCGGTACAAGCTGCCGATTTCAAATATTCTTTTGAAAGAATCCTGAATACTGAAAGCAGATCTCCAAATACGTGGGTATTTGAAAAAATCCTTGGTGCTGATGACTTTATGAGAGGAAGAGCACGAGATGTCAAAGGGATAAGGGTACAAGATGATCATACTCTGAGTATACGGCTTAAGCAGCCGTTTTCCCCATTTCTCAGTCTCATGACCATGACTGCTGCGTATGTTGTACCCAGGGAAGAAGTTGAGAGATGGGGAGCTGATTTCTCCAGTCATCCGACAGGTACAGGACCTTTTATTCTGAAAGAATGGCTCCCGAACAGAGAGGTTCAATTTGAAAAAAGGGATGATTATTTTGATACACCTGCAAGAGTGAGCGGGATTATATACCGGATTATTCCGGAGGATCTGACAGCGGTTACAGAATTCGAGATTGGAAATATTGACGTCCTGACAATACCGTCCTCTGAATATTCGAGGTATAGAAATGACAAAAAAAGAAAAAGTTTTATCTCGACCCTAAATGGACTCAACACGTATTACTTGGGATTTAATTGTTCCCGGGCACCCTTCAATAATCCAAACCTGAGAAAGGCAATTTTTCTCGGAATCGACAGGGAAAAGATCCTGAATACGATTTATGAAAAGCGTGGGCGAATGGCAGCGGGTCCTGTTCCGGATGTTTTAAGAAAGTGGGACGAACCAGCTCACCACGTAGTTGATGTACAGAAGGCGAAGGAAGTCATTCAACAGGAGGGTTTTAGCGGGATAACGCTCAATTTTTACACAACAGCAGACCAGGAGGTTGTTGACATAGCAGAAGTTATTCAGTCGTATATCCGGGAGTTAGGCATACAGGTGAGGATAAAACAGCTTGAGTGGAGCGCTTATAAGGAAGCCATTAATCAGGGAGAACCTGACATGTTCTACCTCGGTTGGTGGGCAGACTATCCTGATCCTGAGAATTTCCTCTTTCCGCTCTTTCATTCATCTAATCATGGCCCGGCAGGGAACAGGACACGCTATACAAATGCTGTCGTGGACTCTTTAATGGAGAAAGCAGAGACTGTACTGGATGAAAAAAAGCGGTGGCAGCTGTACAAGACGGCGGAAGATATAATCGTCTCAGATGCGCCCTGGGTATTCCTCTGGCATAAGACAGATTTTACCGTCAGACAGCCGTGGATTTCCCGTTATAAGATTTCCCAGATCTATAGCATGGATAAGGGGACGGAAATATCTTTTCAGTGAATGTGATGAAAATCTATCTGATAAAGCGGATGTTTTTACTTATCCCCCTTTTATTAGGAGTTACACTGCTCACATTCGGTCTCACAAAAGCCTTACCAGGTGATCCTGTATTCAGTCTTGTTGGGGAGAGAGCTCAGCCAGAGGTGATCGAGAAGATACGAGAGGAGCTTGGTGCAGAAGAAAACGTATTGAGGCAGTATCTCGGATATGTGAAATTGCTGATGCAGGGTGAATTCGGCCGCTCGTATTATACAAACAGGCAAGTCCTTAGTGATATTAAGACAAAATTTCCTAATACCCTTAAACTTGCTCTGGGAGCGATGATTATCGCAGTTCCCGGAGGGCTCTTGCTTGGCTTTATCTCTGCATTCAAGAAAAATACCGCCATTGATAGAATTATTTCACTCTGTGCTGTTTCAGGTATGAGCGTTCCGGTTTTCTGGAGCGGCCTTTTGATCATGCTTCTCTTCAGTCTGAAACTCAAAATGCTTCCTCCGTCCGGCACCGGCGATATCCGATTCATCATACTCCCTGCACTGACGCTCTCCCTCCCCGCCGTGGGGATTTTGTCAAGAATTACACGAACCACTGTACTGGAAATTCTCGATTTGCCGTTTGTCAAAACTGCACGGGCTAAAGGGATAGGAGAAATAAAGATACATCTGGTACATGTCTTCAGGAATGCGCTGATACCCATTTTAACAGTTATCGGACTGGATTTTGCGAGTTATCTGAATGGTGCAGTGCTGAC
>Ga0079037_100002486_pt1 | contig 10178 bp, 8 predicted proteins | sample Mud3Dept4metaG_FD_71479 | JGI IMG/M metagenome (GOLD analysis project Ga0079037, IMG submission 71479) | Freshwater wetland microbial communities from Ohio, USA, analyzing the effect of biotic and abiotic controls - Mud 3 Core 4 Depth 4 metaG | ecosystem: Environmental > Aquatic > Freshwater >... | reverse complement strand
GGCGTTGCCTTCCATGTGGCCGCCGGGGGCGAGCTCGACACCCGCGATGCGGCGCAGCCGGAAGCGGTGCTCGGCCTTCGCGCGGGTATCGGCGGACGATGCCCCGGCGACGCCGGCAATGGCCTGGACGACGAGCCCTCCGTACGGGATCAGCTGACCCGCGGCGGCGCCGGCCGCGCTGGTCGCGACGTTTCCGGCGATGTCATAGGCCGCGTTGGGTGGCGCCAGGGTCTCGCCAAAGTTCGCGGCGGCAGGAAGATAGCGCCCGCTCGCGGTCAGCAGCTTCACCGTCGAGACGGCCAGCGGCGCGTCGCCCCGGTTCTCGAGCAGCAGCTCGCATTCGACCCAGTCCGCATCGCTCGACGCATCGGGCGCCAGCACCCGCACCAGCGTGGCGCGGAGCCCATCGGCCTCGGTCCGCACCGGCTCGAAGCCCGGCAGGGCCTGGCGATCGGCCACCGTGCCGGGCGGCGTGCAGCCGACGCTCAGCAGCGCCGCGGACGCGGCGGCGAGGATGAGGCTGAGGCTCAGGCTGCGCGCGCCGTGGCCGATGCCCGACACGGAGCGCCGGTCTTGCAGTGCACATTGCCACCTCGCGGTTTTAGGTCCGCGCTTCATCGGAGGTCCGGCTCGTTTCGCAGCCTGCGCATTCTGGCACCGACCGCTCAGTCGGTCAGCCCGCGCCTGTCCACCACCCGCTTCGCCTTGCCGACGAAGCGCTCGATGGAGCGTGGCTCGACGAGCTGGATGTTGGCGCGGATGTTGGCGACCGCCTGGATCTCCCGGCCGATGCGGTCGCGCAGGGCCTGCATGCGGTCCATGCGGTCGGAGAACAGCTCGGACCGGATCTCGACCTTCACGGTGACCTCGTCGAGCGTGCCCGGGCGGTCGACCTCGATCAGGTAGTGCGGCGTGGTTCCCTCGACGCGCAGCAGCGCCTCCTCGATCTGCGAGGGGAAGACGTTGACGCCGCGGATGATCAGCATGTCGTCGGTGCGGCCGGTGACGCGGCTCATGCGCGCGGTGCTACGGCCGCAGGGGCAGGGCTCGCGGTACAGCCGGGCGATGTCCCGCGTGCGGTAGCGCAGCAGCGGCATGGCCTGGCGCGTCAGGGTGGTGATGACGAGCTCGCCGGGCTCCCCCTCGGGAACGGGCTCGAGGGTTTCCGGGTCGAGGCACTCGACCAGGAAGTGGTCCTCCTGCAGGTGCATGCCGGTGCGGGCGGCGCACTCGCCGCTGACGCCGGGGCCGATCACCTCGGACAGGCCGTAGTTGTTGAACGCGAGGATGTCGAGCTGGTCCTCGATCTCGCGCCGCATGTCCTCGGTCCAGGGCTCGCCGCCGAAGTGGCCGAAGCGCAGCGGCAGCGACCGCGGGTCGATGCCGAGCTCGCGCGCCGTGTCCGCGATCGTCAGGGCGTAGCTCGGCGTGCAGACCAGTACCTCCGGGTCGAGGTCGCGCATGATGTCGATCTGCCGGCGCGTGTTGCCCGAGGCGGCGGGGATGATCGCCGCGCCCACGCGCTCGACGCCGTAGTGCAGGCCGAAGCCGCCGGTGAAGAGGCCATAGCCGAAGGCGATCTGGCAGGTGTGCTCGGGCTTGAGGCCGCCGGCGACGAGGAACCGCGCGCACAGGTCCGCCCAGGTGCGGACGTCCTCGTGCGTGTAGGCGACGAAGGTCGGCTTGCCGGTGGTGCCCGAGGACCCGTGGATGCGGGCGATCTCCCGGCGCGGCACGGCGAGGAAGCCGAGGGGGTGGTGGCGGCGCAGGTCGTCCTTGGTGGTGAACGGCAGCCGGCGGACGTCGTCGAGCTGGCGGATGCTGCGCCGGCTGAGGTCGTGCAGCTCGAAATAGTCGCGGTACAGGGGAACGTGGGCCACGCGTTCGACGAGGTCCCGCAGGCGCGCGAGCTGGAGGTCCAGGAGCTCGGCCCGCGGCAGCGTCTCGGCAGCGTCCCAGACGCGGTTCTCGAAGGGAAACTGCATCGTTGCGTTCACCTCAGTTCGCTCCCCCGGTGGCGGCCGCGGCTTGCCCTATTGGCTCGAGCCGATAGGGCGCCCGCCGTCACGCGACGTGCTCGAACAGCTCCCCGGGGCCGACCACGTGCAGCCCCGCCGCCTTCAGCACGTCGATCGCGCGGTCCGGATCCTCGAAGCGGAAGATCAGGATCGCCTTGTCGCCGCGGCGCAGCGAGAAGGCGTACATGTATTCGATGTTGAGGCCGGCGCTCTCCAGCACCTTAAGCGCGTTCGCCAGTCCGCCCGGGCGGTCCAGCACGTCGACCGCGACGACCTCGGTGAGGTTCACCACCCAGCCGGCCTCTTCGAGCAGGTGCTTGGCCTTCTCCCACTCGCGCACGATCAGCCGCAGGATGCCGAACTGCGCCGTGTCGGCCAGCGACAGCGTCATCAGGTTGATGCCCGCCGCGGCGATGACCTCGAGCGGTGCACCGAGGCGCCCGGGGCGGTTCTCGAGGAACAGAGACAGTTGCTGAAGTTTCATGGGCTGGGTTCTCCGCTCGCTGAATCAGGTATTGCGCCGGTCGATCACGCGCTTGGCCTTGCCCTGGCTGCGCTCGATCGAGCGCGGCTCGACCAGGCGCAGGCCCACGCGGATGCCGAGGATGTGCTCGATGGCGTGGGCGAGGCGCGCGCGCACCTCCTCGAGGGCGCGGATCTTGTCGCTGAACACCTCGGCGGTGACCTCGACCTCGACGGTGATCTGGTCCAGGCCCTGCTCGCGCGTCAGGATGATCTGGTAGTGGGGCAGGGTGCCTTCGACGGCCAGCAGCGCCGCCTCGATCTGCGACGGGTACACATTGACGCCGCGGATGATGAACATGTCGTCGGAGCGCCGGCCGATCCGGCGGATCCGCCGCAGGGTGCGGCCGCAGCTGCAGCGCTCGGGGAGGATCGAGGTGATGTCGCGCGTGCGGTAGCGGATCATCGGCATCGCCTTCTTGCTGAGCGTGGTCAGCACCAGCTCGCCCTCGCTGCCGTCCGGGAGCGGCTCGCCGGTCAAGGGGTCGATGATCTCGGGGTAGAAGTGGTCCTCGAAGACGTGCAGGCCGTCCTGCGCGGAGCACTCGCTGGCGACGCCGGGGCCGATGATCTCGGACAGGCCGTAGATGTCGTAGGCCTTGATGGCGGCGTCGGCCTCGATGCGCTCGCGCATCGCGTCCGACCAGGGCTCGGCGCCGAAGACGCCGACGCGCAGCGGCAGGGCCTTCATGTCCACGCCGAGCTCGCCGGCGCGCTCGATGACGTGCAGGAAGTAGCTCGGCGTGGCGCACAGCGCGGTGACGCCGAAGTCGCGCATCACCATGATCTGTCGGTCGGTGTTGCCGCCGGATATCGGGATCACGGTCGCCCCGAGGGCCTCTGCACCGTAGTGCGCGCCGAGCCCGCCGGTGAACAGGCCGTAGCCGAAGGCGTTCTGCAGCACGTCGCCGCGGTGCAGGCCGCAGGACGCAAAGGTGCGGGCCATGACCTCGGACCACACCTCGACGTCCTCGCGCGTGTAGGCGACCACGATCGGCTTGCCGGTCGTCCCCGAGGAGGCGTGCAGCCGCACCACGTCTCCCATGGGGCTCGCGAACAAACCAAAGGGGTAGGTGTCGCGCAGGTCGGTCTTCACCGTGAAGGGCAGCCTGGCGACGTCCTCGAGCCGTTCGATGGAGGCTGGTGTGAGGCCGCGCGCGTCGAGGCGCTCACGGAACAGCGCCACGTTGTCGTAGGCGCGTGAGACGACTGCCCTGAGCCGCCGGAGCTGGACCTCCTTGAGGAGCGGCTCGGGCAGGAAGTCGGGTGCGCTCGCCGGGTGAAAGCCCCCGGCGGCGTCGTTCCACAGTTCGGTCGGCATGTGCGATCCCCTGTTCTCTGGCGTCAGGCGGCGTTCTCGCGACGGTTGTCGGCCGCGCGGCGGCCGAGCGCGAACGCCTGTTCGTTGATCTTGTGCAGCTTCTGCGCGAGGTTGGAGTGGATCGCGGCGATCCAGTGCTCCTCCGGTATGTCGAGGAGGGTGGACACCGCCCCCAGCAGGGCCACGTTGAGGCTCTTGCGGTTCTTCAGCGCGCCGGCCTCGAGGATGTCCGGTCCGATCAGCGCGCCGCCGGCCCTGAGTACCGGGCGGTTGATCTCGACCTGCGTCTCCTCCAGCACCAGCAGCACGTCGGCCTCGCCGGCGGGCACCATCGGGCTAAGCACCTCGGGGCCGTAGCGCACGTCGCTGCTCACCGAGCCGCCGCGCTGGCTCATGCCGTGCAGCTCGCTCTTCTTGACGTCGAAGCCCGCGCGGAAGGCGGCGTCGGCAAGGATGTCGGAGGCCTTCAGCACTCCCTGGCCGCCGAGGCCGGCGATGACGACGTTGGTGACCTTCTTCATTCGATGCCCGTCCTTTCGTCGTCGGGATTCGCTGCGCTCATCCCGACCTACGACCACGTTCCGTCATCCGTAGGTCGGGTAGAGCCGAAGGCGAAACCCGACTAAAGATCCTTCATCTAGCCCTTTGTCGGGATTCGCTGCGCTCATCCCGACCTACGATGCCCTGTGCCTCAGTGGCCATAGAGGCCGTTCATTCCGCAGGGCAGGCACTGCACCCCTGCTTCATCATCTTCTCGGCGGCGGCCTTCTCGTAGAAGCGGATCTTCGGCGCGGCGAGGACGCACGGCTGGCGCACCACGACGAGCGAGGTCTCCGGCTTCGCCAGCAGCTCCTTGAGCAGGTCCTCGAGCGACGGGTCGCTGTCGAAACGCTCGACGAGGTGGACGTTCTGCACGCCCATCGCCTTCGCCAGCGCCTCGAAGCTGATCTTGCCGGTCGGGTCGTGGTGCAGGGTGCGGCCCGTGCCGGGGTGCTCCTGCTGGCCGGTCATCGCCGTGGTGCCGTTGTCCAGGATCACGACGACGTGACCCGTCTTTGGCGGGTTGTAGACCATCTCGGCGATCCCGGTGATGCCTGAGTGCACGAAGGTCGAGTCGCCGATGACGCTGACCACGCGGCGGGCCTCGTCTTCCGGGAGCACGTGGCGCAGCCCGAGGCCGACGCCGATGCTCGCTCCCATGCACACGCAGGTGTCCATGGCCGAGAACGGTGGCAGCACGCCCAGCGTGTAGCAGCCGATATCGCCGGAGACGATGCAGTTCATGTCGCGCAGCACCTCGAACACGTCGCGGTGCGAGCAGCCCTGGCAGAGCTCGGGCGGCTTGCCCTTCGGCGGCACCGGCTCGGGCGTGGTGTCGCCCGCGAGGATGCGCCGCACGCGCGCGACGTTGAGCTCGCCGAAGCGGTACATCTCGGGCTTGCCTTCGGCCGGGATTCCCGCTGCACGCAGCGAGTCCTGGAGGACCGGGTCGCCCTCCTCGATCACGACGAGGCGGTCGACGGTGGCGGCAAACTCGCGGATCCGCTGCATCGGCAGCGGGTAGGTCATGCCGAGCACCAGCATGCGTGCCTCGGGCGCGACTTCCCGCGCGTGCACGACCGCGATGCCGGTCGCGATGATGCCGAGGGCGGGGTCGCCGTCAAGAATCCTGAACGGCCCATCGGCCTCGTTCCAGGCCGTGATCTCTTCCATCTTGCGGCGCAGCCTGTGGTGCGCGGGCTTGGCGTATGCCGGGATCATCACCCGCCCGGGGACGTCCCGCTCGAAGTGCGGCGCGGGCGTCGCAACCGGCGCCTCTCGCGGCTGCACCACGGTCTTGGAATGGCAGACGCGGGTCGTGAGCCGCAGGATCACCGGGATCTTCCAGCGCTCGGAGATCTCGAAGGCCAGCAGCGTGTAGTCGTAGGCCTGCTGCGAGTCGATCGGCTCGAGCATGGGTGCCGCGGCGGCGCGGGCGTAGTGGCGGTTGTCCTGCTCGTTCTGGCTGGACGCCATGCCCGGGTCGTCGGCCGACACCACGACCAGCCCGCCCTCGACGTCCGTGTAGGTCGCCGTGAACAGCGGGTCGGCGGCGACGTTGAGGCCGACGTGCTTCATGGTCACCAGCGTGCGCGCGCCGGCGAAGGCGGCGCCGAGGGCGACTTCCATCGCGACCTTCTCGTTGGGCGACCACTGCGCGTGGCCGCCGAGCCGGTCGAAGTATTCGAGGATCTCGGTCGAGGGCGTGCCGGGGTAGCCGGTGCCGAGCCGGACCCCGGCGTGCAGGGCGGCGAGGGCGACGGCCTCGTCGCCACTCAGGAGCTGGCGGTCAGCGCTCATGCGGAGGTGCCTCCGGTCGGCAGAATCGTGAGGCCGGATTATCCGCCCGCCTGCTGCGGCGCAGCAACGGTGCGTGTTGCGTCGGCGCAAGGACGAGGCACGCCGCGCCCGGGCGGGCGCGGCGGCCAGGGTGGGTCAATAGGTCAGGAAGACCTCCGCCCGCAGGTACCAGGCGGACTGGTCCCGAAGGTCGGTGTAGTAGTCGCCCGGGTCGAAGTATTCGGCGACGAGGTGGCCGGCGACGTGCTTGTCCAGCTTCGTCTTGACCCAGCCTGTGAACAGGTGGCCCCGGAAATCCCCGTTGCTGCTGAATCCCGGAGCTCCGAGGTCGCCCAGCGTGTTCTCGTTGGCGAACAGGGCGTGGTAGTCGAGGGTTACCTCGGTGGTCGGGTGCGGCTTCATGCCCCAGCCAAGGTTGATGCGCTGCAGGTTGGTGGCTTCGCCCGTCCGCGAATCGAGGGCATAGGTGTATGGCTGGTACAGCTCGCTCCACTGCGGCCAGCGGCCCCACAGCGGGTCGAAGGCCTCGACCTCGTTGGAGCCCGGGTCGTCTCCGGACAGGTACTCGTAGCCCAGATGGACCCGGTTGCTCAGGGCGTCACCGAAGTTATAGATCCCGCGACCGTTGAAACCGAGCGCCTGAAGATTCTGATCGAACCTGTCGCCCCACTCGAACGCCGCCTCGGCCCGCAGACTCCAGTTCGGCGTCAGCTTGCTGTCGATCCGCGCGCCGAGCGCGTAGGTCTCCCCTTCGCGGGTTCGCGACGGGAAGGGGTCGAACCCGTTGTTGACCCGCAGCAGGGGCTGCGCCGGGTCGTCGCCCTTGTAGATGAAGAAACCGTCGAGGTCGGTGTCGGTCATCAGGCTCTTGTTGCGCGCGTACAGAATGACGCCCTGCTCGTCCTGCTCGGTCTGGTCCTCGGTCTTGTCGTTCAGGGTGCTGGGGAAACGGTTCGTGTCGTTGCTCTGATCGAGAAGGATCAGATCGAAGGTCGTGCCGATGGACTCGGCCACATAGGTCGCACGGATGGCGTCGAAGTAGAACGTGCGCGAGCCGTCGAGCGGCGTGCCGTCGGCGACGAGCCAGCCGTTGCCGAGGAAGACGTCCTGCCGGCCCAGCTTGAGCGTCAGCGGGGCGCCGCCGACGCTGTTGAGCTTGACGAACAGGTTGTCGAACATCAGCGCGCCGGAATAGGTCGTATCGAGGATGTTTCCGAGCCCGGGCACCACGAACTCGTCCGGGTTGGCGTAGTACCGACCTTCCCACATCAGCCGGGCATAGGCCTCGAAGCTCTCGTTCGGCGCCACCTGTCCCCAGAGCCGGCCGCGATACCGCGCGAAGCTGCGCTCGGCGCCTGGCAGGTCGTCGTTCAGGGTGGTTGCGTTGTCCAGGAACTCCCACCGCAGCCTCAGGTCGGCGCCCCAGGTGAACGGCTCCTTCGCCTCCTGTGCCGAGGCCGTGGAGATCGATGCCGCGCCAACGAGCGCGGCGCAGGCCAACTTGCAGAGCTCAGATTTCATCTTCCACCTTTTTCTCTTCGAGAGCCCACGCGCGGTCTTCCTGCGTGACCACGTCGGCGGCAGCGTTGCGGCGAACCATGCCGTAGATGACGCACACGGCGGCCATGGCGATGCAGCCTACGTATGCGAGCCAGACCAGCGGATCGTTGATGCCAAGCATTCCCCGTCTCCAGTCGGTCATTCGGTTTGCCGCCGTAACGACTGCAAGCGGTTCGCGGGAGGATACCCCCGGGGATTCGGGGCTTTCATAGACCTATGACAGTAAATCAGCAAAAACTCACTGCCGACCGTGGCGGGCCCGCGCCATGGACGCACCGGCGATGCGCCGGCGCGGCTGCGCGAACGTCTGCTCTGTCTCGGCAAGGCGCCATCCGGTCGCCGGCCTCGGGTCGGCGCGCTGCAGCGGCGCCGCGCGATGCGCGGCGAGCAGGGGTTGCCCCGGGTCGAGGGGCGAGTGGCTGGCTGGGCATGCCTTCGGTACCTGGGACGCGGTCGCCAGGGATAGAATGCCGGCTGGTCCTGGCAGGGCGTCGAGAAACACCCTGCGGTGCGCTGGCAGCGACGTCCCGCGTCGAAAGTTCGGCAGGGCGACGCTTCACTAATAGGGTTGGGGGGGCTCCATGAAGACACGCATCGGGCTGTTCGCGTTCGCGCTGGGTGCCGCAATGCTCGCTACCGGCGGGGTGCACGCGGGTGACACCATCAAGATCGGGACCTTTCTCTCCGTGACGGGGCCGGCCTCGTTTCTTGGAGACCCCGAACTGCGCACGCTCCAGATGTACGTGGAGGAGCTGAACGCCGGGGGCGGCATTCTCGGCAAGAAGCTCGAGCTGGTGCACTACGACACTGCCGGCCAGGCGAAAGAGGCGGTTACGTTCGTCAAGCGGCTGATCCAGAACGACGGGGTCGACGTCATCGTCGGCGGCTCGAGCACCGGTGACACGATGGCCGCGATCCCCGAGGTGGAGAAGGCCGAGATCCCCCTCATCTCGCTGGCGGGCGGCGTCGAGATCGTCGAGCCGGTCAAGAAATGGGTCTTCAAGACCCCCCACACGGATCGCATGGCAGCCATCCGCATCTTCGAGGACATGAAGAAGCGCGGGATCAGGAAGCTGGCGCTGATCACGGGCGACGGCGGCTTTGACAAGTCCGGCCGCAAGCAGGTGCTCGAGCTGGCCCCGAAGTACGGGCTGGAGGTCGTGGCCGACGAGTCCTACGGCAACAAGGACACGGACATGACCACCCAGCTGACCAAGATCCGGGCGACCGACGCCCAGGCGATCCTGAACTTCGGCTTCGGCGCGGCCCCGGCGATCGTCACCCGCAACGTCCGGCAGCTCGGCATCGCGTTGCCGGTCTACCAGTCCCACGGTGTCGCCTCCAAGAAGTTCATCGAGATGGCGGGCGAGGCCGCCGAGGGCGTGCGGCTGCCCGCGGCCGCCCTGGTCGTGGCCGAGCAGCTTCCCGCGACCGACCCGCAGAAGAAGGTCCTGCTCGACTACAAGACCAAGTTCGAGGCGAAGCACGGCGAGGTGTCGACCTTCGGCGGCCACGCCTACGATGGTCTGCTCATCGCGGTCGAGGCCATCAAGCGGGCCAAGGGCACCGACAAGGCGAAGGTCCGGGACGAGATCGAGCGGACCAAGGGGCTCGTCGGCACCGCGGGGGTCTTCAACATGACCGCCGAGGACCACATGGGCCTGAGCGTGGACGCGTTCAAGCTGCTGGAGGTCCGCAAGGGCAGCTGGGTCATCATCGACTGACGCCGCGCGCACGCGGAGGCCGCGGGCCCCGGCCGCGCTCGCCATGCTCGACCAGCTGCCGCAATTCCTCATCACCGGCGTCACCGTCGGCTCGATCTACGCGCTGGTCGGGCTCGGCTTCGCCATCATCTACAACGCCTCCGACGTGGTGAACTTCGCGCAGGGGGAGTTCGTGATGATCGGGGCCATGATGGCGATCAGCCTGCTGACCGCGGGGGCACCGTTCCTGATCGCCCTGGTGCTGGCGGCCGTCTGCACCGTCGCGGTCGGCCTGGCGCTGGAGAAGTTCGCGGTGGAGCCGGCTCGCGGGGCCTCGGTGGTCACTCTCATCATCATCACCATCGGGGCCTCGATCCTGCTGCGGGGGATCGCCCTGCTCGTCTGGGGCAAGAACTTCCACGCCATGCCCCACTTCTCTGGCGAGACGCCGCTGCACCTCGGCAGCGCGACGCTGCTGCCCCAGAACCTCTGGGTGATGGGGGGCACCGCGGTCCTGGTGATTGCGGTGCGCTGGTTCTTCGGCCGCACGTCGGTCGGCAAGGCGCTGCTCGCCTGTTCCTGCAACCCCACCGCGGCCCAGCTCATGGGGATCAACGTCCGCCGGATGTTGTTGCTGGCCTACGGGCTCTCCGCGCTGCTGGGGGCGGTCGCGGGCATGCTGGTCGCCCCCATCACGTTCACCTCGTACGACGC
>Ga0079037_100002484_pt1 | contig 10184 bp, 8 predicted proteins | sample Mud3Dept4metaG_FD_71479 | JGI IMG/M metagenome (GOLD analysis project Ga0079037, IMG submission 71479) | Freshwater wetland microbial communities from Ohio, USA, analyzing the effect of biotic and abiotic controls - Mud 3 Core 4 Depth 4 metaG | ecosystem: Environmental > Aquatic > Freshwater >... | reverse complement strand
AGTCGGGCTTCCAGGCGCCGAGCTTGTGCGGGTGCTTCTTGGAGAAGGCCTTGACCGCCGGCGGGGAGCGGCGGTCGGAGTTGCCCTCGCGGAGCACGGGGTTCACGGCGCTGCCCAGGCACTTGGCGTACCGGGCCTGGATCGCCTTCTCGGCGTCGTCCTTCGGGACCTCCGGGTAGTCCGGGACGGCGTAGCCGTGCTTCTGCAGCTCGGCGATGGCCTCCTTGAGCTGCGGGATGGAGGCGGAGATGTTCGGCAGCTTGATGATGTTGGCCTCGGGCGTCTTGGCGAGCTCGCCGAGCTGCGCCAGGTAGTCCGGGATGCGCTGCTCCGGCTTCAGGTAGTCGGAGAAGTTGGCGATGATCCGGCCCGCCACCGAGATGTCGCGCGTCTCGACCTCGACGCCGGTGCCCTTCACGAAGGCCTTCACGATGGGGAGGAACGAGTAGGTCGCCAGCGCGGGCGCCTCGTCAATCTGCGTCCAGATGATCTTCGACGTCTTGGTGGTCATGCCGTCTCCTTAGTGTGGTCCTTCGTTCCTGGTCCGCGGGCCCGGTGCCAGGCGGAACCTGGGAGTCCGCCCTGCGCCGCCCGAAAGGTCTCTTCGGCGGGAAGCTGCCGGCTCCTTCGGGTCCTTCTCGGGTTGTGGTCCTGCCCGATGCCGGTCGCCCCCCCCGGGTCGATCGTAGAGGCTGCTAAACACCAATTCTGGCCCGCCCTGTCAAGGCAAACCGGCGGCGGCGCCGGCCAGATCCCGCCGGCCGGATGCGGACTTGAGATCGATCAGGAAAGCGGCCCGGGCGCGCCGGTTTGCGGGCCGATCGCCCCGTCCGACGAGGGCTGCGCGGCGTGCTCGGTCCTGCCCCCGCCTCCCACCGCTCCGTACCCCGTCCGAGTGCCTCTTCGCCCGGGACGGAGGCGCCGCGAATTCATGCGGGCGCGGCCCCCCGTGCTATCTTCTCCCCTCGGCGCCTTCCGGTGAGCTCATCCCGCTCCCGGCGGCGCCTCTCCTCCTCCCGCGTCGCGCCTCGAATGCACCTGAACCCCCTCGCCAGCGGCTACGACGCGCGCGTCGACCGCCTCGACGACTCGGCCTGGCACTCGATCGCGGCCCGGTTCGACGACCTGAGCCTCTACCAGACGCTGCCCTACGCCCGGGCGCGCTGGCCGGGCTCGGAGGTGAGCCACCTCCTGCTGTCCCGCAGCGGCGAGATCGTCTCGGCGGCGCAGGTCCGCCTGCTCTCGATCCCCCTGCTGGGCGGCATCGCCTACATCCGGTGGGGCCCGCTGTGGCGCCTCCGCGGAAGGGACCGGGAAATCGAGGTCCTGCGCCAGATGGCGCGCGCCATCGCCTCCGAGTACGTCCACCGCCGCGGCTACATGGTCCAGCTCGTCCCCGGGGAGAGCGAGACGAGCGCCGACGTGGGCCAGGTCCTCCAGGAGGAGGGCTTCCTCCCGAGGGCTTCGGACTACAACACCATCGTCATCGACATCCGTCCGCCCATGGACAAGCTGCGCTCGGGGCTCGACTCCCGCTGGCGCACCGAGCTCAACCGCTCCCAGCGCAGCTCGCTGGTGCTCACCGAGGGCACCCTCCCCGAGATGTTCGATCGGTTCGCCCCCATCTACGCCGAGATGTTCGAGCGCAAGCAGCTGGTCGACCTGGGGGACCTGCAGGTCTACCGCAGGGTCCAGGAGCTGCTGCCCGAGGAGATGCGGATGCGGGTGATGCTGTGCTCGGAGGACGGGAAGGCCGACGTCGCCGGCGCCATCACCTCCGGGCTGGGAGAGACCGGGCTCGGCATCCTGTGGGCCACCAACCCCCGGGGGCGGGACCTCCGGGGCGCCTACTTCCTCCAGTGGCACGTGATGGACTGGCTCAAGCGCCAGGGGTGCGGGTTCTACGACCTCGGCGGCGTGAGCAAGGAGGCGAACCCGGGGGGCCACCGCTTCAAGTCGGGCCTCGCCGGGAAGAACGGCCGCGAGCTTCGGTTCGTCGGGAGCTTCGAGATGGCCCCCTCGCCGCTCCTCCCGGCGGTGCTGCACGGGCTGCTGAGCCTGCGCAGCGCGCTGCGCGACCTCCGGGGGGCACTGAAGTCGCGCTTCTCCCGGGCGCCCCCCGCTCCCCCGGCCCAGCCGGGCTAGGAGCCCTCGCCCCGACGTCGCCGGAGGACCGATGGCCGCCGCCGAACCACTGCCGCCCGGGGAGTTCCCTCCCGACACGGGCCCCCCACCGCCGAAGGGGCTCGGGCGGGTGCGCGCCGCGATCCGGCGCGGAGCGTCGCGCGCCTTCCTGCCGCTCATGCAGCGGGCCGCCCGCCCCTGGGTCGGCGGCGAGACGGTCGAGGACGCCCTGACCGTCGCGGGGCGGCTGGCCGGCGAGGGGTTTCCCAGCACGCTGGGCCTGTGGGACGCCCCCGAGAACACCGCCCGGCAGGTGGCCGACGAGTACCTCGCCGCCGTCGACCGCCTGTCGAAAGGCGGGCAGGACAGCTACGTCTCCATCAAGACCCCGGCCCTCCGCTTCGATCCGAAGCTCGCCGCCGAGCTTTCCGCCGCAGCCCAGGCCCGCGGCGTCCGCCTGCACTTCGACTCGCACGGCCCGGAGGTCGCCGACCCGTCGAACGCGCTCGTCGAGCTCATGCTGCAGCGCCTCCCCCGCGAGCAGCTGGGGACGACGCTCCCCGGCCGCTGGGGGCGCAGCCTGGCCGACGCCGACTGGGCCGTCGAGCGCGGCCTGGCGGTCCGGGTGGTCAAGGGGCAGTGGCCCGACCCGTCCGACCCCGGTCGCGACATGCGGGCCGGGTTCCTGGAGGTGATCGACCGCCTGGCCGGGCGCGCACGCCGCGTGGCGGTGGCCAGCCACGACGTGGCGCTCGCCGCGGAGGCGATGGCCCGGCTGCGGGCCGCCGGCACGCCCTGCGAGCTCGAGCTGCTCTTCGGCCTGCCGATGAAGGCGTCGCTGGGGTGGGCCCGCGAGAACGGCGCCGCGGTCCGGGTCTACGTCCCCTACGGCAAGGGCTACCTCCCGCACGCGGTCAGCCAGTTGCGGCGCAACCCCCGGTTCATCTGGTGGATCCTGAAGGACCTGGTGACGCCGCGGCGCCCGGCGTGAAGCAGGCCCTCGCCGTCACCTGGATGGCCTTGGCGGCCGCGCCCGCCTTCGTCCGTGGAGATTCCGAGCCGGCCGGCGTACCCGTCCCGAGGGTGCTTGCCCCCCGCCCTCACCATCGCCGGCGCAAACTCACCGGTAGTTCGGGTTGCAGTCCGCCGGCAACCGCTCGATGCCCTCGTCGTCCCGGAAGCCGCTCTGGGCCCAGGACGCAGACGCCACGGCCGCAAACTCGGAGGGCGCCGCGACCCCTCCCGCCCTGGACGCGATCGCGCCCGGTACCGCAGCCTGCACCCGCGCGCTGCCCGCCGTCCGCCCGCACGCCAGCGCGATCGCGAGCGCCACCAGGGCCAGCACCTTCGCGCCGGGGCCTGGAGATCCCGAATTCCCGTTCGTCATGAGTCCGTCCTCTCTCCCTGGTCCCGTTAACCGGAACGGAGGCGTACCAACCGCCAAACCCCGCACTCTTAGGGGTCCCCCCGAACGGATCTTCACGTTCCGCGAACGAGGTCGCATCCTCGCCCGCCGCTGCGGCGCCGGCGCCCGTCACGGGCCGCAGGCGCCCTCTGCCGTCGCGGTGAGGAGCGCCGGCAGGGTTCGGGCGGCCCGGCCGGGGGCCTGCTAACATGTCGCCCCCAGCCGGAGAGCCCAACATGTCCCTCACCCTGAAAGACGTCAGCCGCGCGGTGCGCGAGACCCAGTACGCGGTCCGGGGCCCCATCGTGGCTCGCGCCGCCGAGCTGGAGCGCCAGGGGCGCCGCATCATCTACTGCAACATCGGCAACCCCCAGTCGCTCGGCCAGAAGCCGCTCACCTACGTCCGGCAGATCCTGGCCCTGGCCGAGTACCCGGAGCTTCTCGACGGCCCGGCCGCCTCCTCATTCCCGGAGGACGCGCGGGCGGCGGCGCGCCTCGTCCTCCGCGAGTCCAAACACGGCCTCGGCGCCTACACCGAGAGCAAGGGGTACCGCTTCGTGCGCCAGGCGGTGGCCGACTTCGTCCAACAGCGCGACGGCATCCCCGCCGATCCCGAGGCGGTGCTCCTCACCGACGGCGCCAGCAAGGGGGTCCAGTCGGTCCTGCGCCTGCTCGTCGACGGCCCCTCCGACGGGGTGATGATCCCCATCCCGCAGTACCCGCTCTACTCGGCCTCCATCACCCTGCTCGGCGGCAGCATGGTGCCCTACTACCTGGACGAGGCCCGGGAGTGGAGCCTCTCGCGCGAGGCCCTGGAGAAGGCCCACGCCGAGGCCACCGCCAAGGGGGTCCGCGTCCGCGCCCTGGCCGTCATCAACCCCGGCAACCCCACCGGCGCGGTGCTCGACGAGAAGAACGTCTCCATGGTCCTCGACTTCGCCAGCGCCCACGGCCTGGCGCTGCTGGCCGACGAGGTCTACCAGGAGAACGTCTACCGGCCGGGCGACCGCTTCGTCTCCTTCGCCGGCGTGCTCGTCCGCCGCGGCATCGTCGACGTACCGCTCTTCAGCTTCCACTCGGTGTCGAAGGGGTTCCTGGGCGAGTGCGGCCACCGGGGCGGGTATCTGGAGTGCCGCAACGTCTCCCCCGACGTCATGGGCGAGCTGGAGAAGCTCCAGTCGGTGGCGCTCTGCTCCAACTCGGCCGGCCAGGTCGTCACCTGGATCATGGTCCGGCCGCCGCGCCCCGGCGAGCCCTCCTTCGACCTCTACGACCGGGAGCGCCGCGGCATCCTCGAGTCGCTCCGCCGGCGCGCCGCCATGGTGGAGAAGGGCCTGAACGCGGTGGCGGGCATCCAGTGCAACCCACTCACCGGCGCCATGTACGCCTTCCCGCGGATCACCCTCCCCCCGGGCGTCAGCGACGCCGAGTACTGCCAGGCGCTGCTGGAAGAGACCGGCATCTGCGTGGTCCCCGGGACGGGGTTCGGCCAGCTGCCCGGGACCGCCCACTTCCGCACCACCATCCTGCCGCCGGTGGAGGAGATCGAGACGGTGGTGCGCCGCCTGGGCGAGTTCCACCTGGCCTTCACGCGCAAGCGCTGAGCCTGGCCGGGGCACTCGCGAGGCGTTCGGGTACGGCGCCGGCTGGCCGGGGCCGGCCCTCTCGGACTATAAGGTGGCCCCACCTCCGACGGAGGGGAGCCCCGCGCCATGGCCAAGGAATACACGAAGGAGTTGCTGTTGGATTTCGGCCCTGACGGCCGGACCCTGCTTCCGGTCGTCACCCAGGATGCCCGCACCAAGGACGTCCTGATCCTGGCCTTCGTCAACCGGGAGGCCTTCGAGGAGACCCGGCGGAGCGGCTTCGCCACCTACTGGAGCCGCAGCCGGAACGAGCTGTGGAAGAAGGGGCTCACCTCCGGCGACATGCTCCGGGTGGAGGAGATCCGGGTGAACTGCGAGCAGAACTCCCTCGTCTACCTCGTCACCCCGCAGGGCAAGGGCGCCTGCCACGCCAAGCAGGCCGACGGCTCGCCCCACAAGTCCTGCTACTACCGCCGCATCGAGCCGGACGGGACGCTCGCTCCCGTCGAGCCCGGCTCGAGCCGGCCCTGAGAACGAAGGGAATCGCACCATGCAGAAGACCCAGCTCAAGATCGGCATGCCCGCCGGCTCGCTCGCCAGCGCCTCGCGCGGCGGCAACCTGGTGGACCTCCTCGCCGCCGCCGGCTTCCGGACCTCCGGCTACGACAAGGGCGGCCCGACCCGGTTCACCACCACCAACGTCCTCTTCGGCTGGGACGGCCGGCCGCAGGAGTTCGGCGCCCAGCTGGAGATCGGCGAGCTCGACGTGGCCATCGCCGGCGACGACTGGATCAAGGAGCGGGTGCTGGAGATGAGGCTCGAGCACGGGGTGGACATCAACCTGGACCGGGTGCTGACCCTGAACCGCGGGGAGGTCCAGCTGGTCGGGATCGTGGCCGACCCCTCCTTCCAGAGCACCGAGGCCTTCCTGCGCGCCGTGGCGCCGTCCCGGGCGCTGCTGGTGGTGGCCTCGGAGATGCCCTACCTGGCGCTCGACTGGATCCAGCGCAAGCTGGCCGCGGTGGGCCTGTCCGACCAGTTCCGCGCCCACTCGGTGCAGAAGTACAAGACGCCCCCCAAGATCAAGAAGGGCGTGCTGGTCTACGAGTCGTGGGGCAAGACCGAGTCGAAGGTGAAGCACGGCGCGGTGGACGTGGGCCTGGAGATCTCCCAGACCGGCGGCGCCATCAAGAGCTACGGCCTCACCATCCTCGAGACGGTGATGCGCTCGCAGACGAGCGTTTACACGAACCCGGCGGTGGCCCGGGACCCCGAGAAGCGCGAGCTGCTGGAGATGTTCCTGCTCAACCTCCACGGGGCGACGCACGCCGAGAACAAGGTGATGCTGCTCTTCAACGTGCCCAACCAGGCCTCCGGCGAGGTGGACCGGTACCTGCGCGCGAACAACCTCTTCGGCGACGAGCCCACCGTCAACCGCGGCAAGGAGTTCTCCGAGTACAACATCCAGGTGGACGCCGCCGATCCGGAGAAGCCGGTGGCGCTGGTGCGCTACACGCTGGCGAAGCTCGGGGCGCGCAGCATCAACACCATGCCCATCACCTCGTCCATCACCGGCATCAAGGCCATCTCGCGGGACTGACCGGCGCCGGCGCGAACGGAGCTCTGGCGATCGAGCCCGTCCTGCATTCGAGATAGCGCTCGACCGGGTCCCGCGGATCTTCCAGAATGCGAGCCGGTTCGCAGTTCCCCTGGGAGGGCCGATGAGGACGTTCCTGCCGAAAGCGCTGGTGGTCTCCCTCGCAGTGCTCGCCGGCTCGGCGGCCCTGGCCGAGGACCCCTGCGCCGAAGACGTGAAGCAGTTCTGCCCCGACGTCCCGGTGGGGAGCGGCAAGATGATGGACTGCCTGCGGCAGAACGAGAAGAAGCTCTCGCCGGCCTGCGGCGAGCGGATGCAGGCCGATGCGCTGAAGTCGCGAAGGATCGTCGAGGAGTTCGGCCGGGCGTGCAAGCCGGACGTGGAGCAGTTCTGCGCCGCCGTCGAGCCCGGCGCGGGCCGCACCATCGGCTGCCTGGCCCGTCACCAGCTCGAGATCTCGCCCGCCTGCCAGACCATGCTGGGCCGCCTCGACGAGGCCCGGGAGCGGATCTCCGCCTTCCGGGCGGCCTGCAAGGTCGACGTCGAGAGCCTCTGCAAGGACGTGCCGCCCCTGGCCGGGCCCCTGCTCGAGTGCCTGCAGGAGAACCAGGCTCGCCTTTCGAGCGAGTGCAGCCGGTCCAACCTGAACCTCGCCCTCGAGGGGGCGAACCTCGTCGACACGGTGGAGCAGATGACCCGCCAGGACCGGGTCCGGGAGGTCCTCCAGATCCTGCAGGGCGTCGACTCGGTCGCCTTCTCCCGCAGCCAGGTCCTGCTTCAGCTCGACAGCTTCGAGAGCCTCGGGGCCAAGGGCAACGCCGGGCGCCTCCTCTTCAACCCGCAGTTCGTGTTCGGGGAACGGGGCGAGTTCGCCCTCCAGATCAAGGTGCCGGTGTCGGCGCTCTACCCCTACGCCGCCGGCACCCCGACCCAGTTCGGCCTGGGGGCGGTGACCACCGCCTTCGGCTGGCGATTCTTCTCCAAGGGGCAGATCCGGCAGTTCGTGGGGCTGGCCCTGCAGTGGCAAACGGCGTCGACGGCGGTCGTGGGCGCGCCCTGGGCGCTCACCCCCTACTACGCCGTCGCCCTGGGGCTGGCCCGGTGGGTGTCGCTCACCACGCAGGTCGTCTATTCCCGCTCCCTGGGGGAGACACCCGGGTACCCGGAGCTCAATTTCCTGCTGCTCGAGCCCATCCTGGTGTTCAACCTCCCCGGCAGGTCCTACCTGGCGCTCGACACCAAGCTCGGCTGGAGCTTCGTCACCGGGACCTTCGTCCCGGTGATGAAGGCGGTGGCCGGCATCTACACCGACCGGCAGAAGTCGCTCTCCATCTCGGCCTGGTACCAGGCGGCGCTGACCAGCGAGGCCGCGGCCCAGACCTTCAAGTACGGGCTCGGCCTGGGCCTCGCCTACTACTTCGACTGGTGAGGCATCAGCGCAGCAGGCTGGAGGTGGCGTCGATGAAGCGCTCGAAGCCGGCCCCGTAGAGGCCGACGTCGAGGAACTCGGTGACGAAGCGCCGGTCCCGCTGCTGGTAGTCGGGGCACAGGAAGGGGTGCTCGTGGACCCCGAGGGCCAGCTCCTCGATGCGGACGCCGGTGTCGCGGTGCAGCCCCTGCAGCGTGTTGAGCATGGCGCCCGCCGGGATGACCTCGTCGTTCCGGTTGGAGAGGCCGAGCAGCCGCGGCGCCAGCTCCCGCAGCCGCGCCTCGAGCCGCGGGCGTTCCGCCTCGTCGCCGCACAGCGCCCGGAACCAGCGCCCCACCGCGTGATCGGAGAGCCAGTGGGAGAGGCGCGGGTTGGCGAGGCGCCCGGTGAAGCGGACGTAGAGCTTCATCAGCGACACCTCGCAGGCGTGGTCGATGATGTAGCGCGACGACATGTTGGTGGCGCGCAGCGCCGCCCCGCTCTCGAAGATGGCGGCGCGGCTGCCCTCGAAGAGGCCCCCCTCGTCCACGAGGAGCAGGGCCAGCGCCAGGTAGCCGCCGGCCGAGTAGCCCAGGAGGTCGACCCGGGCGCCGGGGTCCACGTGCGGGTGCTCGCCGCGCCGCACCTGCCGCACCAGGTCCACCACGTCGCCATAGGACTGGAGCCCGCCCCAGAAGAATCGCTCCGGGTGGGCATCGAGCCGCTCGCTGATGATGCAGTTGAACGCGTGCACGTTCTCGTTGCGAGGCACCTGCCGGCGGCGCGCCAGGTGCTGTTCGATCTCCCGCCCCCAGCGCGGGGAGACCCGGTTGACGTGGAAGGAGAGCGGGAAGAGCGCCAACGCCGCGCCGGTCGAGCGCCACAGCTGGTAGGCCCAGGGCACGTACTTGGTGAAGCTGCGCTCGTTGAGCCCGTGGAGGACCACGATCAGGTGGCGCGCGCGGCCCTGGGTGCCGCCCGTCGCGCGGCCTCGCAGCAGCGGGTAGCGGAACTCCTGGTTCTCGGCGATGTCGCAGTCGCGGAGGCCGTCGGCGGTGGGCTCGGCGGGGAAATCCACCCCGTGCTCCTCGCAGCGGTAGCCGTCGCGGCCGAGCAGGTGGTGGGCGTGCCCCGAGCGCGCCGCGAGGAAGAAGACGTCGGCGCCCTCCTCCTCGAAGGTGAGCGGCTCCTCGTTCCGCCAGGCGGTCCGGCGGCGGATGGAGTGCGCGATGCGGCGGTAGCTGGGGTGCTCCATTCGCGTGACCGCCAATAACATGGCGGACCTCTTGCCACCAGGCCGGATCGGGGCCCGCACTTGGGCCACCCGGTCGGGTCGAGCCTCTCCCGGGTAGGCGCGCGGCGCGGGCGACGGGCTCACCTTTGGGTCAAAGTGGGGCCGCCGTCGTGAGGCCGCCCGTTCCCGGGCGGCGTCGATGGCCAGGGGCACCGATGGCCGCGGCGTGCGCCCGAGGAGGGGCCATGGCTGCGAACGATCCTTCGGGCAGAAGCTGGTCGCGCCGGGACTTCCTGCGCGCGGCGGCAGCCTGCGCTGCGGTCACCGCGCTGGACTGGTCCCGCCTTCGGGCCCTCGCCGCCGAGGTCGGCCCCAAGTCGGCCTACCCGGTGGTGGTGATCGGGGCGGGACTGGGCGGTCTCAGCGTCGCCGCCCACCTTGCGAAGGACGGCTTCCCCGTCACCGTCCTGGAGCGGCGCGACGTACCTGGGGGCTACGCGGTGTCCTTCCAGCGAGGCGACTTCCGCTTCGAGGTCGCCCCCACCTACACCCTCGGGCTGGCGCCGCTCCTGGAGGATCTCGGGATCGCAGACCAGGTCGAGCTCTACACGACGCCCGAAGGCCTCCATGCGCTTGCCCCCGGCCTCGACCTGTCCCTCCCCCACAGCGACCCCGAGGCCATGGCGAGCGTCCTCGCCGCGCGCTTCCCTGCCGAGTCAGATGGCATCCGCGGCTACCTGGCCGAGCTGAAGGACCTCACCCGGGAGATTCGGACGCCGGTGACCGATCCGAAGAGCATGGCGACCACCCACCCGGTCATGTGGAGGCTC
>Ga0079037_100002483_pt1 | contig 10184 bp, 14 predicted proteins | sample Mud3Dept4metaG_FD_71479 | JGI IMG/M metagenome (GOLD analysis project Ga0079037, IMG submission 71479) | Freshwater wetland microbial communities from Ohio, USA, analyzing the effect of biotic and abiotic controls - Mud 3 Core 4 Depth 4 metaG | ecosystem: Environmental > Aquatic > Freshwater >... | reverse complement strand
GGAACAGCGCCCGGGCCGCGGGAAGATCCGTGCCGGAACCGTAGTCGCTGAACCGGACCACGTTCCGATGGACATGGATCGCAACGCCGTTGTAAAGCCCGAGGGCCCCGGTGAAGATCGGGTTGCCCGAGCCCTGCGCCGCGGCCGCGGCTTTCTGAATGTCGAGCCATTGGCCGGAGCTGGCGTTAGTGCGGAGGTCGGTCGCCTGGTACGGGTGGATCAGGAGGACCCACCGCTTCTCGCCGTCTACCATGATCGGCTGGATCATGGGATCGACGGTTTCGGCGGTTTCCACCAGCTTGTCGATCTCCGACAGGGTGAGAATGTCAGAGGTCGTGATCGTCGCCTTGGCAAGCCCGTTGGCGTACTTGATGTGCGCCGCATCCGGCGCCGTGAGAGCGTTGCCGGCGAACGTGGTGAACGACAGGGGGAGGGTGAGGGTTGCATCCACGCCCCGGGCCCCGGACAGAAAGACGAACATCAGCTCGTCGAACCGTTCCGCGAACCAGGTCGCCAGCGCTTCCCGGGCGGTCTGCCGCATGGGATACGGGACCCGCTGTTCGGACGCTTTCCCCTTCGACCGGACGGCATGACGGAGCTGGTCGATGAGGATCGCATCGCTGTAGTACGTCAGGGCTTCCTCGTTGCCCTCGAGGGTGTTGTCGCCCGTGACGCCGGCCCCGCGGAGCTTCATGCGAAGCCCGTAGGTGATCTGGTCGCCGGCCTTCTTCTCGAGGTCGGTCTTACGCTCGATGATCGAACCGATGAATTTCTTGAAATACGACTTCTTCTCCGCTTCGACGGCAAGCGATGTACTCCACCGCTTGACGGCTAACGCATGGTTTACTCCAAATTCCGTGAGGGCCATTTTCCCTTACTCCTTGGTTTTTAGATTTCCCCGGCCAGCCATTTCTCTTGCTGTTCGGGGGTGAGCTTTGCATAGCCTTTCTCGCCATCGACGGCGATACTGCCATCCGGTGAAGATCCAGGAAGGTGGCTGATATTCTTCCCGGGTTCGGTGATCTTGAATTTCTCCATGAGGGTTTTCGTGATCTGAGGGGTGACTTCCTCGATGATCTTCGCCCTCATCGCAGCCGTGTCGGAAACATCGACCAGCTTGGAGAGTACCTTGAACAGCTTGGGAGCTTCCTTGCCCGTGGATCCGATCATGTTCCGGATCGTTTCCTCGGAGAAGCCTTCTCCAAGGAGCAATTCCTCCATTTGCGGCGCCTTGTCGAAGAAATCCGGCACGGACGTTGTGATCTCCCGTTCCAGCTCCTTCCGGTTGATCTCCGCTTGAAGATCCTCGATCCGTTGCGTCAGCATACCGATCGCTTCTTGCGGGTCCTCGAGGATCAACTCTCTCGGATCCTTGACCGGCTCTGCGGATTTGGCCGCTTCAAGCGCTTCCAGCCGCGATTGAAGCTCCTGCCGTTTCTGCCGTTCCGAAATCAGTTCCCGCAACGGGACACGCCGATCATCGGGTGGCGGTTTCGCCGGCTCCGCTGCCGGCTCCGGGGTCGGGTCCGGGGATTTCGATTCCTCTGCCGCTTTCGGCTCTGACGGGGTAGGCTTGGCCCCCGGGACAGCTTCGGCCTTTTCGCCAGCGGGTTCGGAATCTTCTCCGGACAACTGCGCCTCGGTGTACTCGATCTCGATCTGTTCTGCTTTGGCCATCGGTCTTGCTCCTTTTTACGCCTTGACGGGCGAGGGTTTCTTCGCCGCTGTATCGCCAGCGGGAGGCGGTTTCGGTGCTTTGATGAATTCTGCGGCTTTCTCCACCGTGGAATCTTTGATCTCTGTGACAGCTCCCCATGTCTCTCCGGCGAGGATCTTCTTCAAGGCTTCCTCGGCGCTGATCCCCGGCTGTGCCGGTCCCATCGGTTCCGGCTCGGCCTTCTCCGGAGCTGCCGGCGCCGCGGGGGGCTTCTCCTTGTTGATCGCATCGGCCAGGATCTTCTGCTGATCGAGTCGATCCTGCTTCTCCTGGGCCTCCTTGAGTTTCTTCATTACCTCGTCCTTGTTCGGAATGTCGCTCATTTCGAGCGCCGTCTGGACGATGGCGAGGCCGATCTGCGGCGGCTGCCGCGTGGCGAAGTCCATGAGGGTGCGGCTGACCCAATTCCGGGTTGTTTCTGTCTCCGGATGGTCGGATACGACGATATCGTACCGGCCTTGGGAGATCATGTTCTGGCCGCCCTGGTTGAACGTGACGAATTTATCCGCGCCAGTCTGCTCGTCGGTGATCCGGATGACCTTCTCGTAAGTCCAATGCCTTCGCATGAGGGCCAGCATCAATTCACCCATGCGGCGTTTTGTCAGCCGGAGGTTATCGAAGGGCTCCGTGTTGACGGTCGCCCCCTGGCGCTGACGGGCTTCGATGGCCACCCCGGATCGGGCGTTTGTCTGCTGGCCCATTTGTTCCTCGACAGCTCCGGAAACCTCTTGGAGTTCCTGCTTGGCTTCCCGCATGATCTCGAAGTGTTCCCGTGCTACCTCGGTATCTCGCTCGTACTGGAATCTTTTATTCGTCAACGCGCCGAAGGTCAGTTCGATCCAGGAATCCGGCCGGCTGATTTGTTCCTTCGCTTCCAGAGGCGCCTTGAAAGCGCCCGTCTCGAAGAATACTCGGCGGGTGTTGATGATATGGGAATACTGGCTGCGGTTTTTGTTGATTTCGCGCTGCGGGTCCTTCATGTTCCGAACCATGCCGTAAGGTGCCCCGTCCTCGTCGGTGTAGCAAATAAACGGGACCAGCGGATAATGATTGTGCTTTTCTTGGAGTAGAGCTTGATCCTCGAGGACGGTATTTCCTGAGAAGATGCACGAATACACCTTGTCCACCGGCCGCTTGATGACCCTGATGACGGCTGGATGCGCGACGATCTCAGGTCGATCGGTGAGTTGCTGCTCCGATACCTCGACCGCATCGCCGTTTTTTAGTTTTAGGAAGATCGCCGGAACGGGTTTCTTGAAATACATCTGCACCAGGAGGATCCGGTCCCTGAGAGTATCGTTCCACTTCACGGCCTCGCCGGATGCGTACTGATCGGGTTTCACCCGGGTATGCGTGGAGCCCTCACCGCCTCTGGCGTTGTCCATGCCGGCCATCAGCTCATCGGATTTGTCCGGCCAGGTAGCTTTCGCAACGTCGATATCGACCCATTTCTCCTTGAACATATACCGTGCATCGTCCAGAAGGAGTTTTATGGCGTGAGGATCCCAACCGACGTTCTTCCAGGGGATGTAATTGAGCGCGATTTCTTCCTGAGTCGGATCTTCGTTCTCGCAAACCTCGATCCAGCCGATGCCGTTTTTCAGGCCGTCGAAGAAAACGTCCGATATGACATGATCGGCATTGTTCTGATCCTGGATGTACTTGAAGCCGGCCGTGATCGCGTCTGCCGCGCCACCATCGGCAGCTCCGCGGGGTTTCGCGTCGATATCCGTGCGGGATCGAATTTCGATCCCCTTCTGCAAGTCGATCGTCGGCTTGATCCGGTTGATCGAAAACACCGGCCGCTTCTCGGCCTCGAGGATGGCGATATCATCTTTTCTCCATTGACCTTTGCCGCCGTGATAGAACCTTGAATCCTCGATGCCTTCGTTATGCCACTCCCGGCAAGCGTCTTTCGCCTCGGTATACCACTTCTTCCAGGTGGCAATCGGGCCGGTAGCTTCGCCGGTATTGGTTTTCGTAGCGTCCGATGTTTCGGTTTCGGCCAAGCCGTCCTCCTACACGCTCATCCAGCTACGTTGCGCCGGTTTTGGTTTGTATCGGCGGTTCCGCTCTGCCTCTGCCTGATCTTCTGCCATGCCGAAGAACATATTTTTCAGGATTTGGGAGAACAGGTAGGCCAGCATATTCATCCCGTCATCGTGCCAAACGGGGAAATTCTTCATTTCGAGCTTCAACCGCTCGATGTAATTCATGGGAACGGCCGTGGAGTAGAATATCTTGCCGTTGTTCAGCGGCCAGCTCAACGCGCTCTCGATCATTTTCTTCTTCCAGCCGCCGCCTTTGGTTCCCTGGCCCAACGGAAGTAGCAGAATCCCGTTCCCGCTGCCATCCGGCTCGAACGTGATATGCCGGCCGTAGGCTTGGAGCGCCTTCTGGATATGGATATGCGTGGAGGACAGCCCGACTTTCTCGACGCCGAGTTTCATAATCATGCCGGCGTTGAGGTACATCCTCACGATGGCGTCGATTGCCTCGCTCTCCGACATGGGGGCGATCATCAGATCCTCGATGAACACCTTGCTTTGCCCGATATCGTCCGTAAAAGGCTCCACGCCCACCACGCCGAAGGCCCAGGAATCGAGGGAAGGCCCTGACTGGATCTTCGCCGTTGCCAGATCCCCGGCCTGATCCACCAGCATGAACCGATATACGTTTTTCGGGATCATCCGGCGCTCGATCGGCAGTAGGAAATCGGGGTTGAGCTTCTGATCGGTGGTCGGTGATGGATCGCAAAGTTGCTGGCAGTTGAACGATCGGGTGAGTTTCAGGTCATCCCACCGCTTTTGACTGACGTATACCGGCCGGCCGGCGCCGGTCCCGTCGTGGGACCCAGGTTTCAGCCGGTAATGGTACTTCGGGTTGCCCTCGAGGTCCTTTTTCCCGCGGATATACACCAGGGCGTCGTTGTGGTGGTAATACGTTCCTACCACGCGATGCGATCCTTCGGACGTTCCGAGGTTCTGGCTCGAGTCGAATTTATCCTTGACCTTCTCCATCATGTCCACGGAATCGGCCATGTCTTGTGTCGAGATATCGTCGTATACCCGCCGCTCGTAGTGGCCGCCGGTCGGCATCCCCTCCGTCAATCCCCATGCGCTGACGTTCGGCTCCTTCCGCGTCGATGACCGCCGCAAGATCAAGCCGCCGTCCAGCGACCATAGGGTTGCCTCTTTCTCGCAATCCTCATACACCACATCCGGGAAACACGCGGAGAGGATTTTCTCCTTCTGGAAAACGTCCTTGATGGACCCCAGGAATAATTTCGCCACCGGCCGCACATACGAAAATATCGCCGTGACCTTCTCCGGATTCGCCAGGGTGTATTGAATCGTCTCTGCGATCGTGATGATCGAGGACTTGAAATGTTCTCGAGCCCAAACGTCCAGCGTGAAATCGACCGGACCTTCCTCGACTTCGCGGCACATCTGGATCACGAACGGATGATTTGCGACTTTCGGGGGGATTTTCAGGATGAATTGCACGATGAAAAAAAGATCGTTGAGAATTAAAGCCCGATACGTTGCTCGATCGTCCCACTTGCCGGTGGCTATGTTCTTCGCCGCCTGAACGTAATCGTGCTTGTACTGGACGCCAGGGATCGGTGTGAACCTGACGCCATTGATCTCGATCAAAGCTTCGGCATCCCGCTTGCAGAACTTCTACGCCGCCCGGGAGTCCAGCCATGCTCCACGGCGTTCAGAAGCCGCTTCTGGCTCATCGCCTTCTCCAAAGATGTTTTCTTGGCGTGAACCATGTTCGGAGTCTTGACCTGATACCCACCGTCCAGCTTCTTGATACTCACGGGCATCGCGTCACCACCTGAAAGCCTTGGGGTCGTTCGGACCCATCGACTTCGGCTTCTCTACCTTCGGCTTCGGCCGCATCTTCCGTTTCAGGTACTCCGGATCCGTACTCGCAGCAGCAGAATCCAGCAATCGCTTTGCCGCGCCAATCGGCCGCGTCAACGTATCCACCAAATCGTCGCCAGCGCCCATATCAACAATCCTCGTTATCCGTGGAATGAATGAACGGCAACGCCGATATGAAAAAATTCAGCCGGTCGAAAACGAATCCACGCAACGGCTCACCCCACCCGACCGGAATCTCAAAAAATTGCCGCCGCCCATCGAGAGATCGTATTGTTACTGGATCGACGGTCGCGTGGGGCCCCGCCCCCCCCGGCGCCGCGGTCGAGGGCACGGCTGCCGCGGTCGAGGCGCTGGCCGGCTGCCCGGGAAGGTGAGTGAGGTCGAGGATGCGGTTCGATTCACTCATTTGACATAATACTCATTACCGGGCTGCCGGCTTCGGGGCTAATGTCCAATGTAATCGGGGGCTTATCTGATTCCGAGGGTTGGGCTTCGAGTGCCGCGGGGCCCGGGATACCATATCTTGTGGGGTCGGGGTCGCGGATCTCGATGAGGTTGACCTGGGTGAAGTTCACAGCCGGCGGGGTTTCGGCGCTCCTGGCGGGATATCGTCGGTCTGCGTACAGCTTCGCGGCGCCCAAGGCGTCGGAGCCCTTGACGCTCCGGAGCTTGGCGCCCTTGTCCAAGAAGTGATCCACCAGGCGCACCAGCTTCTCATCCCGGGCCGCGGACACAAGGGGCTGTATTGGATCCTGTTGACCAGCTGCCGCGGCTTCATCCTTGAGGCGCTTCTCGTACCGCGATGCCGATGAGGGATGGATACCGATGAGCTTTGCCGCGGCTTCCTGGGTTAATCCCTTTGATCGCAGGGCTTTATAAGCGAGGTCCTGGGCGAGCTTGGCGGCCGGCTTCCTGACAACCTTGCGCGTCGGTACTGCATCATTTTGTGGCATGGTTTGCATTATCGTGTTTCATAGCATCACGATATTGCATTGTCAAGGGTTATTTTCATCGGTTTGTTGCATGGTGTGGGGTGAGCTGTTCTATTCTCCGCGGGGTTGAGGTTGTGGGGTGAGCTGTTGACCTGGGGGTTGACGTTGAGGCGTGAGCGAGGATCTTCGCCTTCGCCTGGTCGAGTTGGTGGAGCGCAGTTAAGTCAACAGACAGTCTTTGATCTTGGAAAGGAAAGGATATGGGGCATTTCGCCTGGTAGAACACTCTCATGCGCTACGCATCCAGCGCAATATCCATGCCTATCCTATGCGGAACGCATGAGGGTAAAGCATAGGGTATGCCATCGGCAGCGTCAATATCTTGACGGTCGAGGGGCTGTGCAATTCCTGGGGATAGATATTTATTTTCATATTCAAGTGCCCGATAATAATCAATAAAAGAATTCCACAGAAGTTATCCACAGAAAATGGCATGATTCTCTCACCTATATAGGGTAGAGGGTGAGTAAAATTCGAGCAAGGGGGTACAGCATGGCGATCACCGAGGAACAGAGGGAGCGTTCCCGGCAGTACAAGGAAACGGCGCCGGCCAGCGTATGCGTTTGCGGTCATACCGGCGACGGCGCCAGGTCCCAACACTTGAACAGCGGCCCCCAGGAAGCTATATGGGGTGCAGGGCACGGTGCCTGTATCGTCCCGAGCTGTTCCTGTCTCAAGTTCCGATGGGACCGGTTCCGGATCCCGTACACCGAATTCCTGGGGGTGAAGTGATGACGTACACGCTCGACGTACCCGAGGCCGTACTGGACACGATCACAACCGAGCGCACCGCTTTCAACAGCTTCCACGACCTTTTGACCGCGGGGGGTAACTACCGGCCATCTATCGACGTTCGGGATCCGCTGCTGGCGCTCCTGGCAGACGCCTATGATTTGGTCCAGGCCGTCCGGCATGATCCACGCCGCGCATATCGCTACGGGGGGGTGAAGTGATGAGCTTCCGGATATCGTTCGAGACTTGCAACGCCGCGTTTGGTGAGCCCGGGGATACCGTGCAATTCCGCACCGAGGTCAAGCGGATCCTGCGCCGCGTGGTTGCCGTGGTCGAGGCCGGCGCCGATGAGGGGCCCGTCATGGATATCAACGGCAACAAAGTCGGATCCTGGTCGCTGGACATGAGCTGCGGCTGCGACAACACCGCCCGACACGAATGGAACCAGGCCGAGGAGGTAAAGCGATGAATACACCTTGGGGCCACGCGCAGCATACGCAGAACATCGGAATGGGGATCATCCGAGTCGACACCGCGGGGCACGGGGGCTACTACGTCCCGCCCGAAACGCTCAAGCTGATGCCGAGGGCCGCCCTCAAAACATTCGCCGGCCGCGGCTGGTACGAGGAAGATTCAGATTGGGCCCTGGTTTGCCTATCCTTCCCGCACCTGTTCAGCGCCGAGGCCCATGAGCAAGCCGTCAGAACGGCCGAAGTTTGGCATACGGTCGAGGTCTGCAAGGCGTTCAATATCAAACGGCCGCTGGAAAACGAGCTGGACCGGCTGCACAAGCGGCTGCCGGATAACTTCCTGGGGGTGAACCGATGAGCATAGCCGATATCATTCCGAGCCGTATGCGTTCCGGCCGATTCGGATTCCGCGAGGCGCCGCAGCCGAAAACCGAGAAAATCGTTTGGCGCTGTTGCGCCTGTGGAAACGTCACGACCGTCGAGCTGGTGCGGGACGGCGAGATACTGCAATCCCGTTCCCGCCGCTGCCCGTGCGATATCGACGCCGATACCGATCAGCGGCGCCGAGCAGGGGGTCGGTGATGAGGGCCCAGGTCTGGAAGTGGACCGTTCGAGCGCTGCTGATGCTGTTGTGGGTGGTTTGCGTGGTTCTTATCCTTTCCCAAGGGTGCAGCCGGCCCGAGGAATGGCGCTCCTGGCCCCGCCAGGGGTCCGTGCCTATCGCAACGGCCGATTGCGCTACCGATGGATGCCTTGAGGACCGTGAGGCGATCCTACGCCAAAAATTGGGGGTGGAGTGATGAGCGCTCCGTTCAAGGTCGAGGATCTGAAAGCGACACGCATGGAAATAAGGCCTGGGGGTCATTTAATACAATTTCAGCATCCCCTACACCTATTCGCGCCCATTTGCACGGGTGGGGGTTGCATGGCGCTATGGTACGCGCCCGAGGATACGCCACCAGGGGCCGGCGTGATGATAACGGACTCCGAGGGCTGCGATTTGCCGAAGCGGGAAGCCGAGGCCACAATAGGGTTCTACGATGCCGAAGGATACGCCATCGGCTACATTCGTTTGCCGTTTGACGATCTTGAGAGCGGCCGAGTAAAAATAACTTAGGGGGTAGGAAGATGAGAGAACACAAGTATTATCTTGGGAAACCAGAGGGCCAGGGACGCGCTTATATCACCTGGACGCTGGACGAAAAAAAAGAGGGGGCCGTTTTCAGCATGAGCGCCGAGGTATGGCAGATAAGCGGTCGGGATATCGACATGGGCGGCCAATGCGTTGATAAGGTTGCCGCGATGTTTCCCCACGACGAAAAAGCGCAGCGCATGGCCGAGGTTTGGGCCCGATGGCACTTGAACGACATGAGGCCGGGATGCGAACATCAACGGGAATGGAACACGGATAAGCCGATTGAGATCACGCGGTACACCTGGGGGCCGGCGTTTCACGCGCTCCGGCGCCAGGTCGAGGACGGCGCCGCGGAAGCCGATGAGTACCAGGAATACCGAGCGATCAAAACCAAGGTGTACGCCGTAACGATGGGACTCAAGGCGCCGAAGTGGGAGACTCCGGAGATCAAGGAGCTTTTGGCACTCGAAATGGTGAAGGTCGAAAAGACCGAAACGAAAACCGCCGGCTGGATCCATCCCGAGGAACACCCCGAGGGGTTGCTTTGCCGGCCGTGCCCGGATTGCGGGTACAAATACGGGTCGAGTTGGGTATTCGAGGAAATACCGGCCGAGATCCTGGCCGAAATCCGGACCTGGGGGTGATGCTATGAGCGGAAATTACTATCTGCAGACAGTCAAGGAGCCGAGCGGCCGAGCGAAATGCCAAACGTGCCGGCTGGTGATCCACAAGGATGAGCCGGCCGTTTCGGTCGGCAACTTCTATTTTCAATCGCATGAATACTTTCACCTGGCCTGTATCGTCAAGGCCCTGGCCGGTGGGTTGCTGGCCGCGGGGAAATCCGTTGTGGCGTCCTGGGAGCATGGCGACCTGGCCGGCGCCGTGCGAGAGCTGGATTCGGAAATCTACCAAATCGAACGAGAAGGAGCTTGACCATGAGCGCAGCGACAGCTACCTATACCCTGGGAGAAGATGAGGCGTTACGATGCCGCGATTGCGGGAAGATGCTCCGCGAAACGAATAACGACGATGCCGTGATAACGTGCGAACCGGACGGCTTCACGGTCGATATCCGATGCCTGAAATGCCAGGATATTTTCGAGGATGGGCCATGACCGCCGCCTGGGACTTGAAGCACATCAAAGCTTGCGCACAAGAAATGGCGACCGCCAGGGAATTCTGTGGATCCCCGAGCGGGGCCCTGATGGACTACCAGGCCGACAACGATCTACCCCGGCCGGATAT